>OLFY01000469.1_pt1 | contig 62123 bp, 51 predicted proteins | sample 1605611 | NCBI WGS metagenome assembly OLFY01 (sample SAMEA3888923, study PRJEB22519) | human gut metagenome | biome: human gut; feature: human-associated habitat; material: faeces | place: Denmark | collected 2011 | reverse complement strand
TAGTCCGTGCGGGCGTCCCCGGCTTGAAATACTTGCTGATACGCTCTTTGGGTATGCGAAATTGTTCCTTCTGATTGGGCTTTTCCTCCGCCATGATGGACCGGATCACTGCCTCCGACAGCTTTCCCTCCCGGCTGAAGGACTTCATCTTAATGGCCTGCGCCAGCGACGGGGTGCAGTCTGCGTGGCCCATCGCATCATAGAGGATGCGCTGTTCCTTTTCGGCAAGGTAAGACAGCTCCACGGCGGGCCGGAAGGCGATTTTGCTGTCGTCCACCATCGCCAGAATCTCCGGAAGCAGGTAGGTGAGACGGATGTAGCGTTGGATTTGCGTGTTGCTATCCGGCGAATTTGCCGCCAAAAGTTCCCTTGATTTACCTTGCTGAAAATGGTGTCCCACTGGGACACCATTTTCTTTGCTTGGTCTCCCAGCCTGCCTCCGCATGGCTTCCAGCTTCATTTTGTACGCAAACGCCTTTTCTGACGGCAGGACTTTTTCCCGCTGGAGATTGCTGTCCACCATGACGATGATCGCTTCATCATCCGTCAGGTCCCGCACAATGCAGGGGAGGGTATCCAGTCCGGCCAGTCTGCTGGCCAGCTTGCGCCGGTGTCCCGACACCATCTGATAGCTACCATCCGCCAGCTGCCGCACAAGCCCCGGCACCAGAACGCCGTGCAGCTGCACGCTCTCCATCATTTCCATCATGGCTTCATCCTGCCGCACCTTAAAGGGGTGGTTCGGGAAGTCGCCGATCTGGTCCAGCGGAAGGTCCAGCACCACATCCCGCTTGGCTGCGTCCCGCTGTTCCTGCGTGGTGAACAGGCTATCGAGCGATGTCAGCAGGCCGGATGCGTTGCTTTTCGCCAATGCCTTCCACCTCCTTCACCAGCGTGCCGTAGGCTCTGGCGGCACGCCCGTTCGGCTCATGCCGGAAAATGCTCTTGTCCGCTGTGCTGATCTCTGCCAGCCGCACGGTGGACGGAATGACAGCTTCCAGCACAGGCAGGTATTTGCCGAAATTCTCTTTGACCCCGGCCACGATGTCTCTGCGGAAGTTCGTGTCATTGGCCATCGTCAGGAATACGCCGCCAATTTTCAGCTTGGGGTTGATCTGCTGACGGATGCTCTGCACCGTGCCCACAAGCTCCGTCATATCCTCGGCGGCCAGATAGTCCGCCTGCACGGGGATGAGCACATAGTCCGAAGCCGACAGGGCATTGATGACCAGCATCCCCAGCGACGGGCGGCAGTCCAGCAGCACATAGTCGTAATTTCCCTTGATGCCCTCCAGATAGCGCTTGAGCACGGTTTCCCGGCTCATAACATTGACCAGTCCCACCTCCACCGCCGATAATCTGCGGTTGGCGGGAACGAAGTCAAAGCCCTCTGGGTGGTGCAGGATTTCCGGATGCTCCGGGCCGCTCTGGTTTTGCACGACGGCGTTCATCTGCTCGGCCAGGGTGTGAGGCAGGTCGTGGGGCCTGCGCTGGCCCAGCATCTTCGTGAGATCACCCTGCGGGTCCACATCCACCAGCAGGACCTTCCTGCCATCCATAGCCAGTCCCGCACCGATGCAATAGACGCTGGTGCTCTTGCCGACGCCGCCCTTTTGATTGGCGACGGCGATCACTTTGCAATTTGCCATTTTGGGTTCCTCCTTTTCGTAAATTTAGCCGCCCGGAAAATCGGACGGCTATGTAATGATGGGTATAGAAAGACCATTCACTGTTTGACAGCTACATGGTTCCCTTTATGTGATGCTACTCGAAAAGAAAAAGCGTCAATTTATAATTGCATCTCTCTTGAAAAAGTGTCGCGCCTTGGGTATAATAACCTTAGAAAATGCACAGGATAGGTGTGGAGGTGCTGATGATGCTAAAAAGGAAAATTGAAAAAGAGATTATGCACTGGATCGAGAGTAGCGACAAGGCTTTGCTGATCTATGGTGTCCGTCAGGCGGGAAAGACATTTATTATTCGGGAGTGTCTGAAAGCGGCGGGGTGTGACTATATCGAGTTCAATCTCATACGGCAGCCGGAAATTGTCGAGATTCTGGCCGGTGCAACAAGCATTGATGACCTGATTCTGAAGCTATCCCTGTACAGCGATCAAAAAATTGTTCCCGGTAAGACCGTCTTTTTCTTTGATGAGATTCAGAAATACAAGGAGATCGTCACGAAGATCAAGTTTCTCGTGGACGATAAACGATTCCGGTACATTCTGTCCGGCTCCCTGTTGGGTGTGGAGATCGTGAATCTGAAATCCGCACCGGTCGGCTATTTGCAGACGCTCACGATGTACCCGCTGGATTTTGAAGAGTTCCTGCAAATCTTCCATGTCGGCCAGCCCGTATTGGATACGCTGCGGAAGGCGTTTACATCCAAAACGCCCGTAGAGGAAGTCATTCACGGAAAAATCATGGAGATGTTCAATCTCTATCTGATTATCGGCGGGATGCCTGCTGCGGTGGAAAAATACCGGACAACCGGGAGCATTGATGATGTGATGGATGAACACAGAGCGATCATCGAGCAGTACAAGCTGGATTTTACGCAGTACGAAGCGGAAAACCGCAAACTGCTCCTCACGCACATTTATGAACTCATCCCGGCCGAGCTGAATGAGAAGAACAAGCGATTTATGATTGCGGACGTCAAGAAAGGACTGCGCTTTGACCGGATCGAGGACAGCTTCACCTGGCTTTGGAAAGCTGGTGTTGCTTTGGGTGTGTTCAACACAACGGAACCTACGGTACCGCTCATGCTGAATGAAAAAAGCACGCTGTTCAAGCTGTTCCTGTCAGATGTGGGACTGCTTACTACCATATACGGAAAAGCCTGTAAGCTGAAAATCGTCACCAAAGAGAAGGATGTCAACAAAGGTGCCGTCTACGAGAATGTGGTGGCTCAGGAACTTCATGCCCACGGATACTCCCTGTATTATTATAACAGCAAGAAAAAGGGGGAACTTGATTTTGTTGTCGAGCAAGCAGGGCGGGTACTCCCCATTGAAGTGAAGAGCGGAAAGGACTACGAAAAGCACTCGGCACTGGACAATGTGATGGCGGTTCCGGAATACGGGATTCAGGAATCCTATGTATTCACGAATGATAACATAAAGACTGACGGAAAGCTGACCTATCTCCCCATTTACATGGTCATGTTCCTGCAAGACGAACCGATTGGGTTTATCGATATTTCTGTGGATAAATTCAAGCTGTGAAGTGTTGGAACTGGAAAATACAAGGAACGCACTAAATTTTCTGCATGGGAATTCCCTCGCAAATTTAGCCGCCCGGAAAATTGGACGGCTATGTAATGCGTTTGGGTATTAAAAAGCCACACAGTTTTGAACGTAAAAACTGTGTGGCTTCTCCTATGTAGTTTTCAGACACGGATCCGTTTGATCTTCGCATCCACCAGAAGCAAAATCACCTCGTCTACGATGTCGGCATAGCGCCCTTGGCGGATGAGTTTGTTTTTGAGACGGATGAGCGCATCCAGAGTAACGCTGTATTCGTCCTCGCTGAGATAGAGCGTGCAGTATTTTCGTTTCATGTGTCAGCCCTCCTTGTGGCATCAGTATAGCAAACTGCGATGAGTTCATCCATTCTGCAAATAGCGTTTGAAAGGAGAAAAACGATAAAGTTCATTCGGCTTGGTCAAACCGTTTCAAACCGTGCCAAAGCCATTATTTCCGAAAAGGCGGGGCACAGCATTCATTTTTTATGCAGAGGCGACCTGCTCCGGATGACCGCATGAGCGCCCTCGAAAATTAACCCATCCGTTAACAGTTTCGGGGTCAAAAACGGCATTTAGCCCATCGTTAACATGTAAAAATCACGTCAAACCTTGTCAAATTCTATCAGATTTTTCGAAAACGGAACAAATGCTGCGGATATAAGAAAATCCCGGAAAACTCTCGTTTTCCGGGATTTTGATTGCTTTGAAATTGCGAAATCGACCGAAATCAGCGCTTGCTGAACTGAGGTGCACGACGTGCAGCCTTCAAGCCGTACTTCTTGCGCTCCTTCATACGAGGATCGCGGGTCAGGAAGCCAGCCTTCTTCAGAATGGGACGGAACTCGGGGTTCACCAGCAGCAGGGCGCGGCTGATGCCATGGCGCAGAGCGCCGGCCTGGCCGGAAACGCCGCCGCCCTCCACGGTGGCAACGATGTCCACCTTGCCCAGGGTGTCGGTGGCATTCAGGGGCTGACGGACCACCATCTTCAGGGTCTCCAGACCGAAGTAATCGTCGATGTCGCGGCCGTTGATGGTGATGGAGCCGGTGCCGTTGGGGAACAGGTGCACACGGGCCACGGAGGACTTACGACGGCCGGTGCCGTACAGATAGGGATTCTTGGACTGATACATGTTTCTTTTCCTCCTTACTTGACCAGCTCGGGCTTCTGAGCCTCGTGGATGTGCTGCTCGCCGGCATAGATGTGCAGGCGCTTCAGGGAATCCTTGGTAACGGTGTTGCGGGGCATCATACCGCGGACGGCCACGCGCATGGCCAGCTCAGGCTTGTCCTGCATCAGCAGGCGATACTTGGTCTCCTTCAGGCCGCCGATCCAGCCGGAGTGGGTGCGGTAATACTTCTGCTCCATCTTGTTGCCGGACAGAGTGGCCTTGTCGGCGTTGATGACGATGACGTTATCGCCGCAGTCGGCATGGGGGGTGTAGGTGGGCTTGCCCTTGCCGCGCAGCAGGTCGGCCACGATGACGGCGGTCTTGCCCAGGGGCTTGCCGGCGGCATCAACGACGTACCACTTGCGCTCAATGGTGGCCTTGTTTGCCATATAAGTGGACATGGTGTTTTTCCTCCAATTTATAGAATGTATTGCTTTACTTTTTCAGGCTCCCTTGCTATGATGAGGGAGAGAAACGCGCCGAACGCGCAAGGATATTTATAGCATATCCCGGGGAGATTGTCAACAGCATTTTAATTTATGATAAAAACATCTGGCATTTTCTCTTGTTTTCTCCGAATAGCTCTTATTTTCTCAAATGGCAATTTTATTTTCCGACCCTGGGAGGGATGTCACATGCAGAAGCTTTTGGGACAGGTGCGCCGGTGCGTGGAGGATTACCGCATGATCGACGCGGGGGACACGGTGGCCGTGGGCGTATCCGGCGGCAAGGACAGCCTGGTGACGCTGACCGCGCTGGCCCGGCTGCGGGCCTTTTATCCCATTCCCTTCACCGTTCACGCCATCACCCTGGAGACCGGCACCCCGGGTATGTGCTTTGACGCCGTGGCGGACCTGTGCCGGCAGCTGGACGTGCCCTATACCCGCATCCAGGTGCCGGTATACGACATTGTGTTCAATGAGCGGAAGGAGAAGAACCCCTGCTCCCTGTGCGCCAAGCTGCGGCGGGGCAGCCTGAACACGGCCCTTACGGACCTGGGCATCCGGAAGATCGCCCTGGGCCATCACTATGACGACGCCATCGAGACGCTGCTGATGAACCTGCTGTTCGAGGGGCGCATCGGCTGCTTCCAGCCGGTGACCTACCTGGACCGCACCGGCATCACCCAGATCCGCCCCCTGCTGTACTGCCGGGAGGAGGACATCCGCCGGGCAGCTCAGCGGCTCCGGCTGCCGGTGGTGCACAATCCCTGCCCCGCCAACGGCCACAGCCGCCGTCAGGAGGTGAAGGAGCTCATCGCCGGGCTGGAGGGCCGGTATCCGGATATCAAGCAGAAGCTGTTCGGCAGTCTCCAGCGGTATCCCCTGTACGGGTGGAATCTTCACGAGGAGGAGCGGTGATATGAAAGCAAAGCTGGGCGGCCGCACCTGGGCGGCGCTGCTGACCTTCGGTCTGGTGGGTCAGATCGCCTGGGTCATTGAGAACATGTACTTTAATGTGTTCCTGTACAACACCATCTCCGGGGACACGTCCATGATCGCGGCCATGGTGGCCTGGAGCGCCGTCACCGCCACCGTCACCACCCTGGTGATGGGGGCCCTCAGCGACCGGCTGGGGCGGCGGAAGGCCTTTATCGTGGCGGGCTATCTGCTGTGGGGCGTCAGCATCGGGGCCTTTGCCCTGATCAAAAGCAGCCCCGTGGCCGCTGCCGCCCACAGCGCGGCGGTGCTGGTGGTGGTGCTGGACTGCGTTATGACTTTCTTCGGATCCACAGCCAACGACGCAGCCTTCAACGCCTGGGTCACCGACGTCACCGTGCCGGAAAACCGAGGCCGGGTGGAGGCGGTGCTGGCCATCATGCCGCTTGTGGCTATGCTGGTAGTGTTCGGCGCTCTGGACGGCCTGACCCAGGCGGGAAGCTGGCGGCTGTTCTTCCTGATCGTAGGCGGCGTCACGGGGCTGGGCGGCGTGCTGGGCTTCTTTTTCATCCGGGAGCCGGACCTGCCCCGGGGCCAGGGGACCACATTCTCCAACATTCTGTACGGCTTCCGTCCCGCCGTTGTCCGGGACAACCTGCGGCTGTATCTGTCCCTGGCGGCGCTGGGGGTGTACTGCATGAGCCAGCAGGTGTATATGCCGTATCTCATTATTTATATCCAGCGGTTTTTGGGCATCACGGACTACACGTTCCTGCTGGCCGGGGTGCTGATCGTCAGCTCTGTGCTGTCGGTGCTGGCCGGGCGGCCCATTGACCGGCTGGGGAAGCTCCGCTGCCTGATCCCGGCGGGGATCGTGGGCTTTGCGGGGCTGGTGCTGATGTACTTTGCCCGGAGCCAGTGGTTCGTGCTGGCGGCGGGCATCGTGATGCTGGGCGGCGGCATGGTGATCTCTGCCTGCTGCAATGGGCTCATCCGGGACTATACCCCCGCCGGAAAGGCCGGCCTGTTCCAGGGCATCCGCATCGTATTCCAGGTGCTGCTGCCCATGGTCACGGGGCCGTATATCGGCGCGGCGGTGATCCGGGGCACCGGCATGACCTACGAGGATCTGGGCACCGTAAAGCAGGTGCCCACAGCGGAAATTTTCCTGGCGGCTGCCGCCGCCCTGGTGCTGCTGGCGATCCCAGCGGCGCTGCTGAAGCGGAAGGAGGCTGCGAAATGACGGCGCTTTATACCCCCTGGGGAGAGCAGCTCGACAGGACCTGCCCTCTGCCGGAGTATCCCCGGCCCCAGCTGCGGCGGGACAGCTATCTCTGTCTCAACGGCCTGTGGGATTACACCGTGGAGGACGGGGACGAATACTCCCGCCGCCGCAGCGGAAAAATCTTGGTGCCCTTTTCGCCGGAGAGCCTGCTGTCCGGCTGCGATTTCCGGCTGCAAAGCGGGGAAACGCTGTGGTATGAGCGGACGTTCACCCTGCCGGAGGGCTTCCGCCGGGACCGGGTGCTGCTGCACTTCGGTGCGGTGGACCAGTGCTGCCGGGTGCTGGTGAACGACCGGCCTGTGGGCGGCCATGAGGGGGGCTATCTGCCCTTCACCCTGGACATTACCGGCGCCCTGGTCCCCGGGGAAAACCGGCTGACTGTGGCCGTCACCGACGACCCGGAGGGCGGTGTCCACGCCTTCGGCAAGCAGCGCACGGACCGGGGCGGCATTTGGTACACCGCCCAATCCGGCATCTGGCAGACGGTGTGGCTGGAGAGTACAGCGGACAACTACGTCCGTTCCCTGCGCCTGACCCCGGACTTTGACGGGAAATGCCTGCGGTACGCCGTCCGGGCGGAGGACCCGGCAGGAGCCCGGGTCACGGTGCTGTGCGGCGGGCGGGTCGTTGCCCGCAGCTGGGCCGATGAGCGGGGAGAGGGCGTGTGCCCCATTCCGGCGGAGCACTTCCGCCCCTGGAGCCCGGAGGATCCGTATCTGTACGACCTGGAGGTGACTCTGCCCTCCGGCGACCGGGTAGAGAGCTATTTCGGCATGCGGCAGTTCTCCGTTATGGAACACCGGGGCCGCCGGGTACTGGCTCTGAACCACCGGCCCTGCTTCCAGTCGGGGCTGCTGGACCAGGGCTACTGGTCCGACGGACTGTACACCCCGCCTGCCGACGAGGCCATGGTATGGGATATTCAGACCGCCCGGGATATGGGCTTTTCCATGCTGCGCAAGCACATCAAGATCGAGCCCCTGCGGTGGTACTATCACTGCGACCGGCTGGGGATGATCGTTTGGCAGGACATGGTATCCTGCTTCGAGGGATGGCGGACCCTGACCATGCAGGTGCTGCCCTTTCTGGGTCTGCACCTGCATGACGCGCCGTCGGCCCGGCTGGGCCGGGCCGGGGAGCCTGGACGGCAGCAGTTCCTCCGGGACATGGCCGACACGGTGGACCTGCTGTATAACTGCGTGTCCCTGGGCCTGTGGGTGCCCTTCAACGAGGGCTGGGGCCAGTTCAGCGCCCTGGAGGTCGCGGACCGGCTGCGGGCCATGGACCCCACCCGGCCCATCGACCATGCCTCCGGCTGGCACGACCAGGGCGGCGGCGACCTGAAAAGCCGCCACGTATACTATCGGCCCGTGCGCCTGAAAAACGACGGGCGGCGGGTGCTGGCCCTGACGGAGTTCGGGGGCTACAGCCTGCAGTGCCCGGGTCACCTGGCGACGGACAAAAAATTCGGCTACCGCATGTATGACGATGCGGCAGCCTGGATGGACGCGGTGGAAAAGCTGTATGAAACGGAGGTTTTGCCCCTGATCCAGGCCCAGGGACTGTCGGCGGCGGTGTATACCCAGCTGTCCGACGTGGAGGACGAGGTCAACGGCCTGGTGACCTTCGACCGCCGGGTGTGTAAGATGGACCCGGCCCGCATGCGGAAAATCAACAAGAAATTGCATTTTTAGCACAGGATATTGCGCTTTCGACATGCGATAGCCCGAAGAGATAGGGCCGGCAGAGTCGTCGGCCCCTATGGAGCATCCGAGAGAGAATGCCGCAGGGGGCGGACAATTCTGTCCGCCCCGCAGGATGCCCCTATGTAAGCACCCACTGCAGCAGAAGCAGCAGGCCGAAGCCGGGAAGGCCCAGCACCCCGATCACCAGAGAGTTGAACACGTTCAGGCCCAGGTGCAGCCCGGGAACGGTGCGGCCCAGGAGCCACAGGGCGCCAAAGCCCAGGGCCGCGTTGCCCGCTACCCGGAATACCGTTTTCAGGGGGCTTTTCGTCAGACGCAGCACCCCCAGCAGGATAAACAGCGCCCCCACGCCCAGGGCGGCTTTTTCTAAGACGGACACACAGTCCCTCCCTTCAGGGAGGACGCCGCCACGCAGGGGCCCTCCCCCAGCTGGGTCTTGATGCACCGCAGCAGATAGTCGCTGCGGGCCTTCAGGGCGTTGATCTCGTAAATGCTGGCCTCTACCAGCTCCGGGGCGGTGACGTAATTGAACTTATCATAGGCGTTGCGCAGGGCTTGGTTGGTCTGATACAGCTCCTGCTGCAGGTCCCCCAGGGTGGGGGAGGCCGTGTCCTTGTTTTTCATGGCGATACCTCCTGATGGCTATTGTACGGTTATTTTGGACAGATATGACAGGCTTTAATCAGGGGACAGGAACATTTTTCCGGGGAGGTGCGCGAAATGCACGAGGAATACATGCGCCAGGCGCTGGACCTGGCCCGGGAGGCCGCCGCCGCCGGGGAGGTGCCGGTGGGCTGCGTCATCGTCCGGGACGGGGCGGTGGTGGGCCGGGGCCGCAACCGGCGGGAGGAGCGCCAGGCCGCCTGGTCCCACGCGGAAATGGAGGCCATGGCCGAAGCCAACCGGACCCTGGGCACCTGGCGGCTGGACGGCTGCACGCTGTATGTGACTCTGGAGCCCTGCCCCATGTGTGCCGGGGCCATTCTCAACGCACGAGTCAGCCGGGTGTACTTTGGGGCCCGGGACCGGGAGATGGGGGCCTGCGGCGGGGTCATGAATCTGTTTATGGAGGATTTCCCTCACCCTCCCGCCCTGGTGGGCGGCGTGCTGGAGGCCGAATGCGCCCGGGTTCTGTCGGATTTTTTTCGCTCCGTGCGGAAAAAGTGAATTTTCCCTATTTTCCCGTTGACAAAACCGGGAAAAGTGGCTATATTATGTGGTGATCCAGTGCAAATGCAGTGATGGGGACCAGTAGCGCTCCTTCCCGATGCCAAGAGAGCCGCCGTTTCGGTGCAAGGCGGTCACGGGCGAAGCGGCGAATATCACCCCGGAGCATCCGGCTGAAACGGCATACCCGGATTAGGTGCGGACGGCGGAGGGCCGTTATCATCCCTCGCCCACGGATGGTGGGGCGGAGCGGCCGCGTTTTCGCGGCAATAAGAGTGGTACCGCAGAGGTTTTTCACGGCCTTTGTCTCTTACAGAGACAAGGGCCGCTTTTTTATTGGTTTTCAAATACAATTTTCGTATACGGAGGTAACACATGGAGTACAAAAAGACGCTGAATATGCCGAAATCCGGCTTTCCCATGCGGGCGGGCCTGCCCAAGCGGGAGCCGGAGATGCTGCGCTATTGGGAGCAGCTGGACCTTTACAACGAGCTGCTGAAGAAGAACGAGGGCAAGCCCCTGTTCTCCCTCCACGACGGCCCTCCCTTCTCCAACGGCGCCCTGCACATGGGCCACGCCCTGAACAAGGCCCTGAAGGACTTCATCAACCGCAGCTATGCCATGCGCGGGTACTACACCCCCTATATCCCCGGCTGGGACAACCACGGCATGCCCATTGAGTCCGCCATCATCAAGCAGAACAAGCTCAACCACAAGGCCATGAGCGTGGCGGATTTCCGCACCGCCTGCCACGAGTTCGCCGACCACTATATCGACGTGCAGCGGGAGGGCTTCAAGCGCATGGGCGTGGTGGCCGACTGGGACCACCCCTACAAGACCATGGACCCGGGCTTTGAGGCCCGGGAGGTTCGGGTGTTCGGCAAGATGTACAAAAACGGCCACATCTACAAGGGCCTCAAGCCCGTGTACTGGTGCCCCCACGACGAGACCGCCCTGGCCGAGGCGGAGATCGAGTATCAGGACGACCCCTGCACCACGGTGTATGTGAAGTTCCCCATGCACGACGACCTGGGCAAGCTCCCCCACCTGGACAAGAGCAAGCTCAGCTTCGTCATCTGGACCACCACCATCTGGACCCTGCCCGGCAACCTGGCCATTGCCCTGAACCCGGCGGAGAGCTACGCCGTCGTCAAGCCGGAGGGCCGCGACGAGCTGTATATCATGGCGGAGGCCCTGACGGAGAAGGTCATGGGCATCGGCGGCTTCGACCGCTATGAGATCGTGGAGACCCACCCCGGTGCCTTCTTCGAGAACATGCTGGCCAGCCATCCCTTCCTGCCCAAGACCAGCCGCCTGGTGCTGGCGGACTATGTCACCATGGACTCCGGTACCGGCTGCGTCCACACCGCCCCCGGCTTCGGCGCCGACGACTATCAGACCTGCCTGCGCTACGGCATGGACATGGTGGTGCCCGTGGACGACCAGGGCCGCCACACCGACTATGCCGGCAAGTACGCCGGCATGAAGACCGAGGAATCCAACCCCGTGATCCTCCAGGATATGAAGGACGCCGGGTCCCTGTTTGCCAGCCAGGAGATCGTCCACAGCTATCCCCACTGCTGGCGCTGCAAAAAGCCTATCATCTTCCGTGCCACTCCCCAGTGGTTCTGCTCCGTGGAGTCCTTCAAGGATGACGCCATCGCCGCCTGCGAGGACGTGCGCTGGGTGCCCTCCTGGGGCAAGGACCGTCTGCGCTCCATGGTCCTGGAGCGCACCGACTGGTGCATCAGCCGCCAGCGCCGCTGGGGCCTGCCCATCCCGGTGTTCTACTGCAAGGACTGCGGCAAGCCCATCTGCACCGACGAGACCATCGACGCCATCGCAGGCCTCTTTGAAAAGAAGGGCTCCAACGCCTGGTTCGAGATGGAGGCGGAGGACATGCTGCCGGAGGGCTTCACCTGCCCCCACTGCGGCAAGGCCGCAGGCTTCGAGAAGGAGAGCGACACCCTGGACGGCTGGTTCGATTCCGGCTCCACCCACTATGCCTCTATGGAGCGCACCCAGGGCTTCTGGCCCGCCACCATGTATATCGAGGGGCTGGACCAGTATCGCGGCTGGTTCCAGAGCTCCCTGCTGGTGGCCGTGGGCGCGCTGGAGCGGGGGGCTCCCTTCAAGGAGTGCCTGACCCACGGCTGGACCGTGGACGGTCAGGGCCGCGCCATGCACAAGTCCCTGGGCAACGGCATGGACCCCGCCGAGATCTTCAACAAGTACGGCGCGGACCTGCTGCGCCTGTGGGCCGGCTCCTCCGACTATCACGTGGACGTCCGCTGCTCCGACGACATCTTCAAGCAGCTGTCCCAGAACTATCTGAAGTTCCGCAACACGGCCAAGTTCTGCCTGGATAACCTGACGGGCTTCGATCCGGAGACGGAGCTGGTGGCCCCCGCCCGGATGCAGGAGCTGGACCGCTGGGCCGTTACCCGGCTCAACAGCCTCATCCGCCGGGTGTTCGACAGCTACGATGCCTACGAGTTCCACGCCGTGTCCCACGCCATCAACGATTTCTGCGTGGTGGACCTGAGCTCCTTCTATTTCGATATCATCAAGGACCGCCTGTACTGCGACGGTGAGCACAGCGCCAGCCGCCGCAGCGCCCAGACCGCCCTGTTCCTGATCCTGGACGCCATGACCCGGATGTTCGCCCCCATCCTGGCCTTCACCTGCGAGGAGATCTGGCTGGCTATGCCCCACCGCAGTGCCGACGACAGCCGCAGCGTCCTGTTCAACTGCATGGTGCAGCCCTATGAGGGCTATGCCCTGCCGGAGGACGCCATGGACCGCTGGGCAAGGATCGCCGCTGTCCGCACCGCCGTCAACGGTGCGCTGGAGCAGGCCCGGGCCGACAAGACCATCGGCAAGAGCCTGGAGGCGGAGGTGGATGTCACCGTTCCCGCCGAGGACGCCTTCCTGGCGGACATGGACGCGGATACCCTGGCGGATCTGCTGATCGTGTCCCAGGTACGGGTCACCGTGGGCAACGAGCTGACCGTCACCGTGGCTCCCGCCCGGGGCGTCAAGTGCGCCCGCTGCTGGAAGGTGCTCTCCAGCGTGGGCACCGTGGCCGGTCACGATACCCTGTGCCCCCGCTGCGCCGCTGTGGTGAAGTCCCTGCCCGTGGTGGAGTGATCGGAATTTCAAGCAGTCCCCAAGCCCCGGCGCCGCTGCGCCGGGGCTTGCCCTGCCCATTATCATGACCGGAGAGGAATCACGTGAACGACAAGCAGGAAGCAAAATTTCAGGAGCTCACCGGCCAGCCGGTGGGCCATCTGGTGTGCAAAATGGCGGCGCCCACCATCATCAGCATGATGGTGACGGCCTGCTATAACATGGTGGATACCTATTTCGTGGGCCAGCTCCACAGCAACAGCGCCACCGGCGCGGTGGGGGTGGTGTTCTCCCTGATGGCGGTGATCCAGGCGGTGGGCTTTTTCTTCGGCCACGGGTCCGGCAACTACATCTCCCGCCAGCTGGGCCGCCATGAATCCGGCGACGCCGGGAAAATGGCCGCCACCGGCGTGACCCTGGCGTTTCTGGCGGGGTGCGTCATTCTGGCGCTGGGCCAGATCTTTCTCACGCCCCTGGCCCGGCTGCTGGGCTCCACGGATACCATCCTGCCCTATGCCCGCAGCTATCTGCGGATCATCCTGCTGGGGGCCCCGTATATGACGGCATCCTTCGTGCTGAATAACCAGCTGCGCTTTCAGGGCAGCGCCGCCTACGGCATGGTGGGCATCGCTGCCGGAGCGGTGCTGAACGTGGGGCTGGATCCGCTGCTGATCTTCGTATTGGATATGGGCGTGGCCGGGGCGGCCCTGGCCACCATTCTCAGCCAGCTGGCGTCGTTCTGCATGCTGCTTCTGGGCTGCTCCCGGGGCGGCAACCTGCGCATCCGCCTGCGGAACGTGTGCATCCGCCGGGACCTGCTGGTGGAGATCTGCAAGGGCGGCGTGCCGTCCCTGTGCCGCCAGGGGCTGGCCAGCATCGCCACCATCTGCCTCAACCGCAGCGCGGGCCTGTACGGCGACGCGGCCATTGCCGCCATGAGCGTGGTGACCCGTGCCATGCAGCTGGCCCAGTCGGCGCTGATCGGCTTCGGCCAGGGATTTCAGCCGGTGTGCGGCTTCAACTACGGCGCGGGGCTGTATGGCCGGGTGAAGGACGCCTTCCGCTTTTGCGTCAAGTGGGCCACGGTGTTTCTGGCGGCGGCGTCGGTGCTGGGGATGATCTTCGCGCCCCAAATCGTGGCGGTGTTCCGCAACGACCCGGAGGTTATTACCTTCGGGGCCCGGGCTCTGCGCTGTCAGTGCGCGGTGTTCCCTCTGTGTGGGGTCATCGCCATCTCCAGCATGCTGACCCAGACCATCAACAAGGTGTGGCAGGCGTCGCTGCTGGCGGTGGCCCGGCAGGGGCTGTTCTTCATTCCGTCAGTGCTGATCCTGCCCCATGTGCTGGGAGAGCTGGGGGTACAGCTGGCCCAGTCGTTGTCCGATGTGTGCGCCTTCGCCCTGACGGTGCCGCTGGTGCTGGGCGTCCTGCGGGATATGGACCGCCAGGAGCGCCTGGAAAGGATCTCATGACGAAAAAATCGCGGGCTAAGGCCCGCGATTTTTACATAATACGATATCTTTCTGCGATATACTATGCGTTTACACTGTCCGCCAGCTGCATGGCCATGCGCTCCAGCTCCTCCTGCTGGCCCTGGCGCAGGGCGGAACGCAGGGTCACGGTATCTGCGGCCTGCTCCCATTTCAGAGGCTCCAGGAGCTTCTGCATGCCCCGGGCACTGGTGGGAGCCCAGGACCCGTTCTCGATATACGCCACCCGGCGGTTCTTCAGCGTATGGGCAGTCAGATCGTGCAGCAGGTTCTCCATGGTGACGAACACACCGGCGTTATAGGTGGGGGCGGCCAGCACCACATGGCTGAACCGGAACGCCGCCGCCAGAATGTAGGACGCCGGGGTAACGGAGGTGTCGTACATGGCCACCTGCACCCCCTGCTCCCGCAGACGGCAGGCCAGGATGTTGGCGGCGTTCTCCGTCCCGCCGTACACCGACGCATAGGCAATGACCACGCCCCGCTCCTCCGGCTCATACCGGCTCCACAGGTCGTATTTGCCCAGGATGTACCCCAGGTCCTGCCGCCACACGAAGCCGTGCAGGGGCAGCAGCATCTGAATGTCCAGTCCCCCGGCCTTTTTCAGCACCGCCTGGACCTGTGCGCCGTACTTGCCCACAATATTGGTGTAATACCGCCGGGCCTCGTCCAGATAGTCCCGGTGGAAGTCCACCTCGTCGGCGAACAGCGCGCCGTTCAGGGCGCCGAAGGTGCCGAAGGCGTCCGCCGTCAGCAGCAGCTTGTCCGTCTCGTCATAGGTCATCAGCACCTCCGGCCAGTGGACCATAGGCGCGGCCACAAAGTGCAGGGTGTGCCGCCCGGTGCAGAGGGTGTCCCCCTCCTTCACCACGCTGATGCGCCCCTCGTACCCGGGGCCGAAGAACTGGGCCAGCATATTCTTGGCGGCGGCGGAGCACACCACGGTGGTCTCCGGGTGCCGCACCAGCAGGTCCCGGATATCGGCGGCGTGGTCCGGCTCCATGTGCTGCACCACCAGGTAATCCAGGGCCCGGCCATTGAGCCCGTGGGCCACGTTTTCCAGAAATACCCGGCACACGGAGGCATCGGCGGTGTCAAACAGCACCGTTTTCCCGTCGGTCAGCAGATAGCTGTTGAAGGATACGCCCCGGGGCACGTCATAGACCCCCTCGAACATAGCCAGACGGCGTCCGTCGGCCCCCACCCAGGTATAATCGTCATTGACCTTTCTCGTGCAGAACATAAGGATACCTTCTTTCCCCTAAAATCTCGATTATATTATATCCTTTTTATGGCAAAAAATCTGTGCTATATGCAACACTTGTGAAAAAATGCGCCCCGGCCGGGGCGCATTTTCTCTTATTGGCTGTTACTGATACAGATCCACCACCTTGTGACACGCCTCCAGCAGGAGACCGTCGAAATAGTCCATGGCATCCTGGGGGATCGTCTCCTCCGGCGGGGCCATCATCCCCATGCTGTAGGTATAGCTGTGGCCGTCGATCACAAAAAACAGCCGCAGCCCATCCTCACTGCATTCCCGGTAAATGGGCACATGCTTGTAATTCTCTCTCAGCGGCGGATATTCCTGGCGCTTCTCCGTATTTCGCAGCGCCAGGATATACACCGGGTATGTGGTCCCGTCATAGATAACTTTCCCGGCCATATCCCAGCCGGTGGGCCGGGCGAAGCGCCCGGTGCTGGACAGATAGATGCTGTACTCCTCCTGCTTCCAGGGCAGGATATCCTCCGGCGGAGCCAGGACCCCCAGCTTTTTCGCCGTCTGGCTCAGCTGCTCATAGCTCTCCGCCGGCTTCTGCAAGGACGGGTGCACCGGCCAGCAAAACACCAGGTCGTATAGGACGACTCCTGCCACAATGGCCAGGATCACCAACAGGACGATTTTCCGGACCTTTTTCCCGTTTTTACGTTTCATTACAGCAATCCCCCCATCACTGATACAGATCCACCACCGTGTGACACGCCTCCAGCAGCAGGCCGTCGAAATAGTCCACGGCATCCTGGGGCATCTTCCCGTCGGCGTACACCTGGACGGTGTATATATGGCCGTCAATGCTCAAGAAATACAGCATCGAATTGTCCGATGCGTCCCGGTAAATGGGCGTCATCCGATAGTTTTCCCGCAGCGAGATCTCCGCGCGCCACTCGAAGGTCCATTTCTGAGACTCGAAGATCTCCGCCCTGTATGACGCACCGCCGTATTCCACGGTCCCCGACATCAGAAAAGCCCTGGGCTTACTCAGCCGGTCCCGGCCATCCAGCTCCTGACTGTAGAATGTTTCCACCCATGGAAGGACGTTCTCCGGAGGGACCAGCACACCCGTCTTTTCCATATCCTGCCGCAGCTGCTGATAGCTGTCCACGTTTTTCCGAGGTTGGGGATATATCGGCCAGGTCAGCACGGTATACACGATGCCGCCCACAATGGCCAGCAGTACCGCCAGCAGAATAATTTTCTTCCCGGTTCCTCGCTTCATGGCACGTCTCCTTTCCCGTTACTGATACAGATCCACCACCGTGTGGCACGCCGTCCGCAGCGCGTCCTCCACATACGCCGCGTCCTCCTCCGACAGGGTCGTGCTCTCCGGATACATTACCTGGATGATGTATTCATTCCCGTCTATGTAAAGCTGGGTCATGTAAAACCCCCGGTCCTGGAACAGGTAAATGGGCACATAGCGATAGCTGTCCCAGCAGGGCGGCAGATCGCCCACGACGCCGGTGACTCCCACGGAGACCTCTGCGTCAAACGTAACGCCGCCGCGCTCCATGGTGCCGGATATGGCAAAGCCGCTGACCTTGGCCATCCGGGAGGGACTGTCCATCCGGAGCTGACGCTCCGTCACCGTCCACGGCAGCAGGTTTTCCCCGGGGACCCGGATATCCGTTTTCTTTTCCACCGTGTCCCGCAGCTGCTCATAGCTTTTCGCCGGTTTCATCCGGGTGGGATTCACCGGACAGACCATGACGGCGTACACGATCACGCCCACAAGAGCCAGCAGCACCACCAGCAGGACGATTTTCCCGATTTTCTTCCCGGTTCCTCGCCTCATATGGCGTCGCCTCCCTCGCCTTTTTGTCATTTTACCACATTTTCGTCCAATGTGCAAGCACAATTTTCCGTTTGACGACATAGTGTCGTTTATCCATCTATTTTGCCGCTCACATTCCGTCAAATTCGCCCAATCTGACGCTTGGTTTGACTTCTCCGGCGGACAATGCTATAATAAAGTGTTAAGTTTTTTCATAGGAGGTGCGGGATATGCGGCAGGAGGACAATCGGCAGCCCATGGGCTCGGAGTCTCTGGGGACCCTGGTCAGCAGCTGGCGGGACGGCACGTTTTCCGAGATCTGGGCCGACTGGAAGTGGATCTGGGGCTATACCAAGCGCTACCGGCGGGCGGTGTGGTTCTATACCATCCTGGGCGTGGCCAGCTCCACCCTGGGCCTGGTGTCTGCCGTGGCCAGCAAATACTCCATCGACATCATCACCGGCTACGACAGCGACCACCTGTGGTTCATCGTCACCGTGATGGTGGCCTCGGCCCTGGTGGGTCTGCTGCTGCGCAGCGTCACCTCCCGCATTTCCACGAAAATCTCCCTCCGGGTGAACAACGATATCCAGGCCCAGGTGTTCGACCGCCTGCTGGGGGCCGACTGGCGGTCCCTGAACGCGTTTGCCAGCGGCGACCTGCTCAGCCGCCTGTCCACCGACGTGGGCTCCGTATCCTCCAGCGCCATCCGCTGGCTGCCGGACCTGATCGTCACGGCGTACACCTTCGCCGCCACCCTGGCGGTGATCCTGCACTATGACTGGGTCATGGCCCTGTTGGCCCTGGCCAGCGCCCCCTTCCTGCTGCTGACGTCCCGCCGCCTGATCCGGGGCATGCGCACCCACCAGCAGGAGGTCCGCCAGGTGGGCAGCCGCCTGATGTCCTACGAGACGGAGACGCTGCACAATCTGGACGCCATCAAGGGCTTCGGCATCACCGGCCGCTATGGCCGGGGCTTCCGCCGCCGGCAGGAGGAGTTCCGCCGGGCCAGCCTGGATTATAATCTATTCAGCATCCGCACGGAGATTCTCCTGTCTCTTCTGGGCTCCGCCGTCCAGATGGCGGCCTTCGGCTACTGCCTGTATCTGCTGTGGTCCGGCAAAATTCTCTACGGCACCATGACGCTGTTCCTGTCCCAGGGGGCCAAGCTCAGCTCCGCCTTCAACGCTCTGGTGCGGACGGTGCCGTCGTTCCTCAGCGCGTCGGTGTCCGCCCGCCGTATCCGGGACCTGTACGCCCTGGAGCCGGAGCCGGTGCTGCCGGACGACGGGCTGGACAGCCTGGCCTCCCAGGGCTTCACCGTGGCCGTGGAGGACGCGGGCTACGCCTATGTTCCCCATCAGCCGGTGCTGACCCATGCCGATTTCCGGGCCGCTCCCGGGGAGACCGTGGCTCTGGTGGGCCCCTCCGGCGGCGGCAAGACCACCATGATCCGCCTGCTGCTGGGCCTGATCCGCCCGGCGGAGGGCCGCGCTTACCTCCAGGCCGCCGACGGGCGGCAGGTGGAGGTGAACGCCGGACTCCGCCGCTATTTCTCCTATGTGCCCCAGGGCAACACCCTCCTCTCCGGCACCATCGCCGACAATCTGCGGATGGTGAAGCCCGACGCCTCCGACACCCAGCTGCGGGCGGCGCTGGAGGCCGCCTGCGCCTGGGACTTCGTCTCCGCCATGGACGGCGGGCTGGAGGCCTCCGTGGGGGAGCACGGCCACGGCCTGTCCGAGGGGCAGGCCCAGCGCATCGCCATTGCCCGGGCCCTGCTGCGGGACGCCCCGGTGCTGCTGCTGGACGAGGCCACCAGCGCCCTGGATGTGGCCACCGAGCGCACCATCCTGCGGAATCTGGCAGCCCGCTACCCCCACAAGACCTGCATCGTCACCACCCACCGGCCCACGGTGATCTCCCTGTGCCGCCGGGTGTACCAGGTGTCCTCCGGCTGTCTCCGCCTGCTGGACTCCGACGAGGCCCAGCGCCTGGCCATGGACTTCTGACCCTTTCCCCGGAACCTGCTGGGTTCCGGGGCATTTTTGCCCTTTTTTCTTTCGTTAGGCTAAGGAAAAATCGGGAGTTTGTAACGGTTTCGTTAATAATTGCCTGGCCCTCTTGCGCGCGGCGCTTTAGAATGTTAAAATTCTTTAAAATGTTTTTTACAGTTGTGTAACAACTGGCTTATAACGCGCAAGGAGCGATGCGACTATGCCCAAATTCAGCGTAAAAAAGCCGCTGACCGTGTTCGTGGCGGTGCTGGCGATTCTGGTATTGGGGGTGGTGGCCTATCTGAAGATGACCCCCGACCTGATGCCCAATATGGATTTCCCTTATGTGATCCTGGTGACCACCGACCCCGGGGCCAGCCCCGAGACCGTGGAGGCCGATATCACCAAGCCCCTGGAGCAGTCCATGGCCACCCTGGACCGCATCAAAAACGTCACCTCCAGCTCTATGGACAGCGTGTCCATGGTGGTGCTGGAGTTTGAAGACGGCGTGAATATGGACACCGTCAGCGTGGATATCCAGCAGAAGATCAACCAGCTGAAGGGCTCCTGGTCCGACACCGTGGGCGATCCCTATGTGCTGAAAATGAACCCCTCCATGCTGCCGGTGCAGGTGGCGGCCCTGTCCTACGACGGCAAGGACATCGCGGAGCTGTCCGACTTTGTCACGGATACCCTGTCCCCCAAGCTGGAGGGCATCACCGGCGTGGCCAGTGTCACCGTCAGCGGTAAGGTCCAGCATCAGCTCCATGTGATCCTCAGCCAAAAGAAGCTGGATGATCTGTCCCGGCGGCTGTCCGACGCCATTGCGAAGCAGCTGGACGACGCGGCAGGGCAGCTGTCCTCCGCCCGGGGCCAGGTCAACAGCGCCAAGACCGCCATCCGCAGCGCTGAGGAATCCGCCGTCCGGTACGCTGTGACCCAGGCCCTTACCACCATTCAGGACAGTCTGAAAACCATGCGGGACAGCCGGGACCAGCTCCAGGCCAACCTCCGGGAGCTGGCGGAGATCCAGGCGGAGAAGGCCCGTCTGGAGGCGGAAAACGCCCCCTACCAGGCCCGTATCGAGGCCATCCGCCACGACCCCTCCATGACGGAGGAGGAAAAGCAGGCAGCCATCGCCGAAATTGAAAGTGACCCCGAATACGTCCGCATCCAGGCGGAGCTGGCGGCGCTGGACCTGCGTATGGCGGCCCTGGGCGTCAAGTGGGACGAGGCCGTCCAGCGGGCCAAGGAGTGGCAGAAGCAGCTGGAGGAGCTGGAAAAACAGCTGCGGGACCTGGAAACCGACGAGGGCGTGGCCAAGCTGGCGGACCAGGTGACCGCCGGGACCCTGACCATGGCCGACGCCGTTACCCAGATCATCTCCGCCAATATCCAGCTGGACAGCGCCCTGAATCAGATCGACCAGGGCCTCCAGACCCTGGCGGAATCCCGTTCCGCCGCCCTGAGCCAGGCGGACCTGTCCTCCAGCCTGAACCTATCCACCATCACCGCCCTGCTGACGGCCCAGAACTTCTCCATGCCCGCCGGGTATCTGAAGGAGGACGGTGTCAACTATATGGTTTCCGTGGGCGACGCCATCGACACCCGCCAGGACCTGGAGGACCTGGTGCTCTTTGACCTGGGGATGGACGGCATCGACCCCATCCGCATGAAGGACGTGGCCGACGTGGCCATCACCGACAACTCCTCGGAGATCTACGACAAGCTCAACGGCAAGGACGGCGTCATCGTCTCCTTCAACAAGCAGTCCACCTACGCCACGGCGGAGGTGTCCGACAACATCAACAGCCGCTTCCGGGAGCTGGAGGCGGAGTACCAGGGCCTTTCCTTCGTGCCCCTGATGGACCAGGGGGACTACATATACCTTATCATCAACTCCATTCTGTCCTCTCTGGGCTGGGGCGCGCTGTTCTCGGTGCTGATCCTGTACCTGTTCCTGCGGGACCTGCGTCCCACCGTCATCACCCTGTGCTCCATCCCCATCAGCGTGATCTTCGCCGTGGTGCTCATGTACTTCTCCGGCGTCACCATCAATATGATCTCCCTGTCCGGCCTGGCCGTGGCGGTGGGCATGCTGGTGGATAACTCGGTGGTGGTCATTGAGAACATCTATCGTCTGCGCGCCAAGGGGGCCACCGTCATCCAGGCGGCGGTGTCCGGTGCGCGGCAGGTGCTGGGCGCCATCACCGCCTCCACCCTGACCACCGTGTGCGTATTTCTGCCCATCGTGTTTGTGGAGGGCATCACCAAGCAGCTGTTCACGGACCTGGCCCTGACCATGACCTATTCTCTGCTGGCCAGCCTCATTGTGGCCCTGACCCTGGTGCCCGCCATGGCCTCCGGCATGCTCCGCAAGGAAAAGCCCCAGAAGCCGGGTCTGCTGGACCGGGTCTATCCCGCCTACCGCAAGGCTGTGTCCTGGTCCCTGAGACACAGGGCCGTGGTGCTGCTGCTGTCGCTGGTGCTGCTGCTGGGCTCCGCCGGAGCCACCCTGGCCCGGGGCTTTGCCTTCATGCCCAATATCGACATGAACACCGTGAATCTCACTGTCTCCATGCCCGAGGGCTGCACCCGGGAGCAGGCCGTATCCCTGGCGGATGAGGTGCTGCGCCGGGCTGCCCAGGTGGAAAACGTGGAGACCGTAGGCGCGATGATGTCCTCCTCCGGCAGCTCCGGCGGCATGGACATGACCAGCATGATGTCCTCCGGCGGCGGGGCGTATGACGTCACCGCCTATATCACCCTTACCGAAGGGGCCTCCGGCGCAAAGACCGGACAACAGATCGAGGCCGCCTGCGCCGGTATGGACTGCACCGTCACCGCCTCCGGCGCCATGGACAGCTACATGACCTATCTTACCGGCAGCGGCGTCACGCTGAACGTCTACGGCAGCGACATGGAGCAGATGCAGTCCGCCGCCAAGACACTGGCCGCGAAGCTGGCCACCGTCCCCGGCACGGAAAACGTGTCCGACGGCCTGGAGCAGGCGGCCACCGCCCTGCACCTGTCCGTGGACCGCAACGCCGCCATGGAAAAGGGCCTCACCGTGGCCCAGGTGTATATGGCCGTTGCCTCCGCCCTGACGGACACCGACAGCTCCCTGTCCCTGACCCTGGACGGGCTGGACGTCAGCGTGTCCATCCAGTCCCCGGAGGAAAGCCGCATGACCCGGGAAAAGCTCATGGACCTGGAGATCGACCCCTCTGCCATGAGCGCCATGAGCAGCATGATGAGCGCCGCCTCCGGCAGCGGCTCCATGAGCGGCATGTCCGGCATGTCCTCCGGCAGCGGCTCCATGAGCGGCATGTCCGGCATGTCCTCCGGCAGCACCTCCGCCGTCCAGGCGGCGGAGCCCGTCCGCCTGGGCGATATTGCCAAGCTGGAGGAGACCGTCAGCCTCAACACCATTCACCGCGACCAGCAGCGGCGGTACATCACCGTGTCCGCCGACGTGGCCGACGGCTACAATGTCACCAAGGTCACCACCGCCGCCCAGGCGGCTATTGCGGAGGTAGACCTGCCCCAGGGCATCACCGCCTCCTTCCAGGGGGAAAACGAGGCCATTATGGACGCCATCCGGCAGCTGCTGCTGATGCTGCTGCTGGGCATCGTCCTGGTGTACCTGGTAATGGTGGCCCAGTTCCAGTCCCTGCGCTCGCCGTTGATCGTCATGTTCACCATTCCCCTGGCCTTCACCGGCGGCTTCCTGGCCCTGCTGCTGGCGGGCATCGAGGTCAGCGTGGTGTCTCTGGTGGGCTTTGTGATGCTGGTGGGCGTCATCGTCAACAACGGCATTGTCCTGGTGGACTACATCAACCAGCTGCGGCTGGAGGGTATGGGCCGCCGGGAGGCCATCATCGAGGCCGGCGTCACCCGCCTGCGGCCCATTCTCATGACGTCCCTGACCACGATCCTGGGCCTGGTGGTCATGGCCTTCGGCAAGGATGTGGGCACGGCCCTGATGCAGCCGGTGGCCCTGGTGTGCATCGGCGGTCTGCTGTACGCCACGCTGATGACCCTGCTGGTGGTGCCCTGCATGTATGACATTCTCAGCCGCCGGGACCTGCGGAAGGTCAACGAGGAGGAGCTGCAGCTCCTGGACCTGTAACATTAAAAGAGCCTCCCCGGGTGGGGAGGCTCTTTTTATATCCTTTTGTACCGTTTACCCGTAGTACGCCATCAGCATATCCACCACAGTGCCGTAGCTCTGGGTGCCCCGGGGGTCGCCGCTGCTTTTCAGGAAGGAATCATACACCTTCTGGGCCGCGTCGTTGACGGGCCCCTCAAAGGCCGCCCAATAGGCGGAGTTATCCCGCAGGTCCGCCACCACCGCGTCGGGCAGCAGCACCCGCACGGCCTGCCACGCCTCCGGATCCGCCCGGTACAGGGCGTTGGAGAGATAGGTAAAGCCCATGAGCCAGCCGGAGTAGCGATAAGCGGCGCTGTCCGCCGTGGTGGAGGCGGCGATGGCAATGAAGTTGCACTCCTGCTCTGAGGCAATGCCCCGCTGGTGGGCCATCTCGTGGGCAATGGTGCTGGGCAGATAGCAGGCGGGGCTGTCGATGTTCAGGTTGGCCTCGCCGGTAAAGGGAAAATAGAACCCCGTAAAGTCCATGGCGCTGAGGGCCGTGGAAAACCGCACCCCCTTGGGCACCCGGTCCTCCATCCGCAGGCAGGGAAATGCGTCGTACACGCCGTCGAACACCCGCACGCTGTCGGCAAAGATGTCGTCCCGGCTCTCGGCAAACAGGCCGTTTCCGTCCCGCCGCACCTGACCGGCGCAGTCCGCCAGCTGCCGGGCGAAGTATTCCGTCACCTGAGCCAGCTCCTCCGGGGTGGACTCCCGGGCATACACGCCGGACTGCTGCTGGAAGGACTCCGCATAGTAGTTGACGCCCCACAGCAGGCTGAACCCGGCGTACACCGTCAGCACCGCGCACACCGCCGTCAGCGCAAAGCGATACAGCACCCGGCCCCGGCGGCCCTGATCCGTGATCAGCCGCCGGACGGTGGCCCCCATCCACAGCAGGACCACTCCCGCCGCTATGGCGTACAGCAGCTCCGCCACGGAGAAGGACGCCCGGTAGCACACCGACGCCACCGCCCGCTCCAGAGGCATCACCACCTGGCGGCTGACCCAGTTCATCAGCCCCGGCACAGTCCGCAGGGCAAAATACAGACCCAGCACCCCGCACACCGCCAGAAACCAGATGTGCAGGCCCCGGTGCCGCCTGAAAAAGGCCCTCATAGCTCCAGGGGCCGCCCGGTCAGATACATCACCGTCCGCAGGGCAGCAATGAGCCTGCCGCTCTCGTCCCGGATGTCCGTGCGGCTGAAGCCCATGTGGCCGCCCGTTTTCTCCACGGTGCCCACGGCGGTGAGCTTTCCCGTTCCCGCCGCGGCGGACAGGTACTCGATGCTGGAGGACACCGTAAACGTCACCTCCTGCCGCCGGGTCAGCAGGGCCATGCCCGCCGCCACGTCGGCCATGGTAAACAGCGCGCCGCCGTGAGGGGTGCCCCAGCAGTTCAGACTGTCCGGGCGCAGCTCCAGCTCCACGGTGGCGGTGCCGTCGTCCACGGCGGTGACCTTCATATGATTATACTGGCTGAAGGGCTCCGCCCCGGGGCCCTCCGCCGAATGCAGCAATTTCTGTCTCAGTTCTTCGGTCATAGGTCGCTCACTCCGCCGCTGCCAGCAGCTGGCGGGTATATTCCTCCTTCGGATGGTCAAATATGTCCTCCACCGGCCCCTGCTCCACGATGCGGCCATGGTGCATCACCAGACACCGGTCGCAGATCTCGTAGACCACGTTCAGATCGTGGGAGATAAACAGATACGATATGCCCAGTTCCCGGCGCAGCCGGGCGATGAGCTGCAAAATCTGCGCCTGGATGGTCACATCCAGGGCCGACACGGCCTCGTCGGCCACGATGAGCTGGGGGTGCACGATCAGGGCTGCCCCGATGCACACCCGCTGCCGCTGTCCGCCGGACAGCTGATGGGGCAGCCGGTCCCGGCACTCCGGGTCCAGGCCCACCAGCTCCATGGTACGCTCCACCCGGCGGGCGATCTCCTCCTTGCCGTACTTCCCGTAAATGCGCAGAGGCTCCGCCAGGATCCAGCCCACGGTGCGGCTGGGGTTCAGGCTGCTGGCCGGGTCCTGAAATACCATCTGCGGGCGCTTGGTGTAGTGGGTGATGGTGCCGGTATAGTCCGGCACAAAGCCCAGAATTGTCCGGGCCAGGGTGGTCTTGCCGCTGCCGGATTCCCCCACCAAACCCAGGATTTCGCCCCGGTGCAGCTCAAAGCTCACATCGTGCAGCACCTGCTGCCGCTTTCTGCGGCCCACGGTGCCGGAGGGCCAGTACCACACGTTCAGGTCACGGACCTGTAAAACCAGATCATCGCTCATAGCTTCCTCCTTGTGGGGATGGCGGCAATGAGCCGCTGGGTATAGGGGGCCTGGGGGCGGAAGAATATCTGGTCCACCGGGCCGGACTCCACGATGTGCCCCTTCTCCATCACCGCCACCCGGGTGCACAGCTTCCGCACCACAGCCAGGTTGTGGGAGATAAACAGAATGGACATGCCCCGCTCCTGGTTCAGGCGGCGCAGCAGCTCCAGGATCTGGGCCTGGATGGTCACGTCCAGAGCCGTGGTAGGCTCGTCCGCCAGCAGCAGCCGGGGCTGGGGCAGAATGGCCGCCGCGATCATCACCCGCTGGAGCATGCCGCCGGACAGCTCGTGGGGATACCGGCGGTACACGTCCTCCGCATCCGGCAGGTCCACGTCCCGCAGGGCCTGCAGAGCCAGCTCCCGCCGCCTTTTGGGCGGCAGATCCGTGTGCACCCGCAGACACTCCTCCACCTGGGGGCCGATACGCATGGTGGGGTCCATGGCGCTCATGGGCTCCTGAAACACCACACAGATGTCCCGGCCCTGGATGCTGCGCAGGGTGTCGCCGCTGCTGGTCAGCAGGTCCCGCCCGTCCAGCAGGATCTGCCCCCGGAACGACGCCTGCTCCGGCCGCAGCAGGCCAGAGATCATCATGGCGGTAACGGTTTTGCCGCTGCCGGACTCGCCCACCAGCCCCACGATCTCGCCGTCGCCCACCGTCAGGTCGATGCCCCGCACCGCCTCGTGGTCCGACCCGTGGAACTGCACATGCAGATCGCGAATTTCCAGCATACCGTCACCTCCCCCATTGCTTTCGCTGGAGCCCCTCGCCCAGCAGGCTGACGCCTAAGATCAGCAGCACGATGACGCCGCCCACCGTCAGCATATACCAGGGGGCCCTGGCCATATAGCTCTGGGACTCGGACAGCATATACCCCAGAGACACGTCCGGGGGCTTCACGCCGATGCCCAGATAGCTCATGCTGGCCTCCGCCAGCACGGCGTTGTTAAACCCAATGACCAGGGTAGGCAGAAGCACCTGCCGGGTATTGGGCAGAATATGCAGAAACATAATGCGCAGGTGCCCTGCTCCCATGAGCCGGGCGCTTTTCACATAATTCATCTCCCGGTGCCGGGCAAACTCGCTGCGGATGACCCGGGCATAGCTGGGCACAAAGGCAACGCCCAGCGCCAGAATGACGTTGTACTTGCCGAAGCCCAGCAGGGAGATGAACACCAGAGCCAGCAGGATGCTGGGAAACGCCGTCACCGCGTCGTTGATGCGCATCAGCGCCTCGTCCAGCCAGCCGCCGAAATATCCGGTGAAGGCCCCCACCAGCGTTCCCACCGCCGCGCCGATCACCACGGTGGCGGCACTGATGAGGAAGGTGGTGCCGGCGCCGGCCAGCACCCGGCTGAAAATATCCCGGCCGAAGTTGTCCGTGCCGAACAGGTGCCGCAGGCATGGGGCCGCGAACTTTTCGCTGCCGGACATGGCCGTGGGGGGATAGGGGGTCCACACGCAGCCCAGCAGCGCCAGAGCCGCCATAAGCCCCGTCAGGACCAGACCCGCCCGCAGATAGTGATTCTTTTTTTCGTTCAGCAGCAAGGTAGGTCCCTCCCCTCTATTGCAGCCGCAGTCTCGGGTCCAGCCGCTGGTTGATCAGGTCCGCCAGCAGGTTCACCAGCACCACCCAGAACGCCACGATCACCACCACCGCCTGCACCACGGGATAGTCCCGGTTGGCGATGGACGTCAGCAGCATGCGGCCCAGGCCCGGCAGGGAAAACACCTGCTCGATAACCACAGAGCCCGCCACAATATCCGCCACGGTCATGGCCAGAAATGACACCACCGGCCCCATGGCGTTGCGCAGCACATGGCGGTACAGGGTAGCCCGGTCGCTGTTGCCCCGGCTGTGAGACGTGCGGACATAGTCCTTTTCCATCTCCGACAGAATGGATGAGCGCAGCATCTTCACGGTCATGGCCACCCTGGGCAGGGCGATGGACACGGCCGGGAACAGAAAATACCACAGGCTGGCACCGAAGTTGTCGCCGGGAGAAACGTAGTTTCCCGGCACGAACAACCGCAGCACCAGACCAAACACATACGTCAGCAGGATGCCCGTCACAAAGGCCGGGATGGCCATGAGCACCTGGTTCACGCTGGTCAGGGCCTTGTCCATCCGTCCCCCGGCGTGGCGGGCGGTGAAAATGCCCAGGGGGATGGAAAAGACCAGGATCAGCACAAAGGACATCCCCGTCAGAAGCCCCGTCACCGGCAGTTTTCCGGCCAGCATGCCGGATACCGGCATTTTATAGCTGTACGACGTGCCGAAGTCCCCGTGCAGGGCCCCCAGCACCCACTGAACGTACCGCTCCAGGAACGGACGGTCCAGTCCCATTTCCGCCCGCAGGGCGGCGATGCGCTCCGGCGTGGCCTCGGTGCCCAGCAGCTTCACCGCCGGGTCCCCGGGGATCACCTGAAACGCCAGAAAAGCCAGAAAAGAGACGATGACCATGGTCAGCAGCATCAGTCCGATCTTCTTGGCCGCATATTTCATGGTCATCGCCTCTTTCAATTCAGTATAACGTTACTGCTGGGTCAGGTACACGGTGGACAGGTCCAGCACATAAATGGGATAGAACTTCAGGCCGCCCAGGTCCTGGCGCATAGCCACCAGGTCGCTGAGGTCCTGGATATACACGTTGGCGGCAGTGTCCGCCAGCATGGTCTCCATCTGCTTGTACAGATCCGTCTGGGCGGCCTCGTCCGTGGCGTTGATGGCCTGCTGGAACAGGGCGTCATAGGCGGGGTTGCTGTAGTTGATGAAGTTCTTGGCATAGTCGGAGGTGAAGCGCTCCAGCATGGCCCGGGCGGTCATGTTGGCTGCGTCCACGCCCACCACAGTGGCCTGGAACTGGCGGCCATTATAAATGGTATCCAGCCAGGTGCTCCACTCCACAGGCTGAATGGTCACCCTGATGCCCGCCTCCCGCAGCTGCTCGGCCACCACCTCGGCGGTGTCCATATGGGGCTGATAGTTATTGGGCACGGAGATGGTCATGTCGAACCCGTTGGGATAACCGGCCTGGGCCAGGAGCTCCTTGGCCTTTTCCACACTGTGGGGATACTTATCCACCAGCTCCGGCAGGAAATACTTGGTAAACGCGGGATAGATGCTGCTGCCCACGGCGGTGCCGTGGCCGTCGGCCACCATATCCATGATGCCCTGCCGGTCGATGGCATAGCACAGGGCCTGGCGCACCAGCTGGTTGTCAAAGGGCTTGGCCTGGTTGTTCAGATAGATGGCCTGCACCAGGTTCATGGTGCCCTCCAGCACCTTGAAATTGCTGTTGAGCTGGGCCGCCTGGGCAGAGGTCAGGTGGGCGCACAGGTCGATGGACGAGCCGTTGAGGTTCATCACCAGGGCGTCGGCGTTCTCGCAGATCTTATAGGTGACCTTGTCCAGCCACGCGGGGGTGCCCCAGTAATCCTCAAAGCGCTCCATGATGAAGTTCTCCTGGGGGGTGCGGGACACGAACCTGAACGGGCCGGTGCCCACAGGGGCGGTGGCCTGGTCGGCATAGCCGGCGGGAATGATGGCCACCGTCATATAGCTGATGAACTCCAGGTCGCGCTGCGCGATGGTAACGGTGACGGTCTTTTCGTCCAGGGCCTCCACGCTCCGGACAGCAGAAAACGCCGCTACCAGAGGCTTTTCCTGACCCTCCGGCACAGCGGCGCAGCGATTGATAGAGTATACAACATCCTCTGCGGTCACTGTCTGGCCGTTGTGGAACTTCACACCGTCACGAAGGGTGAAGGTGTACGTGGTCCCATCCTCGGACAGCTCATATTTCTCCGCCACAGCGGGGATCATTTCGCCGTCAGAATTGGGCTTTACCAAGCCCTCGAAGATGTTGAACAAGACCTCTCTGGTTCCTGCGGCCACCGTCTGGTGGGGGTCAAGACTGTCGTCCAGGTCCTGGGCGATGCCAACGGTGATCTCGCCACCCTTGACCGGTTCGCCCGTCTCGCCGTTATTTCCTTGTCCGCCGGGGTCCTTGCTGCCGTCTCCGCATCCCGGGAGTACGGCGCCGACCATTACCAGCGCCAGGAAAAGAGCCAATAGTTTCTTCTTCATAGCTTTCTCCTTTTTCCTTGCCGCGACCTTGGCGGCAAGCCAGAAATAATGGTGTCGGACAGCGGCGCGGACAAGCGCGGCTGTCCCTATTCAATTGTCGAAGTGGACTGTACCACATTTTCCCGGCAATTGCAAGGGTTTTTCCCCACTTTTTTGCGGGAATGTGAAATATTTATCCATCACTGTCCGCCCTCGGCAGGCGGATGTATCTCTCGGGCAGTCCGGCTTCGGGACGGAAAATCTCCGGGAGGGGCAAATTCCCCCTTATCCGGCTTGACCTTTTTCCGGGAATATGATATGATGCATTGCCAATAGCCCTCCAAAAATGCGCGGATGGCTTTTGAAAACGATAACAAAGGAGTATTTACCCATGAAAAAGTTTCTCACTATGCTGCTGGCCCTGGTGATGGTCCTGTCCCTGGCGGCCTGCTCCTCCCAGAAGGGCGGCGACGTCAACGGCGGCTCCCCCGTCAGCGCCGTGGACCTGCTGACCGCCGTGTGGAACGCCTATCCCGAAAGCGAGAAGTTCCCCGTGGTGGGCGGCAGCCTGGATAAGCCCGTGGACGATGCCCCCGGCACTTTCCCGGTGGACGATGCCGACAATCTGGACTATATGCTGCACTTTCCCGCCGACAAGGCCGATCTTATTGACGACGCCGCGTCGCTGACCCACATGATGAACGCCAACAGCTTTACCTGCGGCGCGTTCCATGTGAAAAACAGCGCCGACGTCTCTGTCGTGACCGACGCTCTGCGCCAGAATGTCCAGAACACCCAGTGGATGTGCGGCTTCCCTGACAAGCTGGTGGTCCTCACCTATGGCGAGTATGTGGTGGCCCTGTTCGGCGCCGACGACCTGGTGGACGACTTCGTCAACACCATGACCGCCACCTACACCGGCGTCCAGACCGCCTGCGACGAGCCCATCCAGTAACCCACCGCGGCCATGCTGTTTTCCAGTCTGCCGTTTCTCTTCTATTTTCTTCCCTGCGCCCTGGGGCTTTATTTTCTGGCCCCAAGGCGGCTGAAAAATGCCGCTCTGCTGCTGTGCAGCCTGGTGTTCTACGCCTGGGGCGAGCCCCGGTTCGTGCTGTTCATGGCCGCCGCCATTTTACAGGGCTATGCCGCCGCCCGGCTTATGGAGCGGTATCCCGCCCGCAGGCGGCTGCTGCTGACCCTGTCCGCCGTGCTGAGCCTGGGGCTTCTGGGCTACTGCAAATACGCCGACTTTCTGATCTCCGGCTTCAACGCCGTCACCGGCCTGTCGGTGCCCCTGCTGCGGATCACCCTGCCCATCGGCATCAGCTTCTATACCTTTCAGATCCTCAGCTATGTCATCGACGTGTACCGGGGCGACGCCCCGGCCCAGCGGAGCCTCATCGACCTGGCGGCGTATATCGCCATGTTCCCCCAGCTGGTGGCCGGGCCCATCGTCCGCTATACCGATGTGGCTCCCCAGCTGCAAAGCCGCACCCACACGGTGCAGGATGCAGCCCTGGGCGCCCGGCGGTTCGTGCTGGGCCTGGGCAAAAAAGTGCTGCTGGCCAACGTCCTGTATGAGCTGGTGACGGTGTATCAGCAGAGCGGGCAGAAAACCGTGCTGCTGACGTGGATGTACGCCGGGGCGTATATGTTGCACGTTTACTTCGACTTCTCCGGCTACAGCGACATGGCCATCGGCCTGGGCCGGATCATGGGCTTCCGCTTCGCCGAGAACTTCAACTATCCCTTTATCTCCGGGAGTCTCACGGAGTTCTGGCGACGCTGGCACATCAGTCTGGGGTCCTGGTTCCGGGACTATGTGTATATCCCCCTGGGCGGCAACCGGGTACGGCTGGGACGCTGGGTGCTGAACCTGCTGGTGGTATGGGGCCTGACGGGTCTGTGGCACGGAGCCGCCTGGACCTTTGTGCTGTGGGGCCTGTATTTCGCCGTATTTCTGCTGCTGGAAAAGCTGTTTCTGGGCCGGTTGCTCCGGCGGCTGCCGGTGCTGCGGCACGTTTATGTGCTGACGGCGGCGTTGTTCAGCTTTGTGCTGTTCGACGCATCCTCCCTGTCCGCCGCCATAGGCGCCGCCGGGGCCATGCTGGGCCTGGGGCACCTGCCCATGTGGGACGGCGGCACCCTGTACTACCTGCACAGCTACGCCCCGGTGCTGCTGGCAGCTGCCGTGGGGTCCACGCCGCTGCCTGCCGCCCTGTGCCGCCGCATGGCCGCCGGACGGGCAGGCCGTGTGCTGGACGCTCTGGAGCCCATAGCGCTGCTGGCCCTGCTGGCCGTGTGCACGGCGTTCCTGGTCAGCGGCTCTGCCAACCCCTTCCTGTATTTCCGGTTCTGAGGAGGTGCACATGAAGACCAAGCAAATCATCACCGTGTGCCTGCTGGCGGCGTTTCTGGCGGGCTTTGGCCTGTGGTCCGTTCTACGGACGCCGGATGCCGTGTCCCAGGCGGAGCGCCGCCCCCTGGCCCAGCGGCCGGCGTTCACCGCGGCGGGCTTTCTGTCCGGCAAGTTCTCCGACGCTCTGGACGATTTCGCCGCCGACCAGTTCCCTCTGCGGGAGCAGCTGCGGACCCTGCGCTCTCTGGTGTCCTATGACGTGATGGGGCAGCGGGACGTAAACGGCGTGTACCTGTCTCAGGGCTACGCCGCCAAGCTGGATTTCCCCCTGAATACCACCTCCGTGGAACGGGCGGCGGACCGGTTCCGGTATGTGTACGACACATATCTCTCCGGCACCGACACCAAGGTCTATCTGTCGGTGATCCCGGACAAGGGATATTTCATGGCCCCGTCCTCGGGACGGCCCTCCATGGACTATGCCGCCCTGGTGTCACAGCTGCGGGAGAGCACGCCGTATATGACGTATATCGACCTGTTTGACCTGCTGACCATCGACGACTACTACCGCACCGACGCCCACTGGCGGCAGGAGCGGCTGGAGCCGGTGGCCCGGCGTATCGCCGCCGCCATGGGGACGGACGCCGGCGCCTCCTATCGGGAGGTAACGCTGGAGCGCCTCTTCTACGGGGTGTACTCCGGCTATGCGGCCCTGCCTCTGGCAGGCGAGAGCCTGAGCTATCTCACCAACGACACCATCGACGCCTGCCGGGTCACCAATTACGAGACCGGCAAAACCGGCCCTGTATACGACCTGGATAAGGCCGCAGGCAGCGACCCCTATGAGCTGTTCCTGTCCGGGTCCGTGTCCCTGCTGACGGTGGACAACCCCAACGCCCGGACGGATCGGGAGCTGGTGATCTTCCGGGACTCCTTCGGGTCCAGCCTGGCCCCTCTGCTGCTGGAGGGCTACAGCCGGGTGACCCTGGTGGATATCCGCTATCTCTCCCCGTCCCAACTGGGAAATTTCCTGACCTTTGACCGCCAGGACGTATGGTTTCTCTACAGCACCTCCGTGCTGAACAACAGCAGCACGCTGAAATAATTTTGTATGGGAGGTCTTTGACATGTCCATCCAAACCAACCCCGATCTGCGGCGCAGCGTCATCTATGAGCTCTACGTCCGCAGCCACACCCCCCAGGGCACCTTCTGGGCCGTGGAGCCGGACCTGCCCCGGATCCGCGCCCTGGGCACGGACATTCTGTGGCTGATGCCCATCCACCCCATTGGCCAGGAGAACCGCAAGGGCTCCATGGGCTGCCCCTACGCCAACCGGGACTATCGCACCGTGAACCCGGAATACGGCACCCTGGAGGATTTTCTGCACCTGGTGGACGCCATTCACGACAACGGCATGAAATGCATCATCGATGTGGTGTACAATCATACGTCCCCGGACTCCACCCTGGTCCACCGGCACCCGGAGTATTTCTACCGCAGGCCCGACGGCAAGCGCGGCAACAAGGTGGGCGACTGGACCGACGTGGTGGACCTGGACTATGACGTCCCCGAACTGTGGGACTATCAGATCGAGTCCCTGTGCTACTGGGCCCAGTATGTGGACGGGTTCCGCTGCGACGTAGCCAGCACGGTCCCCGTGGCCTTCTGGAAGAAGGCCCGCCAGGCGGTGGAGCGGGTACGTCCTGGGGCTATCTGGCTGGGCGAGAGCGTTCATCTGGACCACATTCTGGCCTTCCGCCGCCAGGGGTTCTATGCCGCCACGGATAACGAGCTGTACGATGCCTTCGACGTGCTGTACCCCTACGATATCTGGCCCCTGTATGAGGGAGCCACCGGCGGTGCCCTGCCCCTGAGCCGGTATTTCTCCGCCCTGAATTTCCAGGAGCTCAGCTTCCCCACCTGGTACAACAAGCTCAGCTGCCTGGAAAACCATGACCAGCGCCGTGCGGCGGAACGCTTCCCCAACCGGGACAGCCTGTTGGCCTGGACGGCCCTGTGCTACTTCCAGAAGGGTACCACGCTGCTCTACGCCGGGCAGGAGGTCTCCGCCGCTCACACGCCCTCGCTGTTTGAGCGGGAGCCCATCGACTGGACCGCCGGGGAGGACCTGTCGCCCCTGCTGCGGCGGCTGTACGACATCAAAAAGCGCCTGCCCACGGACGCGGTGTTCCATGTGGACGCCGACGACGCCCAGGGCATAGCCGTGGCCTTCTATCAGGATGGGCAGCACCTGGCCGTGGGCGTGTTCCCCCTGGCGGGCCGTCCGGGTACCGTGTCCGTCCCCCTGGCCGACGGCAGCTATGAAAACGCCCTGACCGGCGAGGCTGTCACGGTGCAAAACGGCCGCCTGACCGTCTCCGCCTCCGTGATCATCCTGTAAATGCATTTCCCCAACGAAAAACCCGGAACGGCCTGGCCGTCCCGGGTTTTTCGCTTATTCCTCGTCTATATACTCCATCACGTCCTCCACGCGGCATTGCAGCAGGCGGCAGAGCTGGTTGATGGTGTGGGTCGATACGTTGTCGCCGTGCTTCATGGCGTAGAAGTTGGACAGCGGGAAGCCCAGCTTCCCCAGCCGGTACGAGGTCACGCCCTTTTCCTTCATGGTCCGGAACAGCGGTTCATAGCTTATCATTGGCAGACACCCCTTTCGTACCAAACAGTATAAAAACTATGTACGGATTCTGATATCTGCTATAATTCATATATACGGATATTGACACATATCGAATTGATATGATATACTGCGAGCAGTCTATTTCACGCGATTCTGAGAGAAAAGGGGGATATTTTTGTGAGTGTGAGTGATTTCATGCTGGCCCTGCCGGGTATTCTTTTCTGGGTAGGGCTCTTTGTAGTCCTCAGGGTAACAAGAAAAAGCCGGGCGGAGGCTCCTAAAAATGCAGCGCAGCGGAAACTTGTAAACGATGTCATTGCCATCATTGAGCGAACGGCCCCTGACTTTGACGGGGCCGCTGTGTATCCCTCCGGCAGCCAGGAAAGATCAGCAAGCGGTTCGTATGGTGGACATATTGCTTTTCAGTCCCTATGCGGAGGACGATTTGAATACAATTTTGAATCTCATGGCTATAGTGTCAGCAGGGAAATGGCGCTAACACTGGCCGCTGCAATCGCAAAGCGCTTCGGAAGCGAATACCGTCCTGTCTACAGCCGTGCTGAATCCATTAGCGGATACAGGGTCATGAGTCCCCGCCAGCTTGCCGAGGAGCGGGAACAGAAACGGCGTGAGGACAGCCTGAAACGACTTTAAGGAGAAAACGCAATGGAACTGATTCAAATAGATACTATCAAATGGGCATCTACAAGCTATATCACCACGCAGCTTTACTCGCTTCCGGCAGCCGTTTTCGTGGACGCGGAAACCGGTGTAGTCTATTTCAACGGCATGTATCCCCGCTACGATGCCAATGGCCGGGTCATGGTCATTCCCAGGGACCAGCTTCCGGCTATCATTGCCCGTGGCAGGGCACAGGCTGCCGCCGCAGCGGCAGACAAGGAGCGAAAGCGCACCATCACCCAGCTCTGACACTCACTCCCGGCGTGCAGCACCCGGGAAAGACTTGGCTCTTTCTTTGACAGGCTGAAGCGCCGCGAAGCATTTGCTTCGCGGCGCTTTTTGCTTATTCAGATGGCCGGCGTGCTCAGGGCAGCATAAAGCCGCGCAGATACTCCAGGAAGGAGGCGTAGCCGGTGAAGAACTCATTCATGGTGCGCTTGAAGGCGCCGTACTGGTTGAACTCGGAGACCTGCAGGCCGTCCTCAAAGTAAACGGCCCGATACTCCGGCAGCTTGTCCAGCAGCTCGTCCACGATGTACTGGGGGACCTCTTCGTTGATGGTTTCGTGGATGGGCAGCCTGGCGCCGTTCATCCGCCGCCACCATAGGGGGTTGATGGTCATCAGAATATCGCCGCCCAGGAAACGGCTCCACAGGAAGTGGCTGTTGTTGTTGGCCACCAGCAGCTTCAGGCGATAGCCCCGCTGCTTGTACAGCTTGTAGACCTTCTTGAACAGGGCCTCGCCGCAGCAATCCAGATATTCCTGGGTGATGGGCACCTCCCGCTCAGCCACCAGGGCCTTCATATAGTCGTCCAGGCGGCCGGTCATGATGGTGCAGCTGCAATGCACGTTGTCAATGGGCTTGCCCTCGGCCTCCCGGCGCTTCAGGCCGCGCTCCACGGCCTCGGCCACGGCCACGGCCTGGGGAATGCCGAAGCAGACGGTACCGTTGACGGAGATGCCCCGATAGGCGCACTCCTCCAGAGCGGGAATGTCGGCGGTGGACACGGGCATCTTGATGAGAATGTTCTCATTCAGCGCGGACAGCTCGGCGGCGTGGGCCACGGTCTTTTCCGTGCTGCGGTAGAAGCGGGGGTTTACCTGCATGGCCTGCCAGCCCTTGACGCCGCTGCTCTCCCGGAACATGGGCAGCAGCATGTTGGAGCCCTTCAGGGCGGCCTCCTTGGACAGGGCCCAGCAGATCTCCTCATCCGTGGCGTCGGGCATTTCCACATGGATCAGGGCATTGAGCCGATCCTTCCAATCGGCCATCTCCTTGCGCAGAACGTTGCCCACGATGACGGGGTTGGAGGTGGCGCCGGTGGCGCCGTGACGCAGGGCCAGATTCAGATCCGCCACGCCGCAGGAGTCGTTCCAAAGCAGCGTCTGGGGGAAGCGCTCCGCCGCCTCCTGCAGCGGGCTTTCATAGGTTTTCATGATGTGTGCTCTCCTTTTCCATAAAAAATGCCGGTGGCGGGGTCTGGCCGCCTTTTCTAACACAAAAATAACATCATCGCATCTTCTTTGCAAGAAGAAACAATAAATAGCTCAAAATACTGTTATATATACCAGAATATTTGATCTGTTTTTGTGATAAAGGCACAGAAAAGCAGCCGCCCCGGCACAGGGGCGGCTGCTTGATTTGATTGCATATGTGCGCTTACAGCACGGTGACACCACCCTGGCGGGCGGCGGCCATCACGTCGGGCTCCGGTTCCTGTTCGCAGATCAGCACGTCGATATCCTCCATGCGGGCGAAGGTATAGGGCAGATTGCGGCCCACCTTGTCGCTGCTCATCAGCATGATGACCTTGTGCGCCTTGCGGACGATCTCGGTTTTGATGCTGGCCTCATAGGGGTTGCCGGACGAAAAGCCATTTTCCACCGAATAGCCGGAGGTGGCCATGAACGCCACGTCAATATTGATGGAGCGCAGGTATTCCAGGGTCAGATGCCCGGAACAGGAGATGGTATTGCGGGACAGACTGCCGCCCAGCAGAGACACCTGGGGCATGGTGGTGCGCATGACGATCTCCATGGCGATGTTGGGGGCGGAGGTGAACACCACCAGATCCTGATCGGGGATCCTGCGCACCAGGGTCATCAGCGTGGTGCCCGCATCGAAAAAGATGGAGCGCTTTTCCTCCAGAAAGGGCAGCGCCTTCTCGCAGATGATGGTCTTGGCCTCTACGTTGGAGATCTCGCGCCGGCTGTAAAGGTCCTCTGCCTGGGTGGCAGGGGGAGTGCTGTTGATGTAGGCGCCGCCGCGGACGCGGACCAGGAAGCCCTCCTCCTCCAGCGCAGCCAGGTCGCGGCGCAGAGTCATCAGGGACACATCGGGATTCTGCTTGGCCAGATCCTCAATGCGGGCGCTCTTGTGTTCGGAAATATAAGCCTTGATCTGGCTTCGTCGTTCGTTTTTCATGATTGTTGCACTCCTGCCTCCGGAGAAACGGCTGCTGCGCCGGACCTCGCGGACATTCTTTCTATCCCAACAGATGCCCGTTCGGACAAGACCCGAGAAACAGGGCAAAATGTTCACTTGTTATTTTATTCCATTGACGTTATTTTGTCAAGAAAAAAAGGCAAGAAACCGTTTGATTGTTCGCCTATATGAAAATTGCATATTTTTTTCGGCAAAATACCGGGCATCCAGGGGTCGGCTCCCAAATCTGCCCGGCGGTTCCGTTCCGGCGAGTTCTGCCAGGATACGCCGCTTTGTTCGAATGAAGCAAATTTCATGTTATTTTGCGTCTGAAAAATGTCCGAACATGTTATTTACAAATTTATTATGCACATTTAACAAAAGCATTTTCGTTTTTTTAGCGAATACTCCATGTTGACTCTGAGACACTTCATTGCTAAAATCAAATTATGATAAAAGAGTGTTCCAAGGCGTTTGAAAATGTTTTATAACGATGTGAAAATGTTTATTTCTTAACAAAATGAACGCGCCTGTGCTCCGGCCCGGCCGGATCGAACCAGTCATACCTTTATTCAATATAGAACCATATTTGAAAAGGAGAATTCATCATGAGTGAGTATGCAACCCTGAAGCGCCGTCCGATCCTGTTCCCTGACTCTGTCAGCAGCTTCCATGACAGCATCTTCTCTCTGAAGGAAGAACTGAAGGCCCTGGTTGCCGATGATCTTCAGAATAAGGACGCCTATGTGCAGACCGCCGTGGAGATCGCCATTGATTTGCGCTCTGCCCTGGCCGATTGGACCCTGACAAAGCTGGTGGACGACGACACCCGCGTGGCCGCCTCCGAGGACCTGCTGGCCTTTGCCGAGGGCTTTGGCTGCGGCGAGGCCGTCAAGGCTGCCCGCCAGGAGATCGAATCCATCGCCAACAGCTCCATGCGCAAGATGGGCGACCTGTACCGCCAGGGCAAGCTGAACACCGTCTGGGGCCATGACTACGCTTCCGGCCTGGATCACTCCCTGCGCCGCGGCGCCCGCTGGTGTACCAGCAACCCCTGCAAGATCCAGGGCTATAAGAAGGACTTCCCCGAGAAGTACGCCTCCCTGGTGGAGCAGATCAAGCGCGAGAATCCCGGCGCCTCCACCGCCGACATGGCATCCCAGATGTTCACCAAGGTCTGCGCCATCAGCGCCCGGGCCCTGGCTCCCATTTATGAGGCCACCAACGGCCAGTACGGCTTTGTGTGCCTGCAGGTCGACCCCCGCGAGATCCGCAACACCCAGGCCATGATCGACCAGGTCCACTTCTGGAACCGGGCCATGGCCAAGGAGCTGAACATGGACAAGCCCAACGTGGTGTACAAGCTGCCTGCCGTTGAGGCATCCCTGCCCGCCGTGAAGGTGCTGCTGGAGGAGGGCTATCGCCTGTGCATGACCCTGAACTTCTCCATCACCCAGCACATGGCCTTCGCCGAGCTGCTGAGCAAGGGCCGCGACCAGGAGTATCTGGTGCTGATGGCCGGCCAGCTGGACGACAAGATCGCCGCCGAGCTGGAGTCCAAGGGCGTGGCAGACGCCAAGGTCATCGCCCGCCACGGCTCCGAGGCCGTTATGCGCAAGTCCTATCGCATGCTGGCCCAGCGCGGCTATAAGAACCTGTCCATTATGTCCGCCGCTGTCCGCGGCCCCTGGCACATCCAGAACTCCATGGCTCCTGTGGACGGTGCGCCCTTCCTGATCACCACCGTCACCGGCAAGGTGGAGGAATTCGACGCCAACCCCACTCCGCTGGCTTCCATCATTGACCAGCCTACCGAGGAGAAGTACATGGAGGTCCTGAAGCAGAGCAAGGTGTTCAACCAGGCTTACTCCGATCCCGAGGAGGGCCTGCTGACCTGGGAGGACCTGTTCTCCTATCCCCCGTTCGTGGGCTTCTTCAACAACTTCACCGCCGCCTATCAGGAGATCGAGGACGATTTCAAGGCGTAAAAGGAGGAACGCGCTACTATGGCTTCATTGATTCGTATGCCTCAGAAGGGCCTGTCCGAGGACAGCGCCATCCTGAGCAAGTGGTATGTCAAGGAAGGCGACACCGTCAAGACCGGCGACTATCTGTTTGCCATCGAGACCGGCAAGGCCACCTTCGACGTGGAGAGCGAGCAGGACGGCACCGTCCTCAAGTGCATCGGCGAGGAGGGTGACGAGATCGCCGTCAAGGAGATCGTCTGCGTGGTGGGCAAGCCCGGCGAGCCCTTCTCCCTGGGCGGCAAGGCCGCTCCCGCTGCTGAGGCTGCCCCTGCGGCTGCTGCCGCTCCTGCGGCCGCCTCTGCCGCGGCTCCCACCATGGTCAACCATGGCGAAGCCATCCGCATTTCTCCCCGGGCCCGCAGAATGGCCGAGGAAAAGGGCATCGACATCCGTTACGCCAAGGGCACCGGCCCCAATGGCCGCATCATCGAGCGGGACATCGCCGCTATGGCGCTGACCGGGCCCTTCATCACCGACGCCGCCCGTCCCTATGCCACCGGCAGCGAGGCCGGTACCGGCCTCAGCGGCGCCGTTACCACCGCCGATCTGGGCACCAAGGCCGCCGCTCCCGCAGCGGAGACTGCCGCGGCTCCTGCCGCTGCCGCTGCTCCTGCCGCCGAGGCGGAGTTTGAGACCGTCAAGAACACCCACCTGCGCAAGCTCATCGCCCGGAACATGCATGACTCCCTGTCCAACATGGCCCAGCTGACCCACAACAGCTTCGCGGACGTCACCGCCATGCAGAAGCTGCGGGCCCGCATCAAGGCCGAAGGCGAAAAGGCCGGTCTGCCCGGCATCAGCCTCAACGACATGGTGATCTTCGCCGTGTCCCGGACCATCCTGGATTTCCCCGCCCTGAACGCCCACTACAGCGACAATGAGATGAAGCTGTTCAAGCACGCCAATATCGGCGTGGCCGTGGATACCGACCGGGGCCTGCTGGTGCCCACCATCATGCACGCTGACGAGATGAGCCTGGCCGAGATCAGCCTGAAGATGAAGGAGCTGGCCGCCGAGTGCCGCAGCGGCTCCATCTCTCCCGATAAGCTCACCGGCGCTTCCTTCACTGTGTCCAACCTGGGCGCCTTCGGCGTGACCACCTTCACCCCCATCATCAATCCTCCTCAGACGGGTATCCTGGGCGTGTGCAACATCGAGACCCGTATCCGGATGAAGAATGGCCAGCCTGAGTTCTATCCCACCATGAACCTGTCCCTGACCTATGACCACCGCGCTTTGGACGGCGCTCCCGCTTCCCGCTTCCTGCAGGCCCTGGCCAACAACATTGCCAACTTCGACCTGCTGCTGGCGAAATAAGGATGCGGCACACGCTGCCAGATTTGATTTGGAGGAAATATCACCATGAGCTATGACGTTATTGTCCTGGGCGGCGGCCCCGGCGGCTATGTGGCCGCAGAGCGCGCCGGTCAGGCCGGTCTGAAGACCCTGCTGATCGAGCAGCGCGCCCTGGGCGGCACCTGCCTCAACGAGGGCTGCATCCCCAGCAAGGTCCTGCTGAATTCCGCAAAGATCTATCACTATACCACCGAGTACGGCCGCAAGTTCGGCGTGGTGTGCCAGGGGTCCCATGTGGACCAGCCCGCCGTGGTGGCCCGCAAGGAAAAGGTCATCCACACCCTGGTCTCCGGCGTGGGCGCGGCCATGAAGGCCAGCCACGTGGAAGTGGTCAATGCCTCCGGCATGATCCGCGGCCGCGGCGACGAGGGCATCCAGGTGGAGGCCGACGGTAAGGTCTACACCGGCAAGAACCTGATCATTGCCACCGGCTCCCGGGCCTTCGTCCCCCCCATCCCCGGGGTGAAGGAAGGCCTGGCCTCCGGCTTCGTGATGACCAACCGCGAGGCTCTGGCACTGAAGGAGCTGCCCCGGCGCCTGGCCGTCATCGGCGGCGGCGTTATCGGCCTGGAGCTGGCTGCCTACTACGGCGTGGTGGGCTGCGAGACCACCGTCATCGAGATGATGCCCAAGATCGCCGGGCCCATCGACGACGAGATCTCCGCCCTGCTGCAGAAGGGCTATGAGAAGGACGGCATGAAGTTCTGCCTGAAGTCCAAGGTGGTCCGCATCGACGCCGACGGCGTCGTGTACGAGAAGGACGGCAGGGAGGAGAAGGTCCTGTGCGACAAGGTGCTGCTGGCCATCGGCCGCAAGCCCGTGGCGGACACCTGCGGCGTGGAGAACCTGAACCTGGTGGTGGAGCGCGGCGCCATCAAGGTGGACGAGTGCTGCCGCACCAACGCCGTCAACGTCTACGCCGTGGGTGACTGCAACGGCACCTCCATGCTGGCCCATTCCGCCTACCGCATGGGTGAGGTGGCTGTGAACACCATCCTGGGCAAGAAGGACCGGATGCGCTACAAGGCCATCCCCAGCGTGCTGTACACCAACCCCGAGGTGGCCTGCGTGGGCATGACCGAGGAGCAGGCCAAGGCCGCCGGCATCGACGCCGTTACCGTGAAGCTGCCCATGGCCTATGCCGGCCGCTATGTGGCCGAGAACGAGGGTCCTGTGGGCATCGCCAAGTTCGTGTTCGACAAGAAATACCGCACCCTGGTGGGCGCGCACGTCATGAGCAATTATTCCTCCGAGTTCATCCTGGCCTGTGCCGTGATGATCGAGAAAGAGATGACCGTGGACGCCATCCGGGAGATCGTGTATCCCCACCCCTCCGTCAGCGAGATCATCCGCGAGGCGGCCTTCGCCGTGAAGCTCTGATTTCACCCGTTCCAACCGATATACTTTTATTTAGAAATATAGGAGTGTTGCACCATGTCCAAAGCACAATTCTATGATCCCAAACAGCTGCGTGCCCCCGGCGAGATCCACTTCCAGGATATCGACGTCTGCAAGTATCAGAAGACCGTGGCCGACGAGCTGAAGGGTGACAGCTTCACCAAGGAAGATATGCTGCGTATCTATCGCGATATGGAGTATATTCGCGAGTTTGAGTCCATGCTGAAGTCCGTCCGCCTGACCAAGGCCTACAACGGCGTGGAGTATACCTACACCGGCCCCGCCCACCTGTACACCGGCGAGGAGTCCGCGGCCGTGGGCCAGAGCTATCTGCTGGACAGCAATGACTTTATCTTCGGCACCCACCGCAGCCACGGCGAGGTGCTGGCCAAGGGCCTGTCCGCCATCACCAAGATGTCCGACGAGGAGCTGCTCCACATCATGGAGACCACCTTCGACGGCAAGCCCTATGAGGTGGTGAAGAAGCACCTGCCCGAAAAGAGCGTCAAGGAGCAGGCCATCGTCTTCTTCCTGTACGGCCTGACCTGCGAGCTGTTCGGCCGCGAGAACGGCTTTGCCCGGGGCCTGGGCAACTCCATGCACCTGTTCTTCCTGCCCTTCGGCATTTATCCCAACAACGCCATCGTGGGCGGCTCCCCCTGCATCGCCGCCGGCGCTGCCCTGTATAAGAAGAATATGAAGGCGCCCGGCGTGGTCATCGCCAACGGCGGCGACGGCTCCCTGGGCTGCGGCCCCGTGTGGGAGGCGCTGAACTTCTCCGCCATGGATCAGCTGAAGACCCTGTGGCCCGACGAGTACAAGGGCGGCCTGCCTGTGATCTTCAACTTCATGGACAACGGCTACGGCATGGGCGGCCGCACCAACGGCGAGACCATGGCCTATGGCCAGCTGGCCCGGGTGGGCGCCGGCATCACCGAGAACCAGATGAATGCCGAGCGCGTGGACGGCGTGAACCCCCTGGCCGTTATCGACGCCTATCGCCGCAAGCTGCAGCTTATCAAGGAGAACAAGGGTCCCGTGCTGCTGGACGTGCTGACCTATCGTCTGGGCGGCCACTCCACCTCCGACCAGAACGCCTATCGCTCCAAGGAGGAGATCGAGTCCTGGGAGCAGAACGACTGCATCCTGCTGTTCCGCAAGCAGCTCATTGAGGCCGGTGTGGCCACCGATGCCGACATCGACAAGATCAACGAGGACATCAAGACCCGCATCACCGAGGTCATGAAGCTGTCCAAGGATCTGGAGATCTCCCCCCGTCTGGACTTTATCAAGGATCCCGATGCCATCTCCCGCTTCACCTTCAACAACGGTCACCAGGTCAGCATGGCCCAGGGCACTCCCTTCGTGCTGACGCCCAAGTCCGAGAACCCCCGGGTCCAGAAGATCGCCAAGAAGGAGCGCGCCGCCGTTGTGGACGGCAAGCCCGTGTCCAAGCTGAAGCAGTATACCATCCGCGACGCCATCTTCGAGGCCATTATCGACAAGTATTACGAGGATCCCACCCTGGTCTCCTACGGTGAGGATGTCCGCGAATGGGGCGGCGCCTTCGGCGTGTATCAGGGCCTCAGCGATTCCATCCCCTTCAACCGTCTGTTCAACTCTCCCATCTCCGAGTCCTGCATCGTGGCCAGCGCCGTTGGTTACGGCATGTGCGGCGGCCGCAGCGTCACCGAGCTGATGTACTGCGACTTCATGGGCCGCGCCGGCGACGAGATCTTCAACCAGATGGCCAAGTGGCAGGCTATGTCCGCCGGCCAGCTGAAGCTGCCTATGGTCCTGCGGGTTTCCGTGGGCCGCAAGTACGGCGCTCAGCATTCTCAGGACTGGACCGCTCTGCCCGCCCATGTGCCCGGCCTGAAGGTTGTGTACCCCATCACCCCCTATGACGCCAAGGGCATGATGACCACCGCCCTGAACGGCACCGACCCCGTGATCTTCATGGAGAGCCAGCCCATGTACGACAAGGGCGAGGAGTTCCACCTGGAGGGCGTGCCCACCGAGTCCTATGAGATCCCCTTCGGCGAGCCCGACATCAAGCGCCAGGGCAAGGATATCACCATCCTGACCATCGGCCCCACCCTGTACAAGGCCCTGAAGGCTGCCGACATTCTGAAGGAGCAGTTCGGCCTGGAGGCTGAGGTCATCGATGCCCGCAGCGTGGTGCCCTTCAACTATGAGAAGGTCCTGGCCTCCGTGAAAAAGACCGGCAGGATCATCCTGGCCTCCGACGCCTGCGTCCGCGGCAGCATCATCAACGACATGGCCACCCATATCAACGAGCTGGCCTTCGACGATCTGGACGCTCCCGCCGTGGTGCTGGGCGCCCGCAACTGGATCACTCCCTGCCCCGAAATGGAGGAGCAGTTCTTCCCCAATGAGCACTGGTTCATCGACGCCATCCATGAGAAGCTGATGCCTCTGCCCGGCTACACGCCCAAGAGCAACTTCACCCGCGAGGAGGAGCTGCGCATCGAGCGCCTGGGCCTGTAAAGGACCCGGTTTTTCCCGGCAAAATAGGCGATACCCGTTTATCATTGCACTTATATAAAAATTTTTATGGAGGTACATTACAATGGAAGCTGCCAAGTATGTAAGCGAACTGGTTGAGAAGGCACGCGTTGCCCAGGCCGTTATCGAGAACTACACCCAGGAGCAGGTGGATGCCCTGTGCAAGGCCATGGCCAAGGCCATCTTTGACAACGCCGAGCCTCTGGCCCGCATGGCCGTGGACGAGACCGGCATGGGCGTTTATGAGGACAAGGTCAACAAGAACAAGGGCAAGGCCCGCGTGATCTGGAGCGACATGAAGGGCGGCAAGAGCGTTGGTATCATCCGCCAGCTGCCTGAGCTGGGCCTGACCGAGGTGGCCAAGCCCATGGGCGTTGTGGGCGCCATCACCCCCACCACCAACCCCATCGTCACCCCCATGTGCAACGCCATGTTCGCCCTGAAGGGCCGCAATGCCATCATCGTTGGGCCTCACCCCCGGTCCAAGAAGTGCTCCACCCGGGCCTGCGAGCTGATGCAGGAGGCCATCGTGAAGCTGGGTGCTCCCGCTGATCTGCTGCAGTGCGTGGCCGAGCCCACCATCGAAATCTCCGGCGAGATCATGAAGCAGTGCGACGTGTGCATCTCCACCGGCGGCGCCGGCATGGTCAAGGCCGCGTATGCCTCCGGCAAGCCCGCCTACGGCGTGGGCGGCGGCAACGTCCAGTGCATCATCGACGACGACGTGGACCTGGAGAAGGTCGTCCCCATGATCGTTGCCGGACGCAAGTTCGATAACGGCATCATCTGCTCCGGCGAGCAGACCGCCATCACCCCCGCCGCCATGTATGACGACATGGTCAAGACCTTCCAGAAGAACGGCGCTTACTATGTGGAGAAGCCCGAGGAGATCGACGCCGTCCGCAACGTGATCTTCCCCGGCGGCAAGATGAACAAGGACGCCGTGGGCCAGAGCGCGCAGCACATCGCCAAGATGGCCGGTCTGACCGTTCCCGCCGACACCGTGGTCCTGCTGGTGAAGGTGGAGAAGGCCGGCGCCGGTGAGCCCTTCTCCAAGGAGAAGATGTGCCCCTGCATCGCTGCCTACCGCTACAACACCTGGGAAGAGGCCGTGGCCATCGCCAACGCCAACCTGAATGTGGAGGGCAAGGGCCACAGCGTCTGCATCCACTCCTATAACGACGCCCACATTGATTACGCTGCCGAGACCCTGCCGGTATCCCGGTTCCTGATCAACCAGATCTGCTCCACCAACAACGGCGGCAGCTTCTTCAACAGCCTGTCCGCCACCACCACTCTGGGCTGCGGCAGCTGGGGCAACAACTCCATCAGCGAGAACCTGAGCTGGCGCCACCTGTTCAACGTCAGCCGTGTGGCCAAGGTTCGTCCCGGCTCCACCATGCCCACGGACGAAGAGATCTGGGGCTGAACAACAGGAGAGGCTCTGGATGGAACTTGAAGTTGGTTTCGGTAACGGCGTACAGCGCTTTACCGTCCCTGAACGGAATCTTCAGGGTGTTCTGACTCCCAACCCAGTCCCCCATGCGCTTACCGGGGAGCGAGAGGTCCGCAGGGCCCTCTCCTCCCCCATTGGCGCTCCTCTGCTGCGGGAGGTCATCCACCCCGGCGAGAAGATCGCCATTATTACCAGCGATATCACCCGGCCCATGCCCACCTATACCGTCATGCCTGCCCTGCTGGACGAGCTGTATGCCGGCGGGGCCAGGCCGGAGGATATCACCCTGGTTTTCGCACTGGGCAGCCACCGCGCCCAGACCCCGGAGGAAATGCGCCATCTGGCCGGTGAACAGGCCTGGGCACAGATCCGCTGTGTGGACAGCGACCCCGCGGATGTGGTGCATCTGGGCGTCACCTCTGCCGGTACGCCGGTGGACATCACCCGGGTGGTGGCCGAGGCGGACCGGCGCATTTGCCTGGGCAACATCGAATATCACTACTTTGCCGGATATTCCGGCGGCGCCAAGGCCATTATGCCCGGCGTCTCCACGCCCAGCGCGATCCAGTCCAATCACTCCATGATGGTCCGGGAGAGCGCCTGCGCCGGAAATCTGGAGGGCAACCCCCTGCGCCGGGACATTGAGGAGGCCGCCGCCATGTGCGGGGTGGATTATATCCTCAACGTGGTGCTGGATGAGCACAAGCAGATCGTCTGCGCCGTGGCCGGTGATGTGACCCTGGCCCACCGGGAGGGCTGCCGCTTTCTGGACAGGCTCTACCGCAAGGACATCGACCACCGTGCGGATATCGTCATCGTGTCCCAGGGCGGCGCGCCCAAGGACCTGAACCTTTACCAGACCCAGAAGGCCCTGGACAACGCCAAGCATGCCGTCGCCAAGGGCGGCGTGGTGATCCTGGTGGGCTCCTGCCGGGAGGGTCTGGGCGGCACGACCTTCCAGGAGTGGATGACCACCATGCCCTCTCCCGAGAGCATGGTGGAGCGCATCGGCCGGGACTTTCAGCTGGGCGGCCACAAGGCCGCCGCCATTGCCATGGTTCTGCAGAATGCGGAGATCTGCCTGGTCAGCGAAATGGAGCCCGATTTCGTCCGGTCCATTTTCCTCACCCCCTATTCCGATGTGCAGAGCGCTCTGGACTACGCCTTCCAAAAGCTGGGCCCCGACGCCTCCGTGCTGGTAATGCCCTACGGCGGGTCCACTCTGCCCCATGCCATGGACGAACAATAAGAAAGGAATTGCACTATGGATTACGCAAAGGAATCCCTGAGACTCCACGGCGAGTGGAAGGGAAAGATCGAGGTGGTGGCCACCGTGCCCGTCAAGACCAAGGACGACCTGTCCCTGGCCTATACCCCCGGCGTGGCCCAGCCCTGCCTGGAGATCCAGAAGGACATCGAAAAGAGCTATGAGCTGACCCGCCGCCACAATCTGTGCGCCGTCATCACCGACGGCAGCGCCGTTCTGGGCCTGGGCGACATCGGCCCCGAGGCCGGTATGCCCGTGATGGAAGGCAAGTGCGTGCTGTTCAAGTCCTTTGGCGGCGTGGATGCCTTCCCTCTCTGCGTCAAGACCAAGAACGTGGACGAGTTTGTGGAGACTGTGTACAACATCTCCGGCTCCTTCGGCGGCATCAATCTGGAGGATATTGCTGCTCCCCGCTGCTTCGAGATCGAGCGCAAGCTGAAGGAAAAGTGCGACATTCCCATTTTCCACGATGACCAGCACGGCACCGCCGTCATCACCCTGGCGGGCCTGACCAACGCCCTGAAGGTGGTGGGCAAGAAGAAGGAGGACGTGAAGATCGTTACCTCCGGCGCCGGCGCTGCTGCCATTGCCATTACCAAGCTGCTGCTGTCCGCGGGCTTCAAGGATATCACCATGTGCGACCGCAAGGGCGCTATCTATGCCGGCCGCCAGGGCCTGAACTGGATCAAGGAGGAGATGGCGCAGGTCACGAACCTGGGCCGCAAGGACGGTTCCCTGGCCGATATGCTGGTGGGCGCAGACGTGTTCATCGGCGTGTCCGCTCCCGGCACCGTCACCACCGAAATGGTCAGGACCATGAACAAGGACGCCATCATCTTTGCCTGCGCCAACCCCACGCCGGAGATCTTCCCCGACGACGCCAAGGCGGGCGGGGCCAGGGTGGTTTCCACCGGCCGCAGCGACTATCCCAACCAGATCAACAATGTTCTGGCCTTCCCCGGCATCTTCCGGGGTGCGTTCGACGTCCGCGCCAGCGACATCAACGAGGAGATGAAGATGGCCGCCGCCGAGGCCCTGGCGGGCCTGGTGGGTGACGAGCTGTCCGAGGACTATATCATCCCCGCTGCCTTTGACCCCCGGGTGGGTCCCGCCGTGGCCAAGGCCGTGGCCGAGGCTGCCCGCAAGTCCGGCGTGGCCCGCATCTGAATCAAGCAAATCTGACTGGCGCACCTGCGCAAAAAAAGGAGTACACACTATGGAGCATAAAGGTCTGCTGTCCGGCATGAAGGTGCTGGATCTGTCCCGCGTGCTTGCCGCCCCGTACTGCGGCATGATGCTGGCGGATCTGGGCGCCGAGGTCATCAAGATCGAGCGTCCCGGCAAGGGCGATGACGCCCGCAGCAACTTCCCCATTGTCAACGGCGAAAGCGCCTATTATATGAACCTCAACCGCAACAAGCGCGGCATCGTCCTGAACCTCAAGAGCCAGGCCGGTAAAGAGGTGTTCCGCAAGCTGGTGGCCCAGAGCGACGTGGTTCTGGAGAATTACCGTCCCGGCGTTATGGACCGCCTGGGCCTGGGCTATGAGGAGCTGCGCAAGATCAATCCTGCCATCATCTATGCCTCCGTCTCCGGCTTCGGCCACTACGGCCCCTACCATGAGCGGGCAGGCTATGACATCGTTGGCCAGGCCATCAGCGGCCTGATGAGCACCACCGGCTGGCCCGACAGCGCCCCCACCCGCACCGGCACCGCCATTGCCGATGTCATGGGCGGCATCAGCTGCTGCGTGGGCATCCTGGCGGCCTATATCAACCGCCTGAAGACCGGCGAGGGCGAGAAGGTGGACGTGGCCTTGGTGGACTCCATGGTTTCCTCTCTGGAGATCATCAACATCATCTATCTGGCCACCGGCAAGATCCCTCAGCGCATCGGCAACCGCTATGAGGCCCTGTATCCCTATGACTCCTTCCAGGCCAAGGACGGCATGCTGGTCATCGGCGCAGGCAACGACAAGCTGTATGGTCTGCTGTGCGACCTGATGGGCAAGCCCGAGCTGAAGACGGATCCCCGCTTCACCTCCAACAACGACCGCGTGCTGCACCATGCCGACCTCAAGCCCATTATCGAGGACTGGCTGAAGGATTGGACCATCGACGACGCGGTGCAGGCCATGCTGGACAAGGGGATTCCTGCCGCGCCCATCAACACCATCGACCGGGTGGTGAAGGATCCCCATATCGCCGGCGCCCGCGAAATGTTCGTGGAGGTGGACCACCCCAAGGCCGGCCGTATGAAGCTCACCGGCAACCAGATCAAGCTCACCAACCACAAGATCGACACCTTCACACCGGCCCCGCTGCTGGGCCAGCACAGCAAAGAGGTGTTTATGGAGAAGCTGGGCCTTACGGAAGAAGAGGCCGAGGCCCTCATTGCATCCGACGCCGTAAACGGCTGATGAACCCTCCATGCCCCCTGCCCGTGACCGCCCGGCGTATCATTGGCGGCACGGGACGCGGGGAAAATTGTTCATTTCGTTTGATCATATGTAACACATCCTGAGAGAAAAATGTTCTGAAATACCATTTTTTCTCAGGATGTGTTATTATTTTCGCCTTATCACTATGTTTGTGGCCCAGAATGCGCATTTTTTAACATACGCAAGTGTACATTGAACAAATTAGACAAGTTTTTTTGTTCATTGCGCTGGTCTTTGGTAATTGCATCACATTTCCCTTGACATTTCCAGACATCCTTTATAAAATCTAAATATAGAAGATGTTAGGAAATGGACGCGAAGTCAAGCGGGGCAGGGGAGTTCCGCAAAAATATTGTGTGATATTTTGATAGTTTTTCAGAAACGAACGCTGTCAAAATGTTCATATTACATTTTAGGAGGACGAAAATGAAAAACCAAATGAAGAGATTTGTCGCAATGCTTTTGGCGTCCCTGGCCATCCTGGCCCTGGCCGGCTGCAGCAACTCCGGTAACGGCGACGGTGAAAAGGCGGATTATCCCAAGGAAAACATCACCGTGATCGTTCCCTACTCCGCCGGTGGTCCCACCGACATGTCCGTGCGCGCCCTGCTGGACGCTGCCAGCAAGTATCTGCCCAGCGGCGTGAGCTTCATGCCTGAGAACCAGACCGGCGCCGGCGGCCTGATCGGTATGTCCGCCACCGCAGCATCCGACAACGATGGCTACACCCTTGGCCCCATCGCTGTGGACCTGCTGATGATGAAGTACGAGGGCAAGACCCAGCTGGGTCTGGATTCCTTCGTCCCCCTGGCTGCCACCATGGCTGACCCCTACGGCCTGCTGGTTGCCGCCAACAACGGCAAGTATGACTCCGTGGAGGAGTTCGTGGCTTACTGCAAGGCCCATCCCGGTGAGGTCACCGTGGGCAACTCCGGCGTGGGCACTGCCACCCATCTGGCTGCCATCGCTTTCGAGCGTGACTTCGGCATCACCCTGAACCATGTTTCCTACGACGGCTCCGCCGACGTGGTGGCCGCTATGGCCGGCGGTCATCTGGACGCCTCCTTCACCCAGATGCAGCCTGCCAAGAGCCAGGTGGAGGCCGGTACCCTGAAGATGCTGGGCTTCCTGGCTGACCAGCGTATGGAAAGCTATCCCGACATCCCCACCGTTTCCGAGACCATGAACACCGACACCAACTTCCGCGGCTGGGTTGTTGTCTGCGCTCCTGCCGGCACCGATCAGGCCAAGATCGACTATCTGAGCGATATCTTTGCCAAGGCTGTTGCCAGCGACGAGTACAAGGCTGCCATCCGCAACCTGGGCATGGAGCCTGTTGAGCTCACCGGCACCGCTCTGAACGACATGCTGAAGGCCGACGACGCCAAGTATGCCGAGCTGTGCACCGGTATCACCCTGAACTGACTTGATTTCTGCTTTCCACTGCGAGGATAATCACTATGAAAAAATGGAACATCGGAGCCGCGGCGGTATTCTTCGCCATCAGCGTCTTCGTCTTTATCTCCACGGCCGAGTACGCGCACCCTATTGGCGCCAATACCATCGGCCAGGACCCGGGCTCCGCTATCTGGCCCCGCTGCCTGGCGGTGCTGCTGGCGGTGCTGTCCGTCGGCATGGTCATTGAGGGCTTTGTCGGCAAGGCTTACCGCGACAATAATGAAGCTCCTATCAATCTGAAAGCCCCTGAAATGAAGGGTATTTACTGGATGCTGCTGATCTTTGCAGTGTACTGCGTGGTCCTGCACTTCGGCGGCTTCATCCTGGCGTCCGTGATCTTCATCCCCTCCGTTATGTGGGTGCTGGGTGAGAGGAAGTGGCTTCGTGCCATCCTGGTAGGCGTTATCGCTACGGCCGCTGTGTACGCACTGTTCAAGTTCGGCCTGCGGGTCAGACTTCCCCAGGGCGTCCTGTTTAAGCTGTAAGGGAGGTGCTTGCTTTGGAATACGTATTGGGTGCAATCCAGAATGTCTTTCTGCCGATAAACCTGTTCGCGGTGTTCGTCGGAACCTTCGCAGGCATCGTCATTGGCGCTCTGCCTGGCCTGTCCACAGTCATGGGCCTCTCGATCCTTCTTCCCTTTACCCTGAGCTTCTCCGGCATGGGCGGCATGTACATGCTGCTGGGTGTGTTCTGCGGCGGCATTTACGGCGGCTCCATTTCCGCCAGCCTGCTGAATACCCCGGGCACCTCTGCCTCCGCTGCCACGGCTCTGGACGGCTATCCCATGGCCAACAAGCTGGGTCAGCCCGGCCGTGCCCTGGGCATCTCCACCCTGGCCTCTCTGTTCGGCGGCCTGTTCAGCGCCATCTGCCTGTGCATCTTCGCCCCTATGCTGGCTAAGGTAGCCCTGAAGTTCAGCGCACAGGAATACTTTGCGCTGGCCGTGTTCGGCATCAGCATTGTGGCAGGCCTGACGGGCAAATCCGTCATCAAGGGCGTCATCGGCGGCGTCATCGGCCTGCTGCTGGCCACCATCGGCATCGACGGCATGGGCGGCGTCAGCCGGTTCACCTTTGGGTCCGTGTACCTGATGGGCGGCATCAGCTTCATCCCTCTGCTGATCGGCCTGTTCGCCTTCTCCCAGGGCCTGAACACCATTGAGGAGATGGCCAAGGGCTACAAGGCGGAGAAAAACAGGATGAAGATCGAGCACGTTTTCCCCTCCAAGTCCGATCTGAAGCGGATCTTCCCCACGCTGATCCGCTCCTCCATCATCGGCACCTTCATCGGCGCGGTGCCCGGCACCGGCGGCGATATCGCCTCCTGGGTCAGCTACAGCCAGGCCAAGACATGGTCCAAGCACAAGGAGGAATTCGGCCACGGTTCCCCGGAGGGCATTGCGGCCTCCGAAAGCGGCAACAACGCCATCTCCGGCGGCGCCTTTGTCCCGCTGCTGTCGCTGGGTATTCCCGGCGACGCCGGTACGGCGGTCATGCTGGGCTCCCTGACCATGTTGGGTCTGGCCCCTGGCCCGCTGCTGTTTACCGAGCATAAGGACAGTGTATATATGCTGTTCGTGGGTCTGTTTGTGGCGAACCTTCTGATGGGTATCCTGGGCTTTGCCGGTATCCGGCTGTGGTCCCGGGTGCTGGATATCCCCCAGAAGATCCTGCTGCCCCTGATCTTCACCTTCTGCTTCGTGGGCACTTACGCCTGCAACCGCAGCATCAACGACGTGTACATGATGATCATTGCCGGTATCGTGGGCTATGTGCTGCAGAAGCTGGACTTCGCCCTGCCGCCCATCATTCTGGGTGTCATTCTGGGCGGAATGATCGAAAAGAACTTCCGCCGGGCCCTGATCCTGTCCAACGGCGACGTGGGCACCTTCTTTACCCGGCCCATCAGCTGCGTGTTCATCATCCTGGCCGCCGTTTCCCTGTTCTCTCCGGTCATCAAGACGGTGATCGCCGGCAAGAAGGCCAAGAAGCAGGCGGCTGCCGCCGCCGTCAACGACAGCGAGTCCGCGTCCTGACACACAGATCTGAGCTTCCTCATTACCGTTTCTCTCCACACTCAGAATGCCATCGCCCACCTGAAGAAGGTGGGCGATGGCGCATCCATTCATCCATACAGCAAAGGAGTTGATCGCTATGGCAGACTGCATGTATTGCGACCCCCAGGATGTGCGCCGTCTGGAACTGATGACGCCGATTGCCCCGCTGGAGGCGTCAACCCTGCATTTTTATCGGGAACAGACCTATCCCGGCCGCTGCGTGCTGGTGTATCACCGCCACGTCCACCGGCTGACGGAGCTGGAGCCGGAGGAGTACGCAGCCCTGTTCCGGGATGTCCGCAAGGCCGCCGACACCCTGACCCGCCTGTATCACCCGGATAAGATCAATTATCTGATCCTGGGCGATCTGTGTCCCCATCTTCACGTTCACCTGGTGCCCAAGTACCAGGGCGGTGCGGACTGGGGCACCATGTTCCGGATGATGCCGGAGCCCACCCGCTTTCTCTCCCCCCAGGAGGAGGCCCGCCAAATCGAAGGCATCCGCGCCGCCCTGGAGGAGGCGTAACCGCATCTCGTTCAAACGTCAAGTCCGGTCCTGTGGGCCGGACTTGACGTTTTTTTGCTGCGGAGTTTTTCAGATCAGCCGTTCGACACGGCGTCAGAAAAAAGACCATAAAATGATATTTTATTCTCCTGAATCTCACGATTGCCGCATCCATGGAAAGAAAAGGTGTTAATTTCGTGACAAACAGCAACGGATCCTTAACGGATGATTTCGCTCCCTTAACACATCTTAACAAAATTAAGTGTATTTTGCACATTTTAATCTCTGCAATTTGTTTATTACGCCATTTATGCGAACATAGTGCACATTTTTCTTGATTGTTGTGCGTTTTTCCTGTACAATATGTAACAAGGAAGCAAGGGGAACGCATCAAAAATGTTCGTTTCACATTTGCTGAATGTGCGATATTCCGGCGGCGCCGCCGGGGTGTCCCATAAATATAATTTAGGAGGACGAAAATGAAAAATCACATGAAAAGCTTTGTGGCCATGCTCCTGGTGTCTCTCATGGTGCTGGCCCTGGTGGGCTGCAGCAGCTCCGACGGTGAAAAGACCGCGGATTATCCCAAGGAAAACATCACCGTGATCGTTCCCTACTCCGCCGGTGGTCCCACCGACATGTCCGTGCGCGCCCTGCTGGACGCTGCCAGCAAGTATCTGCCCAGCGGCGTGAGCTTCATGCCTGAGAACCAGACCGGCGCCGGCGGCCTGATCGGTATGTCCGCCACCGCAGCATCCGACAACGATGGCTACACCCTTGGCCCCATCGCTGTGGACCTGCTGATGATGAAGTACGAGGGCAAGACCCAGCTGGGTCTGGATTCCTTCGTCCCCCTGGCTGCCACCATGGCTGACCCCTACGGCCTGCTGGTTGCCGCCAACAACGGCAAGTATGACTCCGTGGAGGAGTTCGTGGCTTACTGCAAGGCCCATCCCGGTGAGGTCACCGTGGGCAACTCCGGCGTGGGCACTGCCACCCATCTGGCTGCCATCGCTTTCGAGCGTGACTTCGGCATCACCCTGAACCATGTTTCCTACGACGGCTCCGCCGACGTGGTGGCCGCTATGGCCGGCGGTCATCTGGACGCCTCCTTCACCCAGATGCAGCCTGCCAAGAGCCAGGTGGAGGCCGGTACCCTGAAGATGCTGGGCTTCCTGGCTGACCAGCGTATGGAAAGCTATCCCGACATCCCCACCGTTTCCGAGACCATGAACACCGACACCAACTTCCGCGGCTGGGTTGTTGTCTGCGCTCCTGCCGGCACCGATCAGGCCAAGATCGACTATCTGAGCGATATCTTTGCCAAGGCTGTTGCCAGCGACGAGTACAAGGCTGCCATCCGCAACCTGGGCATGGAGCCTGTTGAGCTCACCGGCACCGCTCTGAACGACATGCTGAAGGCCGACGACGCCAAGTATGCCGAGCTGTGCACCGGTATCACCCTGAACTGACTTGATTTCTGCTTTCCACTGCGAGGATAATCACTATGAAAAAATGGAACATCGGAGCCGCGGCGGTATTCTTCGCCATCAGCGTCTTCGTCTTTATCTCCACGGCCGAGTACGCGCACCCTATTGGCGCCAATACCATCGGCCAGGACCCGGGCTCCGCTATCTGGCCCCGCTGCCTGGCGGTGCTGCTGGCGGTGCTGTCCGTCGGCATGGTCATTGAGGGCTTTGTCGGCAAGGCTTACCGCGACAATAATGAAGCTCCTATCAATCTGAAAGCCCCTGAAATGAAGGGTATTTACTGGATGCTGCTGATCTTTGCAGTGTACTGCGTGGTCCTGCACTTCGGCGGCTTCATCCTGGCGTCCGTGATCTTCATCCCCTCCGTTATGTGGGTGCTGGGTGAGAGGAAGTGGCTTCGTGCCATCCTGGTAGGCGTTATCGCTACGGCCGCTGTGTACGCACTGTTCAAGTTCGGCCTGCGGGTCAGACTTCCCCAGGGCGTCCTGTTTAAGCTGTAAGGGAGGTGCTTGCTTTGGAATACGTATTGGGTGCAATCCAGAATGTCTTTCTGCCGATAAACCTGTTCGCGGTGTTCGTCGGAACCTTCGCAGGCATCGTCATTGGCGCTCTGCCTGGCCTGTCCACAGTCATGGGCCTCTCGATCCTTCTTCCCTTTACCCTGAGCTTCTCCGGCATGGGCGGCATGTACATGCTGCTGGGTGTGTTCTGCGGCGGCATTTACGGCGGCTCCATTTCCGCCAGCCTGCTGAATACCCCGGGCACCTCTGCCTCCGCTGCCACGGCTCTGGACGGCTATCCCATGGCCAACAAGCTGGGTCAGCCCGGCCGTGCCCTGGGCATCTCCACCCTGGCCTCTCTGTTCGGCGGCCTGTTCAGCGCCATCTGCCTGTGCATCTTCGCCCCTATGCTGGCTAAGGTAGCCCTGAAGTTCAGCGCACAGGAATACTTTGCGCTGGCCGTGTTCGGCATCAGCATTGTGGCAGGCCTGACGGGCAAATCCGTCATCAAGGGCGTCATCGGCGGCGTCATCGGCCTGCTGCTGGCCACCATCGGCATCGACGGCATGGGCGGCGTCAGCCGGTTCACCTTTGGGTCCGTGTACCTGATGGGCGGCATCAGCTTCATCCCTCTGCTGATCGGCCTGTTCGCCTTCTCCCAGGGCCTGAACACCATTGAGGAGATGGCCAAGGGCTACAAGGCGGAGAAAAACAGGATGAAGATCGAGCACGTTTTCCCCTCCAAGTCCGATCTGAAGCGGATCTTCCCCACGCTGATCCGCTCCTCCATCATCGGCACCTTCATCGGCGCGGTGCCCGGCACCGGCGGCGATATCGCCTCCTGGGTCAGCTACAGCCAGGCCAAGACATGGTCCAAGCACAAGGAGGAATTCGGCCACGGTTCCCCGGAGGGCATTGCGGCCTCCGAAAGCGGCAACAACGCCATCTCCGGCGGCGCCTTTGTCCCGCTGCTGTCGCTGGGTATTCCCGGCGACGCCGGTACGGCGGTCATGCTGGGCTCCCTGACCATGTTGGGTCTGGCCCCTGGCCCGCTGCTGTTTACCGAGCATAAGGACAGTGTATATATGCTGTTCGTGGGTCTGTTTGTGGCGAACCTTCTGATGGGTATCCTGGGCTTTGCCGGTATCCGGCTGTGGTCCCGGGTGCTGGATATCCCCCAGAAGATCCTGCTGCCCCTGATCTTCACCTTCTGCTTCGTGGGCACTTACGCCTGCAACCGCAGCATCAACGACGTGTACATGATGATCATTGCCGGTATCGTGGGCTATGTGCTGCAGAAGCTGGACTTCGCCCTGCCGCCCATCATTCTGGGTGTCATTCTGGGCGGAATGATCGAAAAGAACTTCCGCCGGGCCCTGATCCTGTCCAACGGCGACGTGGGCACCTTCTTTACCCGGCCCATCAGCTGCGTGTTCATCATCCTGGCCGCCGTTTCCCTGTTCTCTCCGGTCATCAAGACGGTGATCGCCGGCAAGAAGGCCAAGAAGCAGGCGGCTGCCGCCGCCGTCAACGACAGCGAGTCCGCGTCCTGACACACAGATATCAGCTTCCTCATTACCGTTTCTCTCCACACTCAGAATGCCATCGCCCACCTCCTTCAGGTGGGTGATGGCATTCTGGCGGTCAAAAAACGGGGGCGGACTCGTGTCCGCCCCCGCAGTATATACACAAATCAGCCCTGGGTCTCGATGAGGCCGTAGCCGCCGTTGTTGCGGCGATACACCACGCACACGGCGGAGGTGTCCATATTCCGGAACACATAGAAGGTGTGATCCAGCAGGTTCATCTGCAGAATGGCCTCCTCGGTGGTCATGGGCTTCACGGCGAAGCGCTTGGTGCGCACCACGTCGAATTCCGGCTCCTCCACCACGTCAAACTCGGCAGGAACGGTGGACGCCAGGGCATCGGGCCGCAGATTCCGGGCCAGACGGGTCTTGTTCTTGCGGATACGGCGGTCGATAAAGGCAACGGCCTCGTCAATGGCGCCCCGCATGTCGCCGTCGGGGTCCTCCTCCTGGGCGCGGAACAGCGTGCCGTTGGCGGCGCGGATGGTCAGCTCCACCACACAGCGGTTTTTCTTCTCTACGGCGAAGGTCACAAATGCGTCCGCTTCCTCCGGGAAATACCGATCCAGCTTGCTGATTTTCTTTTCGGCATAGTCCTTGATGGAGTCGTTCAGGGCGATCTTCTTGCAGGTAAATGTGAACTTCATAGTTGGTTGCTCCTTTCGCAGGTATCCCTTTCGGGGCAAGGGTCGGGGAGATGGTTCCCCTTATCCTTATCTGCATTATAACATAATGCCCGGGCCTTGAAAAGTAGGCACGGGCATTTTTGGCAGAGATTCACAAAAATTTAAGTTTTTTTTGTCGTTCGACCAGATGTGACAAAGGTTCCTATTTACACGGCAGGCAAAATGGCGTATCATAAGTATCGGAAGCTTTCCAATATCCCACCCGCTTGGGCCGCTCTGCTTGCAGGGCGGCTCCTTTTTTTCGCCGGGGCCTTGACAAACCGGGAGGCTGGGGTATCATGGGCTGTGAGAAAAGCAGCCGGCAGGGAGGAAGCCATTATGCGCGGTAAGAAAAAGAAAATGTCCCAGGCCATGGCCTTCATCGTGCTGTTCGGCGTGGTCAGCCTGTTTTCGGACATGACCCACGAGGGCGCGTCCAGCATCCGGGGTGCGTATCTGGCCTTGCTGGGGGCCTCTGCCGGGACCATCGGGTTCATTTCGGGCCTGGGAGAGTTGGTGGGCTACTCCATGCGGTATGTATTCGGCAGGCTGACCGACAAAAGCAAGCGCTACTGGCCTATGACCGTCGTGGGCTATGTGCTGGATGTGCTGGCGGTGCCGGCCCTGGCCCTGGTGGGGGAGCACGGCTGGATCTGGGCCTGTGCCCTGCTGGTGATCCAGCGCATGGGCAAGGCCATCAAAAAGCCTGCAAAGGACACCATCATGTCCTTTGCCGCCTCCCAGGAGGGGGTGGGCAAGAGCTTCGGCATCCAGGAGGTGCTGGACCAGCTCGGGGCGTTTCTGGGGCCGGTGCTGCTGTATGTGGTGATGCTGCTGAAAACCGACGGCACCACGCTTCGGGTGTATGTCGCCTGCTTTGCCGTGCTGGCGATCCCCGGGGCCATTACGCTGATCCTGCTGCTGGTGACCCGGCGGAAATTCCCCAACCCGGAGCACTTTGAGCCGGAGCCCAGGGAGTATGTGCCCTTCCATATGAAGAAGGAGTTCCTCCTGTATATCGGGGGCATCAGCCTGTTTGCCTTCGGCTTCATCGACTACTCCGTCATCATCATGCACGTGTCCCGGACGTTTACCGGTGTGGCGGCGGGCCTGCAGGAAACCGGGTCCCTGATCTCCGGCGGCACCCTGCCCCTGCTGTATGCCTGGGCCATGCTGGTGGACGCTGTGGCGGCGCTGTTTTTCGGGCTGCTGTATGACAGGAAGGGCGTCCGGGCCCTGGTGTGGAGCACGCTGCTATCCGCCCCCTTTGCCATTTTCGTGTTTGCGGGGCATTCGGTGGCGTCTTTGCTGGTGGGCATTGCCCTGTGGGGCGTGGGCATGGGGGCTCAGGAGTCCATCCTGAAGGCCGCTGTCAGCTCCATGGTGCCCAAGACCAGCCGGGCCACCGGCTACGGCGTGTTCGAGTGCGCCTTCGGCGTGTTCTGGTTTTTGGGCAGCTGGCTGCTGGGCGTGCTGTATGACCGCAGCATCCCGGCCATGATCGTTGTATCCGTGGCGGAGCAGCTGGCAGCCATCCCCCTGTATATTGCCTCGTCCCGGCGGATCAAAGCCAACCCATGAGCTTCACAAAGCTCCACAGCAGCTTGCAGCCATAGAAGATGATCACCGCGCCGCAGACCTTGTTGATGATGTTCAGGACCTTTTCGTTGAACCGGCCTCCCAGCAGGGATACCACCGTGGACAGGGTCAGGAACCACAGGACGGAGGCGCTGCCGAAGCCGAAGATAAAGGGCAGATCGCCGCCCTGGGGCAGGCTGGCCCGGAAGGCCCCCAGCATCATGGTGCCGTCGATGAGGGCCTGGGGATTCATCCAGGTCACCACAAAGGCGGTGGTGAACAGACGCCAAAGGGGCACGTTCACGTCCTTGCCGCCCTCCAGGGAGGCCTTGGATCGCAGCAGCCCCACGCCGATCCAGATGACGATAAGGCTGCCCAGGCCCAGGATGACCTTCTGAAGCCAGGGCAAGGCCTCCATCAGGGCGCCGGCGCCCAGGAAGCAGGCAATACCCAGGGACACGTCCCACAGGATCACGATCAGGGCGGTGAGATAGACCCGAGTCCGCTTCTGGGTCAGGGCGCTGTTGATGACGAACAGATTTTGCAGGCCGATGGGGGCCACATACGCAAGGCCCATGGTCAGGCCCTGAAGATAAATGTGCATTTGCTATTTACTCCTTTTTCCTTATCTGATACAATAGTAGCACAGTCCCGGAAAAAAGCAAGCACGCAGAAAGAACTGACCAGGTCAGGAGGAGCTTACCATGTCCCATTACGACTGCCCCTGTATGGAGAAATGTCCGCTGCACTGGGCCATGAGCCGCATCGGCGGCAAGTGGAAGGTGCAGATCCTGTGCTCCGTGGCCAATGCCGGGAGCATCCGCTACAATACCCTGCGGGGAAAGCTGGACGGCATCAGCAACACGGTGCTGGCGGCGGCGCTGCGGGAGCTGGAGCGGGACGGCCTGGTGCGGCGGCAGGCATATCCCGAGGTGCCGGTGCGGGTGGAGTACAGCCCCACGGAGCGCTGCCTGCGGCTGCTGCCGGTGCTGGAATCCCTGTCCGACTGGGCCGAGGCGGAAATGGGCAGCGGGGAGGGAGAGCTTCCGGAATAGAGTGAATTTTTCCGGGCCAGGTAAGAAAAAGCTTGCATTCTGGCGCAGAATGTGTATAATAATTGAGCAGGGCGTGCGACGCCCTGCAACATGGGCTTGTAGCTCAGCTGGGAGAGCGTTCGGTTCGCATCCGAGAGGTCGAGGGTTCGAATCCCTTCAGGTCCACCAAACAGGTATTGGACGAACACCTATTTCTTCAGCGGCGGCTTCGCCGTGAAGTGTTTGCTCTGATCCAAAACAGAAAAGCGCCGTCTTGGAAGTGATTCCGAGACGGCGCTTTTTCTATATTTCTGAAGCGTTCTAAAACTATACATCTGTATACCTTCAATGCTAAGGAGGAGTGTGCTGTGATGACTTTCCTGTATATGAATCTCAAAAAAGGTGTACTGCGGTAGATAAGGTACGATAAGGTACAATGAGTTGCGCAAATTGAAAAGAGCAAAAAAGGAGACATAGCTTGCAGGCTCTGGTAG
>OLFY01000455.1_pt1 | contig 62828 bp, 48 predicted proteins | sample 1605611 | NCBI WGS metagenome assembly OLFY01 (sample SAMEA3888923, study PRJEB22519) | human gut metagenome | biome: human gut; feature: human-associated habitat; material: faeces | place: Denmark | collected 2011 | reverse complement strand
CCGCTCCATCAGGAGCGGCCCGACTTGCTCTCTGGCTGAACCAGTACTCCTGCTTCTGTCCAACCTTTCCGCGTACGGCTGCATACCCAGATCCTTCTGTTCCATCTATGCAGCCTCTCCACCCCTTGAGCTGTCTTCTCTACGTATTGAGCGCGCCGATGGGGCGGCGTACGCCAAAGGCGTGGTGCCGCCCAAGCGCCGGCCCCTTGCCGCCTCGCCGCGCAGGCGACCAGGCCCGGGGGCCGGGCAGCGGCCGTCCATCGGACGGCTGGCTGTCGCGCTACGGCTCCCCTCTCATCCCGGGCTGGGGCTGCCATATGGCACTGTCCCTTTTGTCCCGCACCGGCGGCCACAAAAAAGGCGCGCCCGCCGGAACGGACGCGCCTTGAAAGGCGATGCCTTGACTTGGGACTAGAAGCCGAAGCCGTCGGAGTTGGCGCCGCTGGTGCCGAAACCGAAATCGTCCGGCACGCCGCCTTCTTCCTGGGCGGGTTCTTCGGCGGCGGCAGCGTCACCGGCCACGCCGGCAGCAGCCACACCCACGGTGATGTTCTTCAGGTTGTCCTTGATGGCGTCCTTGATGCTCTGCATCAGTTCGTCATGGTTGATGGCGACCTTGCCCTGGAATTCGGCCACCTGGCGACGCAGACCGCCCATGTCGGTCTTCATGGTCTTGATGGTGTCTTCCAGCTTGTCGCACTTCTTCTGCAGTTCTTCAGCCTTGCCCTGATAGGGGGCCAGGGTCTCCACCTGCTGGCGCAGGGTGGCGATCTCGGCGCGCTGGCTGACCATGGTGCCGTGCATGTCGTCCATCATGTCGAGCACGGTGGCGACGGCGTTCTTCAGGCAGTCGTCCATGGGGGTCAGGGAGATGGTGTCGCCCAGCAGACGGGCACCCTGGTTGACGAAGTCGCCCCAGTTGTCACCGTCTTTGTAGTTCATGTCCAGGAACTTGGGGGACAGCTTGGCCAGCCAGGCAGCGGCGAAGGGAGCCACGGCGGCGGCGCAGGCGTCACAGACGATGCTGCGACCGGTGATGTAACCGGCGATATCTTTCACGTCCGCGCCCTTCTTGGCGACGGCCAGGGCCAGGACGGTTTCCACAGGGAACATTTTGCGAGCGGTATCAGACATTTTCGGCCTCCTCCTCGGAGAACGGTGTTTTGCAGTGTGAGCCTGTGCGGGCCGTCGTCACGGGGCGACGGCCCGGAAGACCATCCTAGTAGCCGCGTCCGTACATGCGGACGAACAGCAGGGCCGCGGTGCGGTACACGAAGTGACCGAGCTTGGACCACGGCAGGTAGGCGAAGAGCATCCACACAAAGACCAGATGCAGGTAGTACACCACAAAGGCGGGCTGGATGGCATCGGCCAGGCGGAAGACCTGGGACAGGATGCCCGTCACGGCCACCAGCCAGATGATGCCCAGCAGGTACCAGTCATACCAGCTCGAACCCTGATGCTTGGGGTTCAGCTTCAGACGGCGGGCGGTGAGCATGGCCAGGCCGCAGACCAGCATGATGGCGCCGAGGTTGGCCAGGATCTTCACAGGGTACAGCAGCGGCATGGGGGTCTCGATCTTGATGAGCGGGATGATCTTGCCGCCCCAGTGGCCCAGGGCCACTACGGCCGTCACGAAGGCCAGGATGACGAAGCTGTAGACCAGGATCATGTGGCCGGCCTTGCGGTTGGGCACATAGGTACCGGTCTTGGGACCAGCTTCGCAGTCGTCGAACTTGCGGTGGGTGACCACTTCGTCGATGAGCACGTCCAGCAGGTGCCAGTACCAGGCCTTGGTCTTGCCAAGCACGGTCAGGCGGCCTTCAGGCTTGAACATGCCCCAGAGCTTGCGCACGCCCTTGTAGAGGATGTAGCAGGCCCCGAAGAAGGTGATCATGAAGATGGGGTCGATGGTGTAGTCACCATAGAACACCTGACCGAACACGATGCGGCCGTCGGCGGCGCGGGGGAACCAGTTGCCGTCATTGAAGCCGGCGCGGATCCACCAGATGAAGAGCCACAGCAGGGCCGGGATGGCGAAGAGGAAGGGCAGGCCGGAGGGCTTGCTCATCCACTTGCCCACGATGGTGGGCTCGGTCAGATCGCGGTAGACCATGTTGCGGGCAGCGCCCATGACGTCGGCGGGACGGGCACCACGGGGGCAGAGGTCCGCGCAGTTGCCGCAGTTGTGGCAGAGCCACAGGTCCACGTCGGTGGCCAGCTTTTCCTTGAGGCCCCAGGACGCCCACACCATTTCCTTGCGGGGGTAGGGAGCGTTTTCCGGAGCCATGGGGCAGGCCACGGAGCAGGTGGCGCACTGATAGCATTTTTTCAGGCTTTCGCCGCCCGCTTCCATCAGCTCCCGCGTAAAGGTGGAATCCGGCTTGAGAATATTCTGTGCCATTGCAGCCTTCCTCCTACATGCCCTTGAACGGGTTGGGGCCGAGTTCCACGATGCGAGCGACGAATTCGTCGATCATGTCCGGCACCTTGTCATATTCGTCGATGGCCACTTCGAGCTGGTCAACGCGCTCGGGCTGCACGCCCAGACGGTTCAGGGTCTCGGCGATGTTTTCCTTGCGGCGGTTGCAGATCTCGGAACCCTTGATGAAGTGGCACTGGTAGTCTTCGCCATATTTGCAGCCCAGCAGCAGCACGCCGTCGAAGCCCTTGCTCATGGCGTCAGACACCCAGATGGCGTTGACGGAGCCGAGGCAGCGCACGGGGATGATGCGGCAGTACGGGCTCCAGGCCTTGCGGCGCATACCGGCCATATCCAGGGCGGGGTAGGCGTCGTTTTCACAGGCCAGGATGAGGATGCGGGGGCCTTCCTTCTTGAAGTCCTTGGGCACCACAACTTCGCGGATCATGGAACCGATCTGGTCGATGTTGTAGTTGGCAAAGGAGATCACGCGCTCGGGGCAGGCGCCGAAGCAGGTACCGCAACGACGGCAGCGGGCCGGGTTGGGTTTGGGCGTACCCTTTTCGTCGTCGTCCAGGGCGCCGAAGGGGCATTCTTCGGTGCAGCGCTTGCACTGGGTGCAGCGCACGAAGTTGAACACCGGGTAGGAATTGTCGCCGGAGCGGGGGTGCACGGCCACACCGTGGGAAGCGGCTTCCACACACTGGATGGCTTTGAGCACGGCACCGCGGGCGTCTTCTTCACAGGCGTCCAGGGTCTGGGGCTGACGCACGCAGCCGGCGGCGTAGACACCGGTACGGCGGGTTTCGTAGGGGAAGCAGATGTAGTTGGAGTCCGCGAAACCGTCGAAGAGCTGCAGATCCGGGAAGTCGGGGCCCTGGCGGTAATCGAATTCCACCACCACGTCCTTGGCGGTCGTGGGCACGACGCCCGTGGGCAGCACCACCAGATCCACGTCCAGATCGAAGTCCATGCCCAGCAGGGTGTTCTTGCAGCTGACCACCATGTGGTTGCCGGCATCACGGATGTCGGTCACATCGGCCTTGGTCATCATCAGGCCCAGACGGTCCTGCATCTTCTTGTAGAAGCGTTCCAGGATGCCGGGGATGGTCATGTCCTTGTACAGCACGAAGGCCTGCACGGCATCATTGGTCTTGTCGCAGATGATGTTGGCCATGCGCAGCATGCCCACGCTGTTGACGGCGTTGGAGTAACGCAGGTGCTTGATGCTTTCCAGGTTCTCCTTGACGAAGCCCTTTTCTTCTTCCTCGGCTGGAGCTTCGGCAGCGGGGGCTTCGGCCTCGGCAGCGGCGGCTTCGTCAGCGGCCTTCTGCAGGGCTTCTTCAGCGATGGTGGTGTCGAGCACGAAGGCGATGCGGCGGGCGTCGACCTTGCCTTCGCCCAGCATCTTGGCGAACTGGGCGGCATGGACGACCTTGGGGTTCACGCCCAGGCCCATGCTTTCCAGATATTTTTCAGCCAGCGGCACCCAGCCGGTGGCCAGGACCACGGAGCCGATGTCGAAGGTCTGTTCGCCGTTGGCGGTGGCCACGGTGGCCTTGAACTCGCCGGGCTGGCCTTCCAGTTTGGCCATGTGGGCGTTCAGCAGCACGGTGATGCTGCTGTTGCCGGTCACAGCGGCGATCTTGTCGGCCAGGTTGGTGGGCTGGCGGTCTTCCCAGGGAGCCTGCAGGGGCGAACCCATGGGCATGTTGTTGACCGCGCCGCCGAGCTTATCGGCTTTTTCCACCAGGATGACTTCATAGCCGGTCTTGGCGGCTTCCTGGGCGGCGGTGAGGCCGGTCCAGCCGCCACCGATGACCAGGATGCGCTTGATGCCTTCGATGGCCGCAGATTCGGGCATGTTGCTCTTCTGCAGTTTGACCACGCCCATGTTCACGTAGTCGGTGGCCATCTGGGTCAGCAGGGCGGGAGCCGCGCCGCTGACGGCGGAACCGTCGGGGTTCTTGTAGGCGAGCACGCACTGTTCGCGCAGGTTCACGTGTTCCACCTGCACGGGCAGCTGCCAGGGGGTAGCTTCGTCGCGGGGGCTGGCGCCGCAGAAGAGCACGCCGTCAAGGCCGTTGGCTTCGATGTCGGCACGCACTTCGTCTTCGGCCACGCTCAGCATGGGCAGCACTTTCACCACAGGGGTGAGGTCGCTCCATTTGCTGCGGACCTGTTCGGCCAGGGCTTCCACATCCAGGCCGCCGCCGATGTTCTGTACGTCAAAATAGACGCCGATCTTGCTGGCCATGCCGCCTACCTCCCTTTCACCGTTTGCACCGCCTTGAGAGCGGCGGCCGTGCCGGACTGCGCGGTACGCATCACGTCCAGCGGCATGCGGGCGCAACCGGCGGCAAAAATGCCAGCCTCTTCACCGCCCATGACGAAACCGTCTTCGTCCAGGGGCAGGGGCAGGGGCAGGCTGTCGGTGGCCAGGCTGGGCTGCATGCCCGTGGCCAGCACCACCATGTCATAATCCAGATGCAGCTTTTCGCCGCGGATGGCGTCTTCAACGGTCACGGTGACGTTGTCGTCAGCGGCCTGGGCCACGTCGGCCACCTTGCCCTTGATGAAGCGCACATTGGGGGCGGCCTTCACCTTGTCCAGAACCTTCACATAGCGGCCCGGAGCGCGCAGGTCGATGTAGAACACCGAGATCTGGGTCTCAGGGTACTGCTCGCAGATGTACTGGCACTGCTTGAGGGTGGCCATACAGCAGATGTAGGAGCAGTAGTTCAGGTGGTTCTGGTCACGGGAGCCGGCGCACTGCACGAAGGCGATGCGTTTGGGACGACGGCCGTCGGTAGGACGGACGATCTTGCCGCCGGTGGGGCCGAAGGGGGAGGCCAGGCGTTCGAGCTGCATGTTGGTCACGCAGTTCTTGACCTTGCCGGCGCCCAGGTTGGCCAGGTTGGTGACGTCGTAGGGCTTCCAGCCGGTGGCCACCACGATGGCGCCCACATTGAGCTCGATCTCGCGGGCGGGTTCGTTCTGGTCCAGGAACTTCTGGCCGGCGACGCGGGCGGCGTCAGCCTTGCTCAGGGCGTCGGTGTCCAGCACGAAGCGGTTGGGGAAAGCGAAAGGCATGGATTTGTACAGAGCCTTGCGCTGGGACAGCCCGAAGTCGAACTCGTTGGGCACGGTGCCTTCCAGGCTGGAGGCGAGGAGGGTGAAGTCCACGTTGTGGGCGGCCACCTTGCGGGGCTTGATGCTCACGGTGGCGGTGTAGTCACCCTTGCAGCCGACCAGCTTGGTCACTTCGGCCATGGTGAAAAATTTGATGCGGGGGTTCTTCCTGATGCGCTGGAACTGGATTTCCAGACCGCAGGAGGGGGGACAACGTTTGGGGAAATATTTGTTGAGCTGGGCCACACGGCCGCCCAGGTAGGGCGACTTTTCCACGATATACACATCGTGGCCCAGTTCCGCCGCTTCGATGGCGGCAGTAAGGCCTGCAAAGCCGCCGCCCACGACGAGAATGGAGTTGGACATCCTGGATATCCTCCTGCGTTGCAGCGCCGTGGCCCCTCTGCGGGGCGGCGCGCACGCCTGCCCGGTTGTATGGGATTGCCGGGCGGCGCAATTGAGAGCCAAGGGGCCCTGCCGCGCGGCGCATATTCCAAGGCGCGGCGGGGAGCTTGCATGTCGCACACCCGCCGCGCCGAAAAAAATGGGGTGGCCTAGGCGGCCACCCCAGGGATGTTCTTCCGCCTACTAGTCAGGGATGATCTGGTAGTAGGGCTTCTTGAAGATCTTGGTTTCGCCGGTGGCGGGATCGTACTTGGAGTTCACGAAGCACTTCCACTTGCTGTCGTCGATACCCAGGAAGTCAGCGCGGTAGTAGAAGCCGGGGTAACGGGACTCTTCACGGAAGGCGATGTGCTGCATGTGCAGGCGCACGGTCCACAGGCGATGGTAGTTTTCCCAGCAACGCAGCAGTTCGTGCAGGTCGCGGGCGGCCAGCTTGGCGGAGTCTTCTTCCATCATGCCCAGCAGATAGAAGCCGGTGTCCAGCAGAGCCTTGGAGGTGGTGTAGTAGGTACCCACGCCGCCACCGTATTCGTCGGTGCACTTCACGAGGCGCATCATGAAGTTCTTGGGCGTGATGTAGTTGGGGTTCACCACGGGGTCGGTGGAGGCGTCCTTGCCGGCCAGGTAGTTGTAGTAAGGACGGTAGATCAGCTGCTTCAGTTCTTCGGCGGTTTCCTTGAACTCAGGCTTGAAGTCCTTGTGGTCCAGGCACCAGCGGACCATCTGCTTACCGGCGATACGGCCTTCAGCATGGGAACCGGAGGAGAACTTGTGGCCGGAAGCGCCCACGCCGTCGGCGCAGGTGAACAGGCCTTCCACGGTGGTCATGCGGTTGTAGACCTTACCGTTGGCAGCGCGAACCTTGTAGTCTTCGGGCACCCAAGCTTCGTCGGGACCGGAAACCCAGATACCGCAGCAGCCGGAGTGAGAGCCGAGCAGGTAAGGTTCGGTGGGCATGATTTCGGAACCGCGTTCTTCAGGAGCGGTGTTGGTGGCGGCCCACAGGTTGGCCTGGCCCACGCACATATCCAGGAAGTCTTCCCAAGCTTCGGACTCGAGGTCTTTCTGCTGTTCTTCGGTCAGGGTGGCGAAGGTGGTCAGCAGAGCGGTCTTGGTGTCCATGTAGATGGGGCCGCGGCCTTCGCGCATTTCACGAAGCATCATGTGGTTACGCAGGCAGGTGGGGATCACGTGACCCTTGGCGTAGCCGCGATCTTCGTAAGGCTTCAGCATGGCGCGGTTGGTGGCGCAGTAGTCTTCGCCCTTGCTGTTGGTGGCTTTAGCCTTGAACAGCAGGAACCAGGCGCCCACAGGGCCGTAACCGTCCTTGAAGCGGGCGGGCACGAAGCGGTTTTCCATCATGGTCATTTCGGCGCCGACCTGAGCGCACATGGTGTAGGTGGAACCGGCGTTCCACACGGGGTACCAAGCGCGGCCCATGCCTTCACCGGTGGAACGGGGACGGTACACGTTAACGGCACCGCCGGCGGCCACCATGATGGCGTTGGCTTTGAAGATGTGCACTTCGTTGGCACGCAGGTTGAAGCCCACGGCACCAGCGACGCGGTTGGGGGTGTTCTTGTCGAGCAGCAGCTTCACGATGAAGATACGCTCCATGATACGGTCTTCACCCAGGGCATTCTTGGCAGCTTCGGCCACGATGCACTTGTAGGATTCACCGTTGATCATGATCTGCCAACGACCGGAGCGGACGGGCTCGTCGCCGTTGCGCAGGCTCTTGCCGGCGGCCTTGGCGGCGGCGCCGTTCATGTTGTGGCCGTTTTCGTCCTTGATCCAGCAGGGCAGGCCCCACTCTTCGAACAGATGCACGGAGTCGTCAACGTGACGGCCCACGTCGAAGATCAGGTCTTCGCGGACCAGACCCATAAGGTCGGTGCGGACCATGCGGACGTAATCGTCGGCGGTGTTTTTGCCGAGGTAGGTGTTGATGGCGGACAGGCCCTGGGCCACGGCGCCGGAGCGCTCGAGGGCGGCCTTATCGCACAGCATCATTTTCAGACCGTGTTTGTCGCCCCAGCGCACGGCTTCGAAAGCGGCACCGCAGGCACCCATACCGCCGCCCACGATCAGCAGGTCGACGTCATGTTCCTTCACTTCAGGTTCAGCAATGGCAACGCCTTTCATCGCTTCCTTGACGGGAATCATAGGCATAGTGATTTCTCCTTAAGCTCTACGCGGTTACTGCTCTCTAGCGGCCCTGTTCCATAGCGGTGAAGACCTTGTCGGCTTCAGTCACTTCGAACTTCTTGCCCAGGACTTCGATGGGGGTGGCCAGCTTTTCTTCGGTGAACAGCAGTTCGTCGTCGAGGTTGGCGCCTTCCGGTTTGCCTTCGAAGGGCTTGATGGAGCCTTCAGGAGTGGTACGGATGGGGAACTTGAAACGTTTCACGCTGCCGTTGCGGAACTGCACGGTCCACATGATGGAGTCGGCAGAGCGCATGGGGATACAGGTGCCGCCCATGGGAGCAAAGTCGGCGTAGGGACGAGCGGTGATGGCGCCCTGGGGGCAGATCTTCACGCAGGAATAGCATTCCCAGCAGGCGTCGGGTTCCTGGTTGTACGCCTTCATTTCCTGAGGATCGAGGATCATCAGGTCGTTCGGGCAGATGTACATGCAGGCCGTCTTTTCGCCACCCTTGCAGCCGTCGCATTTGGACGGATCGACAAACGTAGGCATAACGTATCCTCCAACTCTTAAAGTGTTTCAGGTCAATCTTGACCATATGGGCAGCCACTCGGGCCGCCCGAGTGCCGTCTTGATTGGATCACGACCCTGGGCAACAGCGCTCAGGTCGTGCGCTTGTGTTTTTAGTAACAAGCTACCCCTCTTCACGTCAAGCCCCCTTTTGAAAAATTCGTGGGAACTCTCGGTGGAAAACGGCACAAACCACTATAATCCTTGCGCATTCTCCCTAGCATAATTTTTATGCTGTGTAAAGATGCGCCGCGTTTTGGAGGACCTTCATGTCCAAAACCTGCTTTGGGTCGGGAAAAGGCATTTTTATCAGTGGGTTACCCCGAATGTTTCCCTTTGCGGGGCCGGGAACTGATTTGATAAAAATATTATATTCCAAATGGTTAGCTTAGCATGCCTTTCGGTTTCGGCGGGGTGGCTTTTTTATGTCGATCCCGTGTCGCCTTGATCCCGGCCGTAAAAAGGCGCAAAAGTTGAAACAATTATCCAATAAAATCAAATGCTTGATTATAACTAATTGAAAATATTGTATTTTATTAAAAAAGACGAAGAAGGCATCCGTCAGGCTGTCCTGGCGGGCCGCCAAAGCCCGTATGAGCTTGCACTCTCTTTCACATGATACCGGAAAAGCCCCGTCCGGGGGCTTGCCAGTGACGCCGTTTCGGGATACAGCATCCCCCACAAATTCATAGAGCGACGCGCCGTCCGGCGGTCGAGAGGAGCATCCAGCATGAACGAGCACCACGAATTCCGACCTGCCCAGAGGCCGGACAAACGCAGCGACCGCCCCGAAGGACGTTTCGAGGCCAGAACCGACGGCAAGCCCGAGCGTCCGCGCCGCAGCCTGCGCGAGACCGTCTGTGACATTGACCGCGATATCCTGCGCATGCTCATGCGCCGCCACAATCTCATCAAGCGCATGTACAATGCCAAGGGTTTCCTGGAGCCCGCGGAAGAAAAGAGCATCCGCGAGTCCTGGGAAGCCGCCGTTTCCCGCGTCAGCCGCGACCCGCGCCTGAGCGGCCGTTTCTTCACCCTGATGCAGGAAGTGGAATTCCTGCCCCGTCCCGGTGAAGACGGCGAAGCCCAGCGCCCCGCCTTCAATCTTGCCCCCGCCGACATGCCCGTGCGCCTGTCCATGCCCGCCCCGCGCTCCTGCCGCCTGACCCGGGCCTGGGCCACGCTGGCCGCCTGCACCGGCCAGGCCGTGCGCATCGCCCCCGCCCTGATGAACGATCCCGTCGTGGATTGCGTCAAGCTGCTCAACCAGCTGGGCGCCCATGCCAACCGTGACGACGGTGCCGTGCATGTGGCCGCCGGCGCGCCCCTGGGCACCCCGGACAAGGTGCTGCATGTGGGTGACAGCTCCTGGAACTTCTATCTGGCCCTGGGCCACTACCTGGGCCGTCCTTCGCGCACCAAGTTCACCGGCGGCGCGGCCCTCAAGCTGGCCGACCTCAGCGCCACCCGCCGCTTCCTGCCCCTCATGGGCGCGCGTCTGGTGCATGTGGTGCCCAAGTCCGACGGCTTCCCGGTGCGCATCGAATGCTCCGGCGTGCTGCCCGGCAAGGTGGTCTTCCCCGCCGATGCCCCGGTGGAGCTGGCCGAAGGCATCATGCTGGCCGCTCCTTCCTACGAGCGCCCCATCACCCTGGATCTTTCCGCCATGCCCGAGCGTGCGCTGGCCTTTGCCCGCATCCTGCCCGTGCTGACGGCTGCCGGCGCCGACGTGCGCCGCGAAGGGGACGTGCTCCACTTCCAGCCCTGCACCCTGAGCATCCCCTCCGAACCCACCCTGCCCGTGGAGCCTGAACTGGCCGTGTTCCTGATGGGCCTTGCCCCCGCTCTGGGCGGTGAAGTGCGCCTGGAAGGCCAGTGGCCCACCTGGCCCGGCACCGAAGCCGGCCTGGACCTGCTGCGCCAGACCGGTGCCAAGGTGGAATGCTCGGCCACCGAGATCCTGGCCCGCAGCCTGAAGCCGCTGGCCGAACTGCCCGCCGCCTTTGCCCTGCCCGAAGGCCTGCCCGCCTCCTGGCGTCCGCTGGCCGTGGCCCTGAGCGCCATGACGGCCCTGCGCGGCGGCCGTGCCGTGCTGCCCGCCGGTCTGGAAGCCGAAGAGAACGTGGTGGAAAGCTACCTGCACGCCGCCGGCCTGGCCCTGGATGCCGAAGGCTGCCTGGTGGCCTGGAAGCCCGGTGACGACATGGAAGAAGCCGAAGAGCAGGACGAAGAAGGCCGCCCTGTGCGCAAGCCCCGTCCCGCCCTGCAGGCCCGCGGCTGGAACGCTCCCGACGCCCCCTGGGCCGTGGCCCTGGCCCTGGCGGCCTGTGCCCGCGGCAAGCAGGAAGGTTTCAAGCTGGGCAATCCCGGCGTGCTGACCGAGCTCTATCCGCCTTTCTGGGTGCTGTACAACAACCTGCCCGAACCGCACATGACGCGTGAGAACAAGGAAGTGCCCGCCGAGCCGGTGAAGAGTCGCCGCCGCGTCATCACCAGCGCCGTGGCCGTGCCGCCTCCGCTGGAAGACGAAGATTACTAGGACCGGGCAGCTCCTGCCGCATGACCGGGCCTGATGGCCGGGCCGTGGCGGCTCCCCGATGAAGACGAAAAGGGCGTCCATCCTTTGCGGATGGACGCCCTTTTTTATTTGCGGGAAGCGACGGCCGGATTCTCTGTCCGGCCCTGCCCGCAGGATAGCCCGTCAGGCCAGCTCTTCCGGGAGCTTGCAAAGGTCGACCCACTGTCCGCCGGTGACGGCGGCCAGCTCTTCCGGGGTCAGCTGCACGGCGTTGTTGGGCGCACCGGCGGCAGGATAGACCACGTCATAGCGCTTGAGGCTCTCGTCCAGGAACACGCGTACCCCTTCCGGCAGAGCAAAGGGGCAGACCCCGCCCTGGGGATGGCCGGTGAGGCGCTCCACGTCCTCCACGGGGATGAAGCGGGCCTTTTCGTGGAAAAGATCCTTGAACTTGCGGTTGTCCAGACGGGCCAGGCCCATGGCCACCACCAGCACGGGACCGGTGGAGGTGAGGATGGACAGCGTTTTGGCGATACGGCCCGCCTCGCAGTGCAGGGCTTCGGCCGCCAGCGCCACGGTGGCGCTGGAGACGGTGAACTCGCGGTAGCGGTCGCCCAGACCGTGGGCGGCCAGTTGGGCCCTAACGGCTTCGGTGCGCATGGCTGGATGCTCCTTGGCTGAAACATGCTCCGTCGTTGCCGGTGATGGGCGGCATGCCGGAGGCGTATCTCCCGTTTGGCGGGGATGGAAAAAGGGGCCTGCCGGGCAGGCCCCTTCGGTAGATCTACAGGGTGATGGGCATGGGGCCGAAGCTGGCCTCGTAGCGCTTGCGGAACTCGTCCTTGCTGAAGTGGTGTTCCTGCGTGCCCAGCTGTTCGATGGCGTAGCAGGCGCTCACAGCGCCCAGCTTGGCGGCTTCGGGCATCTCCAGGCCGCAGACCAGGCCCTTGAGCAGGCCCGCGCGGTGGGAATCGCCCGCGCCGGTGGGATCCTTGACGCCGTCGCAGGGGATGGCGGGCACGTGCACGTCCACGCCCTGGGCATTGCGGATGCGCTGGCCGTCACCGCCCAGCGTGGTCACCAGCCAGCCGGTCATGGCCACCAGTTCTTCCTCGCCCTTGCCCGTCTTTTTGCAGACCATGCCCAGTTCGTAATCGTTGGTCACGCAGGCATAGGAACCGCGGATGGCGTCGCAGAGATCGTCGCCCGAAAGCACGGGCAGCTGCTGGCCGGGGTCGAAGATATAACGCACGCCCTTTTCACGGAAGAAACCGGGCAGGCGGCGCATGTCGTCCACGCTGCCGGGGGAGACGATGGCCCAGTCCTTGGCGGGGTCGAGGTTGGGGAAGGTGTACGTGGCGGGCTGGCTCATGGCACCGGGGTAGAAGCCCGTGATCTGGTTGTTGTTCTGGTCCGTGGTGATGTAGCACAGGGCCGTGAACACGTCGGAATCGCGCCGGATGCCTTCCAGCGACAGGCCCAGCTTTTCCCAGGCCGCCGCGTAACCGGTGAAGTCGCGGCCGGCGGCGGAGACCACGATGGGCTTTTCGCCCAGCAGGGCCAGGGTGTAGGCGATGTTGCCCGCACAGCCGCCGCGGCGTTCGTCCATGCTGTCCACCATGAAGCTGACGCTCAGCATGTGCAGCTTGTCCATGAGCACATGGTCCTGCAGATTGCCGCCAAAGGTCATGATGCGGTCAAAAGCCAGGGAACCGGAAACATAAATGGCCATCTTCGTTCCTTTATTCGTTGGGCTGCCCTGCGGGCGAGCTGTTTTGGGCGATCCATTCCAGGAAGGGGGCGTTGCCCTTCTCCAGCGGCATGCCCACGATACAGGGCACTTCATAGGGATGGGCCGCATCCACGGCGGCACGGAAATCTTCCCACGCCGCCCGGCTGACCTGGGCCAGCAGCAGGCATTCGCGGCTCTCGCGGACCTTGCCTTTCCAGCGATAGACGGAAAGGGCTCCGGGCAGGATGTTCACCCCGGCGGCCAGCCGTCGTTCCACCACCAGATGGGCCAGGGTTCGGGCAGTCGCTCCGTCGGGCACAGTGACACAGGCAAGCAGGCTCATGGCGTCCTCCTGTTCGGGAAGTGGGAAAAGCGGACAGAAGATACACCAGCGGGCCGTAAAAACCAAGCGTGCCCGCCTTGCTCCCCCTGTCTTCCTGTGGCATAGCAGGCCCATGAGCGCAAAAAAATCCCTGCCGCGCGGTGCCCTGGCCCGCGCCGAAAAAGTCCTGGCGGCCCTTCAGGCCCGCTACCCCCGTCCCGCGACCCATCTTGAGGCCGACAACGCTTGGGAACTGCTGGTGGCCACGGTGCTGGCCGCCCAGTGCACCGACGCCCGCGTCAACACCGTGACCCCGGAGCTGTTCCGGCGCTGGCCCGGCCCGGCCGAACTGGCCCTGGCCACGCAGGAGGAGCTGGAAAGCGTCATCCGCTCCACGGGCTTCTATCACAGCAAGGCCCGCAACCTGCTGGGTGCGGCGCAGCGTGTGGTCTCCGTCTACGGCGGCGAGGTGCCGCCCCGTCTGGACGAGCTCATCACGCTGCCCGGCGTGGCCCGCAAAACGGCCAATGTGGTGCTGTTCGGCGCCTTCGGCATCAACGAGGGCCTGGCCGTGGATACCCACGTCAAACGCATCAGCTATCGTCTGGGCCTCACCGCCCATACCGATCCCGTGGACATCGAACAGGATTTGATGCGCCTTTTCCCCCGTGCCGAATGGGGCGACGTCAATCACCGCATGGTCTGGTTCGGCCGCGATGTCTGCCACGCCCGCAGCCCCCGCTGCACGGAATGCGAGATGGCCGACTTCTGCCCCCGCCGCGAACCGCCCAAAAGCAAGTGATCTTTGAGCGGAGAAGAAAAAACGGGGGAAGGAGGGACCCTTGGCTAGCGCGCAAGGGGCCCTCCTTCCCCCGTACCCCCTTTCTCCCCCCAACGCGCTTTATCAAGGCTTTTTCACCGTCGGACACGGCCCTTGCGGGGGCCGTGCTCTCTTTTTATGCGTATCAGCCGGTTCCGGTCCGCTGGAGAGTTTTTTCTCTCGGAGAGCCTTGGCCGTCCTGAGCCGGACAGGGAAGACGGTGCGTCCGGCTCCATGACAAAAGAACAGCCCGGCCTCCACGGAGACCGGGCTGTCATCGTTATCGGGAAAGGGCTGTTCCCGGAGAGAGCGGGGACAGGCAGCTTACTTGCGGTCGATCCACCATTTTTTGTCCACGCGGCCGTACCACCAGCGGTTGTGGTCCGTGCGCAGGATGACCTCGCACAGGGCCTGGGCCTGCGGGCTGCGCAGGCGTTTGACCGCGCTTTCCAGCCAGTCGGCGGCAAATTTGTTGCCTTTGTCCAGCTCGGCCTTGAGGTTGCAGATCAGGTCCAGCTGGTCGGCGTCGTGGGCCAGACGGGCTTCCAGGCTCCGGCGTTCCTGCAGTTCGTCCCAGCCGTCGAGGATGTCCTGTTCCAGTCCGGTGCCGTCCACGGCATCCTGCAGGGCATCGCGGTCGCGGCAGGTGTCGTAGCGGTGGTTCACATAGTTGAAGTCGCCGGTACGGGCTTCATGCAGGTCGTGGAAAAGGCAGAGGAAGGTCACGCGGGCGGCATCGGCACCCGCCAGTTTGGCCAGAGTGTAGCCGATGACGCTGGTACGGTAGGAATGCTCGGCCACGTTCTCGCTGCCGGAGCCCAGGAAGGCATAGCCGCTGCGCGGCGTATGGCGCAGATGGCCCGCCTCGTGGAAAAAGTCCGTGATGCGTTCCAGTTGCCGTTCATCGGGCAGGCCCGCTGCGGGCATGCTTTTGTTTGGGCTGTCCTGTGCCATGTGTGTTTCCTCATGGATGGAGCGCGGTGCCCCCTCCGTTGCTGATTTGTACGAAAACTGTCCGGCGCACGCCATCGACCGCCCTTTTTCCGTCTTTGTCCAACCGCCGGCAGGCGGTGTTTTTTCGGGGGACGGTCACCCAGGCAAGGCCATGGTTTTTCCGGGCCTCGCCATCCTCCTGAACAAAGCGCGTTGGGGGAGGGATGGGGGTCCCTTCCCCCCGGAAAATCCCTGTCCGCTCTTATTCCAGTCCGTATTTGCGCAATTTGTTGTGCAGGGTGGCGCGGGTGATGCCCAGACGGCGGGCAGCCTCGCTCTTGTTGTCCTCGGTCTGGCGCAGGGTGTCCTCGATGGCGCGGCGTTCCAGGGCTTCCAGCGAGAGACCGGCCAGGGAGGCCTCGGCGGTCTCCGGTATCGGAGCGGCCTGTTCGGCGGCGCCGGTGATGCTGGCGGGCAGTTCCGGGCCGGTGATGAGGTCGCCGGTGCAAAGGATCACGGCGCGTTCCACGGCGTTCTGGAGCTCACGCACGTTGCCGGGCCAGGAATAGCGGCGCAGCATGTCCAGGGCCTGCGGGGCGAAGCCCTTGACGTTCTTGCGGTTACGGGCCGCGAATTTCTCCAGGAAGTGGGCCGCCAGCAGGGGGATGTCCTCGCTGCGTTCACGCAGGGCGGGCACCTCGATGCTGATGACGTTGAGGCGGAAGAACAAGTCCTCGCGGAAGCGCTTCTGTTCTACCTCTTCGCGCAGGTTGCGGTTGGTGGCGGCGATGACGCGCACGTCCACGGTGATGGGCGAGTCCGAGCCCACGCGCTGCACTTCGCCCTGTTGCAGGGCGCGCAGCAGCTTGGCCTGGAGGGAAAGGGGCATCTCGCCGATCTCGTCCAGGAAGAGGGTGCCGCCGTCGGCCTGCAGGAAGCGGCCCTCGCGACGGCGGTCGGCACCGGTGAAGGCCCCGCGCTCGTGGCCGAACAGTTCGGACTCCAGCAGGTTCTCGGCCAGGGCGGCGCAGTTGACCGTGACCAGAGGTTTGTTGGCACGGGCGCTGGCACCATGGACGGCGCGGGCCACCAGCTCCTTGCCGGTGCCGGATTCCCCGGTGATGAGCACCGTGGCCTCGGTGGGCGCCACGGTGGCGATGATCTCGCGCATGGCGCTGACGGCGGGGCTGCGGCCCAGGATCTCGGGCCCGGCGGCGGCCTCGCTGAGCTGGCGGCGCAGCTCGCGGTTCTCCACGCTCATGCGGGAATGGTCCACGGCCCGTTGCAGGGTCTCGCGCAGGGCGTCGAAGTCCAGCGGCTTGGTCAGATAATCATAGGCGCCCAGGCGCAGGGCATCCACGGCGGTCTCCACGGAGGAATAGGCCGTCATCAGCACCACGGGCAGGGCCGGATTGTAGTCCAGGATGCCCCGCAGGGCGTGGATGCCGTCCATGCGTCCCATGCGCACGTCGGTCAGCACCACGTCGTAGGGCTTGGCGCGTACGGCCTCCACGGCCAGGTCGCCGTCGGCCGCCTCGTCCACGCTGTAGCCCCAGGCCTGGAGCATCATGCGCAACATGCCGCGGTGGGCATCGTCGTCGTCAACCACGAGAATGCTGGTGTTCACCTAATCCTCCCCCTTCTGCCTGTTGGCGGCAGGCTCCCCGGCCTGCCTGTCCGGGCCGTCCGCCGGATGGCCCGTCGCCTTGCCGGCCTGCGGCAGGCGTATGAAAAACGTGGTCCGGCCGGGCGTGTCCGCCGTGGCCTGACGGGATCGTACATAGACTTCGCCTTCGAGCGCCTCCACGATCTTGTGGACGGTGGCCAGCCCCAGGCCCGTGCCGTGCCCCTTGGTGGTGAAATAGGGGTCGAAGATGTGGTTGAGGTTCTCGGGCGCGATGCCCTGCCCGGTATCCGTGACCGAGAGGACCAGATGCTGTTTTTCCACCGTACAGCCCAGGGTCAGGGTGCCGCCGTCGGGCATGGCATCCAGGGCGTTGAGGCAGATGTTGAGCAGGGCCTGCCCCAGCCTGTCGGGATCCATGCGGGCCGGGGGCAGATCGGCCGGGAGGTCGTTCACCAGCCGGACGCCGCGTTTTTCGGCATCCTGGGCGATGAGGCGCAGCACATGGGCCACGCTGTCTTCCAGCGGTGCGGCCACGGGACGCACGTCACTGGGACGCGAGAGGCCGATGAGTTCGCTGATGACCCGGTTGAGGCGTTCCACCTCGCGCACCATGACGCCCGCGGCCTTGCGGTCCTCGCTGCCTTCGGGGAAGCGCATGCCGAAATAGGTGGCGTAGCCCTTGATGGAGCTGAGCGGGTTGCGGATCTCGTGGGCCACCCCGGCGGCCAGCGTGCCCACGGCGGCCAGCTTTTCCTTGCGGCGTATCTCTTCTTCCAGACGGCGTATCTCGCCTTCGGCCCGGCGCTGGCGGCGGCGGGATTCGCGGGCGCGCTGCGCATAATACAGGGCCAGCAGGCAGGCCAGGCCCACCAGCATGGCCACCCCGGCCAGCATGAAGACGTGGTCCCTGTCCTGGCCGCGGGTGATCTCGAACGGCGAAAGGTCGAGGCCCAGGAAGATGACGGGCTGCGGCAGGCCCGGCGGCAGCTCCTGCCCCTTCGGGGGCTGCATGAAGTAGCGGTAGACCACGAACACGCGCTGGCCTTCCATATTGAGGATGGCGGAACGTGTCTGGCTGCCGGGGGCCAGCATCTTCATGGTCTTTTCGTCGGCTTCTTCGCCGTTGATGCGCAAGATCTCGCCCAGGCGGTTGCCGTTGCTGTGGGCCAGGATGGTGCCGTCGGGCATGGTGACGGCGATGAACTGCACGTCCGAGGTGCTGGCCATCTCCTTGAGCAGGATCTGCAGGCGCACGCGCGCCTCACCGCGCATGCTGGTGCGCAGCATGCTCTCGAAGGCCATGATCAGGGAACTGCCTTTTTCGGCCAGCAGGCGCGACATGGCGCGTTCGTTGCGTTCGATGGAGGCCAGGGCCAGCAGGGTGACCAGCAGGATGAGGACGAAGGCCGTCCCGCCCAGCAGCAGACCCAGCGGGGTGTTCTGCTGCTGCGCCAGCTGCGAACGTGCCTGCGAGCAGTCGTTCTCGCGCGCGGCCTGGTCATTGGCCACCATGCCGCCGGAGCTCTGGCCGGACGGGGCAGACCCCGGTGTCTGGCCGGGCCGGTTGGCGGCGCGGGCCAGCCGGTGGCGACGGGGATCCAGCAGGGCGGCAGCAGCGGAAAGGCAGCGTCGGATAAAGTTCATGCCTGCACTATAAGCATGGTTGGGGCACCTGTCACCTTGCCGTCGGATATTTGGCTTGCATGTTTTTTGCAAGAACGGGGAAAGACGAAAAAAATGCCACGGCCTGCCAGCGGCCTTTCCTTGCGCCGCGGACACAGGCTTGATATGCCAGAAGCATGGCCCAACAGAACAAGGTTTGCCTATGTGGAAGAATATAGTTGTCAGTGGTCTGGTCATGACATCGCTCCTGCTGCTGCCGCTCATGGTGGCTGCCGGGGGGCATCACGGCGGCGGTCACGGGCCGCGCGGCTACCGCAATGTCGACCAGTGGCTCCAGAGCCTGCCCGAAGAACAGCAGGTCAAGGCCCGCGCCATCCTTGAAGAAGCCCGTCCCGCCATTGAGGACACCCGCTGGCGCATCCGCCAGAAGCGGGAAGAGCTGGCCCATTTCGACTACGCGGAAGATTCGTCCGCCGAGACGCTTTCCCGTCTTGGCTGGGAATTGCAGGACCTGCGCGACCGCCTGCGCCTGCAGCTTGCGCAGCTGGAGGGCCGCCTGCTGGACGAGGTGGGCGTGAGTTTTCGCCGTGCGGGCAAGAGCCGGGGCTGCAACAGCATGATCCGGCAGGACGTGATCCACACCTATTCCCTGCAGGAAAGCCTCGAACCCTGCCCGTAACCCGTGCAGCCCAACGAAGCATCCAGGCCCCGCCCAGGCGGGGCTTTTTTTGTGCCCCGGCTCCGGCTTTGGGGGACGTACGGCGGGGGTGTATGAAAATTTGTCTGCTGTATAATTTTTGACCAGGTCCGTCGGCCCGCTGCATAAAAACTGGACATCCGGGGCGCCCGCCGGACAGCAGAAAAAGGATGCCGTGTCGGGATAAATTTATAATTTATTGATTTATATTGAAAAATATACTTTGGCACGCGGGTTGCTATATACAGGGCACAAAGGGCAAGACCCAAAGCCCAAAGACAACCCACTCTGAAAAGAGCTAAAGGAGCATATATATGAAGACTTCCCGTGTTATGATCCCTGCCCTGCTGGCTGCTGCCCTCATCGGCGGAACCATGACCTCTGACGCTTTCGCCGGCCCCCATCATCGCGGCCAGGGCAACGGTTACGGTCCCTGCTACGGTTACGGCGACGGCGGCTGCTGGGAAGGCGGCTGGGGACATCACGGTCACGCCCGTGGCTGGGGTTACCGGGCCATGTCGGACGCGCAGCGTGCCAAGTTCGACAAGATCATGGAAGAATTCGCTCCCCGCATGGAGCAGCTGCGCGACAGCATCTACGTCAAGCGCCAGGAACTGCGGGCTTTGGAAAACGCCACCAACCCCGATGTGAAGGCCGTGCGTGAGGCCGCTACCGAGATGACCCGCCTGCGCAACGAGATGGCCGACCTGCATGACGCCCTGGGCGACAAGCTGGCTGCTGAAGTGGGCGTGCCGGAAGGCTTCAAAGACGCTCCCCGCGGCCCCCGTGGTCCCCGTGGCGATCGCGGCCCCGCCATGGATTGCCCTCGCGGTGACGCCAGCTACGACGACGGTCCCCATCGCGGCCACTATTAAGAGCTGATCCCTGCCAACGGCAGAAAAAAATATCTGGCCGGAAGCTCCTCCTCCTTCCGGCCAGGCTCCCGAAAACAGCAACCTCCTTTGACAGGCACCTTTAACCAGAGCTCCCGCTCTACAAAATGCAGTCCTCTGGAACTTCTACCCCGGCCGGGGATTCCCCTGGCCCCGGCCGGGCCTTCCTGAGAAAAGGCAGATTTTACATCCTGAGATCGCCCCTCCCCGCCTTTGGCGGACAACATAACCGGCAGGGCAATCCCCCTTGGTCCTGCCGGGGCTCACGAGAGCATCCTCCTCCTTCACCATAACCTCTAACCATCAGAACATCCTCCCTCTTTGGCCGGCTGCTCCTCCCCCTGGGCAGCCGGTCGTCTTTTTTTATCCGCTGCCCGCCGGCCCGGTGGGAACGGCTTGCGCCGATCCGGCGGTATGGCGTCGTCCCGGACGGGCCGGGCGCCCTGTGGGCCCAGGCATCATGCCGGTCCTGGCCAGCTGGCAGGAGGGAGCGGCGCCTTCCTGTGGCCTGGTTTTCCGGTGGGGCCGGTGCCGTCATCAGGCCCGGCAGAAAGGAGGCGGGTTGACGCCTGCCCCCGTCATTGGACATCCGGCCGACAGGGCCCCGGATCACAGTGTCCGTCAGTGCCGGTGCGCGTCTCTTCGCTGTCCCGTATGTTCCGGCATCTTCCTGCCGTGATGGCGTGGTGCGGGCTGTTCCCGCAAGCGCGGCATATGGGGCTTTCCGGCAGGAGTCTTTCTCCCCCTCCTTCCTTTATCCGAGATGCTGGCTATGCGCCCCGCCTGCTGCGCAGCAGGAGCGCCAGGCCATGGCGGGCCGCATCGACCGCGCAGGTCTGCGGGCACAAAAAAAGACGTCCACCGGCATGGAGACCGGCGGACGTCCTGTTTTACGGATGCGGCACGCGGGATCAGAACAGCTTGTAGAGCAGGGAAGAGATGGCCACGCAACCGGCGGCCAGCACGAAGGCATTGCTCCACTGGCCACGGTAGCGGCTCATGGCCGGGATCTTGTGCACGGCGTACATGGGCATGATGAACAGGATCATGGCGATGACCGGGCCGCTGAGGGACTCGATGATGTCCAGGATGCCGGGGTTGAGCCAGCCGGCAAGCCAGAGGGTCACGAAGAAGAACAGGGCGATGCCGGTGCGCACGCTGCGCGAGGTGGCCGTGGCTTCGGGGTTGGAGGACATCTGGACCAGGATGCCGTGCAGGCCTTCGCGGGCGCCCAGATAGTGGCCGAAGAACGAGCTGCCGATGGCCAGGAAGGCGATGAGCGGGCCGAACCAGGAGATGAAGGGATTGTCGAACTGGTTGGCCAGATAGGAGAGCACGGGGATGTTCTGGGCCTTGGCTTCCACCAGCTGGGCGGGGCTGAGGCTGAGCACGCAGCTGAAGACGAAGGCCATGACGAAGAGCACCAGGATACAGGCCGTGCCGCGCAGGGTCTGGGAGGCCTTCTGTTCGGCCATGTCGCCGTAGTGGCAGCGCTGGGCCAGGGCAAAGGACGAGATGGCGGGCGAATGGTTGAAGGCGAAGACCAGCACCGGCAGGGTGAGCCAGAGGGTGCCCAGGAAGCTGCCGGCATCAGGCATCTGCCCCAGCGCGGAGGTGTTCCAGTGCGGGATGAGGTAGAGCGACAGGCAGAAAAGGATGCCGCACAGGGGGTAGACCAGCCACTCGTTGAATTTGAGCATGAAGTTCTCGCCCACCAGGATGACGGCCATCAGGGCCGCCACCAGCACGCCGGAGAGCAGCAGGCGCGGCGGCGCGGCCATCTGCAGCTGGTTGATGATGAAGGATTCCACCGTGTTGGTGATGCCCACGGCATAGATGAGCAGGATGGGATAGATGGCGAAGAAATAGAGCAGGGTGATGAGCTTGCCTGCGGAAAGGCCGAAGTGCTCTTCCACCACGGCGGTGATGTCGCTGTCGGCGCGGGAGGAGGACAGCACGAAGCGGGCCAGGCCCCGGTGGGCGAAATAGGTCATGGGGCCCACCAGCAGGGTGATGACGACCAGGGGCCAGATGCCGGACATGCCCGCATTGATGGGCAGGAAGAGGATGCCCGCGCCCACCGCGGTGCCGAAGAGGTTGAGCATCCAGACGACGTCGAATTTCGTCCAGCGGCCGGAGGCGGCATGGCCGGTTTCAGGGGTCTGTGCCATGAAGGTTCCTTGAGGGTGAAAAGGTTGAAAAAGCAGGGGAACAGGTCCCGGGCCCCTGGCAGGGCCGTGCTGCGGGCGTCCGGCACCGGCTGGTGCCGTCCCTGTTCCTGTCCGGGGACGGAAGGGGCCGCCTTCATCGGATGGACGAAGACGGCCCCGGGGGAGCGCAGGGCTCCCGATCAGCATTCCACCAGGCTGACGGCCAGGCCGCCTTCGCTGGTTTCCTTGAATTTGGCGTTCATCTCGCGGCCGGTCTCGTTCATGGCCATGATGACGGCATCCAGGCTGACCATGTGCTGCGAGGACTTTTCGCAGGTGGCCAGCAGGCAGGCATTGTAGGCCTTGATGGCGCCCACGGCGTTGCGCTCGATGCAGGGGATCTGCACATAGCCGCCCACGGGGTCGCAGGTCAGGCCCAGGTGGTGTTCCAGCGCCACTTCGGCGGCGTTTTCCACCACATCCACGGCGTACCCGCGCGCATGGGCCAGCATGGCGGCGGCCATGCTGGAGGCCACGCCCACTTCGCCCTGACAGCCCACCTCGGCACCGGCGATACCGGCGTTATGCTTGGCCAGGAAGCCCACGGCCGCCGAGGCCAGCACGCCTTCGCGCAGGGCCCGGTCGCCGATGTTCATGTTGTAGCGCATGGCGTAGAGCAGGGCGGGCATGACGCCCGCGGCCCCGCAGGTGGGCGCAGTGACGATGACGCCGCCCGAGGCGTTCTCTTCGGCCACGGCAAAGGCGTAGGCGTTGACCTGGCCCAGGAAGCGGTCCACGGCCAGGGGCATCTCGCGGGCACGTTCCAGCAGGGTATGGCCCTTGCGCCACACGCCCAGGGTGCCGGGCAGCTGGCCTTCGGCCTCAAGGCCGCGGCGCACGCTGGCGTACATGGATTCCATGATCTGTTCCAAGTTCTGGAAGATGTCCGGGCGGGACATGCCGGTGATGGCGCTCTCGTTGTCCAGGATCAGTTCGTGCAGGGTCAGGCCGGTCTTGGCCAGCTGTTCGCGCAGCTGGCGCATGGTGCCGTAGGGATGCACGGGCTTGCCGCGTTCGGGCGGGGTCCAGCCCTTCCACTGGATGAAGCCGCCGCCCACGGAATAGTATTCCATGCTGAACAGGGCCTGGCCGTCGGCATCTTCAAGGCTGACGAGCAGGGTGTTGCTGTAGGGGGCGTCGTGGATGATGGGGCCGTGTTCGATGTCGGCAAGGCCCACCTGCAGGAGGACGTCGTGGATGCGCAGCTCGTGGCGGGCGTCGGCTTCGCGGCCCAGCTTGTCCAGCAGGCCCGCGGGACAGGTCTCGGGGCTGGTGCGCAGCAGGCCGGCCAGCACGGCGGTGTTGGTGCCGTGGCCCATGCCCGTGGCGCTCAGCGAGCCCAGCAGCACCACATGGATGCGGGCGGCGCGGCGTACCAGATCGGGATCGAGGGCATCGCAGCGCTGGACGAAGTCATGCCCGGCGCGCATGGGACCGATGGTATGGGAGCTGGAAGGGCCGGGGCCGATCTTGAAAAAGTCGAAGAGCGAGGTCTCGATGGCCGGACGGACGTGCAGGGCCGTCAGGGGCTTGTGCGTGGGAGTCATGGTGTCTCCTTGTGTGGGATGACTGTGCTGGCCGCAGGCGGCAGGCCTGACGCGGGGCGGGCGCGGAGCGCGCCGGGGAGGGAGAGGAAGGAAACAGGAGCTGCGCCCCATTGCAGCACATCCCCTTTTGCCTTGAGTGCGGGGATGTGTCAATATTTTTTAATTTAAAAAATATTTTAAACAGTAAGGCTAGCCATTATCCTTTTTGATCTGCCGCATGTAATTGTACACCGTATAGATGGAGACCTGCATCTCCTTGGCCACGTGCTGGACCACGCCCTTGATGAGGAAGGCGCCCTCTTCGTCGAGGATGCGGATGAAGTCCTTTTTTTCCTCGCGGTTCATGAGGGAGGGATGCTTGCCGGCACGCCGGATGGCCGCCTCGAGGATGGCAAGGCTGGTATCGCCGGTGCAGGCGGCAAAGGTCTCGCTGGCATCGCGTTCCAGCGGATCCACGTGCAGCAGGGGGTGCATCACGGCCTGGAAGTGCAGCAGGTCGGAAAGGTCGATGTTCATGCAGAAGGCGCCGATGACCCGGCCGTCGGCCCTGCGCAGGAACGAGGTGGAGGACTTGAGGGATTTGCCGCCCGGCGTGGACGAGGGATAGCCCACGATGTCCGCTACGCTGTCGCCCTGCTGGCGCCAGGCCTTGACCACGATGTTGGTGATGGGGGCGCCCAGTTTGCGCCCGGTGAGGCTGCCCTCCAGATGGACGAGGGAATGGTCGAGATCCCGGAAATCGTGGATGGCGACTTCGCACAGCGGCCCCAGGGTCCGTTGCAGCATGCGGGCCTGCCGGATGGCATTGGCAAAGATGGCGCGTTCTTCTTCACTGAGCGGCGGCAAGGACCCGGAAGGGGCGGCGGACATGGTCACCTCATGGTCGGATGCGGACGGTGCCGCAGGTTGGAGGAAATACGGGATCAGGCCTCAAGGTGCAGGCAGGCGGCCTGTCCTGCTGTCCAGACGAGATTGCGGCGCGTGATGCCCAGGGCCGCCCAGGCCTTGCCCAGCTCGTCGCCCGGCCCGCGGAAGAACCCCTGGCAAGCGCGCGGCAGGTACAGGGCCCGTGCCCGGGGCGATGCGCCGGGGGCTTCTTCGTTCGTCAGCAGGGCGTCCAGCAGGGCCGCGGCCCGTATCTCGCTTGGGGCGGCATCGTCCCCCCGCGCCCGCAGCAGGCAGGCACAGACATGCAGCCACAAGGCCCGGCCCAGCACGCGCCCGCCCAGGTTCCTGTCGGCGGGCCCGGCCAGCAGGGCCGCCTCCATGCCGGGTTCGGGAGCAAGGCCCATGCGGATGACGGGCACTCCGGCGCGACGGGCGTACAGCCAGCCGCATGCCAGCAGGGAGAGGGTCTGCGGCAGGGGCCAGGGCGTGTAGAGGCCCTGTTGCCAGCGGCGGGCCAGTTCCGTGCCCGCCAGCACCAGACAGGGATAGAAGCGCAGCATGTCCGCCCCCAGAGACAGGGCGCGGCGCACGTCGGCCAAAAAGTCTTCCGGCTGGTGGCCCGGCATGCCGGGCAGCAGCTGCACGCCCAGGGCAAGGCCCGCGTCACGCACCAGGCGGCAGGCTTCGGCGGCCTGCCGGCCGCTGTAATGGCGTTCGCTGGCCTGCAGGGCCGTATCGGAAAAACTCTGGATGCCCAGTTCCACCGTACGGCAGCCGTGGCGGCGCAGGCGCGCCAGCAGGGCCGCATCCAGGCGGTCGGGGCGGGTGGAGCAGCGGAAACGGGTGATGCAGCCGTCACGGAGGAGGCTGTCGGCCATGTCCAGGCAGGCATCCAGATCGCGGGGAGCCAGGGCCGTGAAGGTCCCGCCGTAAAAGGCCAGCTCTACCGGCGGCCTGCCCTGTGCCCGCCGGGCACGCAGATCGTTGGCCGCGCGGGCCAGTATCTCGTCCAAAGGACTGGCCTGCTGACCTGTCTGGTCATGCTGGGAACAGAAGACACAGCGACGGGGACAGCCGAAAAACGGGATGAAAACGCTGAAGACCGGGACTGCCCTTGCAGGAGTCTCCCACAAAAAAGTAAGCGAAACACGAGACATGGCAGAAAGCGAGCAGTAGCAAGGCTTGGCAGGCTTCGCGCAGAGACAAAAATCTTGCCGGAAATGCAAGTTGAGTATATCCTACAAAAAAGTTGTGCATATGTGAAGCGTGCCTGTGGCATAAGGATTGGACATGAAGAAAACATTGACCAAAGCTGACATCGTCGAGCGGATCTACGAGAGTACAGACAAAAATCGGGTTGACGTGAAGAATGTGGTCGAAAAACTGCTGGAGATCATGAAGAGCGCCATCAAAAAGGACAATGCTCTTCTGATCAGTGGGTTCGGCAAGTTTGAGGCCTACGACAAAGCGTCGCGCAAGGGCCGCAATCCGCAAACGGATGAAGCCATCACCCTGCCGCCGCGCAAGGTCGTCGTCTTCCGTCTGTCCCGCAAGTTCAGAGCTGAGCTCAATTCCTGATATCGCGCGGCATTCGGGACGATCCAACGTATCAGTCTCCTCGTTTTCTCCCGGGGTGGCCGTCTTGAGATGTGCCGCGCCGGGAGATTCTTTTTATGCTTTTCGCTTCCTTCCCCTTCCTGTTCCTCTTCCTGCCCATCCTCGTCTGGCTGTGGAAACTGACTGCCGGAGAAGACAAGACCAGACTGTCCGTGCTCCTGCTGGGGGCCTCGCTGCTTTTTGGGGCCTGCCAGGGGCTGGAGGCCCTGCTGCTCCTGCTGGGCATGACCGTGGTCAACTATCTGTTCGGTCTGCTGCTGGCCGATGAGGGGCACCGCCGCCGTCGGCTGGGCCGTCGCGGTCTGCTGCTCCTGGCCGTGCTGCTCAACGTGCTGGTCTGGTGCCGGTTCCGCCACCTGCCGGCCCTGTCGGCCTGGCTGGCACAATGGCAGGACATCCTGCCCGTTTTGGCGCCCGCGGCCATGCCCGCGGGCTTCTCCTTTGCCGTGCTCATCCAGCTGGCCTGGCTGCTGGGCGTGTACCAGCGCCGCATCCGGCCCGAGGGCATCGTGCGGCAGGCCGTGTTCGCCACCTGCTTTCCCTATGCCCTGTCCGGCCCGCTGGTCCGCTACGAGGAGATGGGCCCGCAGCTGGATGCCCTGGAGGTGCCCCAGGCCGGGGATCTGGCGCGGGGCCTGGGGCTGATGGTGCTGGGCCTGGCCAAGAAGGTGCTGCTGGCCGACAGTCTGGCCCCGGCGGCTGATGCCGTGTTCCACGCCGCCGCCCAGGGCCTGCCCCTGAGCACGGCCGAGGCCTGGCTGGGTGCCCTGAGCTATACCTTTCAGATCTATTTCGATTTTTCCGGCTATACGGACATGGCCGTGGGAGCCGCCCTCATGCTGGGCCTGCGCCTGCCGGAAAACTTTGCCGCGCCCTACAAGGCCACGGGCATCGTGGATTTCTGGCGCCGCTGGCACATGACCCTGGGCCGCTGGCTGCATGACTGCCTGTATCTGCCCCTGGGCGGCAGCCGTCACGGCCGGGTGCGGCAGTACGCCAATTTGCTGCTGACCATGCTGGTCTGCGGCGTCTGGCACGGTGCCGGGCTGACCTTCCTCCTCTGGGGGGCCCTGCACGGCCTGCTCCTGCTGGTCAACCATGCCTTCCGGCATCTGCTGCGCGGCAGCCTGGCCGAACGCGTGCTGGCCCTGCCGCCCCTGCGGGCCCTGTGCGTGCTGGTGACCTTCCTGTGCCTGACCATCGCCTGGGTGCTGTTCCGCGCCGGGGATACGGGCACGGCCCTGCATGTCTGGCAGAGCATGTTCCTCTGGAGCGACGGCCATCCCCTGCCCCTGCAACAGGGACTGGAGGCCCTGCTGCCCGGCGGCCTGCTGGAGCCCCGGCTGTTGCTGCCGCTGCTGGCCGTCTGCGCCGTCATCGTCTGGGCCCTGCCCTGCAGCCAGCATGTGATGCTGGGCCGTGCCGACGGCAGCCGCCCCTGGCTGCACTGGCAGCCGAACCTGCTCTGGGCCGTGGCTTTGGCCCTGCCGGTGCTGGCCTCCCTGCTGCTGATGCAGGGCCATGCCTTCCTTTCTTTCCGCTTTTGACGGAGGCCCTCATGTCCGAGACAGTGCATCCGGCCCCTGACGGCTGGCTGAAACGTTTTTTTCTTTCTCTGGTGATCCTGGCCCTGCTGGCGGGGCTGCTGCTGGTCCCCTGGGCCGTCTGCTGGCTGACGGCCAGCGGTGAGCTGGATCAGGAAGAAGTCGTGGCACGGCAGGCGCAGGGGGAATTCGTCCTGTTCGGGCCGGGGCTGCCGCAGGACCTCATGGCCTACAAACTGGCCCTGTATGCCGCCGTGAAGCCTGAGGTGGTGGTGCTGGGCTCGTCGCGGGCGGGGAACGTGCGCGGGGTCTTTTTCGAACGCCCCTTCGTGAACATGGCCGGGGCCGCCACGGATCTGGAGAGCCTGCGGCTGCTGGTGGACAGGATGCTGGCCGTCCACAGGCCCAAGGTCGTGCTGCTGGGCCTGGACTTCTGGTGGCTGACGGCGGGCGCTCCGGCGGGACATCCCGATCAGGCCGGGCGGCCTTCGCTGCTGGATGCGGACACTCTGCGGGCTCCCTGGCGCTGGCTGGCGCAGGGGCTCATAGCCCCGGCGGATATGATGGCCCCCCTGCAAGGCCGTCTGCGTGCTGACCGCTACGGTCTGGAGGCCCAGCTCCGGGACACGGGCTACGGGCCGGACGGCTCGCTCTATGAGGGCGCGGTACTGGACGGTCGCCTGCCTGCTCCGGACCATGCCTTTGCCCGCACCCTGCGCGAGCTGGAAAGCGGCAGCGGTGCCTGGGCCGGGAGCCTTGCGCCGGACAGGGAACGTCTGGAAGTTTTTGCCGAGATCTGCTGCCGTCTGCGGTCGCGCGGCATCCGCACCATCGTCTTCCTGCCGCCTCTGGCCACGCCCGTGCTGGGTGCCCTTGCCGACAGGAACGGCGGTGATGCCGGATGGCTGTCCGCCCTGCGGCAGGGCCTGCTGGACTGCGGCGTGGAGAGCATGGATTTTTCGGATCCCCGCGTCTACGGCTCCGGTGATTGCGAGATGATGGACGGGCTGCACGGCGGAGACGTCATCGGGGCCAGCTTGGTGCGCGACATGGGCGACCGGCAGCCCTGGCTGCGGGACATGCTACACCGGGAGTATCTGAGCCATGTGCTGCGCGAGCGGCGCGGTCTGGCGGCCGTGCCTGACGAGCGCCTGACCGCCCTGCCCGAAACGGATTTCCTGGGCCTGCACTGCGCCAAGAAGCGCCGCGGCGAGGCGATGCCCCGTTTCTAGTATCGAAGGCGGACAGGCTGGAGGCGATGGGAAAGGGACCAGAGGCTGCGCCGTAGCGCCGTCCTTTGGCTGGCCGCCATGTCCGGGAGTGGCGGCGAGAGCGCATGGGGGCCGGATGCCCGCGCCCTTTGTCCGTATTTCCCTGTACCGCAACAGCAAAAGCCGCGCCATGGCAGCGCGGCTTTTTACTTTTCGTAATCAGGAGCTGACAGGGAGGGCCGTCCCGACGCCGCTCATGCCGTGCAGCCGCCTGGTTTCCGTTTCCCCAGGCAGCCGGGGGACGTGACGGGCGGGCACAGGCCGAGGGGACAGGATGCCCGTCATGGATCTCCGTAAAAGTTTTGGGAAGGGAGCGGGGGAGCGCGAGGGGAAGAGGGAGAACCGTTTTTCAAAACGGTTTCCCTCTCCCCCTCGCCTATGTCCGCTTGATTGCCTGTCGCCCGGCCCGATCAGTAACGCTCGGGCATGTAGTGAGGCGGCAAATCGTTGACCGGGGCACCGTTGCCGGTCTGCCCCAGCTGGTCGCGCAGGTTGCGGGCCAGCTCCATGGTCTCGACCAGACGGTGTTCCAGCGTGTCGATCTGCTGTTGCTGGGCCGTCAGGGCCTCGTTGAGTTCGCGCAGGCGTTCTTCTTGGAAATAGGCCAGCTCTTCCAGCCGGATGATGCGTTCTTCCTGATCCATGAGCTCTCCTCGGCGTCCTGCGCCGGTGTCGGGCCGATGCGCCCTGCTTGCCTGCCCGTCCGCCAGCGGCGGCAAGGGCCGCGGGCGCTATGCGCGTCCATCCATGTTTCCGGGCGATACCCTCGCGGGTACCGCCCGTTTTTTTATTCTTCGTCGTCGTTCAGCGCCGGGCCGTCAAAGCCCCTGTCCCGGCGGCGGGCGCCGAAGGCGGGCTTGCCGTCCCTGCGGAACGTGTTTTTGCGGAAGGGCTTGTCCGCATCCTGCCGGAAACCGGGCTTGCGGAAACCGTCACGTTCGGGGCGGCGGAAGTCGCGCCGGGGCGCACCGTCCTGCTCGTCATCGAAGCGGGGGAAGGGTGCACGGCGTTTCTGTCCGTCCTGGCCTTCGTTGCCGTCGCGGTCGTGGAAGTTCCGGGGACGGAAGCCGTCCTTGCGGAAAGACCGGCCATCGTCGTCACGGCGCGGGCGGAAGGGACGTCGCCCTTCTTCCCCCTCGCGGTCCACGAAGCGGTCACCACGGGGACGGAAGGGACGTTCGTCCTGGCCATCCCTGCGGAAGGGGGGCCGGGCCTGCGGGGCCTCGTCACCGTCGCGGGCGGCGTCGGGGAAGGGACGGGGGCGGAAAGGCTTGTCCCCATCCTGCCGGAAGCCGGGCTTGCGGAAGCCGTCGCGGTCGGGGCGGCGGAAATCGCGGCGGGGAGCCTCGTCCTGTTCGTCATCGAAGCGGGCAAAGGGGCGGGGACGCTTCCAGGCGTCCTGGCCTTCGTCGCCGTCACGGTCGTGGAAGCTCCGGGGACGGAAGCCGTCCTTGCGGAAAGACCGGCCGTCATCGTCACGACGCGGGCGGAAGGGGCGCTGGCCTTCTTCTCCATCGCGGCTCACGAAACGGTCGCCACGGGGACGGAAGGGACGTTCGTCCTGACCATCCCTGCGGAAGGCGGGCCGGGCCTGCGGGGCCTCGTCACCGTCACGGGCGGCATCGGGGAAGGGGCGGGGCCGGAAGGGCTTGTCCGCATCCTGCCGGAAGCCGGGCTTGCGGAAACCGTCGCGGTCGGGACGGCGGAAATCGCGGCGGGGAGCCTCGTCCCGTTCGCCGTCGAAACGGGCAAAGTGGGGCTTGCGGTCTTCCCGGAAGTCACGGCGGCCTTCGTGCCGGGGAGCCAGGCCGTCAGCGCTGCGGCGTTCGTCGCGCCAGCGCTCGGTGGTGTTTCCCCGGCGGGGCTCGCGGCGGTGACCTTCGCCCGCATCCTCAGCATCGGCATGGCCGCCGCGTTCGGGCATACGGCCGAAATCGGGCATCAGGATGCGGTGCTGGCGCAGGCGGTCGGCATCGCTGCGGGCCACATAGATCTCTTCGCCGTCCTCGTTGCGGCCGCAGTAATACATGGCCGTGGCGATGCTGCCCGGCGTGGGGATGAAGCACTGGGTCTGCTGCGGGCTCCAGTGGCGTTCCTGCAGCCAGCGGGCCAGCTCGTGCATGTCTTCGTCCGTGCAGCCGGGGAAGGCGCTCATCATGTAGGGCACCACATACTGCTCGCGCCCGGCCAGACGGCTCTGCTCCACGAAGCTCTGGAGGAAGGCCTCGAAGACTTCCATGCCCGGCTTGCGCATCAGGTCCAGTACGCGGGCGGCGCAGTGTTCCGGGGCCACCTTGAGCTGGCCGCCGGTGAATTCGCCGGTATAGGCCGCCAGGGCCTCAGGATCGTTGAGGGCCAGGTCGGCGCGCACGCCGCTGGCCACGCGCACCTGCCGCACGCCGGGCAGGGCCGCCACCTCGCGCAGCAGGCCCACATGCTGCATCTGCGGGGTGATGAAAGACTTGCAGACCGTGGGGTAACAGCAGCTGCTGCGGCGGCAGCGGGACGAAGGCCGCGCGCCGGGCTCCGCCTTGGCGGACATGGCGTCGTCCAGGGCGCAGTGGGCCTGCCACATATTGGCCGTGGGGCCGCCCACGTCGGAGATGGCCACCTGGCCGCGACGGGACTGGGCCACCAGCTTGCGGGCCTCGGCCAGGATGGACTCCTGGCTGCGGGAGCTGATGCGGCGCCCCTGATGCAGGGCCAGCGAACAGAAGGAACAGCCGCCGCCACAGCCGCGATGGCTGGTGATGCTGGTGCGCAGCATCTCGTCGGCCGGGATGGGCTCGCGGTAGCGGGGATGGGCCGCGCGGGCGTAGGGCAGGGAGTAGATCCTGTCCATCTCTTCCGTGGTCAGGGGCCGGGCCGGAGGCGCCAGCACCAGGGCGCGGTCGCCCACCATCTGCTGGGCCCAGGCGTTCTGGCGGTGCACCTGCTGTTCCAGCATCTGGGTCAGGCGCAGCAGTTCCGTGGCCTCGGCCTGCACGGCCTCGTGCGAGGGCAGCTGCATGCGCGGCAGGTCGAGCCATTCCTCGGGCAGATCCACGGGGACGTTGTTCTCGTCCACCTTGGCCAGCCAAGCCGTGCCGTCGATGCCGTGCAGGCTCTTGCCTTCGGCCAGACGGCGGGCGCATTCCAGCATGGCCAGCTCGCCCATGCCGTAGATGAGCAGGTCGGCCTTGGCATCCAGCAGGATGGAGCGGCGCAGGCTGTCGGTCCAGAAATCATAATGGGTGGTGCGGCGCAGCGAGGCCTCGATGCCGCCCAGGATCACCGGCAGGCCGGGGAAGGCCTGACGGGCCAGGTTGGCATAGACCAGACAGGCGCGGTTGGGCCGGGCACCGGCCTTGCCGCCGGGGGTGTAGGCATCGTCGTGACGCTTTTTGCGGAAGGCCGTGTAGTGGGCCAGCATGGAGTCCAACGCGCCGGCGCTGACGCCCACGAAAAGCCGGGGACGGCCCATGACCAGCAGGTCATCGGGCGACTGCCAGCGGGGCTGGGCCACGATGCCCACACGGAAGCCGTGGGCCACCAGCCAGCGGCCCAGCAGCACGGGCCCGAAGGCCGGGTGGTCCACATAGGCATCGCCGTTGACCAGCAGCACGTCCAGTTCCTTCCAGCCCAGGGCCTGCATCTCGGCGCGGCTCATGGGCAGGAAGCGGGGCTGGCCGTCCACCCACGGATCCTGGAACGCCTCGTTGCGCTGCCGGGAGCCGGGGCGGGCATCGCGGCGGTCTGCGGGACGCCCGGCACGGGGGAAGTCCCCGGCAGGACGGCGCCCGTCACGAGGGCGGTCTTCACGGCGGGGACGGTCGTCCCGGGAAGAAAATTCGTTACGTTCCCCGCGCTGGAAGCGGGGACGGTCGGCAGGCTGCGTGCCGGTGAGCGGACGCGGGCGGAAAGGACGGGGCGCGGCGTCGGTGGTGCTGATGTCGGTATCGGCGGGCGCGGGTCGGCGCCGGGGCTTGGGGAAGAAGGGCATGGTTTTCCTTTGGCGGCCTGGGGACGCCACACGGATGGGGTGAAAAGGTCGAAAAGGCGGCACCGCGGTGCCGTGGAAGGGGGAGCGCCCGGCAGGGACGCTCCCCTGACGGTTACTTGGAAGGCGGCGTGACCAGCGGCATGGCCTTGGGCGCGGCCTCGCCGGCGGGAGCCATCTGGGCGTCGGGGTGACCGGCGCGACCCATGGCGTGGCTCTTGCTGAAGCCCTGCCATTCCTCATGGCTGATGGCGCCGTCCTTGTTCTTGTCGATGGCGGCAAAGGCGCCGTCCTGCATCTGGGGGAAGAATTTCTTGAATTCTTCCTTGCTGACGCTGCCGTCCTTGTTGGCGTCCATCATGGGGAACTTGTCCACAGGGGCCTTGCCTTCGCCCATGCCGGGCATGGCCAGGGCGGGAGCGGCGCAGAGCATGGCGGCGCAGAGCAGGCCGCCCAGGATACGTTTGTTCATGGTAACTCCTTGGTCGGTTCAGGGTGCGGCCACGCCGGTCATCCATGGCCGGGAGGCGTTCACCAGAGGGAAGGAGGCGGGCTTGCCGCGCTCTTCCCGAAATCTTCTACCGGGAGACCGGCATCAGGGAAAGGCCGGAGCGCCGCCGGGATCATCATCCTTCCGGCCAAAGCGCGTTGGGGGAAGGATGGCGCGGGGAAGGCGGGACCCTTGCGCGCGGGCCGGGGCGCCCTCCTGCCCCCTGAAAAAAACTGTCCGCTAGTCCTGCGGGTGCAGGGTATAGTGTTCGCCTTCGTCACGCAGGCGCCGGATGAAGACCTGCAGGTCGTCGGGTTGGCCGGGCTTGTGGTCTTCGGGATAGAGCAGGGCGGACATATAGAAGATGGAGCCGATGCGCAGCGCGTTGCGGGCGCTGGCCGAAAAACGGTGCAGACGGTGCCCGGCCTGGTCCTGGAGCTGTTCGGGCAGCTCTTCGAGATAGGCCTCGCCTTCCTCTTCCAGAGAGGCCAGCAGGCGGGCTTTTTCCTGCATGCGGGCCGTATAGGCGGGCATATCGTCCATGACGGCCAGGGCCGCCTGTTCGGCCTGCATGACACGGGCGTGCATCTCTTCCAGCCAGGCCACCAGACGGGCCAGTTGCGGCGACATTTCCATGACGAGCCTCCTTGCGGGACAGCCGGGCAGCGACCGGCACAGGGCAAAAAGGCCCGGCGCAGGGGCCGGGCCTCCATGACGGGGTTAATCCCAGTGACGCTTGTCCTCGATGGGACGGATCTGCGGGGGCAGGCTGCCCGGCGCCAGGATCTTGAGCTCGGGACGCAGCTTGATCTTTTCGCGGAACTGGTGGAGCAGCTCTTCCTCGCGCTTGAAGCCGCTGGTCTCGATGAACAGGGTCATTTCGTCGATGCCGCCGGGGTTGGTGACTTCGATCTGCCAGCGCTTCACTTCTTCGAAGCGGCTCATGACCTGTTCCACCTGATGCGGGTAGACGAACATGCCCATGATGCGGGCGGTGGTGTCCACGCGGCCCACGATGTTGCCCAGGCGCGGGCTGGTACGGCCGCAGGCGCAGGGGCTGCGGTCGATGTACGACAGGTCGCCCGTGGCCAGACGGATGAGCGGATAGGTCTTGTTGAAGGCCGTGACCACGATCTCGCCCACTTCGCCGTCCTTCAGCGGGATGCCGGTATCGGGATGGCAGATCTCCACGTAGCAGCGGTTGGCGATGTGCAGACCGGTCTTGTGGAAGCATTCGTAGCCGATGCAGCCCACGTCGGCGGTGCCGTAGCCCTGACGCATGATGAGGTCGTACTTCTTTTCCATCTGGGAGCGCATCTTTTCGGACAGGCGCTCACCGGTGACGAAGGCCACTTCGAGGAAGAGGTCCTTGCGCAGGTTCAGGCCCTTTTCCTCGGCCTTCTGGGCCAGGTGCATGAGGAAGCTGGGCGTGCCCACATAGCCGGAGACGCGCAGCTTCTGCATGATGTCCAGCTGGGTGGAGGCATCGGTGGGACCGGCGGGGATGACCGCACAGCCCAAGTTGCGCAGGGGCTCTTCGAACATCAGGCCGGCCGGGGTCAGCTGATAGTTGAAGGTGTTCTGCACGGCATCACCGGGACGGAAGCCCACGGAATAGAAGGCTTCGGTGTAGCCCCAGTAGTCTTCGCCACGGTCTTCGGGGTCGAAGATGGGTCCGGGGGAGAGGAAGATGCGCTTCAGGTCCCCGATGTCCTTGGTCAGCAGACCGCCCAGACGCGGGCCCATGGACTGCAGGAAGATGAGTTCCTTTTTCTTGAGGATGGGGATGTGCTTGATATCGGACAGGGTCTTGAACTTCTCCACGTTGAACTGCGCACGGTCGAAGCGTTTTTTGACGTCTTCGGAGTAGCGGTAGGCGTAGGAGAGCAGGTCCTTGAGCTGGATCAGGCAATATTGACGGCGTTCGCTTTCGTCGAGCACTTCACGGCGGCTGTAGATGCCTTCGGTACGGTCTTTACGAGTCATACGGCCTCGCCTTGTAGAATTTTATTTGGGACAGTTGTTTACGCAACCTGAACCATATTTGCAAGCACTATTTTATTTTTACAATTATATCAAAATGTTACTTGTAGTTTTTCGGCGTATCCGCCTTTGCCGCACCAGCGGGGCGCGCCGCCTCTTCCAGGCCTACGGCCGTGAGCCCGTGGAGCACGAGGGCCCCGGGATCGCGGCGGCAGTACTGGTGCAGGGGGCTCTCGCCGCTGTCGAACAGGGCGAAGATGCGGTCAAGGCGCCGCTGGTCCTGCAGGGGGACCTCCAGACCGGCCCGCCCCAGGGCATGGCCCGCGAGCCAGAGGGAAAGGGCCAGCTGCTGCTCGTTGCCCGTGATGGGGCGCGTGGCCGGGGCGTACCAGCCGGCGCAGCTCACGGCGGGCAGCATCCTGCCCCTGTCGGCGTGTTGGCGGCGCCAGGCCAGGATGACGTCGGCCAGCTTGTCGTCACGATGGGTGGGGCACCAGGCCTCCAGATGATCCAGCAGGGCGTCTGTCCCGGCCTTGCCGAGACGCACCTGCTGTGTGCGGGCGGCGGCCCAGCCGTCCAGCATCAGCACGGGCGTGAGGGCGTTCTCGTTGCTGTCCAGATAGGTGGCGCATGTCCAGGGCGCGGCCACGGGCGTGTAGCCGGCTTTGTCGGGGACGTTGCGGGACGTGCAGGCCGCAAGGCAGCACAGCAGCAGGACGAGGCAGGGGAGCAGGCGGGTCATGGTCTCTCCTCGGTGGGGGAAGCGGCGGCCCGGCGCCGACGGCGCTGTTCCAGGATACGTTCCTTGAGACTGTCGTAAACAGGCGTCGAATGCAAGGCATTGGCCGTGAAGGCCGCGGCGAAGGCGGCCAGCAGCACGGCCGGGGCCAGATGGAAGCCGCCGCACATCTCCATGACCAGGGCGGCCCCGGTGAGGGGCGTGCGCACGGAGGCGGAGAACAGGCCCGCCATGCCCAGCACCAGCAGGGTGGCCGTCTGTTCCGGGGCCACCAGCCCGGCATCGCGCAGGGGCGCGGCCAGCAGGGCGCCGGCCATGCTGCCCGCCAGCAGGATGGGCATGAGGATGCCGCCGGAAACGCCCGAGGCGAAGCTCACGCAGGAAAAGGCGATTTTGCCCGCCAGCAGCAGGGCCAGGGCAAGGGCGGGCAGGCGCAGGTGCTCCAGTTGCAGGGTGGTCAGGCCCATGTTGCCCGTGATCTCCGGCCAGACGAGGAGCAGCACGCCGCAGCAGATGAAGGGGAAGACGATGCGCACGGGCCCGGGCAGCCAGCGGGCCCTGTCCTGCCAGAGCAGCAGACGGATCATGCCCGCATTGTACACGGCCCCCAGCAGGCCGCAGGCCATGCCGGCCAGCAGGGGCAGCCAGTACTGGCTCCAGTGCAGGCCGGGCAGCTGGGCGAAGGGGAAGACCAGGCCGAAGTCCAGCACCACGTCCACCATGAACCAGGCCGACAGGGCCGAAAGGCCGGTGAAGAGCAGCATGGGCAGGGTGAGCGGGGTCTTCATCTCCTCGAAGGCGAAGAACATGCCCGCCACGGGCGCGCCGAAGGCGGCGGTCATGCCCGCCACACCGCCGCCCACCAGATAGCGGGGCCGGTTGGCGCGGCAGCGGTCGTGCCACATATAGCCCACGCCCGCGCCCACGGTGGCGCCCATCATGATGCAGGGGCCCTCGCGTCCCACGGACAGACCGGCACTGAGCGCGGCCAGGGTGGCCACGAACTTGCACCAGAGCACCCGCGCCCAGCGCATGGGCGGCAGCTTTCCGGCCGCGATGAGCTCCACCTGCGGGATGCCGCTACCGCCGATGAGGGGCTCGTAACGCAGGAGCAGCCCGGCCGTCAGGGCCATAAGCAGCAGCCCGGCGGCCATCAGGGCCAGCGAGAGTGGTGCGAAGGGATCCTGCCCGGCCACATGGGCGCGGACGGCGCCATTGATGATGGTATAGAGCCAGCGGAACAGGCCGATGACCCCGCCGGAGACGAGGCCCGTGAGCAGGGCCTGGGCCATGAGCGTCCAGGCGCCCTGGCTGCGCAGGGCAGCGGATTCCAGGATAAAGGGAGGCAGAGAGGGGCGGAAGGCCATGGGGATCCTGTGGGATGAAGGGGCGGGGACAGGGCGCACAAAAAAACGATGTGCCTGCAACAGCCTGAAAATATAGGGATACTGCCTGTCCTGACAGGAACAGTATGGAGGCTGGACAAAAAAAATTCAAGTTTTCGGCAAAAAACGAAAAAAAATGCTTGCCAAGTCGGGGGGAAATCTGTACAAGCATTTTTGTTGTGACGAACAACACCACCTCACGCCGAGGTAGCTCAGTTGGTAGAGCAGGGGACTGAAAATCCCCGTGTCGGCAGTTCAATTCTGTCCCTCGGCACCAGGGAATCCAAAGGCTTGCAGCGAAAGTTGCAAGCCTTTTTTCGTTATGGGCTTTTGCCGGTCGGACGTCTGCGGGCAGCCGACCGGCGGTCTCCTCCTCCCGTGCGGGCCAGCCCGTGCTTTCCCCTTTCTTTTTCCCTGTCCTTGTCCCGGCTCGTGAGGTTTCCCCGACTTTGCCGCTGGCTTCCCGAGGACCACGTATCGGCCATCATCCGTACGGCAGCGTCCCGGAGCAACACTCCGGGTGCCGCATATCCGGATGACCCATTCTCTTGCGCCGCTGCCTTCTGTCACAGCCTTCGCGTAAGGGGCTGAGGGCCGAAAGCGGGAAGGAGACATCCGCCTCCTTCCCGCTCCCTGTTGTCCCTTACGCAGGTATGTTTGTCATGGTCCGGCCTGCAGAAGGCCGGAGTCAGGCAAGGGGCATGCCTTCTCCGCCGAAGACCCGCACGGTCTCCTCTTCCTGCCAGCGGTGCAGCAGATCGCGTACGGCCCTTGGCCCGTAGACCACATGCAGGCGCACCTCCACGCCCCGACCGTGGGCGGCCTGCCGCAGCGGCGCGAAGGCGGCTTCCGCTTCTTCCTCGCTCTGGCGGCGCACATAAGCCGTGAATTCCGCCATGGCTCCGGCGGGCGCCAGCTGATCCACCTCGCCGTAATGGCCGAGGTCGATACCGGCATCATAGACGGCACGGATAGCTTCTTTTCCGCCACAGGCGGCCAGCGGGGCGGCCGTGTCGCGCAGGAGACAGGCGGCGGAGGCCAGACAGCAGATCATGCCAGCACCTTGGCCAGCAGGATCAGCAGGATGCCGCAGGTGATGACGATGATGTCCTGTTGTCTGCTCTTGGAGATCTTGTTCCACATGATGTCCTCCAGGGGGGGCGTGTCGTATCCGGGTCCCCTCTATTTTTTGTGGTGTTCCGTCAGGCGGCATCAGGCGTCGTCTCCGTCCGGGGCTGATGCCGTCCGTCCATCAGGCAAGCCGGGGAAGGGATCGCAGAGGGCTTTCCTCATGCTCACGGCTGGACGGCGCCCCGCAGGGGCATGGCCGGCGTGGCGGTCTTGCGGGCATGATGGGCATAGCGACCAGGCCCTTCCCCGCGATGGTGGTCCGTTATTGCAGGAAGCAGAGGACCACCAGCAGAGCCAGGCCTGCCTTGACCGAGGCCACGCAAAAGCCGATGAGCGCACCGGAAAGGCCCGCGGCCTTGATGTCGCTGAGGTGGGTGGTGAGGCCGATGCTGGAGAAGCCCAGCAGGAAGCACCAGTTCATGAAGGTGCCGGCCATCTTGGCTTCTTCCTTGCTCATGAAGCCGAAGGTGTTCAGCAGGACCACGGCCAGGAAGCCCAGCACGAAGACCGGGAACTTGTCGAGGATGATGCGCATCTTGCTGGTGTTGGCCAGCTGGGAATGCACCTTGGCGTCTTCGGCGGCCACCATGATGGCCAGCATCAGCACCACCAGGGGCAGACAAATGACGCGACCGATATTGTACACACCGGCCACGATGCCCGCGTCATTGCTGAAGGCGAAGCCCGCTGCCAGCACCTGGGCCGAGTTGACGATGCCCACACCGGCGAAGGCCCCGAACTGGTTGGGGCTGAGGTCGAGCCAGTGGCCGATGAAGGGGAAGACGAAGAGCGCCAGCAGGCCGAACATGAGCACCACGGCGATGGTGTAGGCGATGTCTTCATTCTTGGCCCGGACGGCCGGGGCGATGGCCACACAGGCCGAGACCCCGCAGATGGACAGACCGGCGGCCAGACAGGCACCCAGCGAAGGCGACATGCTGAGGCGGCGGGAGAGCCACATCAGGATGATGGCGGAGGTGAACAAAAAGACGGAAATGATGATGATGGCTTCCGAGCCGGTCTTGATGAGCCCGGCAAAAGAATATTTGCAGCCCATGACCACGATGCCGGTCTTGGTCAGGGTGGTGGAGAAGCGCAGGCCGTCCCGGAAGACGGCGGGCACACCGACGGTATTGCAGATGAGCATGCCCAGGATGATGGCCACGATGAAATCGCTCAGGTTGAGTGACTTCATGAAGGGATGCAGGGCGATGAGGCGCGGCGTGATGAACCATGAAAACACGGCGACGCCTGTCAGCAGAAGGATACCGGGCAGGGCGGAAAGGCTTTTCCGGACAAAGGACGGTTCGGGTCGTTCACAGCTGGCCATCGTTCTCCCCTCATTGTTTTGTTACATGCTTTTACAAATCGTAATACACTCCTGTTCTTCTCAAGATAACATGGTATTCGTGTTTTGTATGCAGAAAAAATAAAAAACTATAATTCACAACATAAAATAAAATGATAGTATTCGTGCCTTATTTTTAGGTGACATATTCAAAAATATGTGCATTTTTTCATAAACAACGTATCTTTTTCCTTCTTTTTTTGATGATATAAGCATGATGTATGCATGTCTTGCCTGAATGGCAGTCGCAGCAGGTGAGCGATGGGAGGAAACACGCAAAAAAAGGCCGCAGGAAAGCCAACGCAGGCCCTTGCTGCAATGGGGCGGGGAGCACGGCACAATGGACGGGCCATGCCATATGTCAGGAGATATTTTTTAAAATTTTGCGGACGGCAAGAAGACCTCGCGCAAACGCCGGAGAGGGGCGCTGGCGAAGCCGTAAAAAATAAACTGTGCTATTCAAGAGGATTGGCGTTCCGTGGCAGGTGCGGTAGGCACAAAAGCCCACTGTGGGCGGGCGGGATGCTGTCCCGTCAGGCACAATCCTCAGCGCAGCGCAGCCGCCGGCGGCAGCAGCCCTTCCGGCAGCAGGGGCGGGCGCCGGTCACAGGGGGTGCCTTCTTCTTCCGCCAGCTGCTGGCAGTCCCGGCAGCGGCAGGCCCCGGGCACGGCCAGCAGCCGGGACAGGGGGATCTCTTCGCCGCAGTCCATGCACAGGCGGCGGCCGCTGCAGCGCAGATCGCCCAGCAGGCCTTCCAGGGCGCGGATGCGCGCCGCGCATAAATGGGCGTGGCTCCAGGCCAGCAGCTCCGCCATCTCGTCACGGGCGTTGTCCGCCTCGTCACCGTGCCCGTGGGGCAGGGCGAATCCGGCGCACAGGCGGGCCAGGTGCCGCCGTTCCTGTTCCAGTTTGCGTTGCAGGGAATGCTGGGCGTCGTCCATGGGCAAGACCTCCGGGGGATGATTTCCCGGCAGGATACACCGATCCGCGCCCCGGGGCATGGCGAAGTGATGACGCTTGGCGTTCGCTCCTGTGAAAAAAAGCCCCGCGTCGTGCGGGGCTTTGGCATAGCGTGTGGCGGGACGGCCGGGATCAGCGGCGGAAGCTGCTGACCACCTCCACGGGGATCTCCTGCCGGAAGACCTTGCGCACCAGCTTGGCGCTGCCGCGCACCAGATCCAGCTCGATGGGGCATTCCTCGGGGGCACGCAGCGAGAGCTGCAGGCCGCCTTCCTTGCGGGCCTCGAAGCGGACGGTGCGCACGATCTGGCGATGGCTCTTGTCCATGCGCTCGGCCAGCAGCAGGAAGAGCGAGAGCAGGCGGATCTCCTCGCGGGTCTCCTGGTCGAATTCCATGAAGAGCGGCACCTTCTTGGAGGGACGCTTGCGGTGGAAGTAGGTCAGGGCGGCCATGATGTCCACTTCACGGCGGGTGAAGCCCAGCAGCTCGGTGTTGCGGATCAGGTAGTGGCTGTGGGCGTTGTGGCGCGAGAAGGAGATGAAGATGCCGATGTCGTGCAGCAGGGCCGCATAGTGCAGCAGCTCGCGGGCCAGGTCGCCGGAATCGTGCAGGCCCATGGACTTGGCGCTGTCGAACAGGTCCAAGGCCAGGCGCGACACATGGCGGGAGTGGCGTTCCTCGAAGCGGCAGCGCCGCGCCAGGTGCAGTACGCTCTCCTTGCGCACGGGATGGAAGCTGCCGTCGGCATGGGGCATGCGGGTGGACAGGTAATCCACCAGGATGCCGTTCTGCAGGTTGCGGTTGCTGATACGCACGCTGTCGAAGCCCTGGTCCTCCATGATGGTCTGGAGGATGGCCGCACCGGCCACGATGACGTCGGCACGGTTGGGGTTGATGCCGGGCACGTTGCGGCGTTCCTTGAGGGTACGGCCGCAGAGTTCCTTGACGGCCCGTCGCAGGCCGCCGTAGCTGAGCACGTCGCGGGATTCCTGCGGGGCCCGGCCCGTGCGCGCGGCGTCCTCGGCGTCCAGGGCGGCGGCGATCTCGGCCAGGTTCTGGGCCGTACCGGAGCTGGCCACGGCTTCTTCGATAACGAAGTCCGCTATGCGCTGGAACGAGCGCAGGGCATTGTTGCGGATATAGTTTTGCAGGGCGGTATAGCGCTTGGCGGAGATGGTGCCGGAGTCCTTGTCGAAGAAAAGGTTGGACAGGCGCACGCAGCCCATCTTGAGGGAATCGAGGTTGCGGTATTCCTCGGAATTGCCCACCACCAGCTCGGTACTGCCGCCGCCGATGTCGATGAACAGGCGCAGGCTCTCGGTATGGGCCAGACCGCTGGAGACGCCCAGATAGATGAGGCGGGCCTCTTCACGGCCGGAGACCACGCGGAAGTCGATGCCGGTCTTTTCCTTGACCCGGCGCATGAAGTCCGGGCCGTTGGCCGCGTCACGCACGGCGGCCGTGGCGATGGCGATGACCTCCGAGGCGCCGTAGACGCCGCACATCTCGGCCATGCCGCGCAGGACGTTGATGGTCCGGGCCATGCTCTCTTCACGCAGGTGCCCCGTCTCGAAGGCGCCTTCGCCCAGGCGCACCATGTTCTTGACCTGGTTGAGGACCGTGTGCGAGCCGTCGGGCAGGATGCGCACCAGCATCAGGCGCAGCGAGTTGCTGCCCAGGTCGATGATGCCGATGACGCGTTCCCCGTCAGGCCCCGCCTGCTCCGGGACTACAGGATGGGACATATGCACTCCAGCTCCACGCCAAAGATGTGCATGAACAGGTCGCCCTTGACCAGCAGGCGGTCCTGCTCGGGGGCGCAGTCCTGGGCGCCGCTCAGGGTCAGCACCACTTTGCCGGGCTGCAGGTCGATGGCCACGTCGCGCACGGCTTCCATGTGGCGGTAATCCAGGGCGTCGGCCATGCGGATGAGGGCCGCGGCCTTGTTCAGGGCCTCGCGGTCCTTCTTGCCCAGAGCGGCGAAACGGCGGTGGCGCATGGCGGGCCAGGCCTTGCGGTGATAACGGACCAGCTGGGCCACCAGGGAGCGGTCTTCGGGCAGCAGGGCCAGGCTGGTGTCCTGCTCCACGATGCGCATGCCCTTTTTGTGATGGCCCTTGCGCCCGGAAGCGAAACCGATGTCATGCAGGCAGCAGGCGATGCGCAGACGGTAGAGCCAGCGGCTGTCCAGACCGTGCAGGGGCTGGAGCTGGTCGAAGAGCTGTTCCGCCAGATGGGCCACATGCTGGCCGTGACGGCGGGTGGCCTCCAGCTCGGGGCTGCCCGGCAGCAGATGCTCCAGCAGGGCCTCGCAGGGCAGGGGCGTCCAGTCGTGGGCGGCATCGGCCGTTTCGGGACCGGCGACCTTGACGCTCTTCTTGCCCGTCTTGGCCTTCTTTTCTTCCTTGTCCTTTTTCTTGGCTTTCTTCTGGGGAGCGGCGGCTTCCTGTTCCGCTCCGGCCTCCGGCGCCGGAGCTTCCTGCGCCGTCACGGGCGCTTCGGCCGGAGCCTGTTTAGGCCCGTCGGCCGGGAGAGTTTCTTCCTTCACCGTGTCCGCAGGGCGGCTTTCCTGCACTTCGGGGGCGGCTGCCGCGCTTTCCTGCGGCTGTTCCGGGGCGGAGCCTTCCACGATGGGCAGCGTCACGGCAGGCGCTTCGGCGGCTTCGGGAGCGGGCTGCGGCGCGTCCGTGCCGGTGCCGGGCAGGGAAGCCTGGAGGAGTTCGGCGCTGTCGTTGCGGGGAGCGGCGGTGGGAGTAGGACTCTGCCCCTGGCGCGACTGCCGGCTGCGGCTGGTGCTGCTGCCGGTCTTGCCGGCGGGGCGTTTTTTGGTAGCCATGATGAAAGCTCCTTGGGATCAGATATCGTCCCTGCTGATATGTTGGGCGATCATGCGTTCCTGCGCGTTGACGGCAGCTTCCTTGCTGGAGGGCTTGAGCCGCGTATAGGTGGCATCGGCCTGCAGCTGCCAGGTCTGGACGTTGTCCGCCAGATGGACTTCGAGGATATCCTCGCGGATCTTGCGGCGCAGTTCGGGATCGAGGATGGGGGTCAGGACCTCGATGCGATGGTCGAGGTTGCGCGGCATAAGGTCCGCGCTGCCGATGTACATGATGTCTTCGCCGTTGGCATGGAACCAGTAGATGCGCGAATGCTCCAGGAAGCGGCCCACGATGCTGGTGACCGTGATGTTCTCGCTGATGCCCGGCAGGCCGGGGCGCAGGCAGCAGATGCCGCGCACCTGCAGGCGCACGCGCACACCGGCCATGGAGGCCCGGTACAGGGCACGGATGATGCCCGCATCCACCAGCTGGTTGCACTTGAAGATGATCTCGCCGTTGCCGTAGCGCTTGTGCAGCTCGATCTCGCGGCGGATCATCTCCATGAGCGGGCCGCGCATGGCCTGGGGCGAGACCAGCAGCTTGCGGTACAGGTCGCGGTCCGCATAGCCGGTCATGACGTTGAACAGGTCGGTGACGTCGGCGCAGATGTCCTCATTGGAGGTGATGAGGCCCATGTCCGTGTAGATCTTGGCCGTGGAGGCATTGTAGTTGCCCGTGCCGATGTGGACATAGCGCGTGATGTGCCCGGCCTCGCGGCGCACCACCAGGCAGAGCTTGGCGTGCACCTTCAGGCCAATGAAGCCGTAGACCACGTTGACGCCTTCCTTTTCCAGCTCTTCGGCCCAGGTGATGTTGCGCTCCTCGTCGAAGCGGGCCTTGAGCTCCACCACGGCCACCACCTGCTTGCCGCGGCGCCGGGCCTCGATGAGGGCGCGCACGATGGGCGAATCGTTGCCCGCGCGGTACAGGGTCTGCTTGATGGCCAGGACGTTGGGGTCCTCGCAGGCGCGGCGGATGAAGTCCAGCACGGCCTTGAAACTGTCGTAGGGATGGAAGAGCACCACGTCCCGCTTGCGCAGATGGCCGAACATGTCGCCTTCCTGGAACAGGCGCGAGATGTGCCCCTGGATGCCGGGCGTCTTGAGCTGGGGGCGGTCCACATTATAAAGGGTCATGAACTCGGAAAAGCCCATGGGCCCTTTGATGCGGTAGATCTGGAAAGGTTGCAGGCGCAGGCGCCGGGCCAGAAAGTCCACCAGCTCGCGCGAGGCCTTGTGGGCGATCTCCAGCCGCACCACGTCGCCGAAGCGGCGCTGTTCCACCAGGTCGCGCACGGCTTCCAGCAAATCGTCGGCCTCGTCCTCTTCGATCTCCAGATCGGTGTTGCGGGTGATGCGGAACAGGGCGGAGCTGACCACCGTATGGCCGGGGAAGAGCAGCTCCAGGTACTGGGCCATGAGGTCTTCCAGCAGCACGATGTCGTCACCGCGCACGTTGGGGTCGAAGCCCAGGGAGGCGTAGGTCTTGGCCTCCTTGTTGCGCGGGATGAAGATGAAGCGCGAGAGGTTGTTGGGGCACTTGAGGCGCACGAAGCGCGATTCGTTGTCGCGGTTGCGCAGCTGGATGATGAAATTGAGGCAGGTGGTGGAGATGGTGGGGAAGGGGTGCCCCGGGTCGATGGCCTGGGGCGTGAGCACGGGGTAGATCTCGTTGCGGAAATAGCCGTCCAGGAAGCGGCGCTGCTTTTCCGAAAGGTCGGTGTAGCGCACGATGCGCACGCCCCGCTCCAGAAGTTGCGGGGCCAGGCTCTTGAGCCAGTGGCTCTGCGCGCGTGAGGTCAGCAGCAGGGTGCGGCGGCGGATTTCGGCCAGCTGTTTGGCCGGCGTGATGCGGTCGGCCGAGCCGTTGGGCGCGCCGTTGCGGTACTGGCGCAGGATGTTGGCCACGCGGACCATGAAGAATTCGTCGAGATTGTTATAGAAAATGGCAAGGAATTTGAGCTGTTCCAGCAGGGGCTGCTGGGGCGAGAGGGCCTCGTCCAGGACCTTGGCGTTGAAGTCCAGCCAGTTGATTTCCCGATTGAGGAAAAGGTTGGGGCAGGAAAGGTCCTGTATGTCTTCGGGCGAGCAGGGTTGCTCAGGGTATTTGAGGACTATCTGGGAGGTCATGCCGCTCTCCTTGTGCGCGTAGCTGTTCCCGGAATACTGCTGCATGGTTGTGACAATTCTGTGACATTTTAGGACAGGATCGCGAAAGAAAAAGAGAAGAAAAGCAGGCGGGCCTCCAGGCCGCACCGGGGAGGTACAAGGCCGGAAATCCGCATGGCCGTAAGGTGAAATCAATTTTCAATAACTTGCTTTGAGGTGTTAGCACAGGCTCCGGCGGAGCTCAAGAGGGCGCAAGGGACCCCCCGGGAGGAGCGGCGGGCCGCCACGGGCGGCGGCAGCAGGAACAGGCAAAAAAGGGGAGGCCTTGCGGCCTCCCCTTTTGTATCGGGAACGGGTCTCAGTCCTGCATGCGGAAGTCCACGCGGATCTTGAACAAACGCGTGGCGGGCAGGTTGAGGATGGGGATGCCCGTACGGGCCGTGATGTCATCCAGCGTGGCGCGCTCGTCTTCCCGCGAGGGACTGATGAGCGTGAACCAGATGTTGTAGTTGTGCTCGCGCAGGTAGTTGTGGGTGATGCCGGGACGGGCGTTCACTTCGCGTACGAAGTCGTCCATCTTGTCATCGGGCACCTTGGCCGCGCAGAGGGTGGAGACGAATCCCAGCTTGTTGGACTGGAAGTTGGCACCCAGGCGGCGGATGATGCGCCGCTGGCGCAGGCTGCGCACGCGCTCCAGGGCCTCTTCCTCGGGGATGCCCAGCAGCGTGCCCAGGTCGGCGTAGGGGCGGGGCGTCAGGGGGAAGGCCGTCTGGATGATGTCCAGCAGGCGGCGGTCGGTCTCGTCCAGGGCTTCCTGCGCGGTGTGGGGACCGCAGTATTCAGGGGCGTCCGTCATGCTCGCTCACTTTGCGCCCGTGGCGCGCTTGGGCTGATAGGTGCACAGGGGCTCTTCGGCCATATGGTTGCCGTTCATGCTCCAGGCGCGGGCGCGACAGCCGCCGCAGACCTTGTGGAACTCGCACACGCCGCACTTGCCTTCGTAGCACTTCTGGTCGCGGAACTGGCGGAAGTACTTGCTGTTGCGCCAGATTTCGGGGAAGGGCGTCTCGCGCACGTTGCCGCAGTTCAGTTCCAGATAGCCGCAGGGCTGCACCTGGCCGGTATGGCTGATGAAGCAGAAGCCCGTGCCGCCCAGGCAGCCGCGGGTCATAGCGTCCATGCCGAAGGTCTCGGGCGTGACGGCCACGCCTTCCTCATGGGCGCGCTGGCGCATGATGCGGTAGTAGTGCGGCGCGCAGGTGGCCTTGAGGTGCATGCTGGTGGTCTTGCGGAAGTCGTAGAGCCAGTGCAGCACGTCCTCGTATTCCTCGGCGCTGATGACCTGGTCGGCCAGGCCCGAGGCCCGGCCCATGGGTACCAGCAGGAAGATGTGCCAGGCGGCTGCGCCGATGCGTTCGCACAGATTGAAGATATCCTTGAAGCTGTGCAGGTTGTTGCGCGTGACCGTGGTGTTGATCTGGAAGGGCACGCCGGCCTGCTTGAGGTATTCGATGCCGCGCATGGAGGCTTCGAAGGCCCCGGGCACGCCGCGGAACTCGTCGTGGCTGGCGGCGTCGGCGCCATCGATGGAGATGGAGCAGCGGTTGACGCCGGCTTCTTTGATCTTGCGGGCCAGCTCGGGCGTGATCAGGGTGCCGTTGGGCGAGAAGGCGCAGGTCAGCCCCTTGTTGTGGGCATAGGCCACCAGCTCATAGACATCGGGGCGCATCATGGGATCGCCGCCGGTGAAGATGATGATGGGGTTGCCCACCTGGGGGAAGGTATCGATGAGGGCCTTGGCCTCTTCGGTGGAGAACTCGCCCGGATAGGGTTCCGGGTGGGCCTCGGCGCGGCAGTGCTTGCAGGCCAGGTTGCAGGAGCGGGTCACTTCCCAGGCGATGAGCTTGCAGGCGGGCGTGCCGTCCTCAAGGGTGCGCACCATCTTGTGGCCGGGCGCGCCCCCCGGATGACCGCCGGGCTGGGCACCCGCGGCACCGGGATGGCCGCCGGGGTGTCCCCCCATGCCGCCGGGATGGCCCGGCATGTGCTTCTCGTCGTGCATCAGCGCACCAGCCTTTGCTTGAGCAGGGTCTCGGTGAAGTAGGTGATGAGCATCTTGGCGCCGGCGCGCTTCATGCCCAGCAGGCTTTCCATCATCACGGCCTCTTCGTTGATCCAGCCGTTGAGGCCGGCGGCGCGGATCATGCTGTATTCACCGCTCACCTGATAGGCGCACAGGGGCACGTCCACGGCGTCGCGCACCTGGCGGATGATGTCCATGTAGGGGCCGGCGGGCTTGACGATGAGGCAGTCGGCGCCTTCGTCCAGGTCGGCCAGGGCTTCGATGATGGCTTCACGGGCATTGCCGGGATCCATCTGGTAGCTCTTGCGGTCGCCGCAGGACGGGGCGGATTCGGCGGCTTCACGGAAGGGACCGTAGAAGGCCGAGGCGTACTTCACGGCATAGGACATGATGGGCACCATGACCAGGCCGGATTCGTCCAGGGCATGACGGATGGCGGCCACGCGGCCGTCCATCATGTCGGAGGGGGCCACCATGTCGGCACCGGCGGCGGCATGGCTCACGGCGGTCTTGGCCAGCAGTTCCAGGGTGGGGTCGTTGAGCACCGCACCGCCGGGGGTCAGGATGCCGCAATGGCCGTGGCTCATGTATTCGCACAGGCACACGTCGGTGATGACGTAGAGAGAGGGCCAGCGATGCTTGAGGCGACGCACGGCTTCCTGTACGATGCCGTCTTCGGCATAGGCGCCGCTGGCTTTTTCGTCCTTCACGGCCGGGATGCCGAAGAGGATCACGGACTTCAGGCCGTCATCCACGGCCTTTTCCACCTGCTTTTCCAGCTCGTTCAGCGACAGCTGGTACTGGCCGGGCATGGCGCCGATCTCCTTGCGGAAGGACTGGTCTTCGGTCTCCACCACAAAGTAGGGCATGATGAGGTCTTCGGCCAGCAGGGGCGGGGTCTCGCGCACCATGCTGCGGATCTCGGGGGTCCAGCGCAAACGTCTGCCGCGATGGAAGGATTGGGACATGGTTCTACCTCGATGCGGCAATGCCGCGGTTGTGTTTGGGGAGGACGGCGACGGACCGTCCCCGGCCCGGCGGGGACGCGGGAAAGACCGGCGCCCGGAAAAGCCTGCCTCCTGATGCCGTCGGGTGGCAAAGGACGGGGCCTTCCGATGAGAAGGCCACCATAGCGCAAAACGCCACAAGGGAAAAGCCGCCGGGTACCACTGTGATTGCAGGCATGCAAGGCAGGGGCAGCAAAGCCGAGAATGGGGGAGTATATGGATGATCGCAATGAACTGAAGGGAAAGCGCGGACTGGTCCGCCTGCTGAATGCCACGCGGTATTCCTTGGCCGGCTACAAAGCCGCCTGGCAGGACGAGGAGGCTTTTCGACAGATATGCCTGCTGGCCGTGATCGGCCTGCCCTTGGCCTGCTGGCTGGGACGGGACTGGACGGAATCCGTCCTGCTGGCTGTGCCTCTGGTGCTTTGTCTGCTGGTGGAATTGCTCAACAGCGCTATTGAGAACGTGGTGGACCGCGTTTCGCTAGAATGGCACCCCCTGGCCAAAAAAGCCAAGGATATGGGCAGCGCCGCCCAATTCACGGCCCAGCTTTTTCTGGCTGCCGTCTGGGTGACATATCTGCTGGGAAGACTGTCGTCCCTGTAAAAAAGGAATTGAAGACAAAATGATAAAAGGCCCAGGAAAAAATCCTGGGCCTTTGTAGGTCTGGCGCAACAACTAGATATCGTCAGCCTCAGTATCCATTCTGATAAGGATGGAGTCAAGCGCAGATTTGGAGACAAGATCTTGACGAAGAAGATATGGCGTTATCGTATTTTCTTTATCTACATCTTTCGGGCGCATGACCCAAGTATTGAGGGGGATATCTTCAAATACTCCAGGGCAGATTTTTTTAGCTTCATTGAATGTTTCTATATCGAAGCTCAGACCTGAAGGAGAAAAATCCTGTCGGATGTGCTCACCTTTTTTGCAAATACCTGAAATATCTTTTTCCATAGATCCTATTGTCGGCAGATAGTAGGAGGTAAACCATCCGTTTGTTTTGTATGATTCGATAAAATCTCCTCCATAGGACGTTTCGATGATAGCTCGTTCCTTTAAGCCGTATCGTAAATGCATATTTTCAAGATAGGAAAGGATTCCAGAAGCATTTTCAGGGCTAAGATTTTTTATGTCTATCCATATTTTCTTAAAAGCCCAGTCTGATGTTACAGAAAGTACATCTTCAAGGGAGCTGTCATCGCTCGTAATCTCATCGTGTCCAATGACCAGAATTTTTCGGGCTGGATCGTAGGTCACGTCAGTTTCTATCCCGTCAAAGCCACATCGCCTGGCTATTTGGGTTTTTTCCAGAGTATTGCACCTGTGGAGCAGGATATTTTTCCCTGTAAGCTCACGCAGCCGATGGATTTGTTTAGCTGCTTTGAACCAGTTGAGATCCATCAGCGTATTCTGTCCATGACGAATAGGAGTTTTGTCCGCAGAGTCCGTAGTCATGGCCATGACATCACCTTCACCGGACTCGATGAAGGTAAGAAGATCGTAGATCCTGTCGTTAGTAAAGTAGCGCTGGGAAATGCTCCGAACTTTTTCTACAATACTGGGATATTGCTGCATGAATGAATCTGAAAACCAGACAAACATTGGGATGGCGAACATATCATAGTGCATTTCCTTGATGGAATCATGATAAAATTTCCCAATTGTACTTTCCCCATGATCGCTTATGTATACAAGGACAATATTTTTATTTTTTGGAATATTATTTGTTAAATCAGATAGAAAAGAATCTGTATACGCAATGCTATAGTCGTAAGCATTTATTTCGTTTATTTTTTCGTTGCTATGAAGACCCCATAGATGCATTGTTGGTTTGTTTAGATCTGGATTGAAATCTGGGGGGTAGCGCTTCTTATAATCGGAATGACTCCCCATAATATGAATTATAATCATTTTTCCTTCATCATTTTTATTTACCTCAGAATAAATATGTGGAAGCAGATTTTTATCATACTTTGTTTTTGACATTTCACCTAGAGTCAGAAAAAAAGTTTTTTCAGACTCTAACGCGAGACTACTTATTCTATTTGTATACTGCCCTTCTCGTTCTTGATTCGAAATCCATACAGTATTATATCCTTTTTTGGCTAAATTATTTATTATTGTTTCTGATAATAAATAGTTTCCAGGTGAATACTGATTGTTTTTGCTTAGTATGTAAGGAACAGTTAGACTTGTATGGCTGTGCGAAGAAAATGCTTTTTCAAATAAAATAGAATTCTGTGATACCAGACTACTGGCTAGCCAGGGGGTAGTATTGCGATAGTAGCCATAAGCACTCATATGAGAGGTCGTTGCGGATTCACCAATAATCAGTATGAGTGTTAAGTCCTTTGCAAATTTAGATTCTTTCGAGTATGTAAATTCTCTTTCTTTTATTTGAGACTTGAAATTTTTATTTTGGATATACATGTTGTATAGTTTATGTTGATATTGAATATTGTGTTGATTTATTATATAGTATAATGGTATCGAGATGGCAAATAATAAAATGTATTTCAAATATTTATATTTATTGTTTATTGTATTTATATTTTTAAACACTTGATTAGGGATAAAAGATGGACAGATAATCGCTATAAAGTATATTGAAGATATAATAATTCCTAATGGACCGACAAAAAACATTAAAATTTTCGATGGCTTCTGAGGTGTTTGTCTGTAAGACACCAAGAAATTGCTCATATCCAAATTTCCCAAAATTGATATGATATCCTCTAAGAAATCCTGAATATATTGAAAGAATTATGGAGAATATATAGAAAATAGATTTATAGATTATTGGTTTATTAGGTATTATCGCTATATATAATAGTATGCATGACGCAAATAGAAGTGTGAACTCTGTATAAGGTTTTGTCATGCAAATAGCTTCATTTTCATGCCAAATGATAATAGCAATGATGGCGGAAAGCTGTATTTTCGTCAGCCCACGGAAGAGGAATATACCGATCCAAAAAATGAGAAGAGGAATCAGGTAGGTCATATTATTCTTAACTAGGCTAGAAAATGAAAGATCCCGGTATCTCTACCGGGATCTTTTTGTAATTACAAAGGCCTACAGGCCGATTTCTTCGTCAGTGAGATAGCAGGCGGGGTCCTGGGCCCATTCGTCGCCGTAGTAGGCTTCGGCACGGGCGCGGAAGTTGCCGCCGCAGATGTTCAGGAAGCGGCACTTGGCGCAGCGGCCGCCCACATGGGCCTTCTTGTCCTTGAGCTTGTGCAGCAGCTCGATGTTGGGGTCGTCCCAGATCTCGGAGAAGGGACGCTCCAGCACGTTGCCGAAGGTGTGGTTGCGCCAGAACTGGTCGGCATGCACCTTGCCGTCCCAGGAGATGCAGCCGATGCCGCGGCCGGAGTTGTTGCCTTCGTTGTACTGCAAAAGTTCGAAGATCTCTTCGGCGCGCTTGGGGTCCTCACGCTTCATGCGCATCCACACATAGGGGCCGTCGGCGTGGTTGTCCACGGTAAGGATCTCTTTGGGCTTGCCGGCGTCGAACAGGGCGCGGGTCTCGTCCATGATGAGGTCCAGCACCTGACGGGTCTCGGCGTGATCCAGGTCTTCCTTGATGAGCTCGGAGCCGCGGCCCGAGTACACCAGGTGATAGAAACAGGCACGGGGCACTTCCAGGTCGGCCAGCAGGCGGAAGATGCCGGGGATTTCGCCCACGTTGCGCTTGTTGATGGTGAAGCGCAGGCCCACCTTCAGGCCTTCGGCCTGGCAGTTGGCCACGCCTTCCAGGGCCTTGCGGAAGGCACCGGGCACGCCGCGGAAGCGGTCGTGCACTTCTTCCATACCGTCCAGGGAGATACCCACGTAGGAGAGGCCCACGCCCTTGAGTTCACGGGCCTTTTCCTTGGTGATGAGGGTGCCGTTGGTGGAGATGACGGCGCGCATGCCCTTGGCGGTGGCGTGGCTGGCCAGTTCCACCAGGTCCTTGCGCACCAGGGGCTCGCCGCCCGAGAAGAGCATGACCGGCGCGCCGTAGGCGGCCAGGTCGTCGATCATGGTCTTGGCCTGTTCGGTGCTGATGTCGTCGGCGCCGTCCACGGGCACGGCCTGGGCGTAGCAGTGCACGCACTTCAGGTTGCAGCGCTTGGTCATGTTCCAGACCACCACGGGCTTCTTGTCCTTGGAGAACTGGAGCAGGTGCGAGGGCAGGTTGCCGGATTCACGGCCGTAACGCAGGGCGTCGGAGGGCTCCACCTGACCGCAATACAGTTTGGAAATACCGATCATCGTACGATCCTTTACAGCGAGTCGCCGTTTGTGCCCCGCCGGGATAGCGGACACGGGGCGGGGGAGTATGGCGCGGGGAAGCCCGGAGGAACGCCCGGCCGGAGTGTCTGGGGACGGGACAGGATGATCCTGCCGTCATGGTGCCTGTCTGCCCGGAAGGCCGCGGGCCTGCCGGAAGCAGAGGGAAAAACGGTGGCTGCGGGGCCGGAACGGGGAGGGACGCCATGCGGCAGCCCCTCCCCGACAGTCGCGAAGTTAGCCGGCGATCTTGTCGCGCAGCACGTCGAACGCGGCTTCCACGCCGTCGGCCTTGGTGCCGCCGGCCTGGGCCAGGTCGGGACGGCCGCCGCCGGAACCGCCGCAGGGCGCGGCCACGTCCTTGATGAGGGCGGGCGCGGTGAAGCGGCCGTGCAGGTCCTTGGAGACGTAGAGCAGCAGGCCCACCTTCTCGCCTTCCACCGTGGCCAGGCAGGCCACGCCGGAGGGGATGCGGGAGCGCACGTCGTCCATGATGTCGCGCAGGGCCTTGACCGGCACGCCGTCCAGCTTGGCGGTGAGCAGCTTCACGCCGTTGACCTCGGTGGCCTTCTGCACCAGGTCGGCGCCGGTGGCCGGGCTGGCGGCGGCCTTTTCGGAGGCCTTGCGCAGCTTCTTCACATCGCTGTGCAGGGCCTGCACGCGTTCGGCCAGCTGGCCGGGCTTGGCCTTGAGCAGGGCCGAGAGCTCGTGCAGCTCGGCACGCTGGGCCACGGCCAGGTCATAGGCGTTCCAGCCGGTGACGGCTTCGATGCGGCGCACGCCGGCGGCCACGCCGCTTTCGGACACGATGAGGAAGCTGCCCGCCTGGCCGGTGTGGCTCAGGTGGGTGCCGCCGCACAGTTCCACGGATTCGGTATGGGCGTCGTCGCCCATGCTGACCACGCGCACGGTGTCGCCGTATTTTTCGTTGAACAGGGCCATGGCGCCGCTGGCCACGGCCTCGTCATGCTTCATTTCCTTGGTGCGGACGGGGTAGTCGGCCATGATGGCGCGGTTGACCTGGCGTTCCACAGCGGCCAGTTCCTCGGGGGTCAGGGCCGCGATGTGGGAGAAGTCGAAGCGCAGGCGCTGGCTGTTGACCAGCGAACCGGCCTGCTTCACGTGGGTGCCCAGCACGGAGCGCAGGGCGGCGTGCAGCAGGTGGGTGCAGCTGTGGTTGCGGGCCGTGGCCATGCGGGCGTCTTCTTCCACGCTCAGGGCCACTTCCTGGTCGATGCGCAGCAGGCCCTGTTCCACTTCGATGTTGTGGACGATGAGGGTGGGCGCGGGCTTCTGGGTATCCAGCACGCGGGCGGCGCCGTCGGGGCCTTCCATGCGGCCGGTATCACCGGCCTGGCCGCCGGACTCGCCGTAGAAGGGGGTCTGGTTGGTGACCACATAGCCCTTCTGGCCGGCGGGCAGTTCTTCCACGCTCAGGCCGCTCTCGTCCAGCAGGGCCACGATGCGGCCCTGGCCGTTCAGGCCGCTGTAGCCGGTGAAGACGCTCTGCAGGCCGTCATCGGCCAGCTGCTGGAACAGCGAGGAGCCGCTGCCGTCCTGGCCCAGCAGGCCGGACTTCTTCTGGCTTTCGCGGGCGCGGCGGCGCTGTTCGGCCATATGGGCCTCGAAACCGGCCACGTCCACGCTGAAGCCGCGCTTTTCGGACACGTCGGTGATGATGTCCAGCGGGAAGCCGTAGGTGTCGGACAGCTTGAAGCAGAACTCGCCGGGGATGACCTTGTCACCGGCCTTTTCCAGTTCGGCTAGCTGGTCTTCCAGCAGGGCCAGGCCCTTGCCCAGGGTGAGGGAGAAGCGCTGTTCTTCCTCATGCACGGCGCGGGCGATGAAATCAGCATGTTCGGTCAGTTCGGGGTAATCCTCGCCCATGATTTCGGTGACCTTGCGGGCCACCTTGTACAGGAAGGGCTCGTGCACGCCCATGAGCGTGGCGAAGCGCAGGGCGCGGCGGATGAGGCGGCGCAGCACGTAACCGCGGCTCTCGTTGGAGGGCAGGGTGCCGTCGGCGATGAGGAAGGCGGCGGCGCGGGCGTGGTCGGCGATGACGCGCAGGGCCGTGTCCACGTCGTTGGTGTCGGGCGCGCTGAAGCTGTACTTCACGCCGGCCAGTTCGGCGGCGTACTGGATGATGTCCTGGAACAGGTCGCAGTCGAAGTTGGAGCGCTTGCCCTGGCAGACGGCGGCGATGCGTTCCAGGCCCATGCCGGTATCGATGTTGGGACGGGCCAGACGGTCACGGGTGCCGTCGGCGTGCTGGTCGAACTGGGTGAAGACCAGGTTCCAGATCTCCAGGAAGCGGTCGCAGTCGCACTTGCCGATGCCGCAATCCGGGCCACAGGCCATGTCTTCGCCCTGGTCGATGTAGATCTCGGAACAGGGGCCGCAGGGGCCGGTATCGCCCATGGTCCAGAAGTTGTCCTTCTCGCCCATGCGCACGATGCGTTCGGCGGGCAGACCGGCCACTTCCTGCCAGATGGCGGCGGCTTCGTCGTCCTCGCGGAAGACGGTCACCCACAGGCGGTCCTTGGGCAGTTCCAGTTCTTCGGTCACGAACTTCCAGGCCCAGGTGATGGCCTCACGCTTGAAGTAATCGCCAAAGGAGAAGTTGCCCAGCATCTCGAAGAAGGTGTGGTGGCGCGCGGTGCGGCCCACGTTCTCGAGGTCGTTGTGCTTGCCGGACACGCGCAGGCACTTCTGCGAGGTGGTCACGCGCGGCACGTCGCGCACTTCTTCGCCCAGGAAGAACTTCTTGAATTGCACCATGCCCGCGTTGGTGAAGAGCAGGGTGGGGTCGTTGGGCGGGATCAGGGGCCCGGAGGGCAGGATGTCATGCCCGTTGCGGGCGAAGAATTCCAGATAACGGCGACGAATCTCTTTGGCGGTGAGCATAGGGGCTCCATGTTGCTGCCCGGAAGGGCGATAAAAAAACGGGCGGCCCCGCAGGGCCGCGTTGCACACAAAAAACTAGTCCAGATCGGACATGGCGGCGCTGCCGTCGTCCAGATCCTCTTCGCTGGGGATGAACTCCTGGGGATGCATGCCCAGGAATTCCGTGACCTTGGCTTCGATCTGGCGGCGCAGTTCCGGATCCTCGTCCAGCAGGGCGCGGACCTTTTCGCGGCCCTGGCCCAGCTTTTCGGAGCCGAAAGCGAACCACGAGCCGCTCTGCTCGATGATCTTGGCTTCCAGGCCTAGGTCGATGAGTTCGCCCGAACGGGAGATGCCCTGACCGTAGAGGATGTCGAAGGTGGCGCTGCGGAACGGCGGGGCCACCTTGTTCTTGACCACCTTCACGCGGGTGCGGGAACCGAAGGACTCTTCCTTGTCCTTGAGGGTCTGGATGCGGCGGATGTCCATGCGCACCGAGGAGTAGAACTTGAGGGCGTTACCGCCGGTGGTGGTCTCGGGGCTGCCGTAGCCGGTGACGCCGATCTTCATGCGGATCTGGTTGATGAAGATCACGGACGTGCGCGACTTGTGGATGGTGCCGGTAAGGCGGCGCATGGCGTGGGACATGAGGCGGGCATGACCGCCCACCTGGCTCTCGCCCATGTCGCCTTCCAGTTCGGCCTGCGGGATGAGGGCGGCCACGGAGTCCACAACCACCAGATCCACGGCGCCGGAACGCACCAGCATGTCGGCGATGTCCAGGGCCTGCTCGCCGTAGTCGGGCTGGGAGATGAGCAGTTCGTCGGTGTTGACGCCCAGGCGCCGGGCGTAGTTCACGTCCAGGGCGTGTTCGGCGTCCACGAAGGCACAGGTGCCGCCCATTTTCTGGCATTCGGCGATGATGTGCAGGGTAAGGGTGGTCTTGCCCGAAGATTCGGGGCCGAAGATCTCCGTGATGCGGCCGCGCGGGATACCGCCTACGCCCAGGGCCAGGTCGAGACCGATGGAACCCGTGGGGATGACGGGGATATTGACATGGGCTTCGTCGGAAAGCTTCATGACCGCGCCTTTGCCGTACTTGCGTTCGATGGTGGCAAGTGCGGTGCCCAGGGCTTCGGCGCGGGCTTCTTCAGGAGAAAGGGCCGGTTTTTTGGCCATAGAGACGCTCCCTGTAGGAAATTTAAGCAACGCAGTATAGCAAAGCGCGCACGGCAAGGCAAGGAAGGCGACAGGCCTCCCGGGACGGGCCCTTGCGGGCTGTGGGGATGCCGCCCTCGTCGCGGCACGGGCCCTGCCGCATGCCGGGCATCACAGGATAAGGCATCGGCAGGGGGGCGGCTGTGCGGGCGCGCACAAAAACTGTACTATTCAGGAATAAATCTCAATAATTGTCAAGGGGAGAAGGACCGTCTGCGCGGTGGCAGGGCGGGGCGCGCTGTTCCGTCTCCCTGTCCCCCTCTCCCGCTCCAGGTCCCCGGTGCCGTGCAGGCGCGCCGGAGCCGACGGCACAACGCCTTCGGCCTGCGCCGCAAGCGGTACGCTCATTCGGCGGGAGAGGAGCGCCGTGGTGTTGGCGCGGTACCTGAGGCAGCCCTCAAGAGCGTCCCCCACCCCGCATGGGGCTCGCAACGGCGCGGCAGGGCGAAAAATCCTATCCCCCAGCTGCGAAAATCCGGGCCGGGCTCTTGCCTCCTGCCCCCGCTTTCGCGTAGAAGGCGGGCCATGATGAACACTCCCTCCGATTTCCAGACCCCCGCCGCGCCCGGCATGGTCAATGCTGACCAGCGGCCGGTGGATGTGGTCGTGCTTTTTTCCGGCGGCCTGGACAGCATCCTGGCGGCCAAGGTCCTGGAGGAACAGGGCCTGCGGGTCTGCTGCCTGCACTGCCATTCCCCCTTCTTCGGTGATCCCGGCGCCGTGGAGCGCTGGAGCAACCTCTACGGGCTGGACATCCGCACCCTGGACGTGAGCGACGATTTTTGCGCCATGCTGCGCGCCCGCCCGGCCCACGGCTTCGGCAAGGTCATGAACCCCTGCGTGGACTGCAAGATCCTGCTCCTGCGCCATGCCCGCCTCTACATGGAGAGCATCGGCGCGCGCCTGCTGGCTACGGGCGAGGTCATGGGGCAGCGTCCCATGTCGCAGCGCCGGGACGTGCTCAATGCCATCCGCCGCGATGCCGGGGTGCAGGACATTTTGCTGCGTCCCCTGAGCGCCCTGCATCTGGCGCCCACCCCCGCCGAGGAGGAAGGCTTCGTGGACCGTTCCCGCCTGCTGGGCATCAGCGGCCGCGGCCGCAAGGACCAGCTGGAGCTGGCCAAGAAGTACCAGCTGCCCGAGATCCCCACGCCCGGCGGCGGCTGCCGTCTGGCGGACAAGGAGAACGCCCGCCGTTACTGGCCCGTGCTCTCCCGCTGGCCCGAGCCCGACACGCGGGCCTTCAAGCTCTCCAACCTGGGGCGGCAGTTCTGGGCGCAGCAGGATGGCCGGGACTACTGGCTGGCCATCGGCCGCACCAGTGCCGACAACCAGGCCCTGCACACGGTGCTGGGCAAGGACGATGCCAAGATCCATCTGGCCGACATCCCCGGCCCGCTGGCCGTGGCCTGCGGCGGCCGTACCTGGCCGGAAGAGGTGCTGCGTGCGGCGGCCGCCCTGATGGCTTCCTATTCCGGCAAGGCCGTGCGTCTGGGCGCGCCCGTGGGCGTGCGGGCCAGCTGGCTGGGCGGCGGCTGGCAGGGCGAGGTGCTGCCCTCGCGTGAGGGCATCTGGCAGGAACCGGCCTGGGTGCCGGCGCGCGAGGAACTGCGTGCCGAGCAGAAAGCGCGCCTGCACGGCATCCCGCCGCAGGAGGACGAGGCGGGGGAATAGGCGCGTACCGCTTTACAAGATGACTTTTTCCGGGTAATGAGGAGCGATTCCTCATTATGGGGCAACAATGCCAAAATCGTGCCTACAGGGCCAGTTTTGGGAGGCTTATATGGACCAGAAGGATATAGAGTATTTCCGCAAGCTCCTCACCACCATGCTGGAGGAAGCCAAGCAGAAGGGCGACTCCACCATCGAAGAGCTCACGGACAGCAATGAAGTCTTTGCCGACCCTGCTGACCGGGCCACCGCTGAATCCGACCGCGCCTTCACCCTGCGCATCCGTGACCGCGAACGCCGCCTGATCCGCAAGATCCAGTCCGCATTGCAGCGTATCGACGACGGCACCTACGGTATTTGCGACGAATGCGGCGAAGAGATCGCCATCCCCCGTCTCAAGGCCCGTCCGGTCACCCGTCTGTGCATCAACTGCAAGGCCAAGCAGGAAGAGGACGAACATCTGCGCGGCGACTAGCGCGCCCCTGACCTGTGCCGCCGGAGCGCGGCATCCTTCGACCTTTCACAAAAAACGGGCTCCGGCCCGTTTTTCTGTTTTTTGCCCCGGCTTCACGCCGGTAAGGACATCCCCGGCATTACCTATGGACGCCCATCTTTTCTTCCGTTTTTGCGAGGAGCTCGCACCGCGCATCATCGGCGGCTGGCTGGAAAAAGTGCAGGAACCGGCCCCCGGCCTGCTGGCTTTCAACATCAACCTGCCCACGCGCGGCCAGAGCTACGCCCAGGCAGGCGGCAGCCGCAAGTGCCAGCTGTGCCTGCGCGCCGCACGCAAGGAGCCCTTCCTCTTCCTTTCCCGCAGCCGTCTGGCCGCCGGGCGGGCCCCGTCGGCCCCGGTCATGCGATTGCGCAAATATCTGGCCGGGCACCGCATCCTGGCCACGGTCTGCTGCTTCAGCCGCCGTCAGCTCTGGCTGCTGGTGGGCGGGGAGGCCGCGGCCGAGGAGGCCCTGCGCCGCCAGATGGTACTCTGGAGCCCGGCGGAAGGCGAGGAGGACGGCCTTTCCCCCGAGAGCGGGGCGCAGCCGGACATGGCGGACATGACGCCGGAAAGCGGCGATGCCGCGGAGCGGGAGCCCCTGGCCACCTGGCTGCTGCTGGATCTGCGCGAAGGGGCCTCGGTGCGCTTCCTGCCCGTGAGCCGCAGCCCGCAGGAAGAATCCCTGCGCTGGCCGGAGCCCGGGGAGCTGGAAGAGGCCCTTGCGCACTGGCGGGACTGGCCGGTGCTGACTCCGGCCCTGCGCCGTGCCCTGCCCCTGTATGACGAGCTGGACCGGCAGGCCCTGCTGGAAGATCTGCGCCTGGGCGGCGGGGACGTGTTCTATTACACGCCGCCGGCCGGAGAGGTGGAGGAGAAGGCTGGGAACGAGCGGCCCTCCTGCCGCATCGCGGCCTGGCCCCTGCCGGATGCTCTGGCCCAGGGCTGGCGCGAGGAACAGGGGGAAGACATCCTCGGCCTGGTGGAGAAGGCTGGGCAGAAGCTGGTGCTGGAGAAGGCCGCGCGCGATGCCGCCGGTGCCGCGGCCCTGCCCCTGTCGCGCCGTCTGCGCAAGCTGGAACAGCTGCTGGCCAAGCTGGACGAGGAAGAGCAGCGCCTGCTGGGCATGTGCGCGGCCCGTGAGGACGGCCTGCTGTTGCAGGCCTGGCTGTGGCGTTGGCCCGCGGATTTCCGCGCACCGGAACTGGTGCTGCCGCCGCCGGAGGAAGGGGACGAGAGCACGCCGCGCAAGACCGTGAAGCTGGATATGCGGCGCAGCGTGCGGGACAACATGGAGCGCCTGTTCCATACGGCCCGGCGCGGCCAGCGTGGCCTCGAACATCTGGCGGAACGCCGTGCGGTGCTGCGGGCCGAGCTGGCCACCGTGCAGGCGGCCCGGCAGGAAGCCCTGCTGGGCGGTATCGGGCACGCCGCCGGAGAGGCCGGGAAGCCCGACAGGAGCACGGTGGCGCTGGGGGCCCTGCGCGGTGCGGCCCTGCCGCGCAACGTGCAGCTCTTCGTCAGTGACGACGGCTTCGCTCTGCTGCGCGGCCGTGACGCCAAGGGCAACATCGCGGCCCGCAAACTGGCTGCGGCCCACGACATCTGGCTGCATACCGACGGCGGCCCCGGCTCGCACGTCATCATCCGCCGGGCCCATGCCGGGCAGGAAGTGCCGGAGCGTACCCTGGACCAGGCCGGGGCGCTGGCGGCCTGCAAGAGCTGGCAGAAGGACGCGGCCCGGGCGCGCATCCTCTACGCCGAGGTGCGCCACATCCGCAGCATGCGCGGCGCGGGCACAGGTACCGTGCGCATGGACAAGATCCTCTACAGCCGCGAGGTGCCGGTGGATGCCGGTCTGGAGACCCGCCTGCTGCCGGAGAGCCCTGCGGGGAAGACGGACGGGACGGACAGGGGCTGATCCCTTGACATGCGCCCCTTGCGCCCGGCTGCTGTCCCGGCGATCTGGAAGCTGATGACGCGTGCGGCCCTGGCGGACTTCGGGCTGCAGGCCTGCATGGCCTGAGCCCCGCAGCTGCGGGCAGGGCGGGCGCTTTGTCCTGAGCGGCTCCCGCTGGCGGGCAGGGCGGGTGTTCGTGACGTACAGAGCGCCGGGCGTGCCGGAAAAGGCCGCCCGAAGGCGATGCCCCGGCGTCCGTCTTTACGTTAGCGAGGCTCCCCGCGCTTGGGGCACTCGTCCGTCCTCCGGCCCGTCGTGTCGATGAAGTACCAGGCATCGCTTTCCCAGTACCAGTGCTCGCCGCCGGAGCCCGGGACTTCCTTGCGCTGTCCCGTATCCGTGACTTTTGCCTTGCCGCCTTCGAAAGGATGGGCAAAGGCGAAACGGGGCGCGATCACCCCCCGGCCGCTCTCGTCCGCATAGCCCATGCGGCCCCGGTCATCCACGATGCGGTACAGGCCCTCGCGGACATAGTCGGGGCCGTTGTCGTAGCGGAAGGGGACGACAGATGGTGACGCGGCGCAGCCGCACAGGAGCAAGGCCAGCAGCAGGGGACAGCCTGTATTTCTCATAGGGCTCCTTTGTATGGGCACCGGCGGGCTGGTGGTCGGGGACGACCACAGGCCTCACCGCCATAACGATGGAACAGCGTGTATCCGGGACGACGGACGGCGGACACCGGCGGCGCCCCGGGCGAACGATATGGAAAAGCCACCCTTGCGGGTGGCTTTTTTGTCGTATGGCGGACAGGGCGTCCCGTCTGCCATCCTACTTGGTGAACAGGATCAGGCAGACCATCTCCATGTCGCCGGGGCCGTCGTTATAGACGGCATGCCATTCGCCGTCGGGACAGACGGCCGTGTCCCCGGCCTGGAGCATGACCTCGGTACCGTTGTCGTCATAGCGGCACTGGCCCTTGAGGATGTGATAGACCTCCATGTCGCCCACATGCTGGTGACGGCCCACGGCCTCGCCGGGCCCCAGGCACACGATGTTGAACAGGCGTCCCTTGTCGTAGAACTCGCCTTCGTTGAGGAGCTGGGTGGCGTGGATCAGGCCCGGGCCTCCGGCGATCTGTTTGTCGAAGCGGATGTGGTCTTCCTTGCGGCGGATCATGGTTCCCTCCTGGGGGTTGGACGGGGACCGGGCCCCGTCATGGGCGCACGGGTCAGGCCGTCAGCTGACGGTCCTCATCAGTGGGCGTGTCGTCATCGACCGCAGGCCGGGGCCGCGAGGACAACTTGCCGCCGGGGCGGGGCTTGCGGTTGCGCAGGGGACGCTGGGGCCGGGCGCTGCCGCGCGCGGCGCGA
>OLFY01000451.1_pt1 | contig 63054 bp, 47 predicted proteins | sample 1605611 | NCBI WGS metagenome assembly OLFY01 (sample SAMEA3888923, study PRJEB22519) | human gut metagenome | biome: human gut; feature: human-associated habitat; material: faeces | place: Denmark | collected 2011 | reverse complement strand
TGCTGGCGCTCTATGCAAAGGTCTACGGCATCAGCAACGCGGACGCCTATCGGGAAATCTGCGAGGCGCTTCAAACCGGAGACTACGCACCGGAGTATCAGAGCTATCAGAACCGGCAGCCGCAGGAAATTGCGCAGTCGGCCAGAGCATCCAGACAGGCGATCCACCAGACGCTTTCGATGCTGCTTTCCATGCTGTCGCTGACGCCGAAGCACCGTGCACATCTGCGTGAGACGCGCGGCCTGACGGACGACCAGATCGAACGGTTCGGCTTCAAAAGTACCCCGCCACCATATCTCTGCAAGAGCCTGACGGCGCGGCTTTTGAAGCAGGGGTGTACCCTGCAGGGCGTCCCCGGATTTTATCTGGCGGAGGACGGCAGATGGACGGTTCGCTTCGGAACGCGCACGGCCGGGATCTTGATCCCGGCCAGAAGCGCAGACGGACTTGTCTGCGGTGCGCAGATCCGGCTGGATATCCCCATCCGGGAGGAAAACGCGCCCGCCGATAAGGAGGGCACGAAGTATCTCTGGCTGTCGTCGAGCAGTAAGCCGATGGGAACGTCCTCGGAAAGCCCCATTCACTTTGTCGGCGATCCGTGTTCCAGAGTGGTCTATGTGACGGAAGGCCTTTTGAAGGCGGACATCTGCCATGCCTTGATGAACCGCACCTTCGCGGCGACCGCCGGGGCGAACAACGTGTCCAAGATGGACGAGCTGTTCGCGTTCCTCAAAAAGAACGGCACGGAGGAGATCATCGAAGCGCAGGACATGGACAAATATCGGAATGTTCACGTTGAGAAAGGTGCCTCCAAGATCTATCTGATGGCACGAAAGCACGGCCTGCAATGCCGCCGGCTGACATGGAATCCCAACTATAAGGGGTTAGATGACTGGCAGCTTGCGCTCCGGAAGAACGCTGGGAAAGCACCGAAAACAATGACGTTCCGGGAGCGGTATCTGCATGGTGTGTGCGAGGTTTCCGAGATAGACGCCTGCGTGGAACGATGGCACAAGGCACAGCCGGATGGTGTGCCCTTACAGGCATACCTTGGCTTGCTGGACGAAGAATATCACGCTTTCCTGCAGCCCGGCGGCAACGCACAACTGGCAGAACTTTTGAACGCACAGCGTAAGCAGCTCGGCTGCCGCATTTATCAGCTGGAATTTACGGACACGGAGAAAACGAAACCGTTCGCGTTCTCCGGGATCGACGCGCTTCACAAGGCAGGCTTTCAGCAGCCACCCGCAAGCGAGTACCGGCTGGTGCGTGATGAAGCGATATTTTGCCCAAAAGATGAGCCGGACTTGGCTGTGCTGGAGCGTGTATTTGACCACTATAACGGCAAGCTGCCCGCAGACTATCCGGGGCGCTGCGTTGTACCGTCCGATGTACTGGAGCTGTACGATGCGGAAAAGCGGCGGTATTACTATCGGGATATGAAGCAGTTCGTGCCGGTGGCGTTTTCTCCGCTGCTGGCACGGCCAATACAAAAATGAAAGGAGACAGCATATGAGAAAAATTACGGTTCTGGATTTCGCAAATCAGATCGGCGTTCTCAGCGACGAGGTTCCGGTTGTCGGGAAAACGGACAGGAAGGTCATCGGCCGCTTCCGCTGCTTATACGAAATACCGGAAACGGCGATGCCGGGCGTGCTCGAAGCGAAGATCGACCATGTCATTCTGCGATCCGACGAGATTACGATTCAGGTCAAGCTGAAAGCAGTCACGACCTGAATCGCTACTGACGCGGATAAGGAAAAATAACGAAAGGAAGAAAAATCATGAGTTTTTTCTATGAGATATTAAACGACGGAACACCCTACCGCAGAAAGAAGCTGCGCGTAAAGAGGTTGATCCTGACGATTGCGGCTGCGCTGTTTATGCTGATTACGCTGCTTTGCAGCTTCGCAATTATTCCATCCGGTTACACCGGTGTGAGAACGACTTTTGGACAGATCGATACAGTGGCAGTTTCCAATGGGTTTATTGTAAAGATCCCATATGTGCAGAGCATCAAGCGCGTCAACAACAAGCAGCAGGAAGTATCCTATACGGATCAAATTTGGGGCGAGAGTTCAGAGCGCACAGTCGTTTATGCCGCGGGCGTGACGGTTACATACCGGATCAACCCGGACTACTCCGCATGGATCTATGCGAATGTGTCCGACTACAAACAAAACGCTTTGCCGCAAACGCTGCTTTCGTCGGCAATCAAGGCGGCAATGGTGTCATTGCCCTCCGACGAGGTAACAAATCGAGCCAAAATCGAACCGATTGCGCGGCAGCAGCTGCAAACGGCGATCGACCAGAAATACGGTGGGAATCCGGTCATCAGCATTGTTGCTGTGAATATCGATGATATGGATTTTGAGGAATCGTATAATCAGGCGATTGCAGAAAAACAAATTGCGCAGATGGTGTTTGAGAAGCAGCAGATTCAAAATGAAACCGCCGTCAGCGCAGCCGAAGCAAAGGCAAAGGAGCAGTTGATCGCGGCAGAAGCCGATGCGAAGCAGAAGCTTGTTGCATCCAAGGCAGAGGCCGATTCTGTCCGTTCACTTGCCGAGGCGCAGGCAGAAGCGAACCGCAAGCTGGCGCAAAGCGTTACGGATATCCTGATCGAGTATGAGAAGATTGAAAAGTGGGATGGCCGCCTGCCGGCTGTTTCGGGCAGCGGCACGCTTGTTTGCGTGGATGGGATTGCCGGTGAGTGACGCACGGGCGGAAAGCAAATCCGCACTTCTGCAGCTTCGCGCATTTTGCCGCAGCCTTGGCGCGCACGTTCGCGAAGTGCAGGATGGCGCCAGCTTTACGGCAATGCTCTGGGAGGACGCAGACAGCATGAGCGAAAATGCTGCCGCTGAAATTCAGAGAAAAATCAAACGAAAGACCGCAGAATATCCGGGATTCGTATGCTACTGCTTCGACGCATTCAGCACGCTGATCTACCGGGTATAACACATGGATGGGCGCAGCAGGATCGCTGCGCCCATTTTCTATCGAAAGGAGTTTTTATCATGGGCGTATTTTCAGAGCTTGATCTGGAAAACCAACAGGCGGAATTGGACGGGCACGATTCCAAGGCGGCCGAAATGCAGACCTTGCAGGCAAAGCTGATCCAGCAGCACGAGCAGAAAAAAGCTGCCGCCGCTTCGGAAGTGCCAGGCAAGGAGCCTGCGGCGGAGCCGGTTGCCAAAAAGGAAACGGCACCGGAAGATCCTGCGGCAGCGGAAGCAGAACGGCGCCGCCAGCACGAGGAAGCGGAAGCCAAGCGGAAAGCGGAATGGGAGCGGCAGCAGGAGGAAAAGCGCGCGGCTGAACAGGCAGCGTTGGAAGAAATTGCGCGGATGAGTGAGACGGAGCTGGTCAAAGCATCCATGGAGCGCATGAAAAAGGAAACCGAGCGGCTGACGCGGCGGAACCTCAAGGAGTGTGTTTCCGAGTATGTGCAGACGCTCTGCCTCAGTGATCCTGCGTTCGCGCGGATGGTCATGCACCCGCGCAAGAGTATGGCACATTGTCTGCAATTCATCAACCGGAAAGCGCGGGAATATCTGCTTGCGGAAATGAAGGACAACGGTATGGAGCCGCAGCAAAACGGTATCTACGGCGGCGATGTGCCGGAGGATACCTGTTATGACTGGGCGGAAGAGTATTTCCGGGATGCCAGCGCCAAAGAGGACGAGGTCAAGGAAGAGAAATTCGTTCCCAAGGCGTATATGAGCGCTGCGGCAAAAAACAAACGCCAGCCGAAAAAGGAAAAACCGGCGGCGAAGCCCGCACCGGTCATTCAGATGCCGAAAGCAGAGCCGACCCCCAAAGAAGAACAGGTTTCCATGTTCGATCTGATGGGAGGCATGGCCGGATGATCGCTTATAAAGGAATGTGCCCAGGTATGGTCTGCCTTGGCTATCAGCTAAAGATGGGCTTGAATGTAACGGAACAGGCAAATTGTCAGGCGAGCGGGTTTCACTGCGCAGCAAACCCGATGGACTGCCTGCGCTATTATGGGGATTTTCAGAACTCGGAATACTATCTGGTTCGTCCGTGCGGCGATCTGGATGAGGATGCGGTAGATTCCAGAATCTCCTGCACGCAGCTCTGGGTGCTCCGAAAGCTGGAGCCGCAGGAATTTTTCCTGCACGCGCTTGCGTATATGGCAGACCATCCGCAGATGCCGGATGGCTGTGATGTCAAAAGAGAACGTGCGCAGGCATGGAATGGCTACGCCGTCGTGCGCGGCAAGCACCCGCGCGCAAAGGGCAAGCTCGGAGATATTCTGGCATTTGCCAGAGAAGCTGTGAACGGACCGAAGATCGAGCATCTTTCGCTGTGCGTGATCGACGGCAAGGAGCGTCTGCCGGATACCTGGTATGATGACAATTTTGAAGAATGTGAGGCGGTATAAACGAATGAAGCGAAAAGAATTAGAAAAATTGCCTGTTCTGCGGGCAACGACTGCGATGCTGAAGCAGGCGGAAAACGAACCGATGATAGAGAGCGGATATTTCCGAAAAGAACTGCGCTATGAACACGAGTACTACGCCAGATGCAAGCGGTTTGATCGGATTCTGAAGGTCGCGATCTATCTGACAAAAAATCTGGCTGCCGGCGGCAGAAAGCCAGTGTATGAGCTGTTTCTTGACTATGATGCGCAGGATTTCCTGACATACAGCTTTATGGAAAAGAAGTGGCGTACCGCGATGCTCCGCAATTTACCGCAGCTGGGATTCGGTATCCATGATGTGCAGATATCATCCCGTGATTCCACTGTGATCGGTCAATATCTGCATTCCAAATGGGGCGCGATTGTGGCGATCCGGGAGTTTCAGGAAGGGATTCGGGAAAAGCAGCTTCTGGCCCGACACAAGAAAGAAACCGATCCGTGGGATGCGGCAATGGCGCTTGTGCCTCCGCTTCCAAAGGACTGGGACAGATGGGTCAGCAAGGTCGGCGTCGAGCAGAATTATATGTTCTATCAATACCGGCGCGGCGGTACCAAAACCGGTTATTGCAGCTATTGCGACCGCGAGGTTCCGATTCGGAAGCCGAAGCACAATGCGTTTACCAGATGCCCCAGATGCAGAAGAACGGTGCAGTTCAAATCCTTCGGCAAGATGGGCCGGCTGCGCACAGGGCGAAATATCCTGTATCTGATGCAGCCCTATCCGGGCGGCTTTGTGGTCAGAGAGTTCTGGGCGGAGCGTTCTTACAGTAAGGAAACATACCGAAATGTCAAGGTGTTTTACCACGAACTCCGCCGTGCGATCTTTGACGCGGACGCAAAACCGGTGCAGGCATTTTACTGGGGTGTTTATAAGCAGCGCGCATCGCGTTGGATCAAAGGCTGCAACTGCTCTATCGGTTATATGGGAAACGAGAGCGGCCGCGTGTATGGAAAAACGATCCCGTACCTTGCCAAAACCTGCTTGCAGTGGACCGGCCTTCCGGAATTGATTCATGCAAACATGAAGACAGACCCGGAAAAATATCTTGTCGTACTGAAAAAGATGCCGGATTTGGAGCAGTTGGTAAAGGCAGGTCTGTTCCGGCTTGCGGTGGAATGCACACAGGATTACTACGGCATGGAACGGATTTTCCAGAGAGCACCTGCACAAAAAGGGCTTGCGCCCAAACTTGGCCTGAATCGGCTGGAGCTTGCACGGCTGCGGAAGAATCAGGGTGGGCGTGCATTTCTGGAATGGCTGCAATTTGAAAAGCAGGCAGGAGGGCCGATCTCAGATTTTGCGATCCAGTGGATGTGCAAAGAGCATATTGACCCGCAGCAGCTGCAATTCATTGCAGATCGGATGCGCTATGGGCAGATCCAGCATTACCTGAACAGGCAGATGCAGGAACTGAATTTGAGCAGCGAACGTGTCATTGAACTGTGGCGGGACTACCTTTCCATGGCGCTCCGTTTCGGTTATGACACAAACGACCCCATCGTGTATCGTGTACGCAAACTTCAGCAGCGGCATGACGAATTGGCCGCCCGCGGAGAGGAAATGCAGTTGACCCTTCGTGCCGGAGAGCTCCTTCAGACATATCCGCATATAGAACAGAATTTGCAGGCGATCCGGGAAAAGTTTGCGTTTACAGGCAAACAGTTCCAGATTCAGGTTCCAGATAAGCTGGAAGATATTTTCATGGACAGCCGGAAGCTCTGCCACTGCATTGCCAACAGTGATGTCTACTGGGAGCGTATGGAGCGCAGGGAAAGCTATCTGCTGTTTCTGAGAAAGACAGCCGAACCGGACATCCCCTATTATACCGTAGAGGCAGAGCCGGGCGGCACGGTACGGCAGGTTCGCACCCAGTATAATCGCCAGAATGATGATATTGGCGAGGTACGCGCGTTCTTGAAAATCTGGCAGAAGCAGCTTGCCAAGCGGCTGACGCAAAAGGATAAGCAGCTTGCGGCCGACAGTCACGAACTGCGCATCAAAGAACTGGTGCAGCTGCGAAATGATCAGGTCACGATTCACACGGGCGACCTTGCAGGTCGTCTGCTTGTGGATGTGCTGACAGAGGATCTGATGGAAGCGGCATAACAAAAACGGAGTGGGAGCGCAGCGGCGCTTCCACTCCCATAGAAAGGACTGAAAACATGGATCATATCACAGAAGCGTTTTACAACGTCATGTACCAATACAGGTTGACCTTTACGCCGGACGGCGTGCAGGCAAACCTCAATCAGTGGCGGAAGCAGAAAACGCTGCTCCTGGAGCTGCTGCGCCGTCACCCGAACTGGCGGGAGCAGGAGCTTGCGGTTGTGTTCGATCTATCCGAGCAGCGGCAGCTTGACCGGGCCTGCGTGGATGAAACAAAGTTTGAAATGTTGACGCTCGCGGAGGAAGCAGGGCTGACCGGCGAACGGCTGGAAGAATTTCGGGATGCGCTCGACGCTGCGACGGCGGATTATGCGACCGTTCCGGATGAATCCCGGCTGCCGGTGATCCGGAACCGCGGACATATCAAGTGTGACGTTGGCATGAAGGCAAGCCGCATCATCAACCGGCTGTGCGCAAAATTTGGCATCGACCAATATGAAACAGAGCGGGAGCTTGGACACGGGGATACGCTGCATACCGCGCGGGTCAAGCCCTACAATGCGGTTTTCGCACGGCTGGCTGACGCGCTCAATCCGGTGCGGATCAGCAAGACCGGCGTATTGTCCGTCCATCCGTGCGACTTTCTGGAGATGTCAGCGAAGAAAAACGCATGGCATTCCTGTCACTGTTTAGCAGACGGCGGATGGCGGGCCGGCTGCCAGTCCTATATGGGCGACGGCGTGAGCATGGTATTCTTCACAGTCGATGATGAGGTCAAGGATCACTTTTATCGTGCGCGGCGGCTGACGCGGCAGATCTTCTGTTATCGAGATGGCGTGTTGCTGCAATCAAGACTATATCCGCAGAACGATGATGATGTACGGAAGCTGTATCGAAGCGTCGTGCAGGGCGTCATTGCAAGATGTCTTGGACTGCCGAATCTCTGGAAAACGAATACGACACTTACAGAAATCCGGCCTTATTGGACAACCGTGCAGGGCAGCCTGCATTACACGGATTATGAGAACGGCTATGCCGCGTTGTCACTGATGAAGGGCTATGGAGACTATGGGCATTTGGATATCGGAAGCGCGGCGCGCTGCGTTGGCTGCGGTCGGCTCCATGATCGACGCAACTCAACGCACTGCGGCGAATGTGAAGACATGTGTGTTTGCAAGGCGTGCGGAAGTGTGGTTCCGAAAAACAGCGGCCATTTTTTAGACGGCGACGGATTTTACTGCACGGAGTGTATGCAGCCGTGCAGCTGCTGTGGGAAACTGCTTCCGAGAGAAGCGCTGCGGCCGGTGCTCAACCGGCGCGGGCGGACAAATCAGCTTTGCCCATCCTGTGAAGAAGCAGAGCTGGCAAATTGCCGTACCTGTGCGGCGCATAGTTGCTGTAAGGATTTGCGCGGCTTGCTGTTTTGTGAGAGAAGCCGCTATATACAAGTGGAATTGGAGGAACAATATGCGTAATTTATATGAGCAGTGCTTAAAGCTGACGCAGTTTGCGGCGATGGAGTTTGAAGAGATTTTTCAGTTTTCACAGGAACGTCTCAAGCAGGCGTTAGAAACAGAGTTGATTGAGAACGGATATGCCGTGCGGAAGCAACGAGGCTTTTTGTACGCGGAAGGGACGGTGCCTGTCCTGCTGGTTGCGCATTTGGATACCGTCCATCGCACCCAACCGGAAACGATCTGCTATTCCGCAGACGGCACGGTCATGATGTCACCGCAGGGAATTGGCGGCGATGACCGGGCGGGCGTGTATATGATCCTGCGTCTGATCCAGAGCTGTCATTGTCACGTCCTGTTCTGTGAGGATGAGGAAACCGGCGGTCACGGTGCACGCGCATTTACAAAGTCCGGAATCAAACCGGACGTCAATTATATCGTGGAGTTGGATCGCACGGGCAGCAACGACGCGGTATTCTATCAATGCCGCAACCGGCAGTTCGAGCGACATATCAACAGCTTTGGCTTCCAGACAGCGTTCGGAAGCTTCAGCGACATTTCCATTTTGGCGCCGCATCTGAATCTTGCCGCGGTCAACCTCAGCACCGGCTACTACCATGCGCACCAGCCGGGAGAATATGTCCGGTTGGACAAGGTGGAGGAGTTGATCGGCCGTGTGGAGAAGCTCCTGCAAACGAAAACGGAACGGCTTTCTTACACGCAGAAGTTTACGGCAAGAAAGCTGGGTGAACCAAACGATTTGCAGCGGAAACGGCTCATTGCATTGTCTGACGCGCATTTTGTCCGGATCAATCACCAGAATGTTGCCGACGGGCGTGGATATTATATGGACATAAGCGGCAGAATTTATCTCTATCTTGAGGAATGTGACCGTATGGTACATATCCGTGACGCAGAAGCATTCTGCATGGATGGCTCTGCCGCTGCGTATCAGGCGGGGTCAGCAAAAGAATACAAGACCATAGAAATGGAAGAAGCCATGCGCCTGCTGGAGCAGGAGCGCGCGGCGGGATAATATACCGCCCACCCTGCAAACAGGCATCCATCTGCTTGCAGGGTGGGCATACTTCTGATATAATAACTAAAGTTGTAAAGGAGGCGGGACGATGATAAACGGATGGATCATGAGCGGAGATACTGCGGTTGCGTCCTTTCATGGCAGAGTTGTAACACCGATTCTGCCGGAGCGATGCCCGCTTTGCTTCCAAAAGGGCGGCGATCTTGAAGCGTGGCTGGAATCAAGAGCCATTGACCGTCACCGCACAAACAGCAGAATACTGAAGCGGATTTTGCGTCTTGGCGATACATCCGATCTGAACACGGCGCTCCATGTGCATGGCGCAACGATCACGGACAATTACTGGGTCAAGACGGAGGATGAAGCCAATCTTACATGGGCGGATGTTGGCTTCCGGGAAAATTATTTTGCCGACCTGGCACTCAGCGGCCGGTTTAGCAGCATCGCAAAGAATTACACGCCCGAAGAGCTGCGCACGGCAACGCCAGAGTTGACGAACATCGGCAGCTATGAAAAGTGTTGGCGGCAGCAGGATGGCCATTGGGTCATGGTGAAAAGCGGAACGCTGGAAGAACATTTCTCCGAGATTTTCACGGCGACGCTCGGCAAGCATCTCGGCTTCGATATGGCAGAGTATGCGCTGAGCGGCGCGTATGTCGTTTCAAGGGATTTTACGGAGGGGCGGCTGAATTTTGAGCCGATGGCAAATCTGGTGCAGGACAATGAAGAATACGATTTCAACTATAATGTCCTGCAAAATTTGAATCCGTTGCTTCTGCGACCCTATCTGGACATTCTGTTTATGGACGCGCTGGTATTCAACGTTGACCGCCACACGCAGAACTATGGTCTGCTCCGCTCCCGTGAGACGGGCAAAATTCTTTCGATGGCGCCGAACTTTGATAATAACATGGCGCTGATCTCCAGAGGCTATGCGAGCGACCTGAGTAACATCGCAAATCCGCTCATCGGGCAGTTCCGGGAGCTGCTGCGAGAGAAAAACATCCAGTATGCTGTTCCGACGCTGACAAAAAAGACTTTGGAAACCATCGTAAACGAGATCATGCCGGACGCGGAGATTCGCAGAGATTATGTTGTCCGGTTCGTCTGGCAGAATTATGAGCGTCTGTGCGCAATGTAAGCAGGAGCCGAACCGGCAGTACACTTCAACATGTGCTGCCGGTTTTTTGTGTGCCTTTTGTTGAACCTGCCGTACTCCATACGTATAAGAAAAGTACGGGAGATAAAATACAATGCTAATTTCTATTGACCACGGGAACAAACAGGTAAAAACGATCCACCATGCGCCGTTCACATCCGGGCTGGTATGCAGCGAGGTACGGCCATTTGGAGGTGAAACGCTGACCTATCAGGGCAAATACTATACGCTCACAGACCAGCGGATTCCATATCGCCGGGACAAAACGGAGGACGAGCGCTTCTTTGTGCTGACGCTTTTTGCGATTGCGTATGAGCTGGAAGCTGCGTCCTTCTACGGAGCTGGCCCAGTGCGGGTGCAGCTTGCGGTCGGCCTGCCGCCGGCACATTACGGTGCGCAGCAGAAACGGTTTGCAGAATATTTTCTGAATCGAGGGACGGTCAGCTTCACGCTTCATGACAGGCAGTACGAGATTCTGATCGACGAGGTCAGCTGCTATCCGCAGTCGTATGCCGCAGCCATTACCGTATTCCAGACGCTGCAAAGCAGCCCCAGGGCGCTTATCATTGATATTGGCGGCTTCACAGCGGATTATTTGCTGCTCCGGAACGGAGAGGGCGACCTGAGCGTCTGCGATTCGCTGGAGAACGGCGTGATCCTGCTCTACAACCGGATCAAATCGCGTGTCGCTGCCGAACAGGATTTGCTGCTGGATGAGACGGAGATCGACGCGATCCTGCTCGGCAGGGACAGCGGACAGTCTGATGCAGTATCGCAGATCGTGCGGCAGCAGGCACAGGAATTTGTCAGTGACCTGCTCAGTTCACTGCGGGAGCGGATGCTGGAATTGAAAAGCGGGAAGGTAATCTTCAATGGCGGTGGGGCCGTTCTGCTCCGGCAGCAAATCGAAGCGTCGGACAAGGTGCGCGAGCCTGTTTTCATTGAGGACATTGCCGCAAATGTGAAAGGCTATCAGCTGCTCTATCAGGCGGAACGGATCGGTAGGCACAATGGATATTAAAAAAGACCCCGGAAAATTCACGATCCGCTTCTGCATGGCCGACCCAAGACAAAAGAGGGCTGTCGAGGAATTGAACGCCCAAGGACGCCTGAAAGCACAGTTTCTGACAAACGCTATTCTGCATTACGTTGGAATCGAAAACAACGGCGGCGCACCCCCGCGGGCCGAGCTTGAAACGATCGTCCGTTCCATACTGGAAAATATTCCACGGTCAAGCCAGGCGGTTGGAGCGCCAGCAGAAAGCAAGGTGCGCTCCAATGCGACACCGGACACATTCTTAACAGAAGAAAACCTCAATACGATTGCGGGCACGCTGAAAGCATTCCGCAGATAGGCAGTTACAGACCCCGCAGAAGATGTTGCATGATCTTCTGCGGGCTTTTTATGGATGCAAAACTCAGCGAATAAGTAGGTGCTCTGAAACCTATGAAGCTGGATTGCACTTGTCAGTATAAAAAATTTAAGGAGGCATGAATATATAAAGGTATATCTACCTCCATACATTTCTGTATCATTTCAAAAGTGCCAGTTAAAATATAAACAGCACTCTTTAGAAGCTGAGGTAGGCGTATGTCCGTATCGTACAAAGTAATTGGCCGGCATATTCAGGAAGTGAGAAAACGAATGAAATTGACGCAACGGGAAGTCGCGGAACAACTGAATATGTCTGATACGTATTACGGAAAGATCGAGCGCGGTGAATGTCGTGCGAATCTGGAACGTTTGGCTCAGATCAGTGCGCTGCTGAATGTACCGCTGGAGGATCTGATCAGCGGCTGCATGGAGAATGCTGTGCAGAGCAATACAGATAATCCGCAAAAGCTCAGTCTTGCCAGTCAGTTTTCGGAAATTGCCTACGGCTGCTCGGAGAAAAGCCGTAACCTTATGCTGCGCGTTTGCAGAGACATTGCGCAGGCTGACAGAGAATAAAATACTAATCCCTATATGCCCGTTCATTTGAGCGGGCATTTGCTTTTCACAGCGGTGCGGTCAACGGTGGAAAAGCAACCATACCCAGCAAAGTCCGGAGGCGTAAACACAGACCGTGAGCAATGATCCCGCAAATACCAGCTTACCCCTATATATCCGCTGTTACAGCATCTACGATTCTCAGGCCCCGCCGCAACAAATCTTTCCACGGTGCAGAAATCCTCCGTGTTCGTCTGTTTTGTCCGAACAACAGAACAGATAAATACGGAGGGTGCCATGCAATATAGAAACAGCGGAGCAAGCGAAGAACATGTGATTCAGAACCAGTTTACCGCTTATTTGCTGGTGGCGCTGCGGCGAAGAAAGAGTGCCGTTCTTTCCCACCGCGATAGCCACCAGCAGCATGAACAGCCTATAGAATCAAGCGACAATGTATTTGCGTCCGCTTATGACATGGAAGACGCAGTATGCCGGGCGCTTGATCTGCAGACCGAATATGCTGCACTGATGCGACTTCTGGAAAAGCTTCAGGAGCGCGACAGACTGATATTTCTTTCCAGAGCGTTGGAAGAACGCTCATTTGCAGAGTTGGCCGACGAATTTCATATAGGCTATAAAGGAGTAGCCGCGATTTATTACCGCACAATTCAGCGAATCAAGAAAGAATTGGAGGAACGGAAATGAACTTCCTGGAACTGCTGATCTGTGCCAAAGCCGGAGACAACGAAGCTGCTGAATGCATCCTGACGATGTATCAGCCTATTTTGGTGAAGGAATCTGTCCTTGATGGAGCGCTCGATGAAGATCTGTATCAGGAACTTTGTCTGCAGCTGTTTCTTTGCATTCGGAAATTCCGTATTTAATCAGGTCTAAACAGGAAGGATGCCTCTTTTTGGGGCATCCTTCTTTTCATATAACAGGTACGCAAATGAAATCCACCCAGCCGCAATACATAGCAGTAATATATAAATAGTGGATAAATGCTCCGAAAGCTTTTCCCAAAGTGTAGCACTTTGAAACCAGACAAGTTCCATAACTTTCGTCTTATTTCACTCATATTATACAGCTAGGCAGAAAATTGTCAATCTGATTCCCTCTTGTTTTCAAGTAAAACGATAAAAAAATATTGGATAGACAAATGTTCGTTCGTCAATTTCAGGGAATTTGTTGGTTTCGTGGTTTGCAAAAAGTCGATTCGCCGTCAGCATTCTGGTAACAGCATTTTGTTGGGGAGGAGGATTCTCTTGTCAAACACAGGTGAAAACATTTATGAACGCCGGGACGGGCGCTGGGAAGGCCGTTATATCTGCGGCAGGAAGCCGGATGGGCGTGCGCAATATGTATCTGTTTATGGGCGGAGCTGCGCAGACGTTCGGAATAAGATCCGTGAGCGGCTTCGGTCGTGTACGCCGGAGTCTGCGCCGCGCAGCACCGGGACATCCGCTTTGACGGTAAATCAGCTTTTTGAATCATTCCTGAGTCATGCGGATGTGAAGCAGTCCACGTATGCCCGATACAAAACCGTCATTGACCTTCACATTCTTCCAAAGCTCGGCAAGCGGCGCGTCGCAGGCTTGACGGCGAAAGAGCTTTCTGGGTATCTGGCTGAGAAGCGGAAATGCGGAAATCTGCGCACTGGCGGCCCGCTCTCTGAAAAGAGCGTGCGCGATCTGGCTGTACTGCTGAAAAGCGCGCTCCGCTTTGCACAGAAAGAGTTTCATATTTACACGGATGCGCTGAATATGCCGCTTCCGTCGTACAAACAAAAGCGTGTGCGCGTCTTCTCAGATCAGGAGGTGCAGCGGATGGCAAGGGAGATTCAAGACGTGCCAAGTCAAAAGAATACCGGCATTCTGTTGGCCTTATGCGCCGGGATGCGGATTGGCGAGATCTGTGCGCTGAAGGTATCCGATATCGACTTTTTAGCCGGTACAATAGACATTTCACGCGCCGTGCAGCGGGTTCAGACAGGCAAGAAAACAGAATTGCTGGTGCAAACGCCGAAAAGCGACGCTTCGGAGCGCGTGATCCCGCTCACATCGGACTTGCTTTGCTATCTGAAAACCGCAGTCCGCGGATTACCGGAACACGCGTATATCCTGACCGGCCGGACAGATAAGCCGATGGAACCGCGTACACTCCGCTACTATTTCAGCGGTTTCCTGAAGCGATGCAGCATCCGATACCGAAATTTCCACGTGCTGCGGCACACATTCGCAACACGCTGCATCGAAACAGGCATGGATGTCAAAAGTCTGAGCGAGTTGTTGGGTCATGCAGACGTTCGCACCACTCTAAAGTTGTATGTGCATCCGTCTTTGGAATCCAAGCGGCGTGCAATTCAAAAAATCGCACTTCTGGATATTTGTTCGTAAAGTTTATTCGCCGTCAGGCATTCTGGTCAGTGCGGCGAAAGCCCCTGAAATTACGGAGAAATCCGTCCGATGATCCCCGAGTGCTACACTTTGGGAAATGCGAGCGCCGTATTTTCTATTTTAGTATGGCACGGGGAACGAACGCTATACTGTTCAAATTTACAATTTAATACATCATCATCCGAGGATTTGTAATCGTAAGTCACGGCCGCTGGGACCGGGCTTGCGGTGAAAGAGTAAAGGTAATGCGTACATGGTGCGCCAAGCTATTCGCCCGGAGCTGTGCGTGAGAGGACGCTTCTGAAGCGGCTGAAAGGCCGCCTGCCCGAAAGAGCGCCATTGTGGGGATTCCCCCATGAGAAGGTAAGAAGCGGACGCGGCGAGCAGGAAACTGCCTGCCAGATCACAAGTCAGAAAAATCGCTGTCCTCATGTTGGAATGACACCGTCAGCCTGACAGGGTGATGCTGAGGTTTTAGGACGAACCACCTTCTATCGAACTCAGGTCGGAAGCAGGGACGTCGATTTTGTGATAAAATTGGCGTCTTTTCGCATCTATGGGATAAGGGGGGCGTATGTCTCTCACGCGGTACATGGTGTGAGGGAGGACGGCCCTTTATTTCGGAATTGAGATGGAGGAACGTCATGAACCAGAATTGCACAGAACAGCAGTCCCGGCAGGATCAGACCATCTACAGCCGCATTGAGCGCGTGATCGCCTATAAAAACGTTCAGTTTATCCTTGAGCATCAAAGTGACACGCTGGAGCAGCTTTCGGCGTATTTGCAGAGCTGCATGGAGGACATCGGGCATCCTCCTGCCATGGTAGAGGTAATCGGCGGAGAGTACATCCAATACCGCTTTGGATCGTGGCAAAAGGCCATCCGAACCTTTTACAGCGGCAAAATCACCAACACGAAGAATCCGCCCCCATTCAAAGAACGCAAGATCGTCCGTGACCTGTACGAATTAGCGCAAAGACGGATGGCCGAGAAAGACACGGCTGGAACCTCCGGTGAGGAGGTGCAGCGATGAACCCGTACAGAAGCACGGAAGAGAACATGAGCGCACTGAAAAAAGTTTTGACCCAGCGCACGCTTGTTGCGATTGCCAACAAGAATGTTGAATTTGTCTTGAAGAACCAGAATGCATCGCTGGACGAGCTGGCCGAGTATCTGTGCAAGTGCCGCAGGTGGTGCGGGCATATCCCCGGTCGGACAGAGGTGATCGGCGGCGATTATATCGAGCTGCGGTTTCGCGGCTGGGTGAACGCGCTGTGTGCCAGCGGTGTTTCAAAGGAGCTTGCCGTCAAGCGCTTCCATCCCGCGCTGGAGAAAACCATGCTTTTCCAGCAGGAGTACGAGCGGCAGCGGGAGCAGGATAAGCGGGAAAAGCGGCAGAAGAAGGTCGCCAATAAAGAGAAGATGCGGCAGGAGAAATCCGAGCGCAAGCAGCCGAAGAAAACAGCGCCTCCCTCCGGCACTGCTGGTGATGGAGGAACGGCAGAATGAAAAAACGCCAGATTCCCCTTCAGGGCAAAGGCCGGCGCTTTCGCGCAGACCTTTGGCTGGACGAAAAAATCACCGGACGGACGCTGAACGCGCTGCAAATGCGCGGCGTCAAGTTCCCCGATGGCTGGAATCCCCGGAAAACGCCGGAGTTCAAGCAGGAATACCAACGCCAGCTGACGCAGTTCCGTCAGCAGCAGGCGGCAAAGAAAGCTGCGAAAAAGGAAACGCAGCAGGCGGCGCAGAAGCAGGCGGAATCGCCCGCAGCCGCGCCGGAAGCAGCTTCACCCCAATAATAATGTATGCCAATCTGAAACGGACAGATTTGCAGATAGATGTGCGTCTCATCCCCCTGAGATTCGCTTCATTGTGCGTCACATGACGCAAGGCCCCGGCTCTGCGCGGGAACACAGAGCCGGGGAACCCCCTTTCGCATATCCGACAATATTGGTGTTTACAGCAGATCCACCCTGCTGTGACATACCTGATTCGATGCTGTTTCTCGACCGGATCGGGGCGTACGAGAGAAACGAATTTCTGCAAAAACGAAAGGAGTTTCAAACATGAAACGTACCGGAAAAGTTTTAGCGATCCTTCTGGCGCTCGCCATGCTGCTCAGCGTAACAGCATTCGCAGCATGGGACGTCTACGGCGGCAATGACAACCACAATTCTGTGGTCACCAGCGCGCCGACAAGTGCGTCCCCCTCAGTAACGTCCATCGATCTCTCCAACAGCGGCAGAGGCTGGGACGGCATCGACAACGTTCCCGTTATGGAAACTGTCACGGAGAACGGCGAAGATGTTACCTATGCCTACGTCCTCTATGACGGCTACAGCAGCTACGGCGGCCAGCTGGCCAAGATCAACTGCAGCGCGGCAACGCCCTACGTTGTCTGGCGCAAGCAGGTCTCTGCATCCTCCGGCTTCCAGCTGTCCACTCCGTATCTGGATACCACGAACCGCGCGATCTACATCGGCGCTTCGAACGCGTCTGTCTACAACAACGTTGCAATCTCCAGCCCGGTCGCACTGACCGCTGGCACGGCCGGTACAGTGACCATTGGCGGCCTGAGCCTTCTGACGGCTGCCAACCGCGTTTCCGTTCCGGTCTACGTCGGCCACACCAGCGTTGCTGACCGCGGCACCCTCACCACCGAAGGCACTGCGACCATCCGGCTGGGCGGCGGCACGCCGGTCAACCTGACCCTGAGCACCACGCAGTCCAGCAGCGGTACGACCTACAAGATCTACGAGCAGGCAACCTATGATGCCGACGGCAACGTCAACGGCTACGACTACTATTACTACATCAACCACAGCGTCACGGCATCCAGCCTGACCGACGCGACCCTCTCCATCAGCGTCACGCTGAACGGCACCGGCACGATCGAGTCTGTCAGCATGTTCGCCAACAAGGGCGCTGTCACCAAGGTTTCCGGCATTGACAGCACGGATGCAAGCGGCGTGACACTTACCTCCGTGGTCAGCTCCGTCAACGGCCAGATCAATACCCCGATCACCCGCTATGGCAACTACATCTACTTCGGCACCTGGAGCGGCAATACCGCGATGCAGTATTATCAGGTCTATGTCAAAGATAATGATTTTGATGCCATTACTTGCGACGGCAATGCTGGCTTCTATTGGGCTGGCGCTGTGAAGCTCGGCAGCTATATCTACTTTGGCGGCGACAGCGGAAACCTCTACTATCGCAGCGAAAAGAAGTTCGATACGACGGGCGGCGTCGTGACACTTGCCGATACGGCGAATGAGGTGACGACAAGCAAGGCGGGCAATGTCCGCTCCACCATCATGACGGACGGCACCTACCTGTACTTTACCAGCCAGGGCGGCTATCTGTGGTGCTATAAGCCGAACGCATCGACTGGCGCACCGGAGTTCCAGTGGAGCGCGGCGCTGGGTGCAACTTCCACCTCTACGCCGACTAAGGTCGGCGACCGCATCTATGTGGGCGTCTACTCCGGCTTCAACAAGGGCGGCGTTAAGTGCGTCAGCGCTTCCACGCATGCGGTGGAGGACGTTATTGCCGTTGAAGATGCAAACAACTTCCCCGTCCAGTGCTCTATCGTCGTAAAGGGCACCGGCACCGGTACGGACTACCTGTTCTTCAACACGAACGCAAGCAATGGCCGCGGCTTCTGCTACAGCTATGATGGCTCGACCGCCACGGAGCAGTGGGCATCCAATCCGGATACCTACGCGCTGGGCGGTATGGCCTGTGACAATGGCATCATTGTCTTCGGCAATGATTATGACCATTTGTATGTTGTGAAGTAAGGAGGAACTGCGGGCGGGGATTGGGCACCCAGTCCCCGCCCGCATAGGTAGATAAAAGATGTGGAAGAGAGCAATTTCCCTTATACTATCAGTTCTCCTTATTTGCGCAATTTTTCCCCTATCTGCGTATGCAGCCGATGACACTCTCAATAACATTACGATTGATCTGACGAATTATCCAGACGATATTTCGTGTACAGAAGATGCCGATGAGGTTACTACCTTTACAATTGCAGCCGGGAGCAAAAAAATATTCTCCTACGAAGTTTCCCGGACATCGCGCGTTATTAGACTCACCCCCAGCGCTGAAAAACCAGTGCAGAAGTGGGAAATAAATGGGACAGAGTACTCATATGCCGATTCTGGAAGCGATGCATATTATATTGAACTCTCGGATGACTTCGACGCAACAATAGCACAGACATTTATCGAGCTTGGTTTAGGTAGGCGGGCCAGCGGTCAAAATTGGACAATAAAGCCAATTGGAACACAGAGTGGTTTTAAGGCAACGGTGGATGTTGCTGACAAAACGCAAGGCAGCGTAAGCTCGGTTGAGAACACAACCAATGAATTTGAACTGAAAGCAACCGCGAATCCCGGATATTCCTTTGATTATTGGCTTGTAAAGAGCGATGGCTCGAAGATCACGGAAAATCCGAAAAAGGTCACGCTGACGGCGGATGAAACCTATACAGCTTATTTCCGCAAGTGGAAACAGGCAACCGTGTCCAGCGAACCAGAAGGAGTAACGAGCGGTACAGATACAGACCTTGTAACGGCGGTGCGGAAATGGGACGACACATGGACCCTGACCGCATACGGTGCTGTATTGGACGGAAAAAATTATACGGTCGCTTATTGGAGCTGTGACGAAGACCCCAGTTTCCGATCAGACAAAGCTATGTTTGACGTGACACTGACCGAAGACCGTCACTATGTCGCGCACTACATTCCGTGGCAGATCACTGGCATCAGCGGCATGAGTGCGGGCGGCGGTTCGTGGATGTCAAAAACGGAGACCGGAAGCCGCCCGCTGATCGCGGGCACGAGCGTGACAGTCGCTGTCGAGTATGACGAAAACGTCTCCGATGTTAATCTCCCACACAGCACCATCGAGCTCTACAGCGGAGACGAAGCTGCGGTAAAGGCCGGAACGGCCACGCTGCTGGCAAAGCGCGAAGGAACGGGCGGTGGAGACCGCGATACTGCCTTTGACGGCGGCCGCGCGACAATCAACGTTGACCCCTGGCCTGAGGACGTCACAAAGATCACGGCTGTCGCCTATACGGACGGCTGTGAAAAGCACTACTGCACGCTGGATGTCGAGACTGGCTATGGCGCGGAGGGTCTCCCGCTGACATACCTGACCTCCCCGCGCAATTGCAGCACCTCGGCCACCGACCCCGGCCCCTACAGCCCCGATATCTATGACGCCATGGCTGTCCAGAACACCGGGACTGGCGCGATGGAGTTGTATGTGGCCGGTATCGGCGGCGTGTATCAGTATGCCGGCAGCAGCGGCACGACCGACTTCGTGCGCATGGCCGGTATGGAAGACCTGAACACCTCCGGCAATAACCTTGCACTAGTCAGCGTCGCCCTCGGCGTGGGCGGCACGGCGGACGATTTGACCGCGCTCGTCAAGGTCTATCATGCTCTCGGCGGCGATCAGGGCGGCACGACCTCCTACGAAGTCCGCTGGTATAACACTGCGGAAGGCAAATGGGAAACCAAGAACACCATCCCGAAGGACAAAGCCCCCAGCACCAACGGCGAAGCCAACAAGGTCCTCATCCTGTCCTCGGACGAGATCTGGACGCAGAACGCCTATTATGACGGCGTGGAATGGACACTGCACGGTCTTGACTTTGATACTTTCGAGAAGGTCAATTCCACCACGGCCTACGCCACCGCGACCAATGGCACGGTCTATAAGCTGAATGCGGTGCGCAGCGGTGTGTCGGATTCGTGGACGCAGGTCGATCTCGGCGGCAAGCTGCTCGGCTCCCGCTATGACGGCGCACTGGCAGTCAAGCTGACGAGCGGCGGCTACGCTATCCTGAACGCGGACAGCTCGACGGCGGCCACCTATCCCGAGATCACCAAGGATATCTTTGGTGATACATGGACAAAGGACGGCGTGTTCAAGCCTGCAACCTATGGCGAATCCTTCGTTCATACGGTTGGCTTCGGCGGCGACGGCAAGGTCTATGCACTGATTCAGGGCAGTGGACGCAACTACGTTGTCCGCGCGGACGAAAGTGGTTGGACGCTGATGGACACGGTCGAAGCGTTCGATGTCGGTGGCACCAATGAAATGGAAAAGCGCCCGGCTACCCCGACCTACATTGCAAACCTGGGTGAAGGCGTGTCCCTGTTCTTTGGCGATAAGGGTTCCCTGTATCTCCATGCACAGGACTTCACCGTGACTTTCAACTCCAACGGCGGCAGCGCTGTTGCTTCGATCACCGGGCAGGCGTGGAGCAGCTTTGTCATGCCCATCCCGACGAAGAGCGGCATGAGCTTTGCAGGCTGGTACACCGACGCGGGGCTGACCAAGCTTTATGCCAACCCCGTCATTCCCGCCGCAGACCTGGTGCTCTACGCCAAGTGGACGGAGACAAGCGCCGACCGCTGGGCAGAGGATCGAGAAAAGGCACTGAAGCAGCTCGATGATGCGCTTTCGCGTATGGAGCAGACGGACTACAGCGAAGCCAACTGGCAGCGCGTGCTGGTCGAATATGAAAACGGCAAGTACGCCATCGCCATCGCTGACCCGCAGCCCGCAAGCGAAGATCTCAGCGACATCAACAAGGCTGTGCAGGATACGATCTATGCCGCTCTGAACACGGCCATCGACCGTATGAATGCCATTCCGGTTCTGAATCTGCCCCCGATTGATGTTGTTGTGTCTATGGACGCACAGACAATCGGCCTCGGCTACATGATAAAGCCGACCATCGTGCATACCACCAAATACACAAAGGCCAGCGAAGTCATTACCGATGCCATTGTAGAGAACATCAAGACAAAGTATGGTCTTGACCTCAAGGGCTACGTCACCAAGCATGAGAGCGAACCGGCCGGAACCTACGCTTACATGAACACCGGTTCCGTCCTCAGTGACTTCTATCTGGCACAGGTCTACTGGCCGAACCAGCAGAACGCGAAAATCGCACAGTACATCCTCGATGTCTGCGGTGACAAGATCTCCGAGACGCAGGTCGAAAACGACAAGCAGGGCAAGTACCTGGGTGAGTTCGACTACTACAATATGTCTGGCTGGATGTACTCCATCAGCAACATTGGTGACAGCAAGCTTCCCTCCTTCCCCGGCGTTGGTGCTGCGGGCTGGAGACTGCGTGACGGCGAGGTCATGCGCTGGCAGTTCACGGTCTACGGCTACGGCTCTGACCTGAACGCGGACAACTCCGAATGGGGCAGCGCCAGCATCACCGGCGATTCCGGCGACAAGACCGAGCTGACCTACAAGATCGCGCAGATGCGTGAGGAGTACAAGGATGCATCCGCCGACAAAACCTATAAGTCCGGCGATGACAAGCTGGAAACGAGCCGCATCTACATGAACGTCTTTGACGATGTTCTGTGCGACCCGCTTGCCAATCAGGCGAAGCTGGACGCGGCTGTTGCAGACCTCGATCTGGTCGCTGCCGAGCTTGAAAATGCGGATGCGCTCACGGCTGTCACGGACAAGATCCTTGCCATCGGCACCGTCAAGCTCGAAAACGGCAAGCTCGTGAAGGACGGCGAGGTCACCGCTGAAAGCGGCCCGAAGATCGAAGAAGCCCGCAAGGCTTACGCCGCTCTGAACGAGGAACAGAAGAAGCTCTTTGACAAGGCGTATCCGGAGTACCTCGAAGCACTCGAAGCTGCCGAAAAGGCATACGAGCAGGTCAAGGACACCGAAGCAGCCAAGGCTGCTGCCGCAGAGGTCGATGCAATGATCGACGCACTGCCCAATCCCGAAGATATCACCCTTGACGACAAGGATGCCATCGACGCGGCGATGAAGGCATACGACGATCTTTCCGATGCTGCAAAGGGTTATGTCGAGAATCACAACAAGCTCGTTGCCTGCAAGGAAGCGTATGACAAGCTGAACGACAAGCCGAATCCGCCTACGCCGCCTACGCCGCCTACACCTCCCACTCCGTCGAAGCCCACCACACCGAGCAAGCCGAAGGACGACAAGCCCACCACGGGTTCCTCGTTCACGGATGTCCCGGCTGGCAGCTGGTATGCGGATGCTGTGAAGTATGTTTCTGAAAAGGGCCTCATGAACGGCACCTCCAGGAACGGCTTCAGCCCGAACGCCACCACCACGCGCGGCATGATCGTCACGATCCTTGCCCGTGTCGAGGGCGTCAACACCAATGGCACGCCGTGGTACGCGGCAGGCCAGAAGTGGGCAATGGACAACGGCATTTCCGACGGCACGAACATGGTCGGCGAGGTCACGCGCGAGCAGCTGGCGGCCATCCTGTATCGCTACGCGAAGCTCAAGGGCTACGACACTACCAAGTCCAACAAGCTGGACAGCTTCAAGGATGCGGACAAGGTCTCGTCCTGGGCCGTGGAAGCAATGCAGTGGGCCAACGCAGAGGGCCTGATCAACGGCAAGAGCAACAGCATGCTCGACCCGCAGGGTAAGGCCACCCGCGCAGAAACCGCCGCGATCCTCATGCGGTTCATGGAAAATATCGCAAAATGAAATACGCAATCCAACGTTCTGAACTGAATATTGGATAACCACCCAAGCTGGGCGGTTCCCCACGCGAAAGCGTGGGGAACCGTGCGGCTTATTCGTGCGTTTAAGAGAAGTTTTGAACATACGAATAAACTGCACAAAAAGCAGACTTTTTGAAGGGGGAAGCCCTTTTCCCGAAGGGCAAACACACATGAAAAAATTCTTTGAAAGGTTCCCATGGGTGCAGCAGGCGGGCTGCGGCGTACTGATCTGTGCACTGCTGCTGAGTATCTGTCTGCCGCTCATGGGCATGCGGTCGGCCGAGCCGGAAAATCCCATCCTGCAAGCCGCGCCGCAGGAGATCACCGTCCTGCAAGCCGGGCAAGCGCCCGGTCACGCCGGAAACGGTGAGGCGGAAAGCAAGGATGCTTCCGGTTCGGGCGGCAGCACCAACAGCGAGCTGACCGGCGAACAGGAGCAGCCCGATCCGCAGGAAACGGAAAACCAGACGGAGCAGGGACAGGACACCCAGCCGGAGCAGCAGCCGCAGGGCAAGCCCCAACAGGAAGTCCTGGCCGACGCCGCCATCGGCACGAATACGGATTCCAACAAGGGCGACGAGGGTGAAGAAGCCGGAAACACCGGCGAGACAGACGAAAACCTGCCGGAAACGGAGCTGGATCTCGGCGCGGTGCTGACGTGGTACAAGTACGGTTCGCAGGCAAGCTCCATGGTCTGCGCGCCGGGAGAATCTGTCGGCAAGCGCGTGCTGCTTGCCCAGCTGGATAGCGGCCGGCTGCGCTATGACGTTGATCTCACCGGCATTGATGCAGACGATGCGGAGGTCACTGGCGTACAGGTCGCCGTGGGCAACGGCGTACCGCAGGATGCGGATACGCGCGGTGTGCTGGACATGACGCTGCCGGACGGCGCGGAGTACCAGAACTATATCCTCACCGTGCAGGCACATGCCGCGCAGAAAAATCAGAAGGGCGAGACCGTGGAGACGGACGTGGAATTTGCGTTCGTGCTTCGCTTGGAGAGCGGCATTGATCTGGATCTGCAGCTCACCTGGCAGCCGACCGGTCAGGCTACCTGTCCGGCCAACGGATCTGTCAGCCGCACGGTCAAGAGCGACACGCTGACCGAGGGCAGATTTACATATGCGCTGACCTTCCTTGGCGAAAACGCAGACGATGCGGTCATCCGCACGGCGGAATACTGGGCGACGGACGGTGAGCGCGGCACGCTCTCAGAGTCCGGTGAGATCCCAATGGCCGCGGCAGACGGCAAGGACACGGAAACCTATTATTTCGCCGTGACCGCCGAGGTGCTGGGACAGACCATCAGCTATACATTCGTCGTGACGTATGAGGATGGCCTAGACCTCCAGCTGCAGTTCACATGGTACGAGAAATCCGTCACAGCGCAGCAGATTCTCTGCGATGCAGACAAGCGTGCGGCGCTGACCATCAAGCACAACCAGATCAATAACAGTGAGCTTTTGTATAAGCTCGGCCTGACCGGCAGGAGCGCCGAGGACGCGCAGATCACGAGCGCCAGCTTCAACGGTGCGGCAATGAACACGGACAGCGGCTCTGTGCAGCTTGAATCGGCGGAAAATGGCGCGACCTATACCATCCTTGTGGCAGCAAAGGCCAAGGATCGCACAGTCACGTTTACAGTCACAATCCGCTACCAGAGCGACGTGAGCATGGAGATGTCCTACACGGTCATGGAGAACGGCGCGGCAAAGCCCTGCGTGCTGACGTGTGAGAATAAGAAAACTGTCAACGCGGAGCCGGTCTATGACGATCAGCTGACGGAAGGACTGCTCACCTACACATTCGCAATCCGTGGTGAAGAAGCGGCAGATGTGACCATCCAGTCTGTCCGCTGCTACCAGACCGGCAGCTTTCAGACAATCACGCTCCCATCCCCCAGCGGCAGCGTGACGCTGCTGTTGGACGGCGACAGAACCGGCGACAACACATTCACGGTCACGGCCGCCAGTTCGGGTGGCGAAAGCTATACGTTCATTTTTAGCATTCCGTACAAACATCGCGGCGAAAACAAGGTCAAAATCCAGACCAACCTGCATGACGGCGACACCGTCACCAACGGGCAGGAGGTCAACCTGACCGTTGAAGCATGGACGGAGGATGCCCAGGGAAACCGCGTCAGCCATATCCTTGCCACTGGCACGGAAACAAAGCTGACCGTCCAGCTGGACGGCAAAACCGTGCAGTTTGAAAGCAGCTCCGGCTATGTGCAGCAGTATCTGCTTGTTCCGGAGAATCTGGATGTGGGCGACCGGAATGAACATGAGCTGTATATCTACGCCGAGGATGAAAAGGGCAACTTCGGTGAGCTGCGCCTGAAGCTCATCGGCAAACGCACCGAAGAGGGTCAGAAGATCGGCACGGCCAGCATCTATATTGACATGAGCGTGCTGGGGCTTGGTGTCCGCGGACCAATCAGCTACGATGTGCTGTCCAAGGAGCCGATTTCCTACGCAGTCGCCAAGGCTGTGTGGGATTATGACGCGGGCGACCCGTTCGGCACAGCAGCGTCCAGCTTCCACTGGCCCGCCAGCCGCTGCTCCTACAGCGGTACGCTGGATACCGGCTTCTATTTACAGACCATGGACGACGGCTCCGGCCTTGGCAGCCGCGCGAACGCACTCAGCGGCAACTGGAGTCAGTTCGGCAGTACAGAGGACGAAATCCTCGCCGGGATCGACAGCCATTTCGGCGCGGGCAGCAATGAGGCAATCCTCTGGCGCTGCATCTACCGCAACGGCATCCCGCTGTCCGGCACAAGCACCGGCATCGGCGAATTTGATTATACAATGGGTTCCGGCTGGATGTACTCCATCGGCGGTGCGGACTTCTACCCCGGTTCGCCCATGTCCGGCTATTACCTGCAGGACGGTGATACGCTGACGCTCCGCTACACACTGGCCTACGGCTGGGATGTCGGTACAGGTGAGAGTGGCTACGGCAATAACGTGGGCTACTGCATTACCTGCATGAACGGCAGCTGGTCGGTTCATCACAGCTATGAGACGGTCACGGCAGCGGATGGCACGACAAAGTATGTCTGCCATAGCTGCGGCATGGTCGAGGGCTGCCCACATGAGCATAAGGAATATCAGAATCAGGGCGACGGTACATGTGTACAGGTTTGCAAGGACTGCGGCGAGAAGATCGGTGTGCCGCGCGCACATGAGCTGGAATATACCGCAGACGAGGGGGCAGATACGCATACCGCGAAGTGCAAAAACTGTGACTTTACGGAACAGTCCCCGCACGAGTGGACAGAGCTGACCGACACTGCAACCTGCACCGAAGCGGGCGTGAAAACCTCCAAGTGTGAGATCTGCGATGCGCAGAAGGAAGAAGAATCCCCCGCAGCCGGGCATAAGCCGCAGAACGTGTGGATCGTCGATGACGATCATAAGCACCACTATCAGGAATGCCAGATCTGCCATGAAAAGCTGGAGGACACCTACGGCGAGCATCACTATGTTCCGTATGGCGACGACTGGCAGTGCAGTGTCTGCGGCCAGATCCACGGCTTTGACTGTGACGGCAAGCTGGTGCCGGATGCATCACGGTCCAACTGCAAGTACCTGATCGGCTATTGCTCGATCTGTGAACTGGAGTTAGAGAAGTTCGGTTCGCCGGGCGAGTTTACAGACTATCATACGTTCAGCGAGGGCGTCTGCACGGTTTGCGGCACGACAGACCCGAACTACCAACCGCCGACTGACCCGAATCCGGGCGGCGGCGATACTGGCGGCGGTGACACTGGTGGCGGCGACGGCGGTGGTGATACCGGCGGTGGAGACGCAGGTGGCGGTGACGCAGGCGGTGGAGATGACGGCGGAGGAGACTCCGGCGGAGATCTGTAAGGAACATCATAAAAGAAAGAAATAACGATAGGAGCAGATTTATGAACACAAAGATCAATGAGATTTTACAGGAGATCGAGTCCGTCATCGTCGGCAAGAATGAAATTGTCGAGAAAATTCTAATGGCAATTCTGGCGCAGGGCCACGTTCTCATGGAGGACGTGCCCGGCGTCGGCAAGACCACCACAGCTATGACTTTTGCAAAAGTCCTCGGCTTGGAGACCCGCCGTGTGCAGTTCACGTCGGATACCGTGCCGTCAGACATCATTGGCTTCTCGGTCTATGACAAAAAAGCAGACGAGTTCGTCTATAAGCCCGGCGCGATCATGACGAACCTGCTGCTGGCAGACGAGATCAACCGTACCTCCAGCAAGACGCAGTCCGCGCTGCTGGAAGCGATGGAAGAACATAAGGTCACAGTGGACGGCAAAACGTATGCTCTGCCGGATCCCTTTATCGTCCTTGCCACGCAGAACCCGGTCGGTTCTGCCGGCACGACGATGCTCCCCAATTCCCAGCTTGACCGTTTCCTCATCCGCGTCAGCATGGGCTACCCCGACCATAAGAGCAGCGTTAATATTCTCCGTGACCGCCATGTAGATAACCCGCTGGATCGGGCGTATGCGGTGGTCAACAAGGAAGAACTGCTGGGACTGGTGCAGGACGTGCGAAAGGTCGATATGCGCGATCCCGTTCTGGACTATGTGACCACGCTCGTAGAAAAGACCCGCACGCATCCGCAGGTGGCGCTCGGCGTCAGCCCGCGCGGCGCGCTGGCGGTGTGCCGGATGGCAAAGGCGTATGCGTATCTCAATGGCCGTGACTTTGTGATGCCGGAGGACGTCGCCGCGATCTTCCCGGACGTCTGCGCGCATCGACTGATGCTGAACAGCAAGGCCCGCATGATGGAGGAAAAGCCGGAGGGCATTCTGGCAGAGATTTTGAAGTCCGTGGACATGCCGGTGCTGAAAAAATGAAGATAGTACGAAAAATTGTCTGGCTGCTGCTGACGTTGGGGATTCTTGTCCTCACGGTTCAGACAGCCAGCCCCATCGCGCTCGGCCTTGCCGCCTGCATGGTGCTGCTGCCGCTTTTGTGCCTGCCGGTCAACTTGTACGCGGCCAAAAAGCTGAGGCTGGCGGTCAGTCTGCCCGTGAATCTGCGCAAGAGTGAGAGCGGCGTGGCAGAGCTGACCGTGCAGAACCCGACTGTTTTCCCAATTTGCCAGATTTCCTGCCGTGTGTGCCTGGAAAACCAGCTGAACGGCGAAACACAGATCGTGCATGTGAGCGGCGGCATCTGGCCGAAAAGCAAGCGGTCGATGAAGATTTCTCTGCAAAGCCCGTGGTGCGGACGCATTCGCCTGGCCGTGGAATCTGCCCGTCTGTATGACTGCTTCGGCCTCATCGGCGTGAAAACGCAGCCTGACGCGCACAGCGCCTGCGTCGTGCAGCCGGATACGTTTTTGCAGACGCTGGTGCTGTCCCCCGCTGCGGCGCACATCGACGATACCGAGGATTATTCCAACGAGCGGCCCGGCTATGACCTGTCCGAGATGTTCCAGATCCGCGATTACGTTCCTGGCGACAGCCAGCGGCAAGTCCACTGGAAGCTCAGTCACAAATATGGCAAGCTTATTGTAAAAGACCCATCGCTGCCCATCACGCGCTCCGCCGCGGTATTCTGGGAGCGCACGGAAGAAGCCCCGACGGCAGACAGAACAGATGCGGAAGCCGAGATTGTCGTCTCCGTCTGCCGGAACCTTCTCTCCCAGTCCGTCCAGTTCACAGTCGGCTGGAACGAGGGCAACACGGGCCGCTGCGTGTTCCAGCAGATTCGGGATATGGACGACCTCATCGGTTTGCTTCCGCGTCTGTTTACGGCAAAGGCGACAACCGGCGTCAGCGGTGCGTCGCTGCTTCTCCAAGAGGTATCTGCTGGAAGCTGGTCGCATCTGATTTACGTTTCCGGTGAACAGCAGGCGGAAACGGAGCAGCTTTCGTCCATCGGGCGGCTGACCGCGCTTGTCTGCGGTGAGCAGTTCAATGAGAAAGATTACGCCGCGCAGCTCTCCGAGCTGGAACTGTAAGGAGGGCAGGCTATGAAGAACAAAAGAAATACCGGCCTGCGTGCCGGCGTTTACCAGGAAAGCAGCGATCAAAAAAGTACGCTCTTTGATCTGCTTGCCAGCATCCTGATTTTCCTCGCGCTTGCCGCGATTTTCTACACGGTAAGCGGCTTCTCCGCCATGCTCTGGTTGCTGGGCGCAGGCGCTTTGACCTGCATCGCCGCTGCAGCCATCCGGCATTTCAAAAAGATGAAGCTGCTGTTCCCCATCCTGCTGGCGGCACTGCTGCTCGTTGTCCTGTTCGCGCGGAACCCGCTGCTGAACGGCTTCAGTGCGGCGTGGAACACGCTGCGGGACCTCTGGGCGGCGGAAAAAGGCATCCTCCTGCCGCTTGCCGAAACGGACAGCACCGGCCTTTGGCTGGCCGGGATCGTGGCAGGTATTCTGCTTGCGATGGCGAGTGTCGCGCTCTCGCGCGTACCGACATTAACGGCAGGTCTATTAGCAGCCTTGAGCGTAGCGGCAGCATTCGTGCAGCCGGGTATCCTGCTCCTTGCTGCGGCAGCGATTGCTCTGCTGATGCTGACCTGGCAGAAAAACAAAAACGCCGTCTCGGCGGCGAGCTTCCTGCTTGTGGGCGTGATCGTGGCGGGCGTAGCCGCAATTTTCCTGCAAACAGGCACGATGCAGACCCTTTCACAAAATGCGAAGGACGCTTTGCATCACTGGCGCTACGAAAAAGCGGAAGAGATTCTGCCGGAGGGCGATCTGTCCGAACCGGTCGTGAAGGCGGAGAGTACGGACACCATTCTGTCCGTCACGGCGGACACGGCGCAGACACTCTATCTGCGCGGCTTCGTTGGCGACACCTACGAAAATGAAACATGGACGGCGCTGGATACGGAAACTGCCGCAGAAGAAAAAGAACTCTTTTACTGGCTGCATCAGTCCGGATTTTATCCCCAAAGCCAGTTGGCGACCGCCGCCCGGCTGATGGGCAATTACCAGTCCGGCAGCGTCAGTGTCCAGAACCTTGCCGGGTGCAGCCTGTATCGCTATGAGCCGTGTACGGTGCTGCCGGAACGCGCTGGACTGACGAAAAACAAAATTCAGCCCTCTACGCTTGAAACAAACGGTCTGCGCGGTGAGCGCGGATATTCCTACGAGACAGTTTCGGACGCACAGACGATTCTGCCGGAGCTTCTGGGCTTTTTGCAAAATGACACGTCGGACGGCGTGAGATCGTACTTACAGATGGAAAGCGCGTACCGCGAATTTGTATATTCCTACGCGCTGACCGTGCCTGCAGAGTTCCGCGCGCAGCTTGGCGCGGTGCTGGATCAATGCTGCGAAAGCTACGGCCCGGCAGACAGCCCGACGAAAGAGCAGGCGCAGGCGGCTGCGCTGGCCTTTTTGGAGAGCTGCTTCGACGGAAGCGGTGATATCGCGCTGCCGCTGGCGGATACCGCGGACGGCACAACGTATCAGTACGCGACTGTTGCCGCGCTGGCGCTCCGCTATTACGGCATCCCTGCCCGCTATGTCGAGGGGTATACAGTAAAAACCACTGAGAATGAACCGACAAGCGTAGATGCAAGCGCCGCGGGCGCATGGGTCGAGGTGTATCAGGACGGCATCGGCTGGCTGCCGCTGGCGCTGACGCCGGGCCTCGAAGACCTCTCTGCCGAGCAGACCGAGAGCGGCATCAAGCCGGTCGGCGCAGGCAAGGAAGGCAACGGCGACGGCCCGCGCGTAACAGAGGGTCAGGAGCTGGAGCAGGACGATGCAGAGCCGGACAACTCGGAGGACAACGCCCCGGACGGCGGCCAGCGCACCGGGCTTCTCCACAAGCCTGCGTTCTGGATCATCCTCATTGCGGCACTGCTGCTTCTATTGCTTGCGGCTGTCTTCATCCGCCATGCGGTCATCCTAAAAAAACGGAACGAAACGTTCACGCAGGAGGATCCATCCGCCGCAGCCGCCTGCCTGTTTACAGACTGCGCGGCACTGCTGGCAGCAATGGGCTTCAAGCGCGGCACAGGTTCCATGCTGGAGCTTTGTGAAACGGCGAAGACGCAGCTTGGAGAGGAGTACGCCGCGAAGCTGCACGATATGACCATGTATAACGCACAGGCGCTGTTTTCCAGCCGTGCAATCTCACCGGAGCAGCTCACAGAAATGCGGGCGTTCCACGGCACGACGATGGAAAACCTGAAAACACGCTGCAAGCCGCTTCGCAAGCTGCGGCTGAAATGGCTGAATTGTCTCTACTGATGGGAGGTAACCCTATGAAACTGAAACGAATGACCGCAGTATTGCTCCTGCTGGCGATGCTCCTGTCCTGCCTGCCGCTCAGCGTGCTGGCAGCGGACGCAGAGCCGGTCGAAGCGGAGAATACCGTGGACACCGCGCCTGCGGAAAATACAGACGCGGAAGTGACCACAGAAGAACCTGTGGAGGAAGCTGCAATTTCGACGCAGGCGGTCAATGCAAGCGGATATTTCTATTTTTCCGCCGAAACGGCAAATAAGCTGCTCATTGCGCCGATGCGGATCGCCTTTACGGATGGGCAGACCATCCGGCAGGCGCTGTACGCCAGCCAATATAGCTTTGTGGAGAGCAACAGCAGCGGCTTTATTACAACGATCGAGGGTGTCAACGGCAACTATATCTACGGCAGCGCGCCGGACAGCGTTTCCATTGACAGCGCCGCCAATACCGTGACGCATTTCAGATTTAGTGAAGCCTCGAACAGCACGCCGTCCTCCGGCCTGCAAACCTTGATGCAGGTCATGGCGGACTATCTGGAAGAAGATTCCGACATCCAAAATGCTGCGGCGGAGGAATACCAGACGGCGCTGAACGGCTATCTGAACGTCACCAGTGAGACCGCGCAGAGCTATGCAGCCGCGATCACGGCAAAGATCAACGCCTATAAAGCCGGACAGAACACCAAATACGCGGTGACCTTCTCCGGCTATTCCGGCAGCGGGTATACTGTGTCCGCGGTCAGCGATTACGGTAAGCAATTCGAGGATACCGGTCACACCGGAAAACTCCAGCTCCCGGCTGGCGGCTATACCTTCTACGTCCGGCAGGACAACTGCATGGTCTCCGGCAAGATCACGGTCAGCGGTGCAATGACGGTAAGCGCCAGCCTGCCCACCGGGGACTGGTTCAATGAGAGCAGCCTACAGATTTCCAGCGGCTACGACGCGGAGTTCGATGCGAACTGCTACAAATATACGCTGCAGGATCATACCGCAACCGTGCAGGTGCCGGACAGCTTCACCGGACGGCTGTATCCATATTTCACGTTGAACACCACAGGAGCAGCGGTCAAGGCCGTTTACACGGACATAAGCGGTGCAGCCAGAGATAAGGCCATCCCGGCTGAGTCTAAAGCGACCAGCATTGACAATGCGCTCTCCCGCGGCGCGGCGGGCAATACGGTTGCGCTCAGAGCCAGCAAGACCGGTTCTGACGGTTATACACAGAGCGTGGATCTGACGCTGCAGCTCGACCGCATGCCGACGCTCGGCAGTCTGCGCGTGACCAATGCCGCAGATACGGCGCAGGCGGCGACAGAGAGCTTCTCCAGCACCAAGACGGAATATACCTATAAGATCCTTGATTCCGAACAGGTACTGAAAATCTATCCGACCGCCACGGTCTCCGGGTCTTCCATCACAGTCAACGGAAACGCACTGGACACAGACGGCAGCGCGACCGTGACAATCTCCGGCGAGACGACAGTCACGATCACGGTTTCCTCCGGCAACTATGCGACAACCTATACATTGGCGATCCAACCGGGCCAAGGAAAAAAGGTCACGTTCAAGACGGCCAGTGATGTCACACTGACGGTCGTAAACAAGAACGGCGAAGAACTGGCCTATACCAAAACAGTCGGCACCGGAGGCACGATCAATTATCTCTATACGCTTGTGCCGGGTGACAACTACTCATATGTTGCGACGCAGGGTACCTATTACCACGCGAAAAAGTCCTTTACGCTTGGCAGCAACGAGGTCATTCAGGTATCGGTCAAGCAGGAGGACTGGCTGGAGGTCCTTGACCTTGGTGACGCAACAGAGCAGACAGCGCGCGGCAATTTGAAAATGAACGCAGCGTTTGACAAGCAGACCCATGAATATACGCTGGATATGCTGGACGCGACCAACGCGCTCTGTGTCTGGGTCAAAACGCAGAAAGGAACTTGCCGCGCAATTTATTCCTGCCAGAGTGCCGCGCGGGACAGCAGTATCATCCACGAAGAAACGCTCACCAGCAATAAAGTGACCGGCAGCAGCCTGCTGGAAGCACTGCTGTCCGGCAGTGCCTACGGCAATACCGTGACGTTCCGCGTAACCAACACCGATGCGTCGGACGGCGTGACCTATTATGTGGATTACATTCTGCACATTGAGCGCATCCTGTCGCTGAAAAATGTGACGATCAGCCTGCAGAACAGCCCGGTCACGATCAACCGGAAAAGCAGCACCACGACCGGCTTCAGCGGAAAGGAACTGGAATACACGATTCGCGTTCCTGCTGCGGCATCGCTTCTGAACCTTACGTTCCAGGAGCATATGGACGCGCCCCGCTATGGCGACGATACGACGGGCTACGAGATTGCGCTGAATGGCACGCCGCTCACCTCACTTGAAAATGTCCCGCTGAAGCTGAACGGAACGGAGCAGGAGGAAACCATCCGCATTACGGTGACGAACCAGTTCGCACCGGAGGCCAAAACGGAATATACGATCACGGCACAAAAAGCTGCGACGACTGCTGTGCGGTTTCAGCTTCACCCGGCTGACGCACAGGTCTATCTGTATGAAACTGTCAGTCATAACCGCGTCTGGCCGAATGACGACGGAACGTTCCCGCTTTCCGAGGGCTTTACCTATGATTGCTCCTTTACGAAAGCCGGATATATAGGTCAGAACGGGAACATGGAATTGACCACAGAGAACGGGCAGAAGCGCCTGACATTCGGAACGGATACTTATACGAATCTCTCTGCGGTGTCGGTCACGCTGCAAAAGGCAGACGCGAACCCCAGCATTGTTGATTTTGACGCAGAATGGCCAAATTTCCGCGGCACAGACAGCAACAACGGCATTACGAACGCAAAGACACCAATCAGCGCGGCGGACGGCATGCTGTATTGGGCATCCCCGCTGGGCAAGGGCTGGGATAACGGCGCGGTCAGCAGCCCCATCCTTGTGGATGACTGTTTGGTCGTCTATGCTGGCAGTAAAATCTACCGTGTAAGCAAAGCCACAGGCCAAGTTGAGGCCGAAGGCAATATGGCGGGAACATCCAGCTTTGCAATCAATGGCCCGACCTACGCGAACGGCATTTTGCTTGTCGGTCTGTCCAATGGACGCATTCAGGCATTCAACGCCAAGACGCTGGAATCCCTGTGGCTGTATACCGACCCGATGGGCGGCCAGCCGAACTGCCCGATCACGGTTCTGGGCGACTACGCCTATACCGGCTTCTGGAACGGCGAAGCGTTGGGCGGCAGCTTTGTATGCGTCAGCCTGACGGACGAGGATCCGACAAGCACGACGGAAGCAAAATACGCGACCTGGCGGCATGAGCAGGACGGCGGCTTCTATTGGGCCGGCGCTTACGCCTGCGACGACTTCATCATGGTCGGTACAGACGACGGCGATGCCCTGCGCTCCTACCTCTATCTGTTCGATCCGCTGACCGGCGAGGTGCTGGACTCCAGAAGCGGCTTTGACAGCGATATCCGCAGTACGATCTGCTATGACAGTGTAACAAAGGCATACTACTTTACCTCCAAGGGCGGCACGTTCTACCGCGCAAAGGTTGAAGCGCAGAACGGCAGCTACGCCATTACAGCATGTGACGGACTGAAGCTGGACAACGGTTCCGACGATCCGGCGCTTCCGCCGATGAGTACCTCTACACCGGTCGTTTATAATGGCCGTGCATACATTGGTGTCAGCGGCACGGGTCAGTTTACGCAGTATTCCGGCCACAACATCACGGTCATCGATCTGGAAAACTGGGAAATTGCGTACAAAGTGCCGACACAGGGCTATCCGCAGACGAGTGGTCTTCTGACGACGGCCTATGAGCAGAAGAACGGATACGTCTATGTTTACTTCTTTGATAACTATACGCCGGGAACGCTCCGCGTGCTGCGAGATAAGCCGGAGCAGACGGCAGTAGACTATCGGACAAAGGAATCGTTTTCTGGGAAGTCCTACTATACGCCCTACGCAGTTTTTACTCCATATGACAAGCAGGCGCAGTACGCGATCTGCAGCCCAATTGTGGACAGCGACGGCACGATATATTTCAAGAATGATTCGGGCTATCTGATGGCTTTCGGTCGGAGCGTTGAAAAGATCGAGGTTACAACAATGCCCCAAAAGACACAGTATGCAGCCGGCGAAACCTTTGACAAAACCGGTATGGTCGTGACGGCTACGCTCTCGGACGGTTCAACGCGCGATGTGACGGATATGGTGTCTGCGCCAGCGGGTACGCTTGCAGACGGCACGACAGAGCTCACGCTGCAGTTTGGCCGTGACCAGACCATGTATCGCAACGCCACGGCAAACGGCGAAAAGATGACTGCCGGCAATAAAATTGCAGCAATCACGACAACCATACAGATCCGTGTGGGCGATACGACCGATACCGGTGCGCTTGCCGACGATATTACATGGAGCTTCCGCCCGGCTGTAAATACGCTTTCCATTGACGGCAAGATCCCGGAGGGGCACAAGGTTCTGATTGCATGCTACGACGACAGCGGCAAGCTGACAAAGCTGGAGGTGCTGACTATCAAGGGCAGTGTGACGCTGCCGGGCAGCGCAAAGATCCGCGTGTTCTATATTGACGGCAACAGCAAACCGCTCTGCGCGGCCGCCACGGTTCTTGGATGATAAGGAGATGCAGTGTATGAAACGAATCGCTTCCAGAATGCTCTGTATCCTGCTCCTGCTTTCCCTGTTGCTCTCCCTGACCGCCTGCGGCAAACCGGAAATGCAGCTTGAAAAAACGGCCGGCTATCTGCAAGCGCAGGTAGCCGAGCCGGGAGCGGCCTCCATCGGCGGAGACTGGCTGGTGTTCGGGCTGGCACGCTCCGGCGTAAAGGTTTCGCAGAAATACTACGATACCTATTATAACAATGTAGAAGCGGCTGTCCGGGAGAAGAACGGAGTCCTCAGTGAGCGCAAATACACCGAGTATTCCCGCACGGTGCTGGCGCTGACCGCCATTGGAAAAGATCCTGCCAGCGTGGCCGGATATGATCTTCTGAAACCGCTTGCGGATTTTGAACAGGTCGCAAAACAGGGCATCAACGGCACAATCTTTGCGCTGCTCGCACTGGACAGCGGAAAGTATGAAATTCCAGAGAATCCGGATGCCGCGGTGCAGGCAACACGGCAGATGTATGTGGACGAGCTGCTCACGCGGGAACTGCCGGACGGCGGCTGGACGCTGACCGGCGGCGAGCCGGACGTGGACATCACGGCAATGACGCTGCAGGCGCTTGCCAAATACCGCGAGCAGCCGGAGGTTGAAGCAGCCGTGGAACGCGGCCTTGCCGTTCTTTCCTCCTTGCAGGAGCCGGACGGCGGCTATACTTCATGGGGTTCGAGCAACAGCGAATCGGTCGCGCAGGTGATCGTGGCGCTGACGGAGCTTGGTGTGCCGCTGGATGATGCGCGCTTCGTGAAGAACGGCGTTACCGTCGAAGACGCGCTTCTGCGCTTCGCACAGGAAAGCGGCGCGTTCGTGCATGTGTTGGACGGCAGCGGCGGCGACGACGGCATGGCGACAGAGCAGGCATTTTATGCGCTGGCTGCGATCCATCGCGCCGAAACAGGCGAAACCACACTCTATGACATGACGGATGTGATGTAATGAAGCAGTTTTACAGACTGGCCGCACTTTTTCTGGCGCTCCTGCTCCTTTGTGGCTGCGTGGCAGGAAACGGCTATGGGAAACCCGAGAGGAAGGAGGGGCAGGATGAATACCTGACCGACCCTGTTCCGGAGGGCAAGCCGCAGCCGGTCGAGCCGCAGGACGTGACGGTCGGTGATACGGAATACACCTGCACGATCTCTATTTCCTGCGCGTCGATTCTGGACCACATGGATCTGTGCGACAAGGAAAAAGTGGAGCTTGTGCCGGCAGACGGCTGGCTGTTAAAGCCTGTGGAGGTCACCTTCAAGCAGGGGCAGAGTGTTTTTGACGTACTCCAGCAGGTCTGCCGGGATAACAAAATCCATATGGAATTTTCCATGACGCCGATCTACAATTCCGCCTACATTGAGGGCATTGGCAACCTCTACGAATTTGACTGCGGCGAGGTGTCCGGCTGGATGTATAAGGTCAATGACTGGTTTCCCAACTATGGATGCAGCCGCTACCAGCTTCAGGACGGCGACGTTGTGGAATGGGAATACACCTGCGAACTGGGCAAGGACATTGGCGGCGGCTATGCGACAGGCGGTGACGCATGAGAAACAGAGACACCTTTTCTGGCTACCATCCGACGATCAATTTTCTGTATTTCGCGCTGGTACTGCTCTTTTCCATGTGCCTGATGCACCCGGTCTATCTGGCAATTTCGCTGACCGGCGCACTGACCTACGATATTTACCTGAAGGGCCGGAAGGCGGTGCGGTTTGCCGTCATGGGATTACTTCCCATGGCGGCCGTTGCCGCGCTCATCAATCCGGCCTTTAACCATGAGGGTGCGACGATTCTGACGTATCTGCCCTCCGGCAATCCCTTGACGCTGGAATCCATGCTCTACGGCGTGGCCGCGGCGGTCATGCTGGCGAGCGTTGTTCTCTGGTTTTCCAGCTACAACGAGGTCATGACCTCGGACAAGTTCGTGTACCTGTTTGGGCGCGTCATTCCGGCGCTGTCGCTCGTTCTCTCCATGGCCTTGCGGTTCATTCCGAAGTTCAAGGCGCAGATGCAGGTCGTCTCCGAGGCGCAGACGTGCATCGGGCGCGATACCAAAAACGGCAGCGTCCTTCGCCGCGTCGGCAACGCCATTAAAATCTTCTCCATCATGGTAACGTGGTCACTTGAAAACGCGATTGAAACCGCAGATTCCATGCGCGCCCGCGGCTACGGATTGCCCGGACGCACGGCGTTCTCGATTTATCGTTTCGATGAGCGTGATAAAGCCGCGCTTGCGTGGCTGATCTTCTGCGGCGCGTACCTCATCTCCGGCTGGATGGCGGGCGGCACGTATTTCCGCTACTATCCGACTGTGAAAACCGCCGCATGGACGCCCATGACCGTGAGTTTCATGTGTGTTTATCTTGCGCTGGTGCTGACGCCGGTGATTCTCGACCGAAGGGAGGACAGACAGTGGAAATCTTTACAATCAACCATCTGAGTTTTGCATATCCCGAGCAGGAAAAACAGGCAATCTCTGACCTCACACTGTCCGTCCAACCGGGAGAATTTCTGGTGCTCTGCGGCCCCTCCGGGTGCGGCAAAAGTACGCTGCTGCGGCAGTTCAAAACCGTTCTCGCGCCGCACGGCAGACGTTCGGGAGAAATTCTGTTTGACGGAAAGAAGCTCGATGAGTTATCCCAGCGCGAACAGGCGGAAACAATCGGCTTTGTGCAGCAAAGTCCGGAAAATCAGATCGCGACCGACAAGGTCTGGCACGAGCTGGCGTTCGGCTTGGAATCCCTCGGCTACGATACGCCGACGATTCGCCGCAGAGTTGCGGAAATGGCATCGTTTTTCGGGATTCAGGAATGGTTTTACAAGCCGGTCACAGAGCTGTCCGGCGGGCAAAAGCAGCTCTTGAATCTCGCTTCCGTCATGGTGCTCCAGCCGAAAGTTTTGATTCTCGACGAGCCGACGAGCCAGCTCGACCCCATTGCCGCATCCGACTTCCTTGCCACCCTCGGCAAGATCAACCGCGAGCTTGGTACGACCATCCTTCTGACCGAGCATCGCTTGGAAGAAGCGTTTGGCTTTGCGTCGCGCGTGGCCGTCATGGATAAAGGCAGACTTCTTTGCACGGGCACGCCCGCCGAAGTGGGAGCGGAATTAAAATCCAGTGGCAACGCGATGTTTCTCGCCATGCCCGCCGCCATGCGTATCTGGGCGGCGACGGATTCCAAAGCGGTGTGCCCCATCTCCGTCTGCGACGGCCGGAACTGGCTGCTCGATTATGCAAAAGCACATGAATTAAAATCGATTCCCGAAGAAACAAAAAACGCACCGGACACGGAAACCGTTGTCTCGGCGCAGGAGCTCTGGTTCAAATACGACAAAGACCTGCCCGACGTGGTAAAAGGTCTATCCTTGGAGCTGCACAAAGGCGAATTTCTGGCGCTGCTCGGCGGCAACGGCACGGGCAAAACGACCACGCTCAAGCTGCTGGCAAACTTGAAAAAAGCCTATCGCGGCGAGCTGACCATCACCGGCAGCGTTGGGATGTTGCCCCAAAATCCACAGGCGCTGTTTGTGAAATCCACGGTGCGCGCGGATTTGTTGGAGATTTTACCAAAATCCGAACGCAAAACCGAGCGCCTTGCACAAGTCGTCTCCCTCTGCAAGCTGGCAGAACTGCTCGACCGCCATCCCTACGACCTCTCGGGCGGCGAACAGCAGCGCGCGGCGCTGGCGAAAATTCTGCTTCTGAATCCGGACATTTTGCTCCTTGACGAGCCAACAAAGGGCTTGGACGCGGAGTTCAAGCAGGTTTTCGGTCAGATTCTCCGCACGCTGCAAGCGTCCGGTGTGGCAATTTTAATGGTCAGCCACGACATTGAGTTCTGTGCGAAATATGCCGACCGCTGCGCCCTGTTTTTCGACGGCAGCATCGTCACCGAAGCCGCGCCGAGAACATTCTTCTCCGGCAACAGCTTCTACACGACCGCTGCGAACCGCATTGCGCGAGAGCTTCGGCCCGAAGCGGTCACGCCCGAGGATGTGATCGCCGCCTGCGGCGGCACAATCGAACCGGAAGCGGCTTTACCGGAATATCAGCGCATCCTGCCCGCGCCGGAGAAAGAGACGCGGACGGTGAAAAAACTCCCGGTCTGGCGAAAGATCCTTGCCGCCGTGTCCGGCATTGCTTCACTGACGCTCATCGCGCAGGCCATTGGCGTGACAGATTTGACAAAGCTCATCGACGCGAACGGTATGACCGCGCTGGCAGGTGGGCAGCTCAAGCTCTACGGCATTTTGCTCGCCGCGCTTCTTGTGTTTGCGCTATCCATTGGCCGCAAGGCCGAACGCCCGGATTACCCGATTCAAACGCCCGTGGAAAAACGCAAGCTCCAAAAGCGCACCGTGACTGCCACGCTGCTCATCCTGCTTTTGATTCCTCTGACACTGTTTGTCGGCGTGTACTACTTCGCAGGACGGAAATATTACTTCATTTCGCTGCTGATTTTGCTGGAATGTATGCTGCCATTCTTCCTGATTTTCGAGGGCAGAAAGCCGCAGGCACGGGAACTGGTGCTTATCGCCGTTCTGGTTGCCCTGAATGTCGCAGGCCGCGCCGCCTTCTTCATGCTGCCGGAGTTCAAGCCGGTTGTGGCAATGACGATTCTGGCGGGCGTGGCCTTCGGAGGCGAAACGGGATTCCTGGTCGGAGCCATGACGATGCTTGTCTCGAATATGCTGTTCTCGCAAGGCCCGTGGACACCGTGGCAGATGTTCGCAATGGGCATCATCGGCTGGCTGGCGGGCGTGCTCTACCGCAAAGGCGTTCTGCGGCGTGGCAGACTCAGCCTTTGCATCTTCGGCGTGATCGCGTCCACGATCATCTACGGCGGCATTATGAATCCTGCGTCTGCGCTCATGTGGTCGAACACGATCAACTGGAAAATCATTTTAAGCTACTACATCACCGGCCTTCCGGTCGATCTGGTGCGCGCAGCTGCCACGTTCATCTTCCTGTGGCTGGGTGCGGAGCCGATGTTGGAAAAACTGGACCGCATTAAAGTTAAATACGGATTGGTGTGCTGATAAATTTAAGAATATATAGCTTCAACACAAGGAATATGACAGAAAGACCATAATTATCCCAACGCGGGAATTAAGTTTTTGAAGGAAATACATTAAAATGACGATGGAATATTCTGAGCAGATTATATCTTCCAAACAGATTTACCAGATATTTGGTAATAACGTCAAGGCATACCGGAAGGCACAGAATAAGACACAGGAAGAGCTTGCGGCGGCCTTGGAGTGCGATCAGAAATATGTTTCCCGGATCGAAAACGGACAGGCAAAACCGAACCTCGCAATGTGTCTGCGTCTTGCCAACTTCTTTCATGTGTCCCTTGAGTTTTTGCTGGAGGGCGCATGTGAAGTGCAGTGTTCGCCAAAGGACCGGGAACGTCTCTGCAATCGTAAGATGTTAGAGGAAATCGGAAAAGTAATTACGTCCTATATGGGCTGAACCGCAGAGCAGCGTGCCTGCGGACAGATGGGAGGAAGTCATGAGAGTCAGGAGAATTGGAGCCCTATGCGTCACGCTCTGCCTGCTGCTGGCAATGATACCATTGGTATCGGCGGCAGGGGCAAGCATTGTCGTGCAGGCACCGGACAAGCTGCCGGATGTCGGAGAAAGCTTCACGGTCACCGTGTCGCTGAACGGAAACCCCGGCATTGGAGCGACGCAGGTGCGGCTAAACTACGATGACACGGTACTCGAATGCACCGAGGTCAAAAATGGAGTGCTGGTCGAGGGCATGATGACTGTGAGCAATCCGCATGGCACCCGCGATGGCAGTGCCGCACTTCTCGCAGCAGCGAGCACCACGACTGTGACCAAAGACGGCACACTCGCCGTGTTCACGTTCAAGGTCAAGGCCAGCGGCGACGCGAAGCTGTCGATCTCGCAGACAACGATTGCAGACGGCAATGGAACCGATATCCCATTTACATACGCGCTGCCTGCGCTTGTAACAGAGAATAAAACGGAGTCGTCCGCACCCGGATCTAGCGCGCCGGAACAGAAGCCCACGGAGGACGAACCGCAGCAGACGGCAGAAACCTTCCGCGATGTACCCTCCGGCCATTGGGCGTTTGCGTCGGTGGAGCGCGCCGCGAAGCTTGGGCTTGTAATGGGCTTCTCGGACGGGAGCTTCCACCCGGACGCGCCGGTCACGCGGGCACAGTTCGTGTTGATGCTCTGGCGGATGGCCGGGAAACCGGCAGCCGCGCAGAAAGCCGAGTTCACCGATACGGCGAACGGCGGCTGGTATCAGCAGGCGCTCGACTGGGCAGTTGAGACCGACTGCGTCAACGGTATTTCGGCCACACAGTTTGGCCCGGATGCCCCGATCACCCGCCAGCAGGCCACGGCGATCCTCTTCCGCTATTCCGGCGGACAGGTTGGCGCGGAAGCAATGCTGACCGGGGTTTATGCGCAGAGTTTCACCGACAGCGGCAAGATCGCTGCGTGGGCAACGGACGCCGTCTGGTGGGCCGTGTATCACGGGCTGGTATCCGGCACAGGAAACAACCAGATTGCACCGGAAGCCAACGCGTCCCGCGCGCAGATCGCGGCGATTTTGCTTCGGTATATGGATCAGTTTATGACAGAAACGGAGGCGGCAGCATGAAACGAAAACTTCCCGCGCTCCTGCTTGCGGCGCTTCTGCTGGTCTCACTCAGCATGACAGCGCTGGCGGAGGATACACCGACCTATGGCGCGTATAACGCCAAGGCCGAAAGCGGCTACACGCTGACGCCGGACGGCACCGCGGACGGCGGCTTTTACGCGAATGCAAGCGCTTTCACGCTGAGCTGCCCGGCAGGCACGAGCGGTGAGCAGACGCTGGTGCTGCTCCTTGTGGGCGATAGCCGCGTGCCGACGGCGGAGAATCTACAATACATCGACCAGCAGGCCAGCGACGGCAGCATCAGCTTCACGCTGAAGCCCAAGGAGCTGACCGCCGGCACGAGCTACAGCGTTTATCTCAGCACGACAAGCAAGGCTGTCACAAAGGTCGCGTCGTTCCAGTATGGCGAGAAACCGGCGTATACGCTGGGAGATGTCAATGGGGATGGACGAATTAACGCGGACGACGCTGTGCTTGTTCTCCGTTATGCAGTTGAACTTACTGAGTTTAACGAGACGCAAAAGCTTGCGGCTGATGTAAGTAAGGACGGAAGAATCAATGCGGATGACGCTGTATTGATTTTAAGGTTTGCAGTCAATTTGATTACGGAATTTTAAGAGTGTAGGTGACGAGTATGAAAAATGTTCTTAAACGCGCATGCTCCCTCCTGATGGCTGTTGCAATGCTCATGAGTATGAGTCCCAATATCTTTGCAGCAAAAGTCATGGACGGGAATAATGGGGAAGCTATCTACTTCTCTTGGTCGTATTATACGCTTGACGTGGAAAGTGAGACCTATAGTCAGGTTACCGAATTGAACTCCACCGAGGAAATGTACTACGCAAGACTTACATATTCCAACAATCCTTCGGATACAGCGAAAGCTATGCGTAGTTTTGATTTCTACTGCGATATAGATACTGATGTTGTTACTGGGATTGCAGACGGAGACGCAAATATCTCCATCAAAAGCATTGATGGAGTTAGTGTTGCTTCAGCAGGAAGCTATTTTAATAACCGTCTCCATTTTACAGCGGCAACTGCAAGCGGCTTTGTGAAAAAAGTTGGCATGGCCAATAAATCTGTAGCATCAGCAGCTCTTTTTGATGTTGCATTTAATGTCACGCAGCCTGTGAGTGAGAGCGCCCTGAACGATTTGTTTACCGTTGCCGTTGACGAGAACAGCTTCGTAAAAGATGTCAACGACCAGTTGTTCACGATCATTCAGATTCCAGCCTTTACGGCTTCTGCGAAAGCGGATGCAACCTTCTACCCCGCTGACACAGAAGCGGAAGTTGCCCAAAAGCTGACTGGCACGTTCATCGACGCAAGCGGCGAATCTAAGGAAGTAGCAGTGACTTCTGTTGATTTCCAGAAAGCGCTCACTGTAGGTGACAATGCGGTAACAGCTTCGTATGTGGAGGACGGCATCACCTACACCTGTGATGTTACGATCAACGTTACGGCAGATACGCTGACGAAAATCGAAGTTACAACGCAGCCGAAGCTGGAGTATTTCAGCGGCGAAGCTTTAGATCTGTCCAACATGGTCGTCACGGCCACCTATGCCAGCAACAAGACAAAAGCGTTGACCGAGAACGAATACACGACCAGCCCGGAAGCAGGTACGATCCTAAAGATGGCTGATAATGACAGAACTGTTACTGTCACTGCTGACGGCCAAATGGTTGGAACGAACGCGCTGACTGTTACGCCGAAGAGCGTGACGATCCCGGTCGCTGCCGGAAGCTATACCTATAACGGTGAAACACAGCGGTTCAGCTTTGAAGAGGACACGGATGTTGACAGCAGCTACTATACGCTGTCTCCCGCAGCGGAGGGGCGGAACGCTGGAACCTATACTGTGACGGCTTCTCTGAAAGACAAAACAGAAACTGCATGGGTCGGCAGATCAACCGAGGATATTTCCTTGACTTGGACAATCGCCCCGAAAGCAATTACCCCCGCCATTGCCGATATTTCTGACCAGGAATACACCGGCGAACAGATCAAGCCGGAAATCAAGGTTACGGCGGACGGTGTAACGCTGGTAGAGAACGTAGACTACACCGCTACCTACGGCAATAATCTCAATGTTGGGGACACCGGTTCCGTTACGATCACGGCTGTGAGCGGCGGCAACTATACCTTTGAGCCTGTCACGAAGGAGTTTAATATCGTTGCGCAGGCGGGCAGCATTTCCATCACTACCAAGCCCGCAGAGTACACCGGAACCCCCTATGCAGAAAGCAATATCGAAGTCACAAAGACCGGCACAGGCGATGTGACCTATACTTATTACACCGATGCAGATGCCAACACGCCGACCACGACCGAAGACAAGAGCGGCGCGGCCAGCGAAGGTGCTGCGCCGAAGAACGCCGGTACGTACTATGTGAAAGCGTCGATGGCGGCCAGCGAAAATTATGGCTCTGCCACGAGCGATGCTGTACCTTTCACGATCACCAAAACGGCATTGACTGTCACGGCAGATAATCAGAGCATCACGTTCGGCGATGCAGTTTCTACCTACACGTTCACTGCCAAAGGCTATGTTGGTGATGACAACGACAGCGTCGTAAACGCTAACTTGGCCTGCGATTATACGCAGGGCGACAACGCCGGAACCTACACGATCACAGTCACGGCAGCTGCCGCGAACTATGACATCACCTGCAACCCCGGCACGCTGACGGTCGCGAAGAAGACGCTTACAGCAAATAAACTGACTGCGTCCGAAACCAATCCGACGGCAAAGGAATATGACGGCACTGCCGCTCTGCCCGGCGTGACCTATCAGGTGACGATCAACGGAAATGCTTATACCGTAGACGGCACCGCCGAGTTCGACAATAAGAATGTCGGAACCGGCAAGATAGTGACCTTCACGCCGAACGCGTTCAATAGCACCAACTACGAATTTGAGACAGATCTCACGATGACCTTCAAGGCAGATATCACCGCAAAGGCCCTGACTGTCACCGGCCTGACAGCCATAGACCGTGTGTATGACGGCACAACGAATGTCACACTGACCGGCGGCGAACTGACCGGAGTGATCTCTGGCGATGTCGTTTCTGCCGACATGCCGACGAGCGGCACGGTCGAAAGCGCGGATGCATCCGCAGCGGCAAAGCCTGTCAATTATGGCACGATCACGCTCACCGGCGCTGACGCTGGAAACTACACGCTGACCCAGCCGACCGTCACCGTCACCATCTCCAAGGCCACACCGGAGCTGGGCACGGTGTCCTATACCGGCAGCATCTACCCGACGACGCTGAAAGAGACTGTTACGCTGACCAGCGAAGCAACCGTTTCCGGTTTCTTAAAGCTCGACGATACCGGTGCATTCAATACGGTCGGCACAGCGGAGTATGCCTATACCTTCACGCCGACTGACGAAGTCAATTACAACGCTGCCCACGGCACTGTCTCGATCACAGTTCTGAAGGATACGCTGAAAGAACTTATCGTTGACTCGACGAATGTAAAAACGACGTACACTTACCCGCAGGCATTTGATACGACTGGTCTGACCGTTACCGCGAAGTACGAGAGCGGCAATACGGCTGCGGTCAATGTGGCTGACCTGACGTGCAGCGTGACCGGCCCGATCCCGTATGGCACGGATAAGGTCACATTCAGCTACACGGTCGACGGTGTGACAAAGTCATTTGATATTGCGATCACCGTTGCCAAGGGCAAGGTCGATCTGTCCGGCTACCACTGGCCGACGGTGACCACCTTCACCTACGATGGCAATGAGCACAGCATCGAGTTGACCGGCAGCAATGAACAGGTCGCGAGCATTTCCTACACCGGCAACAAAGCAACTTATGTCGGGACCTACACCGCTGCGGCTGACTTTACGCTCAAGGATGCAGACAACTACGAGATTGATGAGACCAAAAAACCGGGAACGGCGACACTGACCATTACTCCCGCGAAACGTGAGCTGACCTCCACGGCTACCGAGACGAACCCCGCAACGCTGACAAAGGATGGCCGCACGCTGGATCTTGCAAACCTCATTGTGACGAACGCGGGCGAGACGAGCGAACTGACGTTCACGTGCACGGAGCTGTATGGCTGCGAATTGAACGACAGCACGCTGAAATCCGGCGCGACCTACGACGTGACCCTTACGATCACAGTCAGCGCAGGTGCCGTCGATGTCAATAACGACGGTACGCCTGAGTATACCGCGGCAGATGACCTGACGATCTATGTCAAGATCGTAAACAAGCAGGACGCCGGGCTACATGTGACCGGCATTTCCGAGACCATGACCTATGGCAACGAGATGGAGTGGAGCTACAACGTCGCGCATAGCGCCGAGGACGGCACGATCTCCTGCGCGGCAGCTCCGACCGGAATTGTAGAAAACATCATTGAGAACGAAAAGTATGTGCTGAAGGCGACAGGTGTCGGCACAGCCACGGTTACGATTACCTATGATTCCCCGGAATACCACGCGGAGGAGACTTTCACAATCACGGTTCAGCCCAAGGCTGTCACAGTCAAGGCTGACGACAAGAGCAGAGCGTTCGGTGAAGCAAATCCGGAACTCACCTGGAGCGTGCAGGACGGTTCCTCGCTGGTCGGTCAGGATACCCTGAATCTGAACATCAGCACGACTGCTGACGCGGCGAGCGTCCCCGGCGAATACCCGATTACGCTGACCGAAGATGAGGGCGCAAACCCCAACTACACTGTTACGATGAAGGATGGCATGCTGAAGGTCACGCAGAAGACGCTGTCTGACAGCGATGTAACGATCGATGCAATTCCTGACCAGACCTATACCGGTCAGGCAATCGAGCCGGAAGTTACCGTAAACGGCTATTCGACCGCAGATTACGATGTGACCTATGAAAACAACATCCGTGTCGGCACAGCGACGGCAACGGTACGCTTCAAGGGCAATTATACCGGCACCGCTTCTAAGACCTTCCAGATCACGCCCAAGGCGCTGACCGTCTCCGGCGTGGCTGCCAGCAACAAGGTCTATGACGGCACAACGATGGCGACCATCACCGCTACGCTTCAGGGTGTAGTAAACGGTGATTCCGTCCAGCTCACGCCCCCAGCGGCAGACTTCGATACGAAAGATGCCGGTACGGGCAAGGCTGTTACAATTGCCGCAGGCGGCAGCTTCACCATCTCCGGTGCAGACGCTGGAAACTACACGCTGACGCAGCCCACAGTTTCCGGCCTGACCGCCGATATCACCCCGGCGACGCTGACCGCGCCCGGAAACCAGACGGTCACGATCCGCAACAACGTCACGACGAAGCAGACCGTTTCGCTGCCCGCCGTGAGCGGCGTGGAAGCCGACGGCACGCTGATACCGGCGAGCGTCACCGTCAGCGAAAACAGCGCAGCATGCTTCGCAGTTGCTCCGACGTATGAAGCAGGCGTGATCACCTATCAGCTGGCCGACGGCCTTGATGCCGCGCACGTCAGCGAAACGCAGACCGTCACAGTCACGCTGGGCTTCGGCGGCAACTACAATACCGTCTCCTATCAGCTGACAATCAGCATTACAGACCGCCAGCCGCAGGCAGAGCTGACCTACACCGGCGCAACGGTCATGACCTACGGCGAAACGCTGACGCTCCGCAGCGCGGGCGGCTCCGGCTCCGGCGCAGTCAGCTACACCGTGCGCGAGGATACCGGCAAGGCAGAGATCACCGGTGATCAGTTGAAGGCAACGCAGGCCGGCACGGTCTATGTGATGGTCCACAAGGCCGCCGACGCGGACTACACGGAAGCATCCTCCAGCGAGGTCGCAATCACCATCCGCAAGGCAGTTCCGACCGGCACGCCGGCATACACGAAGATCACGAGCGCAGGCAAAACGCTGGCTGACGCGAAGCTGACGACGGTTGGCGGCACGTTCTCCGTCCCCGGCAGCGTGGCATGGGAGCTCCCGGACACGACAACGGTGGTTGCCAACAGAGCCTACACCTGGATTTTCACCCCGGACGATACGACGAACTATGAATCCATCTCCGGCGAGATTGTGCTCTACAACTTTGTAGACACGCCGTATTTCCCCGCCATCATCGGAGATAGCTCGAAGTTCAATTTCCATGATGTCACCCGGTTTGATTACTTCTATGACGCAGTCAAATGGGCCGTCGATCACGACATCACCTCCGGCACGGGCCGCTTTACGTTCAGCCCGAACGCAGCCTGCACCCGCGCGCAGACCGTGACCTTCCTCTGGAGAGCCGCGGGCAGCCCGCGTCCGGTGAGCACGGTGAACCCCTTCACCGATGTCCACTATGGCGATTACTTCTATCAGGCAGTCCTGTGGGCCGTGGAGAACGGCATCACGATGGGTACGAGCGCAACGACGTTCAGCCCGGACGCGACTGTGACCCGCGCGCAGGTCGTGACGTTCCTCTGGAGAGCGAACGGCCAGCCTGCCGCATGGAACAGCGGCTTCACGGATGTGAGCGCTGATGCGTACTACGCAAAGGCAGTCGCATGGGCCGTGCAGAACGGCATCACGACCGGCACCGGCTTCGGTGTCTTCAGCCCGGATGCAGCCTGCACCCGCGCGCAGATCGTGACGTTCCTGTACAGATATCTTGGATAACGGCATCTAATTGAGAAATCGGGATATTGTGCCTCGGCACGATATCCCGATTTTCGCAATCTGACTTATGAGAGAGAGGAAAAGAATATGAAACAGATTCGCAATTCGCTCCTGAAGCTTCTCATATTGGCATCCCTGTTTGTACTGTTCATCGGAGTGATGCCCAGCATTTATGCGGCGAACGAACCACAATCCGGTTATTGCGGTGGAGAAGGAGATGGAACAAACCTTGCTTGGACGCTTGATACGGAGGGCCTATTAACAATCAGCGGAACTGGGAAAATGATGGATGAGGAAGTAAATATGCCTTGGGATAACTATGCATGGTCAATTGAAGCAATAGTTATAGGGGATGGAGTCGCAAATATTGGAAATAGCGCATTTGAGGGGTGCTACAATCTAAAAAGTATAAATATTGCAAATGGCGTGACAAGTATAGGAGACTCTGCATTTGGAGGATGCTGGAAACTTACGGATATCAGCATTCCAAATAGTGTTACAAGCATTGGTAAAAGCGCCTTCTATTCCTGTAGAAAACTGGAGAGCATAATTATTCCAAGCAGTGTGACCAGTATAAACGGAGCACAATTTTCGTATTGTTACGCATTAAGTAGTATTATTGTCGATGGACAAAACAAACAATACGATAGCCGCAACGGATGCAATGCAATCATTGATACAAAAACAAATGCTCTTATTTCTGGATGTCAAAGCAGCTCTGTTCCATATGGAATCACTAAGATTGGGACATATGCTTTTTTGGGATGCAGCAAACTAACAAGTATAGTGCTTCCAAGCAGCGTATCAGTTGTTGACATGGGAGCATTCCGGGACTGTGCTGGTCTTGCAAATATCACAATTTCAAACGGTTTAGAAACTATAGGTAACGAAGCGTTTGATGGGTGCGCCAGTCTGACACACGTGGAAATCCCCAATAGTGTAAATAGAATTGGAGCAAATGCATTCTGGAAATGTACAAAGATTAAAGACATTACTATTCCAGACAGTATTACAAGTATCGAAATAGGGACATTCAATGGATGCAGCAGTCTTACAGATATTACAATTCCGAACAGAGTAACAAGTATAGACAGCAGCGCTTTTTCCGGCTGCAGCAGTCTCGTCAGCATTACGGTTCCAAACAGCGTAACAAGTATAGGAAGTGGTGCATTTAACTATTGTAGCAGTTTAGTAAGAATCGCAATGCCATCGAACTTAAAAAGAATTGAAGATGGTTTATTCAATGAATGCAGTAGTCTTAAAACAATTATAATTCCTGATAGTGTTAAAGAAATTGGAAAGAACGCGTTTTTAAGATGTAAGAGTTTAGGCGGGGCTTATTTTTGCGGTGATGCGCCTTCTGTCTATAATGATGAGATTTTTTATAAATGCAATAGTACATTTTGTATTTACTATACTCCCGGAACCTCCGGATGGACAGACAGCGATGCTTACAACGCAGCGGCGAGCACATGGAATGGGTATCTGCTAAAAACATGGGATGGAAAAACCATTCCGGAAGAAGCGGAAAATTTTGTACCAAAAGGAAAATACTGCATCCGAACGGTTGACGAAAACGGCATGGCTGTCAGCGATGCGACCGTGACGTGGGACAACAGCAGCTCATCTACCGATCAGGATGGCAACGCGTTCTTCGACTTCTTTACGCAGGGAAACCCTGTGATTCAGGTTTCCAAACAGGGGTATCTCACATGGACAAATGAAAATACAGATTGGCAGAAGAGTGAAACACGCTTCGAACGAGTAATTCTCTATCCCGAAAGCTACGGCAGCTTGAAGCTCAAGTCTGCAAAGCTCGGCAAGTGTGATTTGCTGACGCAGACGAAGGTCCTGAATCTGCGCAACGACGGAGCGCTGATCGGTGACCTGAATTCGGGATATTTCGACCTTACCTGCGCAGCGACGGATTCGTCGGTCGTGACAGGCTATGCGCTCTATCAGAATACAAAAAAGATTGCAGAGTCAGCAGCTGGGAGCTTCACGAAGCTTAACGTTAGAGATTTCGTAAAGGGCGGCGGCTGCTTTGTCCGCGTAATCGGCGCAAATGGACAGACAATGGATACGCACATCAATCTGCAATTCGCAAAAAATTCCGTCAACGAGGATTTCAAGTTCGAACTCAAAGGAAAGAAAATCAGCTTTACTGTAAGTGACGACATTCCATGGCTCGGCGGCGGTACGTTTTCTTTCGATATGCCGCTGACTGCACCCATATTTGTGTCTGCGACGCAAGACAAACTACAGTTTGGCATAAATTTCGTCTCAAAGAAGCTGGAGGGAAACAACGCAAAGACAGAAGAGGAGCAACTGGAAGAGTATAAAGAAACGATAGCCAAGATTATTACTTACGGAATCGTAAAGGAAACAGACAAAAAATTACTCAAAAATTTCTCAAAGCAGAGCAATAAAACAACATTTTTTAAGACATGCGATGTTACGGTTTGCGGTTATGCCGAAGCGGATATTGGAAGTAAGACGGCTTCCGGCAATATCGTAGTAATTATAGATATGAAGGCATTAAAGCACAGCTACAATACAGTGATGATCATTCCGGTCACGCTGCAGATTGACGTAAAACTTGCACTGGAGACATCCGGGTCAATCAGCTATCGGTTTGATACAGAAACATGGAACGGCAATATCAGTATGAAGCCCTCAATTAAGCTAACGCCGTTTTTTGGTGCCGGCGTGAGCGGAGTGTGGGGCCTCGGCGGGTATGGGCAAGCGGATTTGGCTGCAAAGTGGAACATACTTGGGACAAGCAGCGGCTTTTTGCAGACTGTTGATTTGACGGGCGAGCTTGGAATAAAGGGATACATCGGACCGTTGGAAGCCCACAAAGCTTTTGCCCATCAGACCTGGCATCTGTACACTGCGAACACTGTCAGCTCTCTGTCTCTGCCGGATGCTGCGCCCGCATGGGATGCAGCGCCGGAATCTTCAGACTTTGAAGTATCCGACCTCAGTTATCTTGCGTCGGAATCTGCATGGTCTCCGGTCTCCCCGCAGATTTACGGAGCAGCTCGCGCCACGCAGCTGAAAGCGTCGTATCAGACGCTGCTGCAAAATACATACCGCAATGCCCAGCCGGTCATGGTCTCGGACGGAAGTGCACTCTACGCGGCCTTCGTGCGTGCAGATGTAAATACCGGCGCGCGTTATATCGCACTGACAAAGTTTGACGGGACGAGCTGGTCAGAACCTGTACGTGTTGACACGAACGCAATTCTGGACAACGCGCCGCAGCTCTGCACGGATGGCCAGACACTCTGGCTCGCCTACGCGCGCACAACGCAGGAACCCGGCGATTCTCTCGTCTCCTATGCGCAGAACCAGACGATTGTTGTCGGCACATTCGACAGCGGTACGCTTGCCTTTACCGAACAGAAGACCTATCAGTCTGACGACTATATGCATCTGCCTGCACTTTCCTGCGTGAACGGAACGCCTGTCCTCGCATGGGCAGAATCTGCGGTCACGGACGCAAGCAGCGTCGTCGCACCAAAGAACAGCACGGTCTATCTTGCAAAGTGCCAAAACGGCGCATGGACGCAGGCTGAGCAGACCGCCGCCAGCGCGGCAGTCATTGATTCCATCTGTATTGGTGCAAGGAACGCTGCGCCCGCCGTCGCCTATACTGCTGACGGTAAGCTCTATTGCGGCGGCAGTGTTCTGACCGAGAATGTGACTGGGCGCGCCGTCTACGGCAAGCTGCCCGGCGCAGAAGGGGAGTCCTTCCTCTGGAACACCGACGGTGCGCTGCACGACGAGGCGGGAACCGAGATTCCGGTTGAGGGCATGGGACGCGACTTCGTGATCGTCGGCGACAGCATCTACTTTAACCAGTCCAACGGCGCAAGCGCCAATCTTGCTGCTGTGCACTATGACGCTGCAAACGACCATTGGAGCGCGCCGATTCTTCTGATTGGGGACGAACAGTATCTGGAAAACCTGAATGCTGCAGAGCTGAACGGCAAGACCTATGCCCTCGGCATGCACACGACGGTGACTATTTCCGAGGATGATGTGAACGACGCAAAAGATCTTGTTTGGACGCAGATCTTGCCCGTGAGCGACCTGAAGCTCTCCGACATCAGCTTTGACGCTGATGCGCTCGTTCCGGGCGAAACGCTTCCCGTTACGCTCACTGTCACAAACTCCGGCGACCACACGGTCAGCAGTCTCACGCTCACTGCGGACAGTGCGGACACGGCGCATGACTGCCAGCTCCTGCCGGGCGAAAGCGCGGAATTCACCGTCAATATTACCTGCCCATCGGAAAAGAAGACAGTTACATTTGAAGTACAGGAACCCGGACAGGACGATTACACGCCAGAGGACAACACCTCCAACTGCACCGTCGGCAGTGCGGACGCGGAGATCGAGCTTGCACTGATCCAGATCGGCAGCCGGAAGCTCGTACAGGCCGCCGTCATCAACCGCGGTCTGGAAGCAGCCAGCGGAAGTGTCCTGTTCACTGACTCCGACGGCCAGGCCCTTGCCGAGCGAACATTCCAGAACCTGACGTATGGCGATGCGGTCATCGCCGAGTACGAGCCTGATTCCTTCGCTGACCTTTACGGCAAGGACGTGCTTGCCACAGTTGTACTCCAGCAGGATGAGCGGAATACACTGAATAACTCTGATTCTGTTCCTGTGCTGTTTCTTGCATCCACGCAAATAACGGCCGCATATCAATCCGGAAATGAACTCAAGGCAGAGGTGAGCTGTGCGGAGTCTGCAAAAGCAGTCTGTGCATTTTATGACCAGTACGGGAGAATGCTGAATGTACAAATGCAGCCGCTTCAGGCCGAAAAAGTCAACACGCTTTCGTTTGAAATCAAAGATGCACGTGCAAAAACAGCAAAGATTTTTGTGCTGGGCGCAGCCACCGCGTCGCCCATATGCGCGGCATGGAATGTGACGGTAGAGTGAGCCGTCATCTGTCAGATAACGCTGAACTCCGGAAACAACGAATTGATTTCCGTCAGTAGAAGAATAAAAGAAGCGGCCGTGCGGTGTTGAAGCCGCATGGCCGCTATTTCTATGGATGCAATGGAGTTATTGCACATCTGCGAAACGGACGCTGTATTCTTGAGGTCACAGATAATATGATACGCAGAATTTCAAACAGCTCTTTGGGGACAATCATGCCACCAATATTATGCATCAGATGCAGGATTCCAGCAGCGCCGTCGTTTTGAGATTAACGCCCATCAGGTCGCGCTGTGCTTCTCTGGACATCTGACAGGTCGGCATCAGAAATGTCAACGCTTTTTGAATTTGTTTGAGATCATCAGCAGAAACATGGCCTGCCTGCAGATGCTCCAGCACATGAATATAGGAATCCTTCAGCGCGGCGGATACGGCCGGACGAAGAAAGTAGTTGGAAATCAGGCCACCGATCAAAGCGGCTTCGTTATCAGTGTACTGCATGATACTCCTCCTTTGAACGTTGGCATCAAACAAACGGGAGTATGATACCACAAGATGCTGTGGCTGACTATGCGCGAAGTGACGAAATATACGATGAAAATTTGGTGCAATTCAGACTTGACATCTGCGGAGGACATAAAAGACCTTGCGGTTCGTTTGAAACCGCAAGGTCGCTGCTATTATTCCATTCAAAAGATATGGTCAATATATGGAGATAAAGCATTGGCTTTCATATCTGCAGCAGCCAACCGTAATCCTTGCGGCAATCCAGAATGTAATCTACATAGACCGTATCATCCTGAATCTGATAAAGAATCAGATACCAATTCGCAACAAACATCTTGTGATATTTGTTTGCCGGCATGAATTCGGCCTCAAAGAATAGATAGCGGTGCGGCAGTTTGGAAAGGCTGCGGATTTCTCGGATGAGCTGTGTTTTCTTTTCAGGCGCTGCATCCTTGCTCACGTTGGCGAGGAACCGGATATGCGATGCAAGCATCCGTTTTGCGCGGTCAGAAACAATGACGGTATAAGTCTGCTCTTTTGCCATGGTGTCAGGCTCCTGCAATCACGCTGTCCAGATACGCATCCAGTTCATCGACGGTGCAGCCGGTTCTACCCGCAAGCCGGTCTTCCTCCACGGCCAGAAGTTCTTCCCGGAGCTTCAGCATTTTCTCACGACGATTAAAGGATTCAATATCCATGACGACCAGATCGCCCTCACCGTTTTTGGTCAAATAGATCGGCTCTGCCGTTTTTCTGCAAAGCTCTGCAATTTCATTGTAGTTCTGGCGAATGGCCGCCGACGGACGAATGTTCATACTCTCGCCTCCATATAGAATTATTTTGATTTCATTATATTCTTATTATGCTATCTTGTCAATCGACTCATGCCGCTTTCGCTGCCTCTTTTGGTTGCACACACTCAACAGAAAAAGGAACGCGGGAAAAGAATGAAGCATTTTCCTCCATGTACTTCTGCGCGGCCCTTTCTGTTCTGAATTTCCGCACGGTGGCAACCGTCGGATCGTCGGTGCGGATGGTCATGACGCCGTGCCGCGTCCGCTTTACAAAGTATCCGCTCCATGCTCTCAGAACATAGAATTGCTTCAGTTTATCAAATTTTGATTGCTTGCTGACACACGGCGGATGGTAGAAGCTGCGGCAGGAATCAAAACGAATGGCAATGTTCGGCTCACCGATGCGGGAAAGCGCAGTCAGAAATGCTTCTGTTGTGGCGGCATACGTTATTTTCTGCGTATGGTGGTCTGTAAGAACGACGGAATTTCCGTATTGACGGTATTCCTCAATCGTATGCGCGTTTTTCAGACCCGCGAGGAACCAGCGCTGAAACTCACCGGCTTCAAAAGCGCTGTTTCGGCTCTTGCGCATCCCGCCGCGGTTGCCGCTGCTGAAGCCTTCATAGGTTTCCGCGATCTTCTGAATCTCATCGCTTGTAAACAGCAGCCTGCCCCGATATGGGAGATCCAGAACAGACCAGTACCGCTCCGCGACCTCGTGCCTGTGTGCGTTAAATTCATAGGTGTTGGTCGATCCGCGGCAGACAAGCGGAATAACTCTGTCCCCAATAGAGATAAATGCTTTTTCGTAGTAAATTTCACTGCTCATAGCTACAGACTCCTTTGGTTTATAGAATGGAGCGCAGAAAATACTCTGCGCCCCCGCTACGGATATTATTAAAAATCGCCCCAACGGGAATCCAGTACGCTTTGTACCGTGCGAAAATATCGTTTCAAGGGGATACTTCCTGCAATAAGTTTTGGGTTGGGCTTGGCAGTTTTTTTCTCAAAACGGCCATGTATCACGCTCAGGGACAAACTCAATGATCGTTCCCTCCGGTACATGGTCACATGGCTCACCCTCGTAGGCGCTACCATATTTCGTGCAGATTTCGGCTGGCCGACTCTCACGCGGGTCGACATCGACATAGAGCTGTCCGTCACACGTATATACGGGACGGTCCCAGCTATCACGTCCAAGGTACTCCAATCGCAGCTTCGGTACGGCGTAATGCGTCTCACGGCTTGTGGTGGCGACATTCATTGCGTTGCTGGCTGCTGCCTGTTCTTTTGGTGTCAATGATTTGCTCATTTTAGGATCCTCCGTTCTTTTATAATCATCGCTCGAATTTTCGTTCAATGCTGCGCATCAGGTTCAAAACGTCTTTTGCAAACGGATAATCGCCTGTGTTGTCTCGCACGACTTCTGTTAAGAAACTCTGCATCTCGCGCCAGCATTTCATGTAGAACATCAGTTCATCTTCGCGGCTCATGGTTATCGCTCCCTTCCTTCATGCACCAGTTCTCCGGCGCGGCAACAATGGCCCATGCTGTCAATGGAACGCGGCTATCCATCATGTCTTCAATAGCTTCCTGCATTCCGCAGGCGTCACACACATAGAGTGCCGTCCGGCGGCTGAGAGCGTTCCGTGTGACGCTCTCGGTATCCATTGTCATTTCCCCGCAGCGCGGGCAGGCAAAATGCCTGTCCCGCTGCTTTTTTGCAAAGCGTTCAATCAACGCTTTGGCTTCATTCTCGTTCATTCCAGATGCTCCTTTTTCAAATAGGCGATCTGGCCATCGCCTGTTTTTTCAAAAGCGAGGTCATCGCCTATTTCCAGATATGCAAGGATCATGCGTTTCATTTCAGCGTCCCCTCATCCTGCGAGCAGTGCTTCTAACTCTTCCTCTGTCAAGGTCGGAACGCCGAGCTGCTGTGCTTTTGTCAGCTTGCTCCCGGCCTTTTTGCCGACGATCAGGTAATTCGTCTTTTTCGTTACAGAGGACGCCGGAATTGCGCCGATCTGCAAGAGCTTGTTCTGAATGCCGTCGCGCGTATAATGCTCCAGCTTGCCGGTCGCCACAACGATTTTGCCGTACAGCGGGGACTCTTTCGTGATACTCATAGGTGTCGTCTCCTTTATAAAATGAATTTTATCCAACAGCGGGCGCCAGAGCTTTGCTTCTTCCGCGTCCGCGTACCATGTGTAAAGGTTCTCCTGCATCACAGCGCCGAAGTCCGGCAGCTGCGTGAAGTCGAACCCTTTCTGAATCGCAGCTTCAAACGCCTCCCAAGAGCCGCCAAAGCAGCGGTCAAGTTCTCGCCCGGCATGACGGCCAACGGTCGGAATACCAAGTCCGGCGATGAATTTTGCCAGTGTGCAGCTGCGGCTTTTCTCAATGGCCGCCTGCAGCCGCTCAAAGGACTTTTCACCGAAGCCGTCGGTCTGAATGATCACGTCACGGTGCTGTTCCAGATCGTACAAATCTGCAAAAGTATGAATCCAGCCATGCCCGATCAGCTTTTCCAGCGTCGTCTCTGACAGGCCCTCAATATTCATCCGGCTTTTATCGCAGAAATGAACAAACTTCTGTACCAGCCTTGCGGTGCAGCTTCGATTTCTGCAAAAGAGCTGATGCGTTCCGCCGGTCGTTTCGCCAACCTCCAGCGCCGCGCTGCAGCAGGGGCAGGACATGGGAAGTCGGTATGTGCCGCTCTTTGTCAAATTGCACGCAATCTGCGGAATAATCATATTGGCACGATATATCCGGATCGTATCGCCGGACCCCAACTGAAGGGCGTGGAAATTGTCCAGATTGTGCAGATAGGCGCGGCCAACTGTCGCGCCGTCCATATTGACGGGATCGAACCGTGCGGTCAGGCTGACCATTCCGGTGCGCGTCGTTGCAAGCTCAATGCTGCGGAATGTGGTCTCATACAGTTCCTCTGCCCATTTGAGCGCGATCAGGCGATTTTCATGGTGCCCGGTAGCGCCAAGGCTCCTGCCATACGCAAGGTCGTCATATTCCATGATAAGGCCGTCAACGGGATAGTCAAACCTGGTCGGCTGCATGCTGAGAATCGCACGTTCAATATCACGGGCGCTGCATGAAAAAGGGAGATACAGATATGGGACCACACTGAAGCCGCAGTACGCCAAAAGCTTCTGCTGCGCGTGCTTGCTGCCGGATTCCAAGCTGTCGCTGACCAGATCGAATGCCCAAAATTCCAGCATCCGTTTCTGTGCTTCCGAAGCGTCCAGCTTTCGCACGCTTCCGGCAGCCAGATTTCGCGGATGACTGTAGGCATCGTCCAGTTCCGCGTTGATGGTGTCAAAGTTCTTCCATGAAATCACGCCCTCTCCGCGAACCTCAAATGCCTCTGAAATGGGAATGGTCAGCGGCACATTGAGAAAGGTCTTTACCGTGTGGGTCACGTCCTCCCCGACGATACCGTCACGGCCACGGGTAATGGCCTGCGTAAGATGTCCGTTTTCATATCGGAGGACGAGCGTAAGTCCATCCATCTTCCATGAAAGCAGCACATCTCGGCCGGATGCGAATCGGATCAGATCCTCTACAGATTTTGTTTTCGCAGCAGAAAGCATGGGCTTTGTGTGCCGAACCTCTACCAATGTTTCAAGTGTTTCTCCGGAAACGTGCTGTGTGGGCGAGTTGGACAGGATCACACCGCTTTCCTCCTCCAGCGCGACCAGGTCGTCCATCAGGCGGTCATATTCCAGATCGCTCATAATCGGTGCGTCGTGCTTATAGTAGGCGGTATCCGCTTGCCGGATCTGCTGGATCAGCTGCTGCATTCGTTCATAGATCGGTTCGTTCATTCGTTATGGTTCACTCCTTGTATCGTATATTGTTTCTTTCTCATGCCGCTTCCTTTTTTGCATCGTGGACTGCCGTAATCAGATCCCGCATACAATCAAAGAATTTCTGTGAGCATGGACTCTTTTTTGCGCGGTAATAGGTAACGGAGCCGCAGAAGTCCTCCTGAACGGTTGCGCTTGCCAACCGCTCTTTGATCCATCCCTGTGTGCGGAGCGGCACGTCGATGTGATATTCGCGCATCAAATACAGAATCAACGAGGTTTCTACAAATGAGCCATCGTCTTTGTAATAGCAAAGCGTATCGTTTTTCAATGTGCCGCCGCTGCGGATGATTTGCAGTGCGGCACCGACAGCTTTTTCTTTTTCTGTATTGACAGATTGCTGGTACACACGATCCTGCTCGGCAATCTGTGCCTGCCGAACCTCATCCTCCTGCTGTTTAAGCGACCGATAGATTTTGGAAAGCTGTATGCAGTGGTCAAGCTCATCCGCCATCAATGCGCCAATATAATCCGGAAATGTTTTACCTTCGCTTTCTTTGCTGGCGGTATACCGCATAAGATGCTCATTGAGGATACCGTAGATATAGTCCGCCTGTCGGGGCGATTCTTTGCCCAGATGGTAGATCACAGTTCTCTCGATTGCGACAGCTTCCTCAATAGCACTTTTTTGCAGACTGTCAAAATACGTTCGCCGATGTTCTGCACCGCCATACAGTTCCCGCATAGCCGGCAAATACCCGCAATGTTCGGTCAGAAAATATTCTGTCATGCCAAGCGGTGCGAGGTATCCGTGGATCTCAACGTATAGCAGGTAGCGGTCAGATTCTCCGCGGGGATAGTCTATATCTGGTATTCCTGTTTTTGTCCAAAGGCGATAGCGGTGCTCCCCATCGGAAACATCATAGAGGTGGACCGCGCGGATTCTGCGGCCGCCACAGTTAAACGTGCCGTTACAAAATAGCGGCATCATCAGCTTTGCATCAGACATCCGGCACCCCTCCATTCGTAATGCAGCATGCAGGAACAGAGATGTCCACATCAATTACTATCAGATACTCCTCGGTGAGATGTTCGTAGCGCCAGCTTGCGTGTAAAAAATGCTATAAAAGTGCACGGGAAAACTCCATGCTGAATGAGCGTGTCCGGTCGGAATCATCCGGGATCAGATCCGGAAAGTCTGTCGTGGTTGCGGAAATCGCATCCAGCAGAACATGAAGCTCCGGGATGGAGAATCTTCCGGTTTTTAACGCGATGCACCAGTAGTCGTAGTCTTCTACCATGTGGCACAGCTGAATCGGACGCTGTAGCAGCGTTGTCAGGTGCTTCGAGAGAATGGATGTGCAATCTTCCCAGCACAGGAGAACTGCGCCGGTGACTCTGGATTGATTCATGTATAACCTCCGTTTTGGGCCAACTGCTCCTGCAGAAATGCAAGCAGCTGGCGTTGATTGTGTTCAAACTGCTCCTGAAAGGGCTTGCTCAGGTTATAATTCCAGTAGCGGTAAAACAAAAACTGGAACAGCGAATGCTCAATCTGCGCAGGCGTCATTTGCCGGAGCAGCCTGCCGTACTGCCGGATCGCCGCGTAATCGGCTTTCACAAAGCGGCGGGCATCCTTGGGAAAATTCTCATAGAACCAGTCGCTGACCCGAATGCGGCCTTTGCCGAAGTGACCGGAATAATCCGTGCAGAGAAAATACTCAAAGTCTTTGCCGCGCTGCCCTGCGTCCACTGTGAATGGGTACATTCGGCAGGCACGTGGACGATGCGCATAGACGCTGCAATGATTCCCGTTCAGGAAAATGCAGTGCTGATCTTCGCCTGTGGTGTTCAGCAGGAAAATCGGGAAATACGGTTCCAGCGGCATGGGGTGCGCATACTGCGCACAGATATCCTCTGGCTTGCGGATGCGCCCCTCGCTTTGAAAATGAAGCGCAAGCTGATAAACGTCGTATGGTTCCAGCATGACCTTGTTTTCCACATGGCGGCAGCAGGCGCTGCACCGTTGGCACTGGAACGCGATTTTTTGATTCCCGGAAACCGGGATGACCTGTTCGTTCATAAAACCTCCTGATAGAAAAACCGCAGCCACAAAAACTGTGGCTGCGGTCGGCGGGTCCGGCGGCGATCAGACGGGAGATCACCGCCGGGGTTTCATTCATGCAGCGACGGCCATCAGAATTGACGCCGCAACTGCCGCTTGAAGCGGAGAAAACTTCACATGATAGTGCGTATTCAGCGTTTCAAACTTTGCTTCCTGTTCGTTTTGCACCTGGATGGACGTGACCAGCGAGGTCAGAATGAACTGCCCTTCGTGGTCGATGAGCGCGCTGCTGCCGACCTTTAATGGCCGGAGCAGACGCCCGTGGAGCATCCTTGTGTGCTGATCCTTCATTGTTTCGCCTCCTTTCCGTTCCCACGGAACCGCAGATAGGCGGAATACAGGCTTTTGAGCATCCGGCGCACACGCCGCGGGTGCAGCTTGTACCGCGCGGCGATCTCCGCAATGCTGTACCCGTGCAGACGCAGCAGCGCAAACGCGGCCTGCTGCGGCGTTCCGCATTTTTGCAGTTCCGAGAAAAAATATGCTTCGGACAGCTCCGCGTCACAGACGGTTTCCCTGCGGCCGTAAAGCGCACAGTAGGCTTCCTCTGCCTGTCTGCGCCTGCTCTCTCCGCGCTTCCATGACACGATACTCTGCTGCATCGCGCGGTAAGCGACGGTGGAGAACGAAAAGCGGCGCAGATAGGCATGAGAGCAATATCGCTCTACGGCGCGCAGGTAGCCCATGGCGGCCAGATCGTAGTAGTCGCCGGGATCATACTGCTGCTCCTGCAAAAACGCATAGACCAGCTTGTGATTCTTTTCGGCAAATCGCATCTGCCGTTTGCTCAGCGGAGCGAGCCTTGGTGACTGCTTCTGCTTAGAGCGGCAGTTCGTCGCGTTCGCCGTCAATGACGCCCGGATAGGAAAAGCGGTCGCCGTTGTCGGCAAGCTCCAACGGTGCTGCGCCTGTGAGTGATTCCACGTCGGACTTGTAATTCTCCGCACGCTGCGCCAGAAGCGATTTGACCTGCTCTTTGAAATTTGCCGCATAGCTTTTGACAGCCGCGAGACCTTCACCCTCAAGGTCCCGAACCTTTCGGAAGGTAGCAACGCTGTAAGTATAGCCGCCGCTTTCCGCGCGCTTCAGGCCGATCTCCACGATGGCAGAATAGCTGGGGCGACGGCGGGCGACAAAGGCGAGATTCATGAAATCATTGAACGGACGCAGGCTTGTGGGCGGCAGAGAGAGCTGAAGCGGCAGATATTCGCCGCTGCGCAGCAGATAGACCTGCCGCATATTTTTGCAGGCTTTGCCGCTGCCGTTTGCCGTGCTGCCAAACTGGTTGAACGCACAGGTCGTGCAAACGCCGCCCGGTACACCATAGCCCTGCTTGCCATCGAAAGACTGGCAGAGCGGCGGTACACTGTCGTCGTACTCGCTGCCATCCGGCCAGTAGGCGTTTGCAAAGTGGTGATGCAGGATCACGCCGACGAGTTTGCGCTCATAATCGGGGTTGTCCGGATCATCGCCGCGGATCTCGAACTGCAGATTCCCGCCGCCGGGAATCTTGACCCGCTGCATGGTCATCTGCAGGCCGTCCATATCATCGGCAAGATCCTCGCTCGAAAAATCGCTGTCCAGC
>OLFY01000442.1_pt1 | contig 63721 bp, 65 predicted proteins | sample 1605611 | NCBI WGS metagenome assembly OLFY01 (sample SAMEA3888923, study PRJEB22519) | human gut metagenome | biome: human gut; feature: human-associated habitat; material: faeces | place: Denmark | collected 2011 | reverse complement strand
CAATCACAGGGAAGTGGCATTAGCCACTTCCCTGTGATATAACAAATCGCTATGGCTTCAATATGGAGAATAAGATGAAAGAAAGAAATTGGAAGTACAAAATCAACGGTGGATGGCCTACGCTCATCATGGCATCGGTCATGCTGGCAATCTTTGGCGGGATCACGGTTTGGCTCTACACCACACGGAATGGTGCCTTCATCGGCGGCCTGATTGTGACGGCCTGCATGGCGATTGGCTTCATTTTATCCGTATGCAGCGTTCTATTTTTTAAGGTGTTCGTGGATAAGGACGGCTTTTTTTGTCAAACCGCACCGGGCAACGGGCGGTACTATCGCTACAGCGAGATCCGCAATATGTGGCTCAGTTCCGGCAGGGAGACAAACGCACGCCAGCCGACCTACTGCAACTTTGAAACGGTAGAAGGAAAGCGGATGAGATTCCTCGTACTTGGCTCCCAAATCGATGCAGTTGATTATATGATCGAGCGGGTCGAGTCTATGGGGAACAAAAGCGGGGAAGATGATCTTGACTGGGAGATCGTCATCACCGGCAAGAAGGAGGCTGGATTTGTGGTAATTCCCACGATTCTCTCCTTGATTATGCTTGTCGTAATGGTGATGTTGTTTTTGGCGTGGAATCTGCCGCCTATAGTCATTGCAGTTCCCGTTATTCTTGAGCTGATGTCACTGTCACAGATTCTTTCTCTTGGGTTGTTTTACAAAGTAATCATTCAGAAGGACGGTTTTTATTGCCGCACCAATCCCTTCGACGGGCGGTACTACCGCTACAGCGACATTCTGGACTGCCGTCTCGTCGAGTCGCAGCGGAAGATCGGCTCCCGGTACAACAGAGGAAGAATCCGCAAAACGTACTACTTTTACGACCTGAAATTCGTTGACCGCGCACACCAGACGCACAGGCTCCCCTATAACAAATCACTGTACGAGGGGGAGATTGACGAGTTGGTCGCCAGAATTGAGAGGACACATGACAATGAAGCGTAACTCCCCCCGATTGACAGATGGCATTTCCCGGTTTTTGATAACCGTTATGGGAATTGTCATGATGATTGCCGGTATCCGTCTGCTCATTATGGGGGTGGATAACTTTATCCAGCCAATCCGCCATGTCGGCTGGGTAACCACCAGCGCAAATGTTACCGACATATCTGAAACGGTCATAAAGAACAATTTTTTTAGAAACAAGCGGACAAGAATCCACTATACGTGGACTTATGAGTATGTGGTGGACGGTACGCACTATACAGGCGAGTTTGGCCCCTTGGCGAACTCAGTCACGGTGGGTAAGTCAATCCAGATCAAATTTGACCCGGATGCACCGGAAAACTCGACCGGCTTTATAGAACCGAGCTTCAGCGACATTGTTCTCGCTGTGATTGGATTGGTTGTCGCTGTGGCCGGGTTCTTCATATCGGGCATCCGCCCCCTGATCCGCAGGCTGACCGGGAGGGATCGATTCGATGAGGAGGAAAAACTGCCGCCGGAAGAGAAATACGACCTGTCCGCTGAGGACGCCCCGCATACGAGAGAAAAGTGAGGGTAGGCAATACCCTCCGAGCTCTTTTCCCGATACTTGCATTTGTGCTTTTCGGGGTGCTCATCATGCTTCTCCAGGGCGGAAGATTCTGATCATAGGAGCTATTGTTTGTTCTTTCTCTGTCTTAATACCTCCGATAGAGTGAGTCCTTCTGGATGCGCCATGATGACGCTACCCTTATGACAGCCCCCAAGCGCACTTCCCCCTTGGCGGGAAGTGCGCTTTTTCCTGCCTATTTGAGCCGATAAAAATTGCTGGTCAAGCTTCCATTGGGACGGCGGCGATGCGTGCGCTCCAAGAATCTCTGTTGCTCCAAGTCCGCCAAGGCCCGCTGCACGGTGCGGCGGGAGAGCTTCAAGTCCTCAGCGATCCTGCGGACGCTGGGCCAGCAGGTGTCGTCGGCGTTGGAGCGGTCCTTGAGGTACATATAGACCGTCTTGGCCCGATGGGATAGTTCCTGATCCGCATAGATGCTTCCAAAGTAACTCATGTCTTTGCGTCCTCATTGTAAAGTCCCATTGCCGAATAGGGGCTTCTCCGCTCGGCAACAGGTACCTGTGTAGGCTGACTATTCTTCTTTCCGTAGGCCTGGTCGATGCGGAGGAATAGTTCCTGCCGACTGGCATAGGCCACAGGCCGTGCCGCATGCTCCGGGGTGATATATGGCGCACCGAAGGTAATGCCCCAGTCGAGAAACAGGCGCAGCTTTGTCTGCATAGGATGCGTCCCCGTTTTCATGACCACAAAGCTGCCCTTGGGGATGGATTTCAGTTCGTCCGGCGTCATGAGGGGCCGCTCCATCATCTGCAAGCTCTGGCTGGGATCATTCTTACTCCTGCTAATCGAGCCGGACAATACCGTGCGGCTGCCCAGCGCCTTGGAGAGCTGCTCCGCCGTCTGGCTGTTGGGGGCGAAGCCACCGAAGATGGTATCCTGGCAGTTATCGGTCAATATCTCTGCCCCCTCTCGCTCATAGTTTTTCTCCAGCTGCGCCAGCGCCTGGATGATAGGTACCATCGTCAAGCTGCGCCAGCGCCTGGATGATAGGTACCATCGTCAGCCCACGGGAGCGCCCTGCGCTGAACAGCGGCAGGATGTCAAAGGCGGGCATGGTCCCCAGCTCGTCGCAGAAGAACACAACACGACCCGGCAGCCGCCCACCGTTTTCATCCGCCACGGCAAACAGCTCCCGCGCCAGCGTCTGGATCATCAAGCCTGCCATGAAATTTTTGGTCTGATCCTCCTCCGGCAAGATCAGGAAGATAGCGGACTTCTCCGACGCAAACCGCTCGGCGTTCATAGTGCTGTCAAAACACAGCACCTGCTCCAGCTCAGAGTCCAGAAAGGCGTTGAGGCGAGACAGTACCGTGCTCATGACCGAGGCCATGGCCTGGTCGGATGTGTTCAGCGCCGCCCCGGCAAACCACCGTGCCTTGTGCTCCGGGGGCAGCTTCTCCATGAGGATGGTAAACCAGGTTTTGCCCCGTACCCCCGAGGGGGCCAGCAGTTCCTGCACCAGCTTGAACACGGACACGATGTGCCGCCGCTCCTGTTTCCCATCCGGCGGCAGAAATTCTGCCAGCAGGAGCACCACGGAAGTCAGCAAGCCCTCTGCGGCATCGTAGAAATAGGCGTTCTGGCCGTAGTCCGTATCCCCATTCGGTGACACGATGGTCTTGGCCAGGATCTTGGCGTACTTCTCCGCCTTGGCACGGGCGGCAAGGCTGCCGGTGGCCTGCGCCGCATCCATGTAGTGGTTGATGAGCGTCATGAGGTTGTAGCCATCTGAGCGGGTAGGGTTTCGCAGATCCACCACGGATACATGGTAGCCGTAGTATTTTTCTGCAATGGCGCCGTAGTTGCGAGCCAAGTCACCCTTGGTATCCAATGCCAGAAAGCTCATGCCGCTGGCACAGGCATATTCCAAATTGGGATATAGAAAGTAGGCCGTTTTGCCCACGCCGGATGCGCCGATCATAAGGCAATGCACATCGTCCTTATCCACCAGTGCGGTGATGCCACGCTTATGGCTGATGCTGCCCAGCACCAGCCCCTGCACTTCCGGGCGCCGCTGCCCTCTGCGCCAACTTGCCGCTTGGAACGGCACGAGGGCATAGGCCTTGCGAATCTCCGCGTCGGTAGCCCACCGCGCCGTGCCATGCTGGCCGTCGCCTACGGTTTTGGATTTAATGTTGTTGAGGGTATAGCGGTTATTCAGCAGCGTCAGGCAGCCTATGACCGCCGCCATGACGCCGCCCGCTGCAAGGAGGAGCCATAGATTACCCATGGCCACCCCGCTTTGCCCGCAGGTCATCGTTCCAGTCCTTTCCCTCCGGACGCAGGCGCTCTACATCGTAGCCCATATCCTCCAGGGTATCCAGCATACCGTCGCAAGCATCCTCCCCCGCCTCGTCATTATCCAAACAGAGGTACACCGTGTCCAGCTTCGGGTTCTGCCGCAGACGCTCCAGTACGGGCTGGATGGAGGTGCCGCAGCAGGCCACATAGCTGTGCTCCAGCCAGCCTGCCGGGTAGAGGGTAATGTGAGACAGTAGATCAATGGGTGCTTCAAAGACATAGAGGGAACGGTCCGTCCCGTTTTTGTGGAAGCTGTGTTTTATGTCGCTGCTCTCCACATTGATGCGGAATACTTTGCCTTGGGAGCCGGTGCTGCGCAGATGTGCGTGCCTGGCTTCTCCGTTTTCATCCAGCCCGACAAACACGCAGTTGTGGTGTGGGTCGTCCTCATAGAGCAGCTTCTCCTGCACGAACGCCGTGACCACATCCCGGTCGATGCACCTGTGTTTGGTGAGATAGGCATACATCCTGCGCATAGTCAGGTAAGGCTTTGGCAGGGCAAAGGGTTTTGGCTCCTGCGGCTCCGGCTCCTGCTTTGCGATGGGAATGATGCCCTGTCCGTCTCGGCCCAGCAGCATGGTCACGGCTTCCGGGAAGGTCTTGTCATAGAACTGCCGCACGAAGCTGATGGCGTGGCCGCCCCTCCGCGCAGCATGATCATACCACCTGTTGGCGCGTACAGTGATGCTGTGGTCGCTGGCCAGCCGGTACTCCCGTCCAGCCTGCAGGAGCTTTTCGCCCCGGTCACGCAGAAAAGATGGCAGGTCAACCTCGTTGGCCTGCCGTTTTTCTGCGGATGTGAAATATACAAATTTACCCATGCATTATACCTCCTGTTACATGGTGTTTTCGTTGACATGGCGGAGCTGCTCGTCCTCGTGGTCATCTCGCTTGTGTCCCAAGGCCATGCGCTTCTCCTGCAGCCGTCTGCGGCGCTTGGAGTCGATTCGCAGCGCAGGTGGGATGACCGGCATACTCGTCCTAAATATCTGCCCCATATGATGCAGCAGCCGCATGACCACATTTGCCGGAATATGCCTTGCAGACACAGCTTCTCCCACTGGCTGCACATCAACGGAGCCACGGATAGGCGGCGTTTTCTCTGCCGATTGCTTTTCCTCCGGCTCCGTACTGTCAGCAGACGGGGAAAACGAGATATCCTCTGCCTCTCGGATGATCCAGTTTTTAAGAGAGCGAAACTCCTTTCGCTGCGTTAGCGGCTGGCGAGGCGGTGTGTTCCGCCCGTAGTAGCCCGCAATCTCGTCCTTCAGCTGCCACCATTGGTCGCAGCAAGCCGCCACCTCCGGGAGCTGCGCCAGCCGCTCCACAATGGCATCCACCTGTGCCTTGACCGATTTTGGCAGATAGGAATAGACATGTTTGCCGCCGACCTGCGCCAGTGCCTGGGAGAGTTCTTGCAGCTCTTTCACAAGCCCGGGGTCATCGGCGGCACCGGTTTCCAACGCCCGAATGCGCTCCAGTAACAATGCCTTGGCGGTTTGTATACTCTCCTTGTAGGCGGCATCCTTCCGAATGTAAAGCTCCGTCATCTCATCCCGAAAAATTTCGTTCGTCATCTTGGACCGAATCGATGCGATCCCCTTTTGCGTTAGAAACCCCACCTTGGGATCGTCCGACCACGCCATCATGTGTATATGCGGGTGGTGGCCCTCGTCGTGATATGCCGCATACCAACGAAACTTCTCCGGTGGAATACGCATGGCCTCCGCAATGGAGTGGCTCTCCTGCTTCAATAAATTCTGCCATGTGGCTGCTTTGTTGTATCCCAGGCGCTCCGCATCCTCCCGCCGCAGGGAGAAAATGAAGGTCCACACTTTTCCGGCGTGAGTCTCCAATTCATTCTTTGCCGCCTTGAGATCCGTGACATCCGCCGCACTGAATAGCCCGTGACCGCCGTGCTTTTCCACCCGGGGCCGGTTGGCGATGTAGGCCATATAGCCGCTCTCGGATTCCAATTCATGCAGATGCGTATCCAACGCAGCAGCAATAAACGCAGATGCCGTACCCCGGTTGGGCGTCTGTAGGTAGTCGCTGTATTCGAACAATTCCTTTGCATCCGGGAAGTCCTTCAGCAGCTTTGTGAGGAACTGCATCTGTTTTTTAGTCACCGGCTCGGTGCTTTGAATGACCTCCACGCCATCTCGCTTGGCAACATACTCCATGTATCTTGCCGCACGACCTCCTTGGATGTACCCGCTTTTCTGTATCAGCCGTGCCATCGGTTACTCCTCCCGGTGAAATAGCAACACATCCCTAAAAGAGATGCTGCCATGCGTACCCGCCACCTCCCGGACACTGTTACCGCGCATTTTGTTGTACTCGTCCCGGGTCATGTCTATGTCTCCGCCCAGCAGGTGGTTGGTCATGTTGTGCTCCACCACCAGCTTGAACAGCAGCTTACCCAACCTGTCGCCGAACACGCCCAGTGTGCCCTCCAGCATCTCCTGTAGTGCGTGGGGCAGATACGCACTTGTCCGCTCGGCGTGCAGACGACCGCAATACTGCCGCAGCGCCTTCTCCACAAACTCGTTGCGAGTAGGGCAGTTATCCAGCTTATAGAATGCGTCCACCTCTTGCCACACCTCGTCTGACAGCCAGACAGAGTGTCGGCTTTTTCCGTTTTTATCCATTGAACTGCACCTCCTTCCATTGAGTGTCAGAGCCTCCCAAAGGCCCTGCAAACACGGGGCAAACAGGCATTTTTACAAGAAATAGCGCCAAAGCATATTCGTCTCCGCATGATCAGCGTCAATTTCAAAGTGCCGCAAACCTCCGTGGCAGTCCGCACTGCGGGCTGCTGTAAGGGCCAATGGCGCAATAAAGCGCCAAAGGCTTTCTCCTGCCCCGATTTCGGCGCACCGAAAATCGGCCCAAAACCGCTTAAAATCCCTGGGGGCGCTATCCTTACCCTCCCGCGCTCCCACGAGGCCACACAGCGGCCCACAGGGGCGGACACGGGGCATCTCCTGCTCGGCATCTCAGCTGACATGTATCGGAGGCGAAAAAAGAGAGCCGCACCAATTGGCGCAGCCCTCTAAATAGAATATTTGGTTTTAAATCCCCAGCACTGGCGAAGTGTGCTGCTCCTGCTCCATCAGAAGTTCCAAGCTGTAATCCAAAATTTTCTCCTTGCGCTCGGTCAGCATGGTCAGGTAGAATTCACGCTGGATTGGCAGTAGTTCCTGGACATCTTCGAGAAAGTTATGGATCGCATCGAGGTCGATTCTTGAACAGACACGCTTGAGCGCCTCATTGCAATCCGGATTTTTCAGCGAGGAAATGTAATCAAAATAAGATATCTTTTTCCCGCCTTCTTCGATAGAGGAAGTTGGGAAGGTATAGATGCGCTGGTCGATTTCCGCTTCGTCTTGCAGCACAGTTTTCATCCGTTCCAAATCAAGCTGCGGGTACAGGCAGGAACCGCAGTCATAGACCGGCGCCAGCTCTGCCTGCTGCTTCTCCTCATCCACGAGGAAACCCCAGTTGCCGTTATGCCGGTCGAAGTTTCCAAGGAACGCATCCGCAATAAACATGTCCCAGAAAAATTGCCGCAGCTCATCGGATGGATAAATACTCTGCTCCTCGATGGCCTCCAGAATGGAGGACAGTTCTTTTCCATAACCGTTCTGTTCACTGTCGATGCAGGTGTTCTTCAGATGGGCAAACTCGATGAGCCGTTTTCCGTCCTCTGTAAAATCCCGACAGGCAACTACCAGCTTTGTCTTGCCGCGGCTGTCCGTATAGTTTCCGAGGAGCGTTTCCTGTGTCCGAAAGCCCAACATTTCAAAGATATGACAGGCGACATATTCGCTGATGCAGCCGTTGCTGTAACTCATATCCCGATTTCGGCTGGGCTTTGGCGGGAACTTGAGCATATAACTATGTCCTTGATAGGTGATATTGATTTTATTCCCATTGGCTCCGCCGTAGGCGCGGAAGCGGTTGACTGGGCAGTTGGTAAAATCAATCATAGGTTCTCACCCCCTCATAAATATTTTGCGCGAAGATAATCAGCCTGCTCCTGCGTGATGGCATTGCTCCACTGATTGGAGTTAATCGCACTATACAATTCTCCCCACAGACAGTCCATATAAGACACCTTGTCCTTTTCGCCCTGAATGTACTCACGAAGCGCTTTATCCAGACTGGCAGGCAGATTCTTTTCCAAATAGGTTCGGTCAGCTGGCTTGCCGCCATGCATTTGTGGTTTCTCCACGGTCAGCGTAATGAGCTGCTCCATCGGGATATTCAGTGTGGAGGACAGCTTCATGAGTGTACCGGCACTGCATCGGGAAAGCGTTGTCTTGCCGGAGCAAATGTCCGCCAGCGTTGCCCAAGGCACACCGCTTTTCTTGGAGAGCTGGTAGCGGGAGAGGTTCTTTTCCCGCAGTATCTGTTGGATCGTCATATACATCACCGCTCTTATTATATCGGTGCGCCGATAATCAGTCAAGAGAAAACCTTGTAAACCTCTGCCTGCCATGCTTACATCTGCATTTCGGGAGTCTGTGATCCACTCTCCCGAAGCTGCCGGGCGTACTCATGCAGGCTCATGCCGGTTTGCTGCTGGCAGTAGTCCTCCATCTTGCGAAGCAGGACTTCCTGTTCGGCGGCATTGAGAGGGTAACTCCAGCATTCTTCCGGACCGTCTCCCTTGCAGAGGTTCAGTTCCAGCGTATCGCACAGACGATCCCGCTCCACATCGTAGTTGGCGTAAATGTTGAGCCAGTCGTCGTTCTGATCGGTGCAGACAAATGTCCCAAAAGCAGCATCTACATCGAAGTCCGCCTGCAGATAAAAGTTGAGCTTGCCGTCCGATTCGATGATCTCCTCACCGAAAGAAAAATTCCGTGCAGAGAGATGTCCCGCCGAGGTGATCTCTTTGCCATTCAGATGATCCAACAGTTTGCGCCACTTATCATCGCCAGATGCGAATTGCGACCGGGTGGCGTGATAGACCGCCACCGATACATCACGCATTGCCCACGTCTGCCAGCCATCCATAATGTGAACAGCCGAGAATTCACGCTTGTCGAAGTTCACATCGAACACACCGCGCACCTTTCCAGTGTTCTCCATGCGTACAGCGGTCAGCGCATTGTATTCCTCCGCAGTGATGGGACGACCGCCTGCAAACATTTTGATAAACAAATCCGGCATAGTAACTTTCTCACTGGTGATGTAACTGCGCAGCTTTTTCCCGATCGTCAACAGCTCCTCACCGGGCGAGGTCTTGAAGTACCATTCCTGACCGCATTCCATCACATGGTAGGCCGCATAAGTGCGGGCGGCTTCTTCCGCCTCACGGTTTGCGGCATCCTCGGCATAGATCTCACGACTGATGCGCTCATACTCACGCTGCGGAAGCTGGTTGCACAGTGCATCCAGCACAGTTTCCAAATGCTCCTGCAGCGTCTCACCCTTGAGGTGCTTTTCAATGGCGTTCTTCCACCTCCGGTCCAGCCACAGGACGATTTCTTCATGCTGTGCCATGCTCATCGCCCTCTTTCTGCTTCGTTACGGACGCTTTTGCGGGCCGCCTGGGTCTGGCCGCAGGAGCAGACTTACTGTCCACATACTCCCGCACCGCTTCCGGGACTTCCGATTCATAGAGCTGCTGCAGCACTTCCTCCATGCGCCGCTGCACGGAAGACCGCTGCTTGCGGAGTACAAACTCCAGCGCATCCAATTTGGCTGCGTCAAATCCAATGGTGATATTCTTACTTTCCAATTTCAGTTCCTCCTCAGTCATACTTGATCCCCGGCACCTCCAGCCAGTGGGTCCAGCCCCGGCCTTGGAGCTTTGTTTTTACCACGCCGTACCGGGTGTCCATGGCCTCTATGACCTCACCGTTTCCAATATATACACCGATGTGCCCGGACTTCCACACAGCCAGTCCCGGCGTGTCGGGCATGGTCTCAATGCTGCCTTTTCGACTGGCGTTATAGTACATACCGTCCGCACCCACATCGGGCATACCATTGCTGCCGTACTGGATCTCCATAGTCACGGTGTTCAGCCAGCCGTACCCCTTGATGAGCCCCACGCAGTCGGTGGTGCGCCTATTCAGCCAATGGGAACGGATGAAGTCGGCTTCATCCCCTACGCCCTCCGGGTATTGCGAGATCTTATATTGCAGCAGCTCCGGCGTCAGCACCTGCCCAAAGGTACCCCACACATAACCCCAGCCGGAGTTCCAAGCGCTGGCGGCATAGATGGCCAGATCTGCACTGTTCTTTGTGGCAGGGTCTGTAAACATGGATGCCCCCAGTTCCATCGGCGCATTGCCTCCCGGCTCATAGGCTCCGTTGAAGGTACCGCTGCCCGCGCTGCCCATGACCATGGAATAGATCTTCACGGCATTGGAGCGTTCCTCTGCCGTGACCGCACGGCCCAGCCACACGGATAGCTGCGCATAGATGTCCTCCATAGGAAGCGGCACGACCACTTCATAGGTTTCATCCGTCTCCTCCCGCACCCTTGTTTCCGTTTCATAAAAGCAAGCCACGAACGCCTCTGCATCCGACTGCGACAGCGCATCCTCTCCAAAGCAGAGGGCAAAGAAAACAGCCTTGACCTGTATTGGATCAAGACTGTTTCCCTCGGCTTTTTGATTGACCTCGGCCACCGCCGCATCCAGATGGGCGAAAGAACCCCACATCTGCGTGAGCTGTGCCCGGTATTCTGTCGGGACACTTTCAGACAGCTCCGTCCCATAGAACGCCGCCGATACGACAGCGCCGTTGTGCTCGGCTGTGCCGGAGCCTACACAGCACAAGAACGCCACCAATAAAATCACCGGCGACAAAATCGCCGTCAGCACCCACCCGACTGTTTTGCGGCCCTTTTCGCTGGTCAGAACGGCGGCCGCCAGCCGAACAAGCTGTGCGCTCAAGCAAAGTCACCTCCTCCATCACCGCCCGCCAGCCGAGCCAAACAGCACCGCCTTGTGCGTCGGTGCTTTCACCTCCAGATGGTACCGTTCCATGCCGCATTTATACAGGCACTCGCCACGCCTTGCCCGCTGGATGAGTTCAAACTCCGCCTCGTCCAGCTGCAGCATGTCCATGTAAAATTGCTTACCGATGGAGCCGGGATTGAACAGGAACTGATGGGGCGGGATAGCAAAAAGCGGTTTTGTCATCTCCCGCACACCCTCCTGGTCGAAATCTTCCAGGTTTTGAGAAGCCATTACCAGCGCCGAGTCCCGCTTGCGCACACGCTTCAGGCAGTTGCGGATGTACTCAATGGCCACCGGGTTAGACAGCCACAGGTACAGCTCATCCAGCACCGCTACGGTATTGCCAGCCGTCAGCAGCCGGTCCGACATATACGCCAGCACATTGAACAGCAGGGCATTCCGCAGGCTCTTGGCCGCCGTCAGCACACCGCCTACGCCGAACACCAGAAATCGGTCGCCGGAGATATTGGTGTGTCCGTTGAAGAACGGTGCATCCGCCCCCACGCACAGGGAGTGCAGGCCCAACAGCACCTCCTGCAGCAGCTCCTGCGTGTACAGCGCACCCGGCTTGTATTGGGCCAGTTCCTCTTGCATGAGTTCGTACAGATCGGAGAGGATGGGGTAGTCCTCCGGTGCAAGCTGGCGCAGGTCCGTCTCCTCCGTAATGCCCCAACGGGCATATAATTTGGACAGCATGATCTCTATGGTGTCCAGCTGTGGGTCGGAGAAATCTTTGTAGGCCCGGAAGAAGTCTTTCAAAAAGGAGATGTGCCGAGCCAGCAGGGTGGACTTGCGAAAGGCATCCGGGGCTGTCTCATCGGTGTCCTCGTTCCAGCTCCGCACTTCCAGCACATTGATGCGCTTTTCCCCGGCCATTAGGTCAATGAAGCACCCACCTAAGTTTTCACACAGCTCCTCCAGCTCATGTTCGGCGTCCAGGGCAATCACCGCCTTGCCTGCCTCCAACAGATTGCAGATCAGCAGCTTAATGAGGTAGCTCTTGCCCTGACCGCTGTTGCCCAAGATAAGGATGTTGGCAGAGGTCTTGTCGCTGTCCCGACGGTCAAAGTCCACCACGATGTTGCTGCCGTACTTGTCTTTCCCAATGTAAAAGCCGTTGGGATCTGTCTTGCCGGAGTAATTGAAGGGATAGAGATTGGCCACGCTGCTGGCGGGCAGTACCCGCTCGAACTCCCGGCCCAGCATATTGCTGCCCACAGGGCTGACGCAGCAGAATCCCTGCTTTTGCCGCAGGAGCAGCTTGTCCACATTCAGCTTGCAGCGCACCAGCTCCGTCAGTATATCCGTCTGGAGCTGACGAAGCCGCTCCTTGCTGTCCGCCGTCATCTCCAAATACACGGCACAGTGGACCAGCGGCTCGTGCTCCCGGTGCATTTTATGCACCAGCTCCGCCACATCCCGCAGATTGCTCTCCGCCGCCACTGCCTGCCGCAGCTTGTTGGGGTCCGAGCCGTCCAGCTTGTTTTTCTTGTTGGCGTTGTCGATGATCCTGTCCTCCTCGCCGGGAGACACCTGCCGGCAGTAAATGCGCAGCGTCACGCCGCTTTTTTCGCCCAGCTCCCGCAAGAGCGCCTGGGCCTCGGTGCTGGCCGGATATTCCCGCAGCGCCCACACACAGCGGTAGGTGCTGCCGAAGATGTAATGGTCCACCTCGAATTTCACACCCCCCGGTGCGATGCGATCCAGATAAGTGCGGAGAAACGCTTCCTGCTGGGAAGGGTTCTTTTTAGAAAATGGATTCTTCATTTTTCCTCCTCACCACATATATAGTTCCATGTACGGCTTCAGTTCCGGTTCCTGCCCGGTAAACTGCTCCGGCTCCTGAAACACCTGCGTATACCGCTGTATCTGCTCCTCCGTCAGGGAGCAGAAGCCCCCTGCATGGTCATCTCCCACCAAAAAGAAAGGCCCGCAGATGATGTCATCTCCCAGCCGCCGGTTGGGCTGCATGCCGTTCAGTTTTCCCTCATCGTTACAGCAGAGGATGACGCCGTCTCCCATAGAGAGAGGCTGGAACAGCCCCTCTGCCTCCCGCTGGATGGCTTTCAGGCCCTCCGCCATCTCTTTCGCATACGGAGCTTTTCCCGGCTCCACTTTCAGAATTCGCATTTCAAACCTCCGTTTCCGCTGTCAGCCACTGCGCCCCGTCTACAAAGGAGAATACCTCGTGGGTGGCATCCTGCTCAAAATAAATAGCCAGCAGCTCCAGAAGCCGCTGGCCCTCCGCACGCTGAACGACAAATCCGCAGTCCCGGAACTGCTGCTCCAGGGGCGCATAGTTCATGGCCCCGTCCGTTTTTCTGCGTCGCAGCACGAAGCAGAACTCACGGGAGGAGGCCATGGCGGTCTGGACGCTGTCCAAATGCTGGCGATCCTGCACCAGCAGCCCACGGATGGCGGGCATGTCTTCCGCCTCCAGCCGCTGCCGGTAGAACTGGCGGTTATCCTGAAAGGACTCCTTGGAGTCCAGGGCCAGCAGCTCCAGTTCCGCCATACCCTTCAGCACGCCCAACAGCTCCTGCACCTTTGCCCGAACGCCCTGTTCGGGCAGGACATTCAGATTGCCGGGATGAACGAAGTAGAAGGCCAGCTCTCCGTCCGCCGTTACGACGCTGTCATTTTTAATATCATCGATGCCGATGAGCTGCCGGGTAGAGTTTTTCCTGCTCATGCCGATTCCCTCCACACATAATATTGTTGTCCGAAAAAGAAAAACGCCGCAGCATAGCGCAGGAAGTCCAGCATGCTGATCCCTCCGTGCCGAATGCAGAGAAAGGCCAGCGCCGCTGTTATGACCAAGGGGATCATGCTGCCGGTCTGGGTCAGCGCCAGCACCGACAGCAAAAGCCCTGTCCCGATCCACGCCACATCCCGCAGCGTCCACAGCCACAGCATAGGCCGGGCCGTTAAATCTTCGGGGTATAGATACATAGTTTTCCTCCCAAAAGTGAAGCCGCAGGTGTGTGCCTGCGACTTATGTGCGTTTTATTCTTCGTTCCCGGCATCATTCAGCTCGCGCTCAATGAGACCCAGAATGAAATCCTTCTGCTTCAGGCCGTTCCTGGCCAGATAGTCCTTCAGCCGGCCGAAGAGTTCCTCCGGTACCTGAAATGCGATGGTGCGATTGTTGGCGTTCATAGTTCGTGCTCCTCCTTCAAAATGTTCTCTGAGTATGTCCGTGATGTAGTCGGCCAGGGTCTGGCCCCGCTGCTCCTGCTCCGCCCGAAGCCGCTGGTGCAGTGACAGCGGGATGGGTGCGCAGAGGTTTTTCTTTTCTTCCATAGTCCGCTCCTTTCCGCCTCTCCCGAGGCAAGCAAAGCATAGCCCAACTGCGGCGCATAAGCTATTGACAAGTCTAACGAGAATAGAAGCGCAAAGGCAGCATACCGGACAAGTCTAACGAATATTTTCGCTCATCTGGACCGCCTGTACCAAACAGTGCATCACGAAGTCCACACAAGGGATGGCCACACTGTTGCCCAAGGCCTTATACCTTGCGCTGTCGGATGCGCCGGGGATGTCCGTCCACCCGTCCGGGAAGCCTTGCAACCTCTCACATTCCAATGGAGTCAGGCGGCGAATGAGATGGGCATGGACATCTGCCTTTTGGCAAACGAGATCGACGGCATCTTTACACTGCCGTGCGCTCTGTGTGCTGACCACAGCATTCTCCCTGAAGTCATCCACACGCTGGCGGCTGTAGACCGCATGGTGATCTGTGGCAGTCAGGGTATAGGCGATGTCCTGCTGGTATCCGATGCCGTTCCCGCCGTTCTGTGGCTGGCGGTCTATGGCATTTCCCGTAATGCAGATCACAGGTTCCTGCTCCACCAGCGGTACATTATTGCCGCCCGTCCCATAGCGGGCCGACATGGTGGGTGCAACCTCCTCCATCTGTCGGTAGCGGCTGTCAATGCCGTGGTTTTCATACACCAACGGCTGATGGCCGTGCTCCTGCGCCCGCAGTGTGCCCGTCATATTCTCAGAAATTTCCATGACCTGACCGCCTTGATCGTTGATGCACAGCACAGATGGCATACAGTTCCCACTGGCACCCGCCTTCAGTGTCGGAGCAACGCTTTCGTGGTATCCGATGCTCCCGGCACTGGCTCCGGCCCCCGCCGAGAATGCAGCAGTTACAATGCCGTTCCTGCCGGTGGACATCCCACAGTTCACGCCCAAGGTCGCCGCCACATCACCGGTCAAGTCTCCGTTGTAGCCGTCAAAGCCCTCGTCTCGTTGGTTGATGTGATAGGCATCTATATCTGTGATCTGGCCGTCCGGGAGCGCAAGACCCGCCTGGATCTTCAGCGCCCGTTCCAGCTTCTTTGGCAGCGCTTTGCCCCGTTCAAACGCTCGGCGCAGTATCCCCAAACAAGCCCTCGGCGTCAAATAATACTTTGTCGGCGGTGCGCCCTGCAAAATCCGCGATAAGGAAGATTCTCTTGCGCCTCTGGGGGACACCCCAGTATTGAGCGTCCAGGCACCGCCAGCATAGGGAGAAATCAGTTCCCAGTAGGATTCGCCCAGCAGGTTGCCATGCCCAGGGGTAAGGTCCAGGGACATGAACGGTACCGCACTTAATTCGGACGATCTCTTCCAGGACGATGCGGAAGTCCTCGCCTTTCCGCTCTCCGCTGGAGAAGGCTCCCGGCACATTTTCCCATACCATAAATCGGGGCCGAATATGGATACCTGCCCGGCCTCGTGATCTGTCTGCATCTCTCATCTCCTTTACGATGTGGATCTGTTCCATGATGAGACCGGAGCGCTCTCCGGCCAGCCCAGCTCTGGCTCCGGCTACGGACAGATCCTGACACGGGCTGCCGCCGCAGATGATGTCCACCGGCGGCAGCATGGCCCCATCCAGCTTCGTAATATCTCCATAATGCAGCATCCCCGGCAGCCGCTGCTGCGTGACTCGAATGGGAAACGGCTCGATCTCGCTGACCCATAGGGGGATGACACCGTTGTGTATAGCCGCCAGCGGGAAACCGCCAATGCCGTCAAACAGGCTGCCCATAGTAATGCACCTCATTTGGCCGCCACCGTCCGGGCAATATTGACGGCGCTCTGAGCTGTGTAAACCGCCGAGGTAAGATTGGCCTTCGTGGTGGTGTCCAGCCCAAAGGCCCCGGCAATGCGGGGAATTTCCCCGGCAGAGAGCATGAGCCCCAAGCCCAGCAGGGCGTGATCTTTGAACACCATCAGCCCGGCCACAAGGATGGTGGCCTGCAAGAACGCCGTGAGACACAGGCCGATGACCTGTTTGCACCACTGGATAAATCCGTCTCCATACCCCCTGGGCACAGAGAACATATACAGGCTCCCCACGGCGATCTGGATCAGCAAAATACCTCCCCGCTTGAGATTGGCAAAGAACACCTTAATGACCGCATAGGCCATGAGGATAAGGCAGAAAAGAACCATAAGCCCGCTGGTCTCCCGCCCAAAGCCCCGCAGGGGATAGGTGGACTCCGTTAGGCTTTCCAGGTTTTCAAGATCTGCCAGCGCCGCCTTTGCCGCATCCCCGATGCTGGTGGACCCAAAGCCGGTGATGCCCGCCGTCAAGGTGCCCTGCAAGGAAATTGCCAAAGAATAGAGCCGCACCGGCACCTGGGTAAAAAGAGAGACGGCCAGAAAGCCCTTAAGGACATTCAGCGCCGTCTCTTTCACATTGCCCCGCCCAGCGGAATACTCGATGCCGCATTCAAACACAGCCACCACCAGTCCCGTGGCAAACAGGGCCCAGCCCAAATAGGAGAAAAACAGCACCACGCTCTGCACCCAGTTCATCTCGAAGAGCCCTGCGCCCATGCTGCCCATCTCGGAAAAGAAGTTCCCAAGAAAGCCCACCACCTGACTGTAAAACCAGTCCACGATCTGCCCCAGTATTTTGTCCGCTACAAAGTCCCATATGAACAATGAATCACCTCCCAGAATGTAAAAAGCACTCTACTGATCCAGCAGAGTGCTTCTGTCTATATTCGTTTTTTTGGTCACAGTTTCATTTTGTTTCCAACGCCCTTGGCCTTTCACGGAGTGAGCAGCCATTGATAATCCTGCCGCCCATCGATCACATACTCCACATAGACCACCTGATCTTTTACTTGATACAGCAAAATGTGGTATTTGTCAAAGATGAGCTTGCGATACTTCTCGACCGTAAAAACCTCGGAACGCAGCACAGGATTGCGAAACGGAAATCGTTCCAAAGAGACTGCCGCCTGACGAAAATCGGAAACCAGTTTGTGCGCCAATTTTTCATCCAGCCTTGCGGCAAATGCCGCATGCTCCACCAACTGCTGGGCGGCCCGCTTCGAGACGACTACTCGATACGATTCATGCTCCGGCATGGCGTACCTCCTGGATCGCCACCTCCATCATGGCGGCCACCTCATCTACGGAATGATCCACAGCGCCGTGCAGGCGATCTTCCTCCACGGCAAGCAATTCTTCCCGCAGCTTCAGCATCTTTTCCCGATGGGTAAACGCCTCGATGTCCATGACTACCAGATCGCCCTCGCCGTTTTTGGTCAGATAAACGGGTTCGCCGGTCGTCTTACACAGCTCCGCAATATCATTATAGTTTTGCCGAATGGCGGCACTTGGCTTGATATACATATTCGCTCTCCTTACATAGCAGTTTTATAACTATATTATACCATTAAACTGCTATTATGCAAGAGGAATATTGACTTGCGCCGTTATACCCCGATGATCCCCCAAATATACAGCGGCGCCGTCAGCGTAAAGACCAGGCATGCAAACAGAATGGCCGGAGCCGTCCATTCAAATTGCCCTGTTTTCCGATAGTCAAAATACGCCGTCCCCAGCTTCACGAAAAAGAAAATAGCCAGGATCATGTCGATAGCGGGAAAAACCACCTTGTTGACCACCGACTTGATCTGATTGGACGCTGCCGTCCAGGTGCTCTCCACTGCGCCCGCCACATCGCCGCTGCCTGCGGCAAAAGCCGCCACAGACAGCAGGCAGCACAGCAGCGCCGTGATGCTCAGCATGAGCATGATACGCTTTGCAGTTTTCATTTTGCGTCCTCCTTACAGTGTCATTTCATGTATCCCACGCCGCAGCTCGGCCAATTTTTCCGCTGCCCAGTCAGGGATGCACTCGTCACGGATAATGCCTACGAACTCGGAGCGGTTCCACCTCGTGGTCTCGCCGTCTCCCAAACAGGTGCAGAGTACCGAGCGGCCACGGGCGTGGGGCTGACAGCCAAAGCCGCTCAGGGCCAGCCACAGCTGATTCTCCGGCTGCCAGTAGGATTCCCGCAGCGTGTCCGGCGACAGGATCAGCACCCTGCCGGTGAAGTCCTGCTCTCCGGAATTGGATTCACAGTGTTCTGCGCCAAACAGGTGCAGCTTTGCCAGCTCTGCCCGGTATTCGCTGACGAATCCGTCCAGCACGGCGGGATGGCTGTTTATGAGGAAGGTATGCCTGTGTCCTCCATCTTCGGGGACGAAGACGGAGCGGCTCCACTGCTTATTGGTCTCATGGTAGCGGCCATCATAGGACTGCTCCTGCAAAGTGTTGGCCAGCACAAAGCCCACCCGTTTGTAGCCATACTGGTCGATAACGCTTTTGGCGCAGTCAGTGCTGAGATGCATCCCATCAAAGCCCTTGTGGATGGCCAGCTCTATGGCCCCGGCGCAGGCACAGTTGGTGCGGAAGTTAGCCCGCCACAGCTCCAACTCGCCCCGCTCCCGAGCCTCTTTGGCCGTGTAGGGGTACAGTGCCTCACTCGGCAGCATAGACAATGTCTCCTTCCTCCAAAAGCTGCGCCAGTGCAGACGGGCAGCATCCACTCAGCATGAGCAGGGGGCGGATGCTGTCCGGTACCTGCGGCACATCCTCCATGTCTTTTTCGCAGTCGGCTGCACAGGGCATCCTGCACGCCTCCTGCAGCACACCCAGCAGTTCTACGGAGGCCCGAGATAAGCCCTCCAGTGCGTGCAGCAGCTGCAGTGCTGTCATTTCCTGCGGCATGAGCAGAATGTGGTCCTGTCCCAGCCATGCAGACAGGGAGATGCCCACCAAGCCCAGTTCCTCCAGCGCACCGTTGGGAATGAGCAGGCCGTTCTTTTCAAATTTCATTTCATTGTTCATGCGAAAATCCTCCTATACTTTTAAGGGCTGCTGCGGTGTATGCACCAGCCTGCACGATTTACCCCGGCTGTCATAGTCGCCGAAGAAGGACATCTGCGGCGCAAAGGTACGGGGATCGTAGTTGGTCATGATGTACTCACGGTACTTGTTGTTTTTCTTCTTGGACTGGCTGTTGGGGCGCTCCACCTCGTAGATGAAGAAATCATCATACAGCTTCCGTATGTACGGGCAGTTGTTATAGGACACCATAGCGAATCCCTCATGCTTTATCAGCACATCGTGGAGCCGCTGGTGGTCGCTGCGGGGAAACTCCACCGTATAGCATTCCGCCTCATAGTAGGGTGGGTCACAGTAGACCACGGTCTGCGGGTCGTTTCGGGCGGTGATGATGCTCTCGAAATCCTTGTTTTCCAGTACCGCATCCTTCAGCCGATGAGAGCACTCCCACAGATCCCGGAAAAACCGCCGTATATCGCAGGAGCCTACGCCATAGCTGTCTCCGCTGCCATTGTAGCTGTAGCGCTGCAGCTTATAAAATGCTGCGGCACGGCGCACATTGCCTAAACTGCCACGCTCCAAAAGCAGCTGCCGCACGACCTCCGCCTGGGGTGGTTCAAAAAACACCTCCGTCAGATCCAACTGCCGTTCCATGTACTCCATGGTGAAGTCCTCGCCCTGCAGCTGACGCTGCAATACATCAAATTCATCGTGGGCGTTGATAGGGAGAAAGCCCAGCTCCCTGACCAGCTCCAGCGGACGCTCCTTGGCGCAGAAGAGCAGGTTATATAAATCGTGGTTCAGGTCGTTGTAGATCTGCAGACACCCGCTGGGGACGGAAGTATTCATGGTGATAATGCCGCTGCCGCCAAACACATCCACCAGTGTCTTGTAGTGGGTAGGCAGCAGCATTTGGATGGCCCACATGAGCTGGGCCTTGCCGCCTACCCACGGCATGAGCTTCGTCATCTGCCTACTCACCGAATTTCTCCAGCGCCCGCTCCAGTCCGGAGATGGCGGCGTCTAACCCGCTGCGCATTTTCTCAAGGCTTCGGATGGTGGCATAGACCTCTGCCGCCGTCTCCGCATAGTAATACCCCCGCTGATCTGCTGCGATCGGCACAGTGCCTCGCCGCAGGCGGTTGATGTGCCTGCGAAGCTCGTTTCCGCTGATGCCCAGCGCCCGCTCCAATTCCCGGCTGCTGACCACATTTTTATGTCCCTTGCATCCGTTCTCCAGATACCGGGAGATGGTCTCCTTCGTCATTCTTGCACTCCTTTCCGGGTACCGCTCACCGAAAAGGGTGCAAAAAGTGGGACCGCTGTCCCTTTTCGGAAAGCGGCCCCATTATTGATTCAGTTTACTGCATGGTTATATCCATGCCCTGCTGCGGCAGATGCATAGGCTGTCCATCCGGACGATGGACATAGCCATAGTCACTGAGGATGCCCCTATCTCTATACATCAGGTCTGCGCCGTAGGCGGTGAGATTCAAATTCCGGATGAGCAGGTCAAGCTCTGGCCCGTCTGCCATAAGGGAAAGTTCCTCCCGTGCCCGATCCTCCAACGAGTGGATATTCGGTTCGAAGGCGTATTCACTCAGGTGCTCTGTCAGCGCCATGGCATCCTCCAGCTTGTAAATATCCAGCTGACTGGCCACTGCCTTGAACGCCGCCAGTTCCCCATTTGCATCCAGCATTTCGAGACACTGCGCAAATTGATTGACCTGCTCCATGCTGGTGTGAGCCATATCTACGAAGGCCCACATCTCCGGCATGGCGGTGTCGCATTCCTCCAGCTGCACCTCCTGCCAGCTATCCACCTCCAGACAGTCCAGCACGGCGTCCAACTCCGCCTGCTTTGCGGGCAGGTACAACTTTACGGTACGGACATCACTGACACAGAGGAAATGGATCATATACGGCGGCTTTCGTGGCGGCCTGCCCAAGTTGGGCGGAGCCTGCCGCAGCTCGGCTTCCCGTACTACATAGCCGTTCGGGGTCATAGCGCCGTGTTCGTCCCGGCGCATTTTTTCACCGATCTTGGCATAGTCCAACAGCTCCAGCACACTATCCGGTACTTGTTCCAGTTCCGGCAGGAACTCGTTCTCCACATAGAACCGGCCCAGTGCCGCATCATCCCGGACCTCCGCCACCACATGACAGCCATCCACACTGTACGCCAGATCCAGCAATCGCTGGAGGGTCAGTTCGTCGCCATTGGTTTGGCACAGCTTGTCGACCTCCATCTGCACCAGTCCCTCAAAAGCGATGTCCTCTACATGGTCGAATGTACTCAGCTGCTCCGCCAGTGCATTGAACTGATACAGGTCGCTGTCATCAAGGAGCGGTGCAAGAAATCCGTACCGGCCAATGTCCTCCACCTGCCAATAGGGTTCCCGCCCATCCTCCAGCCGCAGCTTATCCAGTGCATCTATCAGTTCCCACGGCGTAGCGGGCAGATCCAGCTCTGCGTGATTACTGCAATCCGGATTGCCCATATATATGGAAAATACCTTTTTACCCAAGCTCCATACCTCCTCTCCGCTGCACGATGTCCACGCAGTGATCCGGGTCTGCGCCGGGGACATCCCAGCCGCACATACTGCCGATCTTCATAGCTTCCTCCTGAGCGGGTGTCACACCCAGCTTCCGGTTTTGCTCATCCGCAATGCGGCGGTTTTCCTGTGCATCCGGCGTAGACCAGTCGCTGGGATAGTACCCGCTCTCCCCACGCTTCACGCAGATGAGCTGGCCCGTACCCGGCAGCAGGGTAAAACACAGCTGAGGCAGCTTGTCCCGGTAAGGCTCGAACCGCTCCTGCTCCGTCCGGATGCTCCAGTCCTCATCCTGCCACAGGTGCACATACAGCTCCCGGCCGCCATCCAGTGCGATCTCCCGCTGCTCGAAGCCTTCGCCCCAGCCATCCGAGGCTTGGCCGGAGATGTACTTCTTCAGCGCAGCCAGTTCCACAGCCGACAGTTCGCCGCTGATCTGACACTCCGCCACGCCCCACAGCCTGCCGTGCCGCTGCTCTACATCGAAGACAACGGAATGTACCTTGTCGTTGACGCTGTCCGGTTTTCTGTACCAGTGCATGATGCCCCGGATCTGTTCCTCCTGCATGCGGTTTTTGAATAAGGCGCTGCGGATCTTGTCCTCATACGATGCCAATTCGCCGCCGGTGAGCCGTTCCGCCTCCTCCGGCATATCGCCCCACTCATCCGGCTCGTAGAATTCGGCAGTCAGCGGCATATACAACTTCAGCATACTGCGTTCGGGCGGCAGGACAGTGAAGCTGTCCTCGCCGGGGATAAGGGCCAGCGTCCGCCCGTTGTCCCATTTCATCTGAAATTGCCCGGCGTCATCTACGCAAACAAGCGTACCCTCCGTGCCGGGTGCTACCGGCGCATAGGGGTCGTCCATGGAAACCAGCCGAATGCGAGTGCCAGGCGGGTATTTTTCCTGCAGGAATTTCACCATTTTTTCGGATGTAAACATCTTTAGATCCCTCCCATTTTCTGTGTGTATTCAGATAGCGTATATGGATCATCCTCACTGAAGAAATCCAGCAAAATATCATCTGCCGCCTTGCAGACGGCAGGATCGTCCGTCAGGACTTCGTAGCGAAACCCGGTGGTATCCCGATAGGGCAGTTCCTCCCGGATACAGTCCAGAAACGACTCTGCATCGTAATAGAGAATGTCATCGTCCCCGACAAATGTGGCCTTGCCAATAGGCTCTATAATGCATCACTTCCTTCTTTCGCAATACACCACCAGCCGCTGCCGTCCGCCACTGGCGTAGGGGTGGCAGGTGATGAGCGTCAGCAGGTCACGCCCCGGCTGGATTTTGATTTTGTCCACCTGGTCCGGCTGGATGATCTTCATATCAACCACGGCATAGGTGAGTGTTTCCCATAGATTCGTAATCGTTACCATATCGCCCGCCTGCAAGCGGTCTATGTGCCGAAAATAATCTGAGCCATGCCACCCTCTATGCCCGGCAATGACGCAGTTGGTATTTACGCCGCCAATGGGCGCCGAAGTGTTCCCCAGCACCGCCACCCCTGCGGCAAGGTGCGAATCCGACGCGCCCAAGTAGACCGGCATGACCAGCTCCAGCGTGGGTATCTCCAATACACCTATGATCTCGTCCTCCACGCCGTAGTCTCTCAGCAATACAGCAGGCTCCTCACAGGCCGCAGTGTCGGCCAGTCCCGCCTGCCGCTCCGTATAAATGCGCTGGTTATATCCCTGCAAGTCTGCCAGCAACTCGGGGTATGACTGTCTCACCTCCTCCAAAAAGCCCTGTGCCGCCGCGCTCATGTCCGCTTGCAGCCTATGCCCGGAAACCACCGGCCACAGCAGAATACAAAGCCCCGCCACGGCCAGCGCCACCGCCAACAAAGCAGCTTTTTTACCCACGGCGTCGCCTCCTTGCAAAGAGGCAGATACCGCCAGCCGCAGCCAACACACCAAGGCCGATGCCCAAGCCCGTGAGATAGTGCTGCGTCCACGAAGACGCAGCCTTCGGAGTTTTTTCATTTTCTACCACCAGCTCTGCCACATACGGCACCCGATGTCCCCGCACCAGCAGCCGGTGGGTGTTCACCCCAAAGGGCGTACAGGTCACCAGCGTCACCAGGTCCTGTCCGTCCTCGATTTGCAGCAGCGATGTGTCCGAAGGCAGTACCGTGGCGATCTGATCCACCTCGTAGGCCAGCACCTCACCCAGTACATGGATGTAAAAAGTGTCGCCCTCCGCAAGCTGGTCAATGTCCGAAAACAGCTTCGCACTGGCCATCCCACTGTGGGCCGACAGCACCGCATGGGTGCTGCTGCCTCCCACAGGCAGGGAAGTCCCCACCACATGCCCCACGGTCCGTTCCAGCGTTTCCGCCCCCGTGCCGTGCCGCACCGGGAGATACACGCCGATTTTTGGGATGTCAATATAGCACATGGCCCCGCCCACGGAGAGCTGCTCCGCATAGAGCATGGGAGAGGCCGAAGCCCCTCCCGCACTGACTGCCGCCTCGCCTCGCAGCATGGCGTTATACATCTCCGCCGCCCGCCGCTGGTTGGCCAGCTCTGCGTCATCGGTACCCGCAATTGCCGTAGTATAGACCGTCTCCACATCCGAATGATACCGTTCACTCACCAGCTCACCCAGCAGCGGATAGAGCAGCAACCCCAGTGCAAGAAGCACACAGGCCACCGCCAGCAGTCGCCACTTCACTGGTCGTTCCTATTGTGCTTCCGCCCCCGGACCACAATAAACGCCGCCACGCCCAGCAGCATGCAGCCGCCCACGGTGAACATCCAGGTGCCGTAACCGCCTGTCTTAGGCAGGTCAAAGCCGGGGTTGTTGATGACCGTCAGCGGCACGATGGCATTGCCGCTCTCCAGGTCCACCGCGTCGCCGTTGACGCTGCCGCTGGCCGTCAGGAGCTTCACGCCGCAGGTCTCGCAGGCATTCTCACTCTCTGCGGCAGCAATGACGATCTCCACGCCGTCCTTCAGCAGCACATAGCCCTTGTCGGTGGCGATCTCTGTCAGCGTATAGGTGTCGTCCTCCAGACCGTTCACGATGATATGACCGCTGTCATTCGGAACAAGAGTGGTTGCATCGGCCTTCTTGTCGGTAAAGCCCTTGACGTAGTACATGCCATTCCTCTGCTCGGCAATGATATACACATCGTCTGTGTCGTTGTGCAGCAAGAAGCTGACATTCGTCAGGTCGCCCTTGCCGTCCGAAAACTGCTTCAGCACATCCACGCCGTAGGTGTAAAGATGGCAGCAGTCCTGGAGCGTATCATAGTAGCTGGTGTTGGTGCGCTTCCAAGTCAGCACCACCTCGTTGGGGTTGTCGGTATCGCCCAGCTTTGCGTCGGCGGTGAGAGTGGCCGCATAGGTGATCCGCATGGTGCAGTCGCTGTAACCACGCTTCACGCTGTCCGTGTAGACACTCTCGGACTCGTTGATGTCCGCCAGCCCGGCCTCGGTCATACCAATGCTCATGGTGTTGGCAGCGTCATCATAGCTAACGGCGAACTTGCCGGAATCCTCGTCCCAAGTGGTGATTTTATCTGTGCACTCGGCATCCCGGAAGAACTCGATGACCACATCATTCTTGTTGTAGCAGATCCCCTTACTCAGCGTGTCCACAAAAGTATAAGTCGTGAGGCTGGTAGCCTTGGAGGTAATGGTGGGCAGTGTGCTGATGATCTGATAGTCCACCACATCGCCCACAGAGGCGGTGGCGGTGTGTGCATAGCCATCCGCAATGTCGGTCAGGCTGCCGGTATTCTTGCCGGTGCTGTTTTTATCCTCCCGAACGGCCTTTTCGAGGTCCGGGCTGCCGGTTTGGTTCTTGGGGTACACGGTCACATCATAGTTCCAGTCTTTTCCGTCGATAGTGGTCATGGGCAGGGAAACAAAAAACGGGTTGCAGGTGCTGGTGACATTCTCCGGCACACGGGTCTCCACCACCAGATACAGCCCCTGCTCCAGTCCACCGACCTTGCTGTGTCCGTTTTCATCCGTCTCGGGCATGGCCTTGCCGCCGTTCCGGACGGCAATCTCCAGCGCATTTTTGACGGTGGTGGCGTTGGCGGTCAGTGCATCGCTCATGGCCTTGTTCAGCTTGTCGGCGGTATAGTAGCGGGTGCCGTTTTCGCTCTTGTGTGCATCTGCGGCGGTCAGGCCGATGGCCTGGAGCACGGTACCCTCGGCAAAGCCGTACAGCACACCTACCTGACGCTGCCCGTCCACCAGTTCATTGTTCATGGCGATGTCAGCTACCCGCAGATAGGTGAACTCCACGCCCTGAATAGCGTACTGCGCCAGCTTGTCGGTAACGGCATCGTCCTGCACACCGGTGCTGACATAGGACGCCGTATTCCACGCCCCGTCCTCGCTGGCCGCCGTGATGTCGTACTTATAAAGGGAAAGGGACGCTTTCCGTCCGGAGTCAATGGTCGGCGCTGCGAACGCTGTGCTGATAAGCCCCAAGGCCATGACCATGGCCAGAAGCAGCGCCCAAAGTCGTTTCGTTTTCTTCATGGTTCAGTTCTCCTTTTTCATCGTGGTTTTTTTGCAAAAATAAACACCCGTGCCGACACCCATGCCGAGCATGAGTGCCGCAAACAGAATATAAATTGTGAATCCCGCCCCGCCCGTAAAGGGCAGCGCAAAGCCCGCGTTGTTGCAGGCGGTAATGGTGATGTCGTGTTCGCTTGCATCCAGCGTCCCTACAAACAGCGGTTCCGCCAGCAGCGTCATTCCCCCCGCCGCCTGCACCTCCGTCACCCGGTAGTAGGTGCCGCCGTCTGCTGTCAAATCTTCCCAGCAAACGGAGCCGCCCGCACCCGTTTCCGCTGTGCTCACCTCCTGCCAGTTCACCTGGTCCGCAGAGGATTCCAGCAGAAACCGAATCCCCTGCAAAGGCGCACCCTCGGCGTCCACTTTCTTTACCGTGATCCTGCCGGGGATGGCAGCGGTCTTGATTTTGAGATAAGCCGTCACCGGGTCCCGAACGCTGGCGGAATAGGTGACCACATCCTGAATACCGGCAGGCGATCCCCACACGCCATCGCCCCACACTACCATACCGGCGCTGGCGGTGCCATCTTTGGTAGCGGTGATGGTGATGGCATCTGAAATGGGCTTTTCCGCTGAGACCGTCAGCACATCTCCGTTCTTGCTGAAGGTCAGGTCGGCATCCTCACAGCTGAAGCTGTACCTTCCCAGCATTCCATTGGTGTCGGTGATGCTGCCGGTAAACTTGCTGCCGTCCCAAGTCAGCTCCAGCGTCTCTGCATTGGTGGCGGTAGAAGTGCAGAAGCTGGGCCGCTTGCTGTGAGTCTGCACGGAGTCCACAATGGAATCATAGCGGCTGAGGATCTTGCTTCGCAGGGGATGGGTAGCGTCCACCCGCTCCAAGGCCTCGTCATAGCCTATAGATTTCACGTCAATATGGTGGAAGCTGCTATCCCGTTCACCTGCCACCACCTCCCAAATGAGGACCTGCGTGGCATAGGCCCAGGCCATCTTCTCCGCTGTACTCTCTACATCTGCCCACCAGCCCCCGCCGATAGAGTCGTGGTAGCCGTAGCTCATAACCCGCCCAATCAGCCTCTGCACCTCACGGGGTGTAAGGGGATGCCCGGCAGGCAGGGTCATGCGGTCCCACCAGGTGTCATCGTGGTCCGTAAGGGAATCATAGTTTTTCTGCGGCACACCCGGCTCAATGCAGTAGGCCACCTCACCCTGCCAGGAATCCAGGCACCGAAACTGTGTGTAGTTGTTGGCTGCCACATGATACCCAAACCGCAGGTTTAACGCCCCATGCCCCCACTTGCCGCTGGTTCTCAAGGTGTCATCTGACAGCGGAAAATTCCAAATATACACCTGCTTAGATGCCGCAAAAGCTGTGGTAGGCAGCAGGCATAGGCACAGCACCAACGCCAGCAGAAAAGCCGTCCCGCACTTGATGATTCGTTTCAAAATAGACCTCCTATTCTCCTAAATTTTTACATAAGAAAAAGGCCCTCCATGAGAGCCTTTTCTCTAATATGGCTGCCGTTATCCGCGACCGATGAACAGTTCGTACTGTCCGTCTCCGATCTGTTCTGCCCAGATCCAGACGGCGGTGCAGCCTTCCTGATCCTTATAGTACGTCAGATCATCCCGGATATAGGCGGCCAAAACATCTTCCGTCTTGCTGCTGCACCGGATGGGAGTGTCCCATGTGCCGGCTGCCGCAGGATCCAGCACCAGCCCGATGCTCACGGCATAGTCCTTGGCGTAGGCCAGCCAGTAGTCCATGGCAAAGGCTTTCTCCTCCGGCTGTGGAGCTGCCTCATCCGTCACGGGTTCAGAGGGGGCGGATCCTGTGGGCGGAGTTTCAGGCGGCACAGTCTCGGCAGGCAGCACTTGCACCGGAGGAACTTCCGCCGCAGGCTTCGCTTCTCCGGCAGAGGAATTGGTTTTCTTTTCTCCCGACGGCTCCGCATCGACAGGGCCGGGGCGTTCTGCCTCATCTTGTGTTACGACCTCCGAAGGGTTTTCGTTTCCATTTTGCGCCGCTGCGGCTCTGGAAACATCGGCAGATGTTGTTTGCGGTGGATCTTCTCCTGCGGTTTTTGCGGATACTCCGGTCCCGCCGCAGCCTACAAGGAGCAGTACGCTTAGCATACCCGCTATGATTTGCAGTTTTTTCATTTTGTACCTCCAGTTTTTATTTTTCCGTCCTGTGCCGGTACACAACACAACTACCACAGGATCGCCCACAAGTCAACGGAAATCTGCGCAGCTGCCATAGAAAACTGGAAGCCCTCTGGCACGACCTCCATTCCAACTCATACCATGCCGCCCATTTCCATGTGGGATGTTTCTTCCTGGGCCATGTTCTGCCGCTGCACATCCAGATCATAGGCCGTACAGTAGCAGTTATAATCGCCCGGAGACGGATTGCAGCGCAGGCAGTAGCGGTAATGCTCGGTTTCCACGATGTAGCCGTAGTTCTGTGTCCAGCCGCCGCTGATTTTCCCGCCGTGTTCATAGCAGAAACGCTCCATGGCAAAGCGGTTTTTCAGCACACTCTCCCGCAGCGTGTCCACGACCTCCTGCAGCTCCGCTTTGAACACAGGGCTGTTCAGCTCCTCTGGGCCGCGGGGCCACCAAGTATGCCAGAACTCGTTGCCGCTGCGCCCGAAGTCCATGCGGATATGGCCGATGGTACCCCGCCGTTTATCTTCTTCGGGGTGCGGGGTATAAAATAAGCCCGCCTCATCAGGGCGGGCCGAACGGATATGGAATCTGCTCATATTTCCCATCATTTTCACCTCTTTCTTATGGTATAGCTACACAACATAGCACATGTCAGCTGTAATAGCTACTGAAGCATTTGCTGTCCCTGTGTCTGCCCCTCCGGAAAGGGTGGGTCTAAGCGTCGCAGCCGACCGAACTCCGTCTCCACCACACCGTCATGCTCCATGCAGTCCGAACCGTAGCGTTCAAAATCCATGTAGCCCTCCAGCTCATAGATGGCTTCATCGTCCAGCCCCAGCGTTTCCTGTAATCGCTGCTGACCGTAACCGTAGGCGCCCTCCGTAATGCGCTGGTAGTTGTCCAGATTTCGCAGCAACTCACAGGCTCCGCGCAGGGTGTCTGGCCGCTCGGCATCCAGAATGGCCGCATAGGTCAGGAGCATCCCGTCCTTCTGCCAGATGTCCTCCAAGGCTTCGGCAAAATCGTTGTAATCCTCCACGGCGGGGCAATCCATGTCGCAGATCAGTTCGCCGATGTAAGGCACCTTGAAGCGAATATCACAAAGCTTGGCATCCGCGAAAACATCAATATCGAGGTATGCCTTCACCGCGTCCAGGTATTCCTCGCCAGCGGGGAGGACGAGGGTGTAGTCCGGCTTTCCATCGACGCGCAGCGTCATGCGGAGGATTTCATCCCGATTTTCATTGCGCCAAGGCTCTGCCGGCGAAAGATAGCTGCGGTCGATCCCCATATCCGGCGTCAGCAAACTGCGGGCGTTGGGGACAAAGGCACTGTACCGGGCGTAGTTGTGCCCCTGTGGGTCAACAAGGAAACCGTCCTTTCCCCCCGCGTCGAGGATGAGCAGACAGTGCCTGCAGTCATCATCGTGCCGGATGGCATTTTTGTTCTCCGCGATGAAATCATAGTCAGCCAGCAGTGCGCGGCTGAACTGCTGGAACCGCTGGCTTGGCAGCTCGATGACCTTATCCACGGCACAGGGGTCTGCCTCACACCTGGTCTGCTTACACTTCAGTTCTGCTTGAATGATCATCGTGAAAGCCCTCCCATCTCCATGCCGTTTTTATGCCGGTTTTCCATCACTTCTTCCATGCGAAAAAAGCCTTTGTAGGCAACATAGCCCCGGTCGGTGAACATCCCGTCCTCCTCATTCATGCGCTCCGTGCCGTACTTTTCATAGTCATAAAAAGCATCGAGGTTTTCGTCATACTCGAAGTGACCGGACTGGCGGATCATGTACTTGCCGTACTCCTGCGGCGTATGCGCACCGGGGGCGAAGTCAAAGAGGTCAAGGCTTTCTGCAAGATTTTTGATCTGTGCCGCAGACTTTGGCTCTGCCAGCATGACCACGGCACCCAGCTTTTCCATATCCGCTTTTGATAACCCATCCGTTGCCTCTGCCAGTTCGTTGAGGTCGGCGAGAGTTTCATACTCCATATCCAGAAGAACATCCACTTCATCGGGGAGTTGACTGCTCTCCAGCCGTAGGCGGACATCGGCGGGATCTGTGATGCCCCCGCGAAGGAGGGCGCGATCGATCTCCTCCCGCTCCATGGGGAGGAACAGCCATGTGATGTGCTCTGTGTCCTCCGGTTCGGACTTAGCGGTCGCCGCAACGGTGATGGCGTTCGGCTCATAGTAATAACAGGGGAAGAACCGGCCGTCATAGATTTGCTCTAACTTCATGCCGTTGTCGTAGACCACGCCGTAGGGGGTGATCGTGCCACTGCCGCTTTCGATGAGCCGCCGCGCGGTTTCCTTGACGTCCAGCGCATTCAGTTCATCCACACTTGCGCTGCCGCCGTGCAGGTTCATGTAATGGTCGCGGCCGATGGCGGCGAGGTCGGAAAAGTCAGTGATGACCGTGGCCTGCTGGCAGCAAAAGGTCAGGTTGATGAGATCCTTCAGCTCGAACAGCTCCAACTTGTGTGCCATCGCCTGAAACTGTGCGGCTTCGCCGGTGTCGAAGCTGTCCAGCCGCTTGGCGAGGTAGTTCAGCTCCTCCACATTGACCGTGAGCATTTCCACTCGCTTGAGAACGGTGTAGAAGCTGTCGATCTTCTCCACCTTGCAGTCCGCCTTGACCGCGTCACCGATTTCCAACGCCTCCAGCAGCTCCATGCAGTGTGCGTGCTGGTCGCGGGGAATAGGAAACGGAATGGTCGCCACGCCGTATTCCGGGTGATGCGGATTGCCAAGCACCGCTTGTATCATCATGTTTCGTCAACTCCTTTTTCCAAATTCAAAACCGCATCTCCGTATTTGGCCATCAGTAGTGCGCCAGTGATCAGGTGGAACGCCTCATCTGTGACCAATTCCGGAGACGCAAGGTCTGCGAGAGTGATATTACAGCAGCCGACCGCAATGGCCTTCGCCGCCTGGTAGACGCTGTATAGCTCCGGCTCGATTCCTCCGAGCCGGACGCTTTGGAAGTCAAAGCCGTCATTCCCGCATTTCCAGACCATCCTGCGCCAAAGGCTCTCGTATGCCGTGAGCAGGAAGAGGGCCGCTTTGTTCCGGTCGGACAAACGCCAGCAGCGCTCTCGCCAATGTGTCCATCTTCGCCGGTGGGCATCGGACAGGAAGAATTGGAAGAATTGAGGTTTCCTCTCTCTGAATTGCTGATGCATCCTTTTTCGAAACTGCGGCCCCATAGAGGGGGTGAAGCAGTCCCACATGAATGCATTCAGCTCCAGCACACCTGCCTCGATCCGCTCCTCCAGGCAGGTACATTCACATAGGCGGCACGGATGCTTGCGGACATAGTTCTGGCAGTATTCGCACGCCACATCTTTGGGCGTGTAATGAAATGGGCTGCGATATATCCCACCGCCTCTGGTCTTTTGACCGGGCTGAGACATCATCAACTGCTCCAACGCCTGCAGCGGCGTGTCTCGCATGAAATAGTACGGCATAAGCGAACTCCTCTCTGAAATGAAAAAAGGGCCGGAATCTTATTGTTAAGACTCCGGCCCGTACCGTTTGATATTACATTATCTGTTCCTGCGCGACTTGTTCCAAGGCTTCTTCCTGCTGCCGGATTCGCTCATCCAAATCCGGCACACACTCCTCAATCTGCTGCTGAACACTGCGGATCATTTTTTCCTGCTCTCCCGTGAGTTCAAAAAAATCTCCGTCTACAGAGTCCGCACAGCAGCGATAAATCTCAGTCATCTGCTCTGGGGTGAAAAGCTGTTCCTTTTGAATCAGCCCGGAGCGGATGGCAAAGTCCTGTTTGGCTCCTGCATAGTTCTCCATGAAATAGTGCCCATGACATACACCTGTGTGTCCATAGGCCCAATCCCATGTGACGAAGTGGACTCCGTGTTTACTCTGAACTCCAGCCAGCACAGTGCCGTTGAAATCCGCCAGCACCTTGTAGCCGTCCTCCAGACCATCGGCTTTCAAAGCGGGCGTTGTCTCCATCTGGCGCATATATTCCGCTGTGGTTCTGACGATCTCATACACCTTGTCCTTGGCGGCGATTCGCTCCGGCTCGTCAATATCCTCATTGCGGTAGGCAACACCACCGCTCTCAGTTACTTCACAAAGCGGCGAACCGTCAAGCAGGATACACAGCCTGTCAGTGTGAACTTCGTCCAACTGGAAACCCTCCTTGGCAAGGACGATTGCTGCTTCTCTGAGGTAACAGACCTTTTCTTCTGCGCTGATGCTCATATAGCTCCTCCCATGCATAAAAAATAAGGCCGGAGCGATCATGCTCCGACCTACAAATGCAGGCGCTGCGACCAGCGCCCTTTTTGAAATGAAAAAGGGCGCCACTTTCTTAGTCCGTCAGGACCAACAAAACGACGCCCAAATCTTTATGATTCTTTTTTGAGAAAAATACCGCTGCCAGCCGGAAAAATCGCCGCTGAAAAAGGGCGCTGGCTGAACGCATCTGCATGAAACAGGAAAACACCCGGTTCGAATCGGGGCAGACGCCCTGAAACAGCGATTTGCATCTATGGTTTGAGAGAAGAAATCCGGGCTTGAAAAAGCCCGGAAACGGTTGATGCGCCTGGCTTTACGCCAGACGCATCTATACCGTTTCGTTAATATGGCGGAGAGTTAGGGATTCGAACCCTAGGTTCCTTTTGGGAACACGACATTTCGAGTGTTTTACTCCCAACACACTTTAGCGGATTTTGAGAAAAAAAGCCCCATTTTAAGGGAAAATGCTCTTGTTCGCCAAAAGATGATTTTCTCTCCGCTTCGGCTGTTTCCGACAGTTCGAAATGCGAGAGAACTATCGGAGAGAACTGACCGTACTGCTATCAAACATAATAACCGAAAAAGCCCGTAAAATCAATGGTTTTAAGGAATACGGCAACCAATAAGGTCATTCGATTTCGAATGTGTTATGTGATATGGAAAGTGTTAGAAAGGAGCAGAAAATAATGCAAGAAAAACTACTTTATTTACAGGTAAAATCCGAGCCAAAAGCGGCGAAAAGCGGCAAAAAACCGTGAGTTCGAATGGGTTTCAAAAATGGCTCAAAAAAAGCAAAAAAGAGAGAACTTGGAGAGAACGGAGAGAACTCAGGAGAGAACAAAACCCCTTTTCCCACCTACTTTTCAGGCACTCTCAAAATACTATTGGAGAGAACTTTTACACCTTTCTTCTGCTGTTGACCAAAAAGCGCAAAGAGGTGTAAGTGATGATTACAGAAAAATATTGCAACGAGATTTTGCAGCAATACCCCGAATACATAACCAAAGACCAGATGTACCGTATCTGTCATATCAGCAAAAAGACCTGCTTGTTTTTATTGGAAAGCGGTCTTGTGCCGAACATAGATAGCGGCAAAAAAACACGCCGCTTCAAAATCAAGACGGTTGATGTTATTCAGTATTTGAAAGACAGAGATGATTACCCAGAGCTATTCAAAGCTCCAGACGGCTTTTACAAAGGAAAAGGCGGAGATAAAAAAGCTCCGTCCTTTGATGAGGTGTTCACACAAGAGGATTTAATCCGTATGCGGCAGTATTATGAACGACTGCTAAAAAACAACCCAGATGTTATGTCGGTTGAGCAGGTAGCTCGGTTTACGGGCTACAATAAAAATTCGGTTAGTCGCTGGTGCGGTAAAAAAGAGCTGAAATGCTTTTATATCAAACAGCGTTATCAAATCCCTAAAGAGTATCTATTGGATTTCCTTGTAAGCAGATATTTCATAGGAATTGCCGTGAAGTCTGTCAAGCACCAGAGGTTTAATGAGCAAATACGAAAATTGCGTACAGGCAGCGATGGCACAATGGCGTAATTTCTTAAACATATCTATAATGAAAAATGAAACGGAGGTATTCGTTATGAAAGATAAAACCTACCACGCATATCTGGATAGCCACGAGCGACAGTTGGTAATACATAGCCTTGTAGAGCTGAAAAACAGACTGATACAGGAAGGCAGATACACGGACTGCGTTGACGAGCTGATTTTCAAGGTTGTCAATGCTCCTGTTAAGAAAATGAAAATTGAACATATCTAAGGCATATCACACATAGCCGCTTATTCTTATTCACCTAAGAGTAAGCGGCTTTTTTGCGTTCTCTCACTCTTTTACATAGCCGCCTTGACAAAGCGGCTAAATTTATGCGAAAGGAGGACGCACAAATGTCAAATTGCAAAGTGATTGCTCTGACCAATCAGAAAGGCGGTGTCGGTAAAACGACCACGGCGGTCAATCTGGGCGTAGGTCTGGTACAGCAAGGAAAGAAAGTTCTGCTCATTGATGCTGATGCACAGGCAAATCTCACAATGGCACTCGGCTACAACAGACCTGACGATATACCCATAACGCTCTCCACCGTAATGCAGAACATCATAGACGATAAATCTTTTGATGTTTCGCAAGGTATCATACACCATAGCGAGGGCGTTGACCTGCTTCCGTCCAACATTGAGTTATCAGGCTTTGAAGTAAGGCTTATCAATGCTATGAGCCGTGAGCGTGTTCTGAAAACCTATGTAAATGAGGTTAAGAAGAATTACGATTATGTGCTTATCGACTGTATGCCCTCTCTCGGTATGATAACGATAAATGCTCTGGCGGCGGCAGACAGCGTGATTATCCCAACACAGCCGCACTACCTTTCAGCGAAAGGTTTGGAGCTGTTGCTTCGCTCTGTGTCAATGGTAAAACGACAAATCAATCCCAAGCTGCGGATAGACGGTATTTTAATGACTATGGTAATGCCCCGTACCAACATTTCTAAGGAAATCACGGCAACGGTAAAAAGTGCCTACGGTCAAAAAATCAAGGTGTTTGATACTGAGATACCGCATTCTATCCGTGCGGTGGAAGCTACCGCAGAGGGCAAGAGCATTTTTGCTTACGACAAAAGCGGTAAGGTTGCCGCAGCTTATGAGCAGTTCGGAAAGGAGGTGGCAGAGATTGGCGAGAAGCAGAGAAACCAAAATCGAACTGACCGCTTACGATGACCTTTTTCAGACAGATGAAAGCCGTGCAGAAGCAAAGCTGAGTAAAATCAGAGATATTCCCGTGTCGCAGATTGACGAGTTTCCAGACCACCCGTTCAAGGTTTTAATGGACGAGGATATGCAGCAGCTTGTCGAGAGCATTAAGCGAAACGGCGTAATGACCCCTGCTACCGTTCGGCTCAAAGAGGACGGACGGTACGAGCTTGTAAGCGGTCACAGAAGAAAAAAGGCTTGTGAGCTTGCGGGGCTTGAAACGCTGAAATGCGAGGTTAAAGAGCTGACCCGTGATGAAGCCATTATTGTAATGGTAGAAAGCAATTTACAGAGGTCAACGATTTTACCGAGTGAGAAAGCCTTTGCTTATAAAATGCGGCTTGAAGCGATGAAGCGACAAGCAGGCAGACCCACGAAAGAAAATTATTCCCCAATGGGTAATAATTTAGAGTTTTCCACTTCGAGCGATGAACTTGCCGACAAAGTTGGTGAAAGTAAAAATCAGATTTTCCGTTTTATCCGCTTGACCGAGCTTGTTCCCGAAATCCTGCAAATGGTAGATGAAAGGCAGATTGCTTTTCGTCCTGCTGTTGAAATCTCTTATCTGACCGAAGAACAGCAATACACCTTGCTTGAAGCTATGAGCTACAACGACGCTACCCCGTCGCTTGCACAGGCTATCAAAATGAAGAAGTTTATGCAGGAGGGTAAGCTGACAGGCGAGGTTATCCAGAGCATTATGGAGGAAGAAAAACCCAATCAAAGGGAAAAGCCTGCTTTCCGTGACGAGAGGATAACCAAACTCATTCCTAAATCTGTTCCCAAAGGACAGGAAGCGGATTTTGTTGTAAAAGCGTTGGAGTTTTACAACCGACACTTGCAGCGAAACAAAGCTCAGGAACGATAGCCGCACACCGAGGGCGAGGTCTGCCCGTTTTCGTGGATAGCCGCTTTTTCGGCTTCCCCCTCTCCACACCTCACCCCCTTTTTTACTACCAAGACTATCCGAAAAAAGAATATATGCAAAACTCTTTGTTTGAAAGATTTTCTACCTTTGAGAGCTTCTGAGGTTTTTCGTATAATGAAGCCGCAAAGGAGGTCTATGCTATGCGAAAAAAGATGATTGCAATGCTATTTGTGCTGATATTGACATTAAGCGGCTGTGCTGATGTTTCAACAGCTCCCGAAGAAAGTGATAATTATGAGTTTGTAGCGGAAACAGAAGCCGCCGCCGAAACAGAAAGCAAAGAAAGCAGTTTTTTCTCGGAAAGTAAAGAAAGTGAAATTGCCAAAACGGATACTGAGCTTGAAAGCAATGCCGAAGTTACAGAGTATGAGCCTGTTGAAAGCGAAACTTCAAAACAGAACGAGCCTGTATCGCAAGGAAAAAATCAAGTATCTGAAACAAAACCTGCGGTAACAGAAAGCAGCTCTGCTCCTGTCGAAAAGCCAGAAAAAACAGAGCCGCCTGCGGAGATACCACCGCAGACAGTCCCCGAAGATACAAAGCCTAAAACCGCCTATGATTATGAATTTGACATTGAAACGGTCAAGGAAGATTGTATCGGCATTGGTCTGGATATGGGGCTTGCCTTAGACAGCTCACTCACTCCGAGTAATTCTACTTGGTGGAAACCTGTAACGGCATCACAGAACAATCAGGGCGAAGCATTAAAGCAGAGCCTTGAACGCTATATCACATTCCATACTGTCGAAAATCTCGGCGCATACGGAATTGATGAAATCACAGCTTTTAATATTTATTGCGAAGCAAGAGGAAACGGCAGCTACTCGATTTATTTCCTCTTTGCGTGAGCAGCTATCAGGCTTTTCCCTCTGTTCAAAGACAGAGGGATTTTTTATGCCCAAAATCAAGAAAGGACGGTTTAACAGCCTATGAAAACTAAGTTTACAAAGAAAGGCAGGCGTATCCTGTCGGCGGCTCTCTGCTTGCTGATGATGATAACAGCTCTGCCGATGTCTGCCTTTGCGTGGACGAGCGAGGAAGGTAAAAGCTGCACATCTTCCTTTGGCGATTACTATGTCGGCTCTGACGGCGAGTATTACCGAAGCAAAGCGACCTATTCTTTTATCGTTTATGACAGTAAAGGCAACATTACCGTGCAAAGCATTAACGCAGGTAACGCCAAGCGAAAATATCTGATGACAGATAATAGCGGAACACATCAGGTTTACTGCGTGGAGTCTGGCGTTGATTTCAACACGGGCAATTCCTATGTGTCCAAAAGCGGAAAGAACAGCTCGTATTTTCAAAACCTGCCGACTGACGCTCAGTTCGGTATTATGATGGCTTTGATGTATGGCTGGCACGAGGGTAAATCCTCTCCCGTTGCAGGCACAAATGTAGATGATTATGCTTTTGCGACCCAGACAATTATCTGGGAATATCAGCAGCAGCTCCGCACAAGCCCCTCAAACCGCCAGAGTGCAAACGGGATTGACGGGGACACTTACTACTATTCCCTGAAAGGCAGACCCGCCGAGAAGTGCTACAACTGGATTTTGTCGCAGATGTCAAAACACTATACCATTCCGAGCTTTGCGGCAAGAAGCCAGAGCAATGCGGACACCTACACTCTCAAATACAATCCCGATACAAAGAAATACAGCCTGACGCTTGAGGATACCAACAACACATTGTCCGATATTAAGTTTTCCGCAAGCGGTATTTCCGTAACAAGAAGCGGCAACAAATATACTTTTACGAGCGATAAGATGATTACTTCTCCCGTAACAGTATCGGCACAGAAAAATGTCAATCTCGATTGCGGAGAAATGCTTATCTGGGGCTGTGTTGGTAAACAGACAATGGTTTCTGGAGCTTCCGACCCCGTATATTTCTATCTTAAAATCGACACAGAAACCTACGGCACAGGGCAGATTAAAAAGACCTCTGAGGACGGTGTTGTGTCTGGCATTAGCTTCAATATTTCTGGAAACGGTGTAAATAAAACCGTTACCACAGGCGCAGACGGTACGGTAGATGTTCAGCTAATGCCGGGGGTTTACACCGTAACAGAGCAGTCCATTGACCGATACGAGCCGCAGAGCGTTCAAAGGGTAACGATTGTAAGCGGTCATACTGCTACCGTAACCTTTAACAACACCTTGAAGCGTGGCAGTCTGGAGATTATCAAAAACTCTGAGGACAATCTTGTGGAGGGTGTGAAGTTCCACCTTTACGGCACATCTCTTAGCGGCTTGCCTGTTGATGAGTATGCCGTTACCGATGAAAACGGTGTGGCAAGATTTGAAAATGTCCTAATCAGCGGCGAAACGCCTTACACCGTTGAGGAAGTAGATACGGCTGTTCGCTATGTTGTTCCTGAAAGCCAGACAGCTCCTATTGAATGGGAAAAGGTTACAAGCCGCAGCTTTACGAACATTCTCAAAAAGTTCAATGTGACTGTGACGAAATCCGATGCGGAAACAGGCACGGCACAGGGCGACGCTTCTCTTGCAGGTGCAGTTTACGGCATTTATAAAGGCGAAGAACTGATTGACACCTACACTACGGACGAGAACGGGCAGTTTACAACAGACTATTATATCTGTGATGATGATTGGACTATCCGAGAAATCAGCCCGTCCGAGGGCTATCTGCTCGATACTACAATTCATCATATCGGCGCAGAGCCAGAGCTTTATACCGTAGAGCGCAACAGTACCGCAAACGATGTGACTGAGCAGATTATCAAGGGCAATATCGCCATTATCAAGCACACCGATGACGGAGAAACCCAGATTGAAACACCCGAAACGGGAGCAACCTTTGAGGTTTATTTGAAAGCCGCAGGCAGCTATGACGCAGCAAAGGAAACCGAGCGAGATATACTCACCTGTGATGAAAACGGCTTTGCTCAAACAAAGGATTTGCCTTACGGTGTTTATGTCGTGGAGCAGACATCTGGGTGGGAAGGTCGAGAGCTGATGAAGCCTTTTGAGGTATTTATCAGCAAGGACGGTCAGACCTACCGCTATCTTATCAATAACGCTAATTTTGAAAGCTATATCAAAATCGTAAAGAAAGATGCGGAAACAGGTGCTACCATTCCGTATGCAGGCGCAGGCTTCCAGATTTACGACCCCAACGGTGAGCTTGTGACAATGACTTTCACTTATCCCGAAGTGACGACCATTGACACCTTTTATACCACAGCAGACGGTTATCTCATTACGCCGCAGACTTTGGAATACGGCACAGGATACTCAATCGTGGAAGTGCAGGCTCCGTATGGCTATGTTCTGAACTCCGAGCCTGTCTATTTTGATGTAACGCAGGACGGCTCTGCCGAAGAAAGCGGCATTACGGTCATTGAGGTGGTTCGCTCCAATATGGCGCAGAAAGGCACAATTACCGTTTCCAAATCTGGCGAGGTGTTCACTTCCGTTTCTGAGAATAACGGAATGTATCAGCCCGTATTTGCGGTACAGGGGCTTGAAGGTGCGGTTTATGAGATTACCGCCGCCGAGAATATTTATACTCTGGACGGAACGCTGAGAGCTTCTAAGGGCGAGGTTGTTGACACTATTACCACAGGCACGGACGGAACTGCAAAATCCAAAGAGCTGTATCTGGGCAAATATGAGGTCAAGGAAATCACAGCTCCTTACGGAATGGTGCTGAATGACGAAATTCACGCTGTCGAGCTCGTGTATGCAGGTCAGAATATTGCTGTTACCGAAACCGAAACGAGCTTCTACAATGAAAGGCAGCGTGTGGAAATTGACCTTGTAAAGAGCCTTGAAACAGACGAAGCCTACGGTGTTGGCAATAACGGCGAAATCTTTGATGTAACCTTTGGATTGTATGCAGAAACAGACCTTACCGCCGCAGACGGTACGGTTATCCCCGCCGATGGTCTGATTGAGATTATTTCTCTGGACGAAAACGGCAAAGGCACGGTCAATAGCGACCTTCCGTTCGGTAGCTACTATGTAAAAGAGCTGTCAACCAATTCCGCCTATGTGCTGAATGAGCAGAAATACCCTGTCCACTTTGAGTACGCAGGTCAGGACACGGCGATTGTTCATCTTTCCGCCAATGACGGCGAAGCTATTGAGAATGAAATCATTTATGGCTCGGTAAGCGGTCTGAAATCCGATGAGGACGGAAACGCTCTGGGCGGTGCGGTTATCGGTATCTTTAAGACAGGTACAGAGGAGTTTACAAAAGAAAATGCTATCCAGACTACCACATCAGCCGATGATGGTAGTTTTTCTTTTGAAAAAGTGCCGTATGGCACTTGGGTAATCCGTGAAATTGAAAGTCCTACAGGTTTTGTACTCTCCGAGGAAGAAATCGCCGTAACTGTCGGCAAAGTTGATGAGGTCGTGGAAATCGAGCTTGTGAACTACTTTATCAAGGGGAATATTGAACTGACTAAGGTTGACGCAGATTATCCCGACAATAAGCTCACAGGTGCGGTCTTTGAGGTGTATGCCGATACAAACGGCAACGGCGAATTTGATAAAGACGATAAGCTGTGCGGCGAAATGACTGAGCTTGAGGGCGGCGTTTATCAAATGACCGAGCTGCGCTACGGCAAGTATTTCGTCCGTGAAAAAACAGCTCCAGACGGCTTTGTGCTTGATGATGGCGTGTACGGCGTTTCCATCGAGGAAAACGGCAAGACCTATACCGTAGAAAACAAAGCAGGCGTTGGCTTTATCAATGACGCACAGAAAGGCTCTCTCAAAATCGTAAAGACTTCCTCTGACGGTAAAGTTGAGGGCTTCTCTTTCCGTGTGACAAGTGCTGACGGCTACGACCAGACCTTTAAGACAGACAAGAATGGAGAAATCTTTATTGAGGGCTTGCGTATCGGTGAATACACCGTGTCCGAAGTCAGCGACTCGGCTTCCGCAGGATATATCCTTCCTGCCGACAAACAGGCAACCGTCAAAACAGACTCTACTACTATTGTTGAAATGCACAACGAGTTCAGGGATACGCCAAAAACAGGCGATGACTTTAATCTGGGCTTGTGGGTAAGCCTTGCGGCTGCTTCCGTTATCGGTGCAGGCGTTCTCGGCTTTGTCGGCTTCAAGAAAAAGAAAAAGGAGGACTGATTTATGGACGCTAAAACCATTATCGCCATTGTGCTTGTAGTGTTTATCGTCGGTGCGGCAATATGGCTTAATATCCGAAACAGAAAGAAGAAATAACCCGATATGACAGGAAAAGGGCGGCTTATGTTGATAAGCCGCCCTCTTTCCATATATGGAGGCAATCTATGAAAAATCTGAAAACCATTGAAGCTAAGGTAAAGGCTATTCTGCAAAAGAACGAGGACGCAAGAAACGATGATATGACCCTCTATCTGATTGTGTGCAACACCTATTTGAAAGGTGCAGGAGCAATGCCCTTTGCGGAAGTAATGGAACAGTATAAATATCTCGGTCTGCCGAGTTTTGAGAGCGTGGGCAGAACACGCCGTAAGCTGCAAGCAAAATATCCAGAGCTTGCGGGGAACGCCCGTGTAAGGCGGCTCCGTGCCGAAGGCGAAAAGGCATACCGCAAATACGCTAAGGAATGAGGTGTGAAATGGAAGAAAAACGCATAAACGGCGGTTATGAAATCATCGAAAGCTGTACTATCGGGAACAACGAGCTTGTCATCGGTCATAACGCCAAAGCCCCCAACCCCTATGTGTGTTGGTACTGCAAGGACGGCTCGGATTATTTTTGGGGATATTACTGCAATCAGTTATCGGAAGCGAGGGAAAAGCTGAATGAACGCTACCAAAGAGAGTGCTGTATGCCCTACAACCAGCCCGATAAAAAACAGAAAAGCCGTGATGACCGTGAGCGATAAACGAAAATATGACTGCACGACCTGTCCTTATCCCCGATATAAGGACGGGTCTGTTATTTTCTGCGATGTCTGTATCCGCAGGATTTTAGACGAGCAGAAAGAGGAAAAGAAACGAAAGGAGCAATCGAATGAGTGAAGAAAAACGAATGCTCGGCAATTATGAGGTCGTGAACAGCATTTATATTGGCGACAAAGAGGTTGTTTTCGGTGTAGATAAAAGCGATAAATACCCTTTCCTTGTAAGCTACTGCGACTACCATAATCCGTTTGGTGTGCCGTGGGCAACAGAAAGCGTTGGTTGTGACGATTATCTGGAAGCTATGGGGATTTTCATTCAGCGAGTACAGTCCCAGATAGAGGAAACCAAATCCGAATTATCCAAATTCGCTTTTGACAATACCGTGTTCACGAAAGACCATTGTATTCCCGACAAACGCAGCAGCAGTATTGTCGGCAAGGTTGTCGTTATCAATGCAGAGCCGAAACGGTATGAATATCAGCACCCTGCTTTTCAGCTCGTTTTGGCGGACGGCGGCAATGGAGCAACAGGCGGCAGAGGTAACGCTGTCTTTGGTACTTGCCTTGCCACAGGCGAAAAATCCAGATGGGAACGGTACGATGTGTTAGGAGAAATCAAGCCCGAATGTATGCCTGATTGGGCAAAGGAAGCTCTTGCCAAAATCAAGGAGCAGCAGAAAGAGAAAAAACAGAAAAATCGGGAGGAACGCTGATATGGAGATACGAGCCTTAACCCCTGCCGAACAGAAATACACCTACGCTCAAAGTATGCAGCTTGAGGGACAGACAAGTAATATCGGACACTTGCGTGGAGATTTTGCATCTTCTGGATATGGCTTTTACACTACTTGGTTTGATACAAGACCGCAATGGAAAACGGACGAGTTTAAGAAAGAGCTTGACGAGGTTATCAATTCGCTTCGTGAGGACAAGGGACTTTTGCACAACCGCTATGATATGAGTGCGTTTGCAAAGCATTATCCCGAAAGCGCATTTGCAGGAAGCTATTGCACCGAGTACGGTTTCCGTGTGGATACGGAAAAACACGCCTTTCTGTTTCGGTGCAATCCGACTAAGGGCGATTACAATTTTTACTGCTATTGCTTTGTGAAAGAATGGCTTGATAAGCATATCCAAAAAGCTGAACAGGGTATCCGATTTATCGACCCAAATTACAAAGAGCTGTTTCGTATCCCAGACGGCGGCAAAATCATCATCACATCATCGTGGGGAGAAAAAACCGAACGCCCCTGCCGTTTTATTGACGAGTATCATACCGAGATTGGAAATAACATTTTCCATATCTGCGAGTTTGCCGAGCGTATGGAACAAAACGGAGCGACCTATGAGCCAAAGCTCACAGAGCCGCAGACGGTAACAAAAGCCCCAAAGCATAAAGATTTAGAACGATAGGAGGTTTTGAAAATGGCACTCAACCAAAAGGCAATCAAGGTGCTTGGTAAGGTCTTTGAAGCAGGCTTTACTGATGAAAAGTCGATTGCCGCTATGACAATGGACGATATTCTTGCGATACAGGGTATCACCATAGCCGACATCGGCATTATCAATGAGCTGCAAAAGAGTATCAAGGCAAACAAGGTCATTTCCTTTTTCGGGGGTAATGCTGAATGAGTACAGAGCTTATCAACCGTATTACAGTAAAAAAAGACGGTGTATATCTATCCTCACACAGTTCAAATGATACCGCCCCCTTTCACGCTTGGCGGTGTAACAGCCTTTCAGAAATCTATGCCGCCGAAGGACAGGCAGGACTTGACCGAGAAATCGTCTGTATGCTGTATGAATACGCACAGCTCCGTGGCAGTCATAAAAGCCTTGACCGTTATCGCTATGCGATTGAAAGTCCTGCTGCTCACGCCATCTATAAAAAATATACCGACCAAATTGACGACAAATACGAACAGATGGACAAAGCGGATAAGGACAGCGTATGGTACAAGCCGACAGAAAAGGCGAAGGAATATCGAGCCTTTGAGCGTGAAATGCGTAACAAAATGTACGCTGAGATTGCCGAGCGATGCGGCGAGTATGACCGTAAACACAAAAACCGAGATTTAGAACGATAAGGAGGTGTGCAAAGAATGGCTGCGAAGTATCAGCTAATTACAGAGCTGTATCGGCGCACAGGCGTGGCGGTTGCTAAAAATCCGCAGGCGTGGCAGAACTTTTTGTCTGCCGCTTGCCGCAACTATAAATGCCGATTTGATGAACAGCTCTTGATTTACGCTCAACGCCCTGACGCTGTTGCGGTAGCACAGCTTGAAACTTGGAACAAGCAGTTTAAGCGTTGGGTAAACAAAGACAGCAAAGGCATTGCGGTGTTCGACCCGAAAGGTCGCAGGAACACGCTGAAATACTATTTTGATATAACCGATACGCACGAGGGTTATTACGGCAGCCGCCCTGTTCCGATATGGCAGATGAGTGAGCGATACGAGCAGGCAGTTATTGAACGGCTTTCCGACAGATTTGGCGATGTGGAAAGCACCGACCTTGCTTCGGTGCTGATGGAAACGGCAAAAAACGCAGTTGAGGATAATTTGCAGGATTATATGCCGCAGCTCAAATCCTGTACGCAGGATAGTTTGTTAGAGGAACTTGACGAATATAATATCGAGGTCATTTACCGACAGCTTGCGGTCAACAGCGTAGCATATATGCTGATGAGCCGTTGTGGTGTTGATACCGAAGCGGTATTTGAGCGTGAGGATTTTGCGGAAATCATTAACTTTAATACTCCCGCTACTATCAACGCCCTCGGTATTGCGACAAGCGATATTTCTGAAATGGCACTCAGGGAAATCTCTCAGACTATCCGAGATGTGCAAATTGCGGAGAAAAGTCAAAATCGCACCTTTGCGCCGCAATCTCAAACACGCTATGATGTAGGCAGAGAACAAGCCGAAAGGAGTAATCATAATGAGCGAAATCACATACACCAAACAAGGGGATTATCTTATTCCCGACCTGACATTACCGACAGAGCCAGAAATTCAGCTTGGCAGATACGCTTTGATGCACAGGGATTATCTGGAGCAGCACAAACGAGTGACCTACCTCAACCTGCTGACATCGGGCGAGCTGAACAAACATCTTTACGAGGTAGAACAGACGGCTCTTACGAGGTTGGAGCTTCTGACAAAACAGCTTTGCAAGGAGCAGGGCGTGACGGAGGAACTGAAAGAAAAAGCACCGATGCAATGGGTCGGGCTGATGAACAATATCCGCAGTCAAGCGGAGGAAACGATACTGAACGAGCTGATTTACAGCTAAATGTCGCTGATGAACAGCAGGTCACAGTTAATCTCCCCACCGTAGAAGAACAGATTGAAATGTTAGCTGAAGCAGAGGACGAAAAATCCTCTGCTTTTGTTATTTCTCAGGAAGATATTGACTCTGTTCTCCAAAGAGGAAGCGGCTTTCAGAATGGTAAATACCATATCTACCGTCAGTTTCAAAAGAATGAGGACGGCAAAAGCAATATTGATTTTCTTAAAAAAGAGTACGGCACAGGCGGCGGTACGCATTATTTCCCAGACGGTACGCAGGGACACACTTGGCACGACGGGAAAGGCATTGCGATTGAAAAGTACGGCTCATCTACAAACCCCGACCTTGTTCTTTCTTGGGCAAAGGTAGAAAAACGGCTGCGTGAGCTGATAAAGAATGACCGCTACCTGAATGAAAAGGAAAAAGACCACTACGCCGATTATCTCGAAAGTGAGGAAGCTCCGCAGTACGAAATCGACACGCAAAGGAAAATGGCAAGGCAGCGTTTCATTGACGCAAACCGTGACCTTCCGCCTGCCGATAAGAGAGATACCCTTGCTTTGCGGCTGTCCGATTTTATCCGTGATTTAGACGGTTATGAGAAAGACCTGCTTGAAAATGTGGAGCGTACCGACCTTGCAAATGTGACCGCCGAACAAATGGAACAGCATTTAGGCGACCCCGCTACTGTCCAGCAGCTCATTGATTTTCTTGCTTTGGTACAGGGAAAGACCGCCGATGTTTACAGCCGCAGCAATGCGTGGCGGTTTTCACAGGAGCTTATGGAGCTGTATCCTCTCCGCTATGTCTATCACGAGGACGATGTTGTATATATCGGGGCAGACAAATATGAGATTGCGGCGTTTGATGAAAACGCTGTTTCCCTGCGTAATCCCGACTTTCCATTGTTCGGAAAGGAACTCAGCCGAGCTGATTTTGAGGAAAAGTTAAAGGAAAACCCTGCTAACGACCATTTGAAAGTAGTCGTTACCGAAAAGCAGAGTGTTCAAACACCGTCCGAAGAAAAGCCAGACGGCATAAAGTTCTCTATCGGATTTTCGGAACACCCCGCCTTTTATGACAGGCAGTTTAATGACCGATATACCGATTTGAGCTTTGCTCTGGGTAACTATCTTCTCGGCGTTCTGGACGAAAAGCAGCATAGAGAGCGTGAAAGCAAGGATAATGTCGGTTGGTATCATAAGACCGATTTTGAGATTACCGCTACTATCGGCGGCGAAGATTTCCATTATGAAGGACGGTTTGATATTGGCGACGGCGAGGGCGACCTTATCTCCCATATCAAAAACTTTTACGAATACTCTCTGTCCCCGAATTGCCCGTTTATTCCCGAATGGAAGAAACAGGGCGAGGATTATTACCGTGAACAAATAGAAAGCCTGCAATGGGGACGAGATGTGTTTGTACCATATCTGGAGCAGCATAAAACACTCACCCCAGAGGACGAAAAGCTCTATGCGGAGATTATGGCAACGGAAAGCGATTGGTTTAGAGTTCCAGAAGATAAGGAAGCCACTCTTGCGGAGCGACTGGTAGATTTTGCGGAAGATGTTTCTCCTTATGAGTATATGGACGCCCTTGAAGTAGGAGAAACAAAAGAAGATGCCATTCAGAAAATCAACAATGATTTAAGTAACCCTGAGCTTGTGCAAAGCTATGTGGAACAGCTTACAGAGTGGTTAGAAGAATTAGAAGATGATGAGCAAAAGCAGGTCTGCCGTCAGCTCATAGACGAGATGACACCGTTCTTGTCAATAGAGGAAGTTCCGCATTATACCGTAGAACTGACTTCCGATGCCTTTGCCGACCCGTTTATCATACGGGATAACACCGTACCATACGGAGAGGATGGGCAGTATTACGATGTGGACGGCATTTATCAGACCTTTGAAACCGAGGAAGAAGCACAGGAATATGCCGACACCTTGAATAGTGCCGAAAACATCGTCAAGCTGTTCGCCCAGAAAGATGAGGAACGAAGCCAACAGGAACAGCCCGATATACAGGATAACTCTGACCTTATCGGCAAGGAAATCCTTATTGATAACCGCCGCTATGTCATTGAAAGTATCAGTGAAATAAGCGGCGATGTGTCAATGCGGGATATGACCTTTGCAAATGCCGTGGGCTTTCCCATAAACCGTGTTGAGAAAATCGGCTATATCCGCAGTCTGCTCAGTAAGGCACAGGAAGAAAAACAACCCGAAAAGGCTGTATCTCCTGTCCCTGCTCCCTCAGAGCCACGGCACAATTACCGCATTACTGAGGATACTTTGGGTGTCGGCGGCGCAAAAGAAAAGTTCCGTAATAATATGGCGGCTATCAATCTCTTGCACGAGTTGGAGCTTGAAAACCGACTTGCCACACCCGAAGAACAGGAAATCCTTTCAAAGTATGTCGGTTGGGGCGGTCTGTCTATGGCGTTTGATGAAAACAATGCGGCGTGGGCTGATGAGTTCAAAGAGCTGTATGCAAGTCTTTCCCCAGAAGAATACCGTGCGGCAATGGAGTCCACCCTGACAGCGTTTTATACGCCGCCTGTTGTAATCAAAGGTATGTATGAAGCTCTTGAGCGTTTGGGATTTTCCGAGGGCAGTATTTTAGAGCCGTCCTGCGGAACGGGTAATTTCTTCGGACTGCTCCCCGATACGATGGCAGGCTCAAAGCTCCACGGTGTAGAAATCGACCCTCTTACGGGAAAAATCGCAAAGCAGCTCTATCAGAAAGCCAATATTGCCGTGCAGGGTTTTGAAGAAACAAAGCTCCCAGACGACCACTTTGATGTGGTTATCGGCAATGTGCCGTTTGGCGATTTTAAGGTCAACGACAGCCGTTACAACGCCCAGAAGTTCCTTATTCACGATTATTTTTTCGCAAAGGCTCTTGATAAAGTTCGTGCGGGCGGTGTTGTTGCGTTCATTACCTCTAAGGGAACAATGGATAAGGCAAGCCCCGAAATACGCAAGTATATTGCGCAGAGAGCCGAGCTGCTCGGAGCTATCCGACTGCCTGATAACACTTTCCGAGCAAACGCAGGCACAGAGGTTACGAGCGACATTCTCTTTTTGCAGAAGCGTGACCGAGTGATTGACACAGAGCCAGATTGGGTACACCTTGATACCGATGAGAACGGTATTACGATGAACAGCTATTTTGTGCAGCACCCAGAGATGATTTTAGGCGAGATGAAAATGGAAAGCACACGCTTTGGTTTTGACTCCGCCTGCAAAGCCTATCAGGATATACCTTTGTCGGAGCTGCTTCATAACGCTGTTCAGAACATTCAGGGAGAAATCCCAGAGTACGAAAACGAGCTTGATGAAATCTCTGACGGGCAGGACGCTTCTATTCCCGCCGACCCGAATGTGCGAAACTTCTCGTATGCGTTGGTGGACGGCAAGGTTTATTTCAGAGAAGATGACCGTATGACCCCTGCGGCGGCGTCTGTTACCGCAGAAAACCGTATCAAGGGACTTATCCAAATCCGTGATTGCGTGAGAAAGCTCATAGAGTATCAGACCGAGGATTACCCAGATGATTTGATACACACCGAACAGGAAAATCTAAACCGTTTGTATGACAGCTTTACGAAGCAGTACGGACTAATCAACAACCGAGGAAACTATCTCGCTTTTGCATCGGACGAGAGTTACTTCCTTTTGTGTTCTCTGGAGGTGCTTGACGATGAGGGTAATTTCAAAAGAAAAGCGGATATGTTCACGAAACGGACGATAAAGCCCCACCGTGAAATCACTTCCGTTGAAACCGCAAGCGAAGCTCTTGCCTTGTCTATCGGTGAAAAAGCCCGTGTTGACCTGCCCTATATGGAACAGCTTACAGGCAAACCAAAAGAAGAAATCATTAAGGACTTGCAGGGCGTTATCTTCCGTATCCCCGCAACCGAGCCTGCTCAATATGTAACTGCCGATGAGTATTTGTCTGGCAATGTAAGAGCCAAACTCATAACCGCCGAAGCCGCAGCAAAGGAAAATCCAGAGTTTGCGGTCAACGCACAAGCCTTAAAGCAGGTCATACCGCAAGACCTGTCGGCGGCTGAAATCTCTGTCCGTCTGGGTACGACTTGGATACCGCAGGAGGATATTCAAAGGTTTGTAATGGAGCTTTTAACTCCGTCAAGCTATGCACAAAGCCGTATCAGGGTAAGATATACCCCGATTAACGGCGATTGGTTTATTGAGAATAAGAGTTCCGATTACGGAAATATAAAGGCGGACAGCACCTACGGGACAAAGAGGGCTTCCGCCTATCGTATTATTGAGGATACTCTAAATCTTCGTGATACCCGTATTTTTGATTATGTCTATGATGAGAACGGAAACAAAAAAGCTGTATTCAACGCAAAGGAAACCACGGCGGCACAGGCAAAACAGGAAGCAATCAAACAGGCGTTTCAGGATTGGATATGGAAAGACCCAGAACGGAGAAACCGCCTTGTCAGGTATTACAATGACACTTTTAATTCTGTCCGTCCCCGTGAGTACGATGGAAGTCATATTACTTTCGGCGGCATCAGCCCAGAAATCACCCTAAGACCGCACCAAGTAAACGCTATCGCTCATATCCTCTATGGCGGCAATACTCTCCTTGCCCATAAGGTGGGTGCGGGAAAGACCTTTGAAATGGTAGCCGCCGCACAGGAAAGCAAGCGGCTCGGACTTTGCAATAAAGCGATGTTCGTTGTTCCAAATCATCTTGTCGGTCAATGGGCTTCTGAGTATCTGCGTCTGTATCCGAGCGCCAATATCCTTGTGACACGAAAGCAGGATTTTGAAACGGGAAACCGCAAAAAGTTCTGTTCCCGTATTGCCACAGGCGATTACGATGCGGTCATTATCGGGCATAGTCAGTTTGAAAAAATCCCGATGAGCATTGAACGGCAACGGGAACAGCTTGAACAACAGCTCGATGATATTGAGCGTGGTATTGATGATGTGCAGGCAAGCAAAGGAGAACAGTTCACGGTCAAGCAGCTTATGAAAACCCGAAAAGGGATAAAAGCAAAGCTCGACAAGCTCAACGATACCAAGCGTAAGGACACGGTAATCGACTTTGAACAGCTCGGCATTGACAGGCTTTTTATTGACGAAAGCCATTTTTACAAGAACTTGTATCTCTACACGAAAATGCGGAATGTCGGCGGCATTGCCCAGACCGAAGCTCAAAAATCAAGCGACCTGTTTATGAAATGCCGCTATCTGGACGAAATCACAGGCAACCGAGGGACGATATTCGCAACGGGTACGCCTATCAGCAATTCAATGGTAGAGCTGTATTCTGTTCAACGGTATTTGCAGTATGATACCTTACTGCGAAACGGCTTGCAGCATTTTGACAGTTGGGCTTCTACCTTTGGAGAAACCGTAACGGCTCTGGAGCTTGCCCCAGAGGGTACAAACTACCGAGCTAAGACACGCTTTGCCAAGTTTTTTAATCTTCCAGAGCTGATGTTGATGTTCCGTGAGGTGGCGGATATACAGACCGCCGATATGTTAAAACTCCCCGTGCCGAAAGTAAATTACCACAATATCAAGACCAAGCCGAGCGAGATACAAAGCGAAATGGTAGCTTCTCTTGCAAGCCGAGCTGAGAAAGTCAGGGCAAGGCTTGTTGAGCCGAATGTTGATAATATGCTCAAAATCACCAATGACGGGCGCAACCTTGCTCTCGACCAGAGAATGATTGACCCGATGCTGCCAGATGACCCGAACAGCAAGGTCAATGCCTGTATCGACAATGTGTACCGTATCTGGGAGGAATACGCCGACACAAAAGCCACGCAGCTTGTGTTCTGCGACCTCTCCACTCCGAAGAATGACGGCACATTCAGCATCTATGATGATGTGCGTGAGAAATTGGTTGCCCGCGGTATCCCTGCCGAGCAAATACGGTTTATCCACGAAGCGACCTCAGACGCACAGAAAAAAGAACTGTTCGCAAAGGTACGAAGCGGTGAAGTCCGTGTATTGTTAGGCTCTACTCAAAAAATGGGCGCAGGCACGAATGTTCAGGATAGGCTTATCGCCATTCATAATCTGGACTGTCCGTGGCGACCTTCCGACCTTGAACAACGGCAAGGGCGTATCGAAAGACAGGGAAATATGTTCCCAGAGGTTGAGGTTTACCGCTATGTAACCGAGCAGACCTTTGACGCTTATCTCTATCAGCTCGTGGAGAGCAAACAAAAATTTATCTCCCAGATAATGACGAGTAAAAGCCCCGTCCGTTCTGCCGAAGATGTGGACGAGGTTGCTTTGTCCTTTGCGGAGGTCAAAATGCTTGCCACAGGCGACGAGCGTTTTAAGGAAAAGATGGACTTGGACATTCAGGTATCCAAGCTCAAAGTCCTGAAACAGAGTTATCTGTCCGAGCGTTACGACCTTGAGGACAGGATACTCAAACACTTCCCTCAGACCATTGCGGAGTACGAGCAGCGTATTGTCTGCTATGAAGCAGACACAGCTCTTGCCGAGCAGCACAAGCCGCAGGGCGAGGAAAAGTTTTGTCCGATGACCTTGCGTGGTATCCGCTATACCGAAAAAGCTGCCGCAGGTGAAATGCTCCTTGCGATTTGCAAGGAATATCCCTTGTCTGCACCTGTTGAAATCGGCTCATACCGTGGCTTCAAAATGGAGGTTTTCTATGATACGGTGGGTACTCATTACTGCCTTAACCTCTGCGGGCAGGCAAAATACAAGGTAGAATTAGGCTCTGACCCTCTGGGAAACCTGACCCGAATTGAAAACGAGCTTGCCAAGCTCCCCGCACGATTGGAAGCCGCACAGACCAAACGGGCGGAAACTATCGCACAGCTTGAAACCGCAAAAGTCGAGGTACAAAAGCCATTTGCCTTTGAGGAAGAACTGAAAGAAAAGTCGGAACGGCTGAACGCTCTCAACATTGAGCTAAATCTGGATAAAAAAGACCCTGCCGTGCTTGATGCAGAGCCAGAAGAAACTGAGGAACAGCCCGAAAGAAAATGTACAAATCGTGAGAGATAATCAGATTTCCACATTTGTGAAGCCCTTTTTCGAGATGTATAATAGGGCTGTGAAATGAAATTCGGAGGTGGTTAGATGGCAAAGGATTTGAGCTTTAGCACATTTCTTGATGAATACGATACTGACTTTTTCGATTATCTCAGCAAAACAAGCACAGCTTGTCATTCCGAAACGAGGTATAAAGAGCTGACGGAAAAGATTAAAACACTCTATGAACAATATCCTAATGTGCGGAAAGTCCTTGATGTAGATAGACCCTGCGAGCTGTCTGCGGAAGAATGTACCGCTTTGAGTGAAGTGCTGAAATGCAAAAACGAAATAGCAAACTTAGAGCTGAAAGAGGTTTATTTCAAAGGCTGTATTGATTGCGTCAGCTACCTTAAAAAGCTAAGTATTCTCTAACCCATTGCGGCATTGGCGTGAAGCTGATGCCGCTTTTACATAGCCGAGAGGTTTTCTTAACGGAAAATTCCTCGGCTTTTTCTATTGTAAAGGAGGTGATTTATTTGAATGAGAAGTAACAGACCCTATGTGCAGCTTGACCCTGCCGTGATTGAGCAGGCACGGCAAATGGACTTGCTGTCCTATCTGCAACGGTATGAGCCGAACAACCTGAAGCGTGTGGCAGGCAATGTATATTGCACCAAAGAACACGACAGCTTGAAGATTTCCAACGGCAAATGGTATTGGTGGTCGAGAGGTTTCGGCGGCGTTTCTGCCCTTGATTATCTAATCAAAGTTAAGGAGTACAGCTTTGTGGAAGCCGTAGAACTGCTTACGGGTGTCACGGCGGACTGGAAGCCGCCGCCCGCCCCTGCTCCCAAAGATGAGCCGAAGGAGCTGCTCCTGCCGCCGAAAAACAAGGACTACAACCGTGTGACCAAGTACCTTTTCGGGCGTGGGATTGACCTTGCACTCATACAGGATTGTATTGCGGACGGCACGATTTTTGAAAGCTCTAAGTATCACAATGTTGTATTTATCGGAAAGGACGAAAGCGGAACGCCCAAGTACGCTGCCTACCGTGGTACGATAGGAAGCTCTTTTAAGGGGGACGCATCGGGCAGCGACAAACGGTATTCGTTTCGGCTTCTGGCAGACAAACCGACTGATACCGTGCATTTATTTGAAGCCGCCATTGATTTGCTGTCCTACGCCACCTATCTAAAGTGTGAGGGAAAAGACTATAAATCGGAAAACCTGCTCTCTCTTTCGGGTGTGTATCAGCCCAAGAAAGAGATTAAAGATAGTAAAATCCCCATAGCCCTGACCACATTTTTGAAAGCAAATCCTCATATCGATACTATTTTTCTGCATCTGGATAACGACAAAACGGGAAGGCTCTGTACCGCCGCCCTCAAAGAACTGTTGCAGAAAGACTACAAAATCGTTGATGAGCCGCCGCCTGTCGGTAAGGACTTCAACGATTTTTTATTGTCCTATCTGGGAATTACAAGACCGATTTCAAGCCGTGAAAGGAGTGATGCCCGTTGATTGTCCGCAGATTTTGACCCAAAGAATACCCTGACAAACCAAAAAATTTAATGTTGAAAGCGAGGAAAAACCATTGAAAAAGTATGATGTAACCCTGACCGCCCACTATGAAAAGACCATCTCCGTTTGTGCGGAGAGCGCAGAACAGGCAAAGGCAAAGACCGAAATTATCCTGTTCGACACCGACCTTATCAGCTTTGCCGATGAGGATTTTGTCTGCGGCGAAGCCAAAATCAATGAGTCTTGTGAGGGCGGTGCTGAGCATACCGATGAAGAAGAAGCAATCGAGGACGAGCGTTGTTCGGACTGCCCGTACTTCTGTCCCGTGTGCGGAGAATGTATGTGTGAGGACGAGTGCAGCGAGTAATGTCTTACCAAGCACTGAATTTGGTTATCCAAATTCGCTTGTTAGGGGGTAACCCCTAATACCCCGTTAGACAGAAAGGAGTTTAAGAATGATTGAGTTTATATTTTTCATCATCGGCGTAATGCTCGGCGGTCTGACAGGTGTAGTGATTATGTGCTGCTTGCAGATAAACCGACTTGCCGAGAGAGAGGAAGTGAAAAATGCGAAAACGAAATGTGCAGATACTTTTCCGCTTGACTGAGGAAGAAGCCGAACAGCTCTACTCTCTCGTTCAAAAATCAGGCTGCTCAAAAGAAGCGTTCCTGAGAGGAATGGTAAAAGGCTATCGGCTCTGCGAAAAGCCTGACCCAGAGTTTTATAAAATAATGCGTGAGCTGTCTGCCATCGGCAACCGTATCAATCAGCTTGCGGCAAAAGCCAACGCCCTGAACTTTGTGGACGCTCCGATGTTAAAAGAGGAAGCGCAAAGGTGGCACGAGTTTCAAATCGCTGTCCGAAAAAAATATCTGCTTCCAAGAAAAGCACCGTAATGGCAGTCTGTGAAATATGGGATGTGCGTGGCAGGCTCGACCACCCCATAGATTATGCGGAAAATCCCGAAAAGACAGCTAACCCCAAATACACCGAAGCGGATTTGCAGGCTATGGTCGATGTAATGGAATATGCCACCAACAAGGATAAGACCGAGCAGCGTTATTTTGTCACAGGCGTAAACTGCGACCCGACCACCGCCAGAGATGAAATGATGATTGCAAAAGCGCAATGGAACGATGAAAGCGAGATTGTCTGCTATCACGGTTTCCAGAGCTTTAAGCACGGTGAGGTTACGCCAGAGCAGGCGCACGAGGTCGGTGTAAAACTTGCCCAAAAGATGTGGGGCGACAGATTTCAGGTTATCGTTGCCACTCACCTAAATACCGACTGTCTGCATAACCACTTTGTCGTAAACTCCGTATCCTTTACGGACGGCAAGCATTACCACGACAACAAAGCAAACCTGCGGCTTTTACGCCAGCGTTCCGATGAGCTTTGCCGTGAGTATGCTCTGTCCGTCATTGAACACCCAAGCGGAAAGAAAAAGCCATACGCTTTGTATCAGGCTGAGAAAAACGGTATGCCCACGAGGGATAATGTTACACGGCAGGCGGTGGACGAAGCTGTCAGCAAATCGTTCACGCTGAAAGATTTTGACCGCATTATGGCTGAAATGGGATACCGTGTGAGCTTTGACCCCAACCGCAAATATTGGACGGTCATCGGTAAGGGGTGGAAACGCCCGAAGCGGCTGTATAAGCTCGGAGAAGAATATACCAACGAGAGGATTATGGAGCGTATCACAGAAAACTCCTACGCTGTGAAGTTCTCCAGATTTACCAAGCCGCAAAGGACAGTCAAGGTGTTCCGTGTCAAAGGCTCTCTAACGGGGGCTAAAAAAATCGGCGGATTGCGGGGGCTGTATCTGCACTACTGCTACAAGCTCGGTATCCTGCCTAAAAATAAAAAACAGAATTACGCAAGGCTTCATTATCTTTTGAAAGACGACTTAATGAAAATGGAAGCTATCACACAGGAAACAAGGCTGCTATGCCGTAATCGCATTGATACGGTAGAGCAGCTCTTGTCATATAAAGGCTCTTTGGAAACGGAAAAAACCGACCTGCTTCAAAAGCGCAAGGAACTTTATTCTATCTCCCGCAAAACAGGCGGCGAAGAAAAGGAAGCAATACGGTCACAGCTTTCCGATTTATCCAAACGCCTGAGCGTTATACGAAAGGAGGTCAAGTTGTGCGAGAGTATCGAAGCCCGTAACGCTGCTCTCAAAGAAAAGTTATCCACCATACGGGCAGATGAAGAACAACAACGAAAGGAGCTGATGACGAATGAATACAAGCGGCGAAGCGGCAGAACAAATCGTCCGAATGAGCTTGGAAGGATTTGAGGTCGCAGCCAAAATCACAGGCGCAGGTGCGAAGAACATCGCCGTTCTCCTCTATTCCATTCTGAAAGAGGAAAAGAAAACAAAGGGCAAAGCAAGGCTTACCAATATGCTCCGTTCTGGCAAGGAGCTGAAAGTCTTTACCGTAAAAAACGGCGACCTGAAGAAGTTTACGCAGGAAGCTAAAAAGTACGGCGTACTTTACTGCGTCCTTGCGGACAGAGGAAACAAAGACCCAAATGCGGAGGTCGATGTGATTGCCCGTGCGGAGGACGCATCGAAAATCAGCCGTATTGCGGAACGCTTCAAATTGGCGTCGGAAGCCACCGCTTCTATTGTGACCGAAACCGAGAAATCCAAAGATGAAAAAACAGGTCAGCCAGAGCCAGACATCGGCGTACAGGAAAAAGCCGAGAAAGACAAGCTGCTCGATGAGCTTATGGGTAAGCCTATCCAAAAGGAGGAAAATGCTCAAAACCCCTCATTGGCAAAGACCGAAAAATCCCCTCAGTCCGAGCCTATCTCAGAGCAGCCAAAGAAGTCCGCAGAGGGGGCTACTATGACTAAGGACGAAAAACCGTCCGTCAGAGAGGAACTGCGGAAAATCAAGGAGAGCCGAAAGGAACAGGAAGCGGATACTTCTTCTGCCCTGGACAAAAGCTCTGCTTCTGACAGGGCGAAGAAGCAACCCGCAGGCAAGACCGAGCATAAGCAGCCCCAGAGAAAGAAAAAGAAACCCAAATCTAAAGAAACGAGGTAAAACAGTATGAGTATTTATGATGTATTTAACGGTGGAAACAAACCGTTAAGTAAAGAAGAATGGGTAGCAAAAATGCAGGAACAGCGTAAGGCAGCCTATGAGCTGATTGACAACACCTGCGCCGAAATGATGATAAGCGGCGACAGCTTTCGTCAGTATCTTGATGTGCAGGGGCGATTTGACCGTTATTCAGTCAGCAATGCTGTTTTGGTATCCGCCCAAATGCCAGAAGCCACCTTGCTTAAAGACAAAGCAAGTTGGAAGAAAAGCCGTGTCTATGTCAATAAAGAGGCACAAAAGGTAATTATTCTTGAGCCGAGTAATGAATATAAACGGAAAGATGGTGCAACAGCCGTAGGCTACAATGCAAAAGAAGTCTATGACATTTCCGAAACATCAGCAAAAGAGAGAATGCAGCCGCAGGAGCAGAAATCTATGCGTGAGCTTGTATCGGCTTTGATTGACGCAAGCCCCGTGCCTTGCGTTCCTGTTGATGACTTGGAACTGCCTGCCTACTATGACAGCTCTCAGCAGACTATCTTTGTCAAAAAGGGACTCTCTGAGGAAGTGCTGTTTATCAGTATGGCAAAGGAAGTATCTGCGGCGGTTTATGACTTTAAGTACAATGAGAGCCGTGATACTTCCGATTTCAAATCCTTTTGCGTTGCCTATATGGTAAGCTCCCGTTACGGCGTGGATACCAAAGGCTTTGATTTTTCCAGACTGCCCAGAGAGTATGACGGAATGGATACGCAGGTATTTAAGGGAGAGCTTGGTACAATGCGTGATGTTCTGGGTGAAATCCAGAACGATATGTATAAGAGTATGGAGAAAAACAAGCCTGCAAGGAATAAAGAGCAGGAACGCTAATCGGAGGTGCAGCTTATGAAAGAAGAACGATACCATATCGCACTTGATAAGTACGATAAAAATATCGTTATCAATGCGCTCAACAACCTGAGAAATCGGCAGATACAGGAGGAACGCCCCACCGAGCCTGTTGATGAGCTGATTGACAAGGTAGCCAACGCACCGACCAGAAAGGTCAAGGTTGTTCCGTGCAGGTGCAATGAGGAACGATGACAAAAAAACGGGCTTAATCCTTTCTGTCTGCGGTATTGTTCCTGTTATATGGCTTGCCCTGATAACAGCACCCTATGTGGGTGGAGGTTTGGTTGAAATAATCCGAGGTCTGCCCGTGGCAATGGGCAATCCGTTTCAAATAACGGTGTGTGAGGACAGCGCAAAGACTGTCCTTATTTTTTTGCTTGCCTATGCTATGGGTATCGGCATTTATTTCTCTACACGCAGGAACTACCGCAGGCGTGAGGAACACGGCTCGGCTAAATGGGGCGATGCGGGGACTTTGAACAAGAAATACCGTGATAAAGACCCATCCGCAAATAAGTTGCTCACCCAGAATGTCCGCATAGGCTTAGACGGGAAAAAGCACCGCCGCAATTTGAACATTTTAGTTTGCGGGGGAAGCGGTGCGGGAAAAACAAGGTTTTTTTGTAAGCCGAACGCAATGCAATGCAATACCTCAATGGTAATTTTAGACCCGAAAGGCGAAATCGTGCGAGATGTGGGCGGACTGCTTGAAAAGAAAGGCTATGAGGTGCGTGTTCTTGACCTTATCAATATGCACCGCAGCCATTGTTACAATCCTTTTGTTTATCTGCGGAATGACAATGATGTGCAAAGGCTTGTGACCAATCTGTTCAAGGCGACCACTCCGAAAGGCTCACAGTCGCAAGACCCATTCTGGGATACGGCGGCAAGTATGCTTCTGTTGGCGTTGGTGTTCTATCTGAAATATGAAGCACCGCCCGATGAGCAAAATTTCCCGATGGTAATGGAGCTGCTTCGTGCGGGTGAAGTCCGTGAGGACGATGACAGCTATGTAAGCCCTCTGGACGAACTGTTTGACCGTCTGGAAATGGTAAACCCAGAGCATATTGCCCTGAAGTATTACAGGGACTATCACTCAGGCTCGGCTAAGACCTTAAAGAGTATCCAAATTACCCTTGCCGCAAGGCTTGAAAAGTTTAACCTCGAAAGCCTTGCGGGGCTTACCGCCACCGATGAGCTTGACCTGCCCTCTTTGGGTGAAAAGAAAGTTGCTTTGTTCGCTCTCATTCCCGATAACGACACGAGTTTTAATTTCCTCGTGAGTATCCTTTATACGCAGTTATTTCAGCAGCTTTTCTATCTGGCAGACCACAAATACGGAGGAAGCCTGCCTGTGCATTGCCATTTCATAATGGACGAATTTGCCAATGTGAGCCTGCCTGATGACTTCGATAAGATTTTGAGCGTTATGCGTTCCAGAGGCGTGTCGGTCAGTATTATCCTGCAAAATCTGGCGCAGCTCAAAGCTCTTTTTGAAAAGCAATGGGAAAGCATTGTCGGCAACTGCGATACTTTTCTGTATTTGGGCGGCAACGAACAAAGCACCCACAAATATGTGTCGGAGCTTTTAGGCAAGGAAACGATTGATACAAACACTTACGGAAAGAGCGAGGGTCGAAGCGGCAGCTACTCAACCAACTATCAAATATCTGGGCGTGAACTGATGACGCCCGATGAAGTGCGTATGCTTGATAACCGCTTCGCACTTCTTTTTGTTCGTGGGGAACGCCCTGTACTGGACTTTAAGTACGACATTATGAAGCACCCCAATGTAAGGCTGACAACCGACGGAGGTAAACCGCCGTATATCCACGGTGAGCCGACACAGGCTGTCGCAACCCTTGTGTTTGACAGCGATATTCCGAAGAACGCCGTAAGCGTAAAAGCTGTCAGCACTTCCTATGAACTTCTCTCCAATGAGGACTTGGAAGAAATCTTTAATATCTAAAGGAGGATTTTTATTTATGAAACTTTTTAAGAAAAATGAAAACAAGGAAACTGTAAAGCTGCCGATGTCTGGCAAAGTAAAAAAGGGCTTCCGTTTTTACTGTGTGACGGTTATGGCAGCGGCTTTGGTAGTCGGCACATCTGTGACCGCCTTTGCAGCAAGCGACCCTCTTACCGTAGTCAATAATCTGTCCGACTTCATTTTCGGTCTAATCCGTGCCGTCGGTATGATTTTGCTTGGCTTTGGTATTGTGCAGATTGGTCTGTCCCTTAAATCCCACGACCCGTCCCAGAGAGCTAACGGCTTCCTGACCCTTGCAGGCGGCGTTGTCATTACTTTTGCAAAAGAAATCCTTACCCTCATTACAGGCTGATGAGGAACTGACACAAGACAAGATAACGGGAGCAGATCCGCTTTGCGGATTTACTCCCGTTATCCAATTATCTAAGGAGGTGGTCAAATGTCGGATAATTGGATTGTGCAAAACTTAGAGAACGCACTCAAGACTTGGAACGATAAGCTATCGGAAATATGGCAGCTCATTACCCAATCTCCAGAACAGTTCAAAGGCGGGTCGATTTGGAATGTCATAGTAGATATTCACGGCGCAGTACAGGCTATCGGACTTGCCTTGCTTGTCCTTTTCTTTGTAATCGGTGTGATGAAAACCTGTGGCAGCTTTGCCGAGGTTAAAAAGCCCGAACACGCTCTGAAGCTGTTTATTCGCTTTGCCCTTGCAAAAGGTGTTGTGACCTATGGTTTGGAACTGATGATGGCTCTGTTCAACATTGTGCAGGGTTTAATATCAACCATTATGAACGCCGCAGGTTTCGGCTCGGCTGCACAGACGGTATTGCCGCAGGAGATTGTCACGGCTGTTGAGGACTGCGGCTTTTTTGAGAGTATTCCCCTATGGGCAGTTACGCTCATCGGCGGACTTTTCATCACGATATTGTCATTTATTATGATTATGTCGGTGTACGGAAGATTTTTTCGCCTGTATCTCTATACCGCAATCGCTCCCGTCCCTCTTTCCACTTTTGCGGGAGAGCCGAGCCAGAGTGTCGGCAAGAGCTTTATCAAGTCTTATGCCGCCGTCTGTCTGGAGGGTGCAATCATTGTGCTTGCCTGTATCATCTTCTCACTCTTTGCGGCTTCGCCCCCTGCTGTTGACCCGAACGCTGCGGCGGTATCTATGGTGTGGAGCTATATCGGTGAGTTAGTATTTAATATGCTCGTCTTGGTCGGTGCCGTCAAAATGGCAGACCGTGTTGTAAGAGAAATGATGGGCTTATAAGGAGGTGTAACTTTTGGAAGTCAAGATAAATAAGGAAATCCGTAATTACACGGAGAGTATGTTCTTTGGACTGTCGCTCAGACAGTTCATTTTTTCTTTACTTGCCTGCGGTGTAGCGGTAGGAATGTATTTTATTCTCCGCCCATACTTCGGGACAGAAACCCTCAGTTGGGTGTGTATTCTCGGTGCTGCTCCCTTTGCGGTAATGGGCTTTGTTAAGTACAACGGTATGACCGCAGAGCAATTTGTATGGGCGTGGATAAAGTCGGAATTTTTGATGCCGAAAAAGCTGATGTTTAACCCCGACAATCTCTACTATGAAACGCTGAAAACCACAATTCAAAACCACGAAAAAGGCATTTGCCCCGTGGCGAAAAAAACAAAAAAAGCAAAGCGCAGCAAGGAGGTAAAGAATGCTGAAAACTCTTAAAACTCTGTTTAAGCAGGATAAGGAAAAGTTTGTCATTCCCAAATCGGTACAGGCGATTATTCCGATTAAGACTATCTGGGAGGACGGCATTTTTCTTGTCGGCAACAACAAATACGCAAAGACATTTAAGTTTGAGGATATAAACTATTCCGTGGCAAGCCGTGAGGACAAAGAGGCGATGTTTCTTGAATACTCAGAGCTGCTAAACGCTCTCGACAGCGGAGCGACTACAAAAATTACGGTCAACAACCGCCGCCTTAATAAAACGGACTTTGAACAGACCATTTTAATTCCTATGGCAGAGGACGGATTGGATAATTACCGTAAAGAATACAATAAAATGCTGCTTGATAAAGTAACGGGGGCTAATTCTATCGTACAGGATAAGTATGTAACGGTTTCCGTCTGCAAAAAGAATATCGAGGAAGCAAGGAACTATTTTGCCCGTGTGGGGGCTGATTTGATTTCCCATTTTGCACGGCTCGGCTCAAAATGCGTAGAGCTTGAAGCGGAAGAAAAACTCCGTATCTTCCACGACTTCTACCGCACAGGCGAGGAAACGGCGTTCCATTTTGACCTGAAGCAGACAATGCGTAAAGGTCACGATTTTAAGGATTTCATTTGTCCCGATACCTTTGAGTTTGAAAAAGACTATTTCCGCATTGGCGATAGATATGGGCGTGTGATTTTCCTGCGTGAATATGCAGCATATATTAAGGACAGTATGGTGGCGGAGCTTTGCGAGCTTAACCGCAATATGATGATGTCCGTTGACATTATCCCCGTACCCACAGACGAAGCCGTGCGTGAGGTCGAAAACAGACTGCTCGGTGTGGAAACCAATATCACGAATTGGCAGCGTAAACAAAATCAGAACAACAATTTTTCGGCGGTCATTCCTTACGACCTTGAACAGCAGCGCAAAGAAAGCAAGGAGTTCTTGGACGATTTGACAACCCGTGACCAAAGAATGATGTTTGCGGTTTTGACAATGGTGCATACGGCTGAAACAAAGGAACAGCTTGACAATGACACCGAAGCCCTGCTCACAACTGCCAGAAAGCACCTGTGTCAGTTTGCGGTGCTGAAATATCAGCAGATGGACGGACTGAATACCGCCTTGCCGTTTGGTGTTCGCAAAATCAATGCAATGCGTACTCTTACAACGGAAAGTCTTGCGGTATTTATTCCTTTCAGAGTACAGGAAATTCATCACGAAAACGGCGTTTACTACGGTCAAAATGTTATCAGCAAAAATATGATTATCGCTAACCGCCGCTATTTGCTCAACGGCAACTCTTTTATTCTCGGTGTGTCTGGAGCAGGAAAATCCTTTACGGCGAAAGAAGAAATGACAAATATTATTCTCACAGACCCTAATGCCGATGTCATTATCATTGACCCTGAGCGAGAATATTCGCCGCTTGTAAAGGCTATGCAGGGTGAGGTCATTCACATCTCGGCAACGAGCGAAAACCATATCAACGCTATGGATATGAACTCCGATTACGGTGACGGCGCAAATCCTGTCATTTTGAAATCGGAGTTTATTTTGTCTTTGTGCGAACAGCTCATCGGTGGCGCAAGTCTGGGTGCAAAACAAAAGTCAATTATTGACCGTTGTACGGCAAGCGTGTACCGCCACTATCAGCAAGGCAATTATCAGGGCGTACCGCCCACTTTGCAGGACTTCCGTGAGGAACTGTTGAAGCAGGACGAGCCAGAAGCGAAAGAAATCGCCCTTGCTATCGAGCTGTTTACGGACGGCTCTCTGAATACCTTTGCAAAGCATACCAATGTGGATACGCACAGCCGCCTTATCTGTTATGACATTCTGGATTTAGGCAAGCAGTTACAGCCCATCGGTATGCTTGTCGTTCTCGACAGTATCTTAAACCGTATTACTCAGAACAGAGCAAAAGGCAGAAACACATTTATTTTCATTGACGAAATCTATTTGCTGTTCCAACACGAATACTCGGCAAACTTCCTCTTTACTCTCTGGAAGCGTGTGCGTAAGTACGGTGCGTACTGTACGGGTATTACGCAGAATGTGGACGTGCGCCCAGATAGGGCGCTGTGCAAAGCAGTCTAAGGTACTGCCGCACACGGCA
>OLFY01000438.1_pt1 | contig 64397 bp, 59 predicted proteins | sample 1605611 | NCBI WGS metagenome assembly OLFY01 (sample SAMEA3888923, study PRJEB22519) | human gut metagenome | biome: human gut; feature: human-associated habitat; material: faeces | place: Denmark | collected 2011 | reverse complement strand
TGCGCCAGCCAAAGGGGTCCCCCTTCCCCAAAAAACGACCTATTTGCCGCGGGCCAGCTGGCGGTTGGTGCGGGCCGTGGCCTGGGCGGTCAGCGGGTCATCGGGCCAGGGATGGCGCGGATAGCGGCCGCGCATCTCGGCACGTACCTGCGGGTAGCCGTTGCGCCAGAAGTGGCCGAGGTCGCGCGTGATCTGCAGGGGACGCCCGGCAGGCGAGAGCAGGTGCAGGGTCAGGGGCACGCGCCCGTCGGCGATGTGGGGCGTGTCCTCGCAGCCGAAGAATTCCTGCAGCTTGGCGGCCACGAAGGGCCCGCCTTCGGCATCATACACGATGGGATGGGATCTGCCGGAAGGGGCCTGCCATTGCGCGGGGGCCAGCTGTTCGAGACGTCGCGGCAGAGGATAGGGCAGCAGGCAGTGCAGGGCATCGGCCAGTTGCGCCGGGGAAAGCTGGCGCAGGTCGGTGCAGTTGCCCAGATGGGGCGCCAGCCAGTTTTCCAGCTCGTCCCGCAGCCAGTCTTCGGAGAGGTCGGGCCAGGGGCCGCCCCATGTCTGGTGCAGCAGACGCACACGGGCCAGCCACTGCCGTGAGGGCTCGTCCCAGGGCAGGACACGCAGCCCCTGGTCGCGGATGAACGCGCACAGGGCCAGGGCGCAGGCATCGCCATCGGGACGGGGCAGCGGGGCATCGTCCAGCAGCAGGGCCCCCAGACGGCGACGACGGCGGGCATTGACCTGTCCTTCTGGGCTGACGCTCAGGTCTTCGCTTTCGGTGATCTCTGCGCGGAAAAGTTTTTCCAGCACGTCATGGTCCAGCGCCGCGGCCAGACGGATGCGGCCGCGCGTGCCCGCATCCACGGCGGCCACGGCCAGCACCTCCTGTCGGGCCAGACTGTCCGTCAGGGGCAGGACGGCCGCCTTGCCGTTACGCATGAGATACTGGGCCATGCCGTTGTTCTCGCCACTGCGCAGGGCCACCCGCTCGGGATAGGCCAGAGCCACGACCTCGCCCAGATGGGGCAGCTGCTGCCGCGCCGTACGCAGCAGGGAAGCCCCGGAAGCATCCGGGGCGTTGCCGGTGGGGATATCCGCCAGTCGGGCCATGCGCTCCGCCCATTGCCGCAGGCGGCGGAAGGAACCGTGGCCGTCGTCGAGAGAACAGAAGCGGTCCAGGCGCAGGGCCAGCGACGCATCCGCCAGCGGCAGGGGATCGCGCTCATCCAGCAGGGAGGCCACACAGGCCGCCAGAGCGCCGTAGCCGTGTTCCCGGGCGCGCAGCAGCAGGCAGGCCAGCCGGGGCGGCAGGGGCAATCTCACCAGCTGCCGGCCCAGGGGCGTGGGCAGCAGTTCCTCCGTGCCGGGCGTGATGGCCCCCAGCCCGGCCAGCTGTTCCCGGGCCACGGCCAGATGGGCCTTGGGAGGCAGATCCAGCCAGGGCAGGTCTTCGGGCCTGCGTGCGCCCCACACGGCCAGTTGCAGGCAGAACGGGGCAAGGTCCGCGTCCAGGATCTCTGGGCGCTGCTGGGGGCGGAAGCCGTGTTCTTCGGCCTGCTGCCACAGGCGGCAGCAGATGCCGGGCTCCAGGCGACCCGCACGACCGGCCCGCTGCCGGGCCCCGGCTAGCGAGACGCGCACGGTCTCCAGACGGGAAAGGCCGCTGGCCGGATCGAAACGGCTCTCGCGGGAAAGGCCCGCGTCCACCACCAGACGGATGCCTTCGATGGTCAGGGAGGTCTCGGCGATGGCCGTGGCCAGGACGACCTTGCGCTCGCCCGCGGCCGCCGGGGCGATGGCCGCGTCCTGCTCCTGCGGGCTCAGCATCCCGTAAAGAGGGTAAAGGCGGGTATCCGCGGGCAGGCGTCCCTCCAGCAGCTCGGCCACACGGCGGATCTCGCCCGTGCCGGGCAGGAAGGCCAGCAGACTGCCGGATTCCTGACGCATGAGGGCGGCGATGACATCGGCCATGTGCGGCCACAGGGCCTGGGGACCGCTGTGGGCCGCGGCGGGCGGCAGCGGCAGATAGCGTTCTTCCACAGGGAACTGGCGTCCCTCGCAGGCGATGACCGGCGCATCCTCCAGAAGGGCGGCCACCTTGTGGCTGTCCAGTGTGGCGGACATGACCAGCAGGCGCAGGTCGGGCCGGAGCACGGCCCGGCTCTCCAGGCAAAGGGCCAGCCCCATGTCGGCATGCAGGGAACGCTCGTGGAATTCGTCGAAGATGACGCAGCCCACGCCGGAGAGTTCGGGATCGGCCAGCAGGCGGCGGGTCAGCACGCCCTCGGTGATGATCTCCAGCCGGGTCCGGGCCGAGACGGCGCTTTCCTGCCGCATGCGGTAGCCCACGGTCTGGCCCACGTCCTCGCCCAGCAGGCGGGCGGCGTAACGTGCCAGGGCACGGGCAGCCACCCGGCGCGGCTCCAGCAGCAGGATCTTCCTGCCCTCCAGCCAGGGGGCCTCCAGCAGCCACAGGGGCACGCGGCTGCTTTTCCCGGCGCCGGGAGGGGCGCTCAGGACGGCATTGCCGTGCTCCAGGGCACCGGCAAGTTCCGCACGGACGGCATCCACGGGAGCGGAGGGAAGGTCGGGGCAACGGTAAGGTCGGGCAGCGGCAGAGGAATCTTTCATGTCGGTCGCGCGAAAGGGGAGATGCATCCCTGTTTTTTTACTGGAAATTGATGGTCTGTCAGTGTATTGACAGTGTAAAGGCCATGAACGTGGAGAGTATTCATGGAGCTCAAGAGCAATGGAATCATCGGGCAAAGCGCCAGCCTGGCCGGTGTGTTCAAGATCCTGGGCAAAGTGGCGCCCACGGACAGCACTGTGCTTGTAACCGGGGAATCGGGAACAGGCAAGGAGTTGCTGGTGCGGGCCCTGCATGCCGCCAGTCCCAGGGCTGACAGACCCTTCGTGCCCGTCAACTGCGGCGCCATCCCCCGCGATCTTCTGGAAAGTGAACTTTTCGGCCATGAAAAGGGCGCCTTCACGCACGCCCTGCGTTCCCGCCCCGGCCGTTTCGAACTGGCGGACGGGGGCACCATCTTCCTGGACGAGATAGGCGAGATGGAGCCCGGTCTGCAGGTCAAGATCCTGCGCGTGCTGCAGGAAAAAGAGATCGAACGCGTGGGCGGCACGGGCTGCCGCAAGGTGGACGTCCGCATCGTGGCGGCCACCAACCGGGATCTGGAAGCCGCCGTGGCCGCGGGCACCTTCCGCGAAGATCTTTATTACCGTCTCAACGTCATCCCCATCCATCTGCCGCCCCTGCGCGAACGGGGGCAGGACGTCCTGCTGCTGGCCCGGCATTTCCTGGGCCGCTTCTGCCGCAAGAAAGAACGGCCGCCGCTGGAGCTTTCGCCCGTCGTGCAGCGCATCCTGCTGGCCTATGCCTGGCCGGGCAATGTCCGTGAGCTGGAGAACGTCATGGAGCGCCTGAGCGTGCTGGTCGACGGCCATATCGTGGCCCCGGAGGATCTGCCCGCACGCCTGCTCCAGAGCGTGGGGGATATTGCGTTGTTGCCGGAAGTGGAAGAATATGCCCCTGAGGCTGATGTCCTTTCCGGGGCCGGGAACGGCGAGCCCGCGGTGGCTGCCGGCAGTCCGCCCTCCGGTTTTGTCTGGCCGGATCTCCGGATCCTGGAGGCCCAGGGGATGGGACTGAAAGAATTCCTGGATGCCGTGGAGATGCATCTTATCGAAGAAGCCCTGCAGCGGACCGACGGGGTCAAGAACCAGGCTGCGGAGCTTTTGGGCATCAAGCGGACGACCCTCATCGAAAAGCTGAAGAAAAAAGGCCTGTAGCCGGTACGACCGGCGGCTTTTGACTGCGGGCCTGCCCGCAGGTTTGCCTGCCCTTGCGGCAGGAGGAGGCTATCATGAACATGAAAATGGCAAGTATCCTTTGTCTGGTCATCATGCTGGCCGGCTGTGTGGCCGGGCAGCAGCGCGGTCTGGTGGGCGATACCTATGTTTCGTCGTCCCAGCCCGCCCTTGCCCTCAAAGCCCGGGAGCTGCCCCTGATGGGCAGCACGATGGGGGCCTCGCGCCTGACCAGTTCCGGCGCCATGGGCGGGCTCATCGTGGACAGCTGGATCACGGTCTACGGCAAGGGCGACGGCGCGTCGCCGCTGGCCATCGTGGCCCATGGCGAATTGCCTGACGGCTGGTACTGGGACGGCATCATGCGCCATCCGTTCAGCATCAATGAAGGTGTGGAGACCATCGGCGGCGTGAGCTTCCAGGCCTGCACCTATGTCACCAGCGAAAAGCGTGACGCCTTCCTGCCCCTGGAAGACCCCGAAGGGGCCCGCATCCTCGCGCAGGATGGCCAGCCGCCCCGCCGCTGGCTGGCGCGCATGTTCGCCAACCGTTTCGATTTCGACAGCGACAAGATCGTGCTGGAATACCGCGAGCCCCTGCCCGAGGACATCACCTCCATCACGGCTCTGCCGCTGGGCCGCGCAGACTATATCGCCGCTTTTGAGCAGCGTGCCCGCGAAGCCTTCGCGGTCGAGACCGCCGGTGTCCCTGCCGCAGGCATCATGCAGCAGCGCAACATCGGTACATTGCAGTGGCGTTACATGGATGAAGCGTTCTGGGGTACGGTCTCTCCCTATGACCGCATGAACTGGCGTTAGCCCATCCTGGCGAAAAATATACGATTTTGCGTTTCGCCTCTGTTGACGAAACGCTGTCGTCTATTGTACCCAATAAAAAGTTGCTGAAATCGGTGCAACATGGGGATGCAATTCCACTGTTGCAAGACATACGCATGAGGTACACCATGGATGATTATTTGAAAGAAGCACTGGAGATTGCCAGGGCGCAGGCCAGCGTGCGCGTCATGTCGGAAGAAGAAATCACTTCGTTTATCCAGAAAGTGGCTGCCGGTATCCGTACCGTTGCCGAAGGCGAAATGCCTGTGGAGCTGGATTCCGCCGACATGCAGCAGGATGCCCGCAAGTCCATCAAGGAAAAATCTGTAACGTGTCTTGAATGCGGCAAGACCTTCAAGATCCTCACCAAGCGCCATCTGGCCATGCACGGCATGGATGCCGCGGCCTACCGCGAAAAGTGGGGCTTCAAGAAAGATACGCCTCTGGTGTGCAAGGCGCTGCAGCGCGAGCGTCGCCGCAAGATGAAAGACATGAAGCTGTGGGAAAAGCGTCGCAAGGCCCAATAGCACAAACACCCGCCGCCCGGCGGGTTTTTTCTTTTACCGGAACCGCATATGCTGCCCTGGTGCAGGGCCATATGCTCTTCCGGGTGAGCAGACCGCTCCCCATCCCTCCGGACAGGCATCTGCCCGGCGCCTGTCTCCTTCGTTCCAAGCATTCCCCCCAAGGATCCATCGCATGAACCATCCTGTTTTTTCCGTACCCGCCACGCCCGCCGAGGCGGCCCGTCTTCTTGACGAGCCGCTGGAAGCCCTGCTGGACAGCGCCGCTGCCCTGCGCGAGCAGCATCACGGCAAGTGCATCAGCCTGTGCGCCATCATCAATGCCCGCAGCGGCGATTGCGGCATGGACTGTCGCTTCTGCTCCCAGAGCAGCCACAACCATACGCCCATCGCCCATTTCCCCTTCCTGGAGGCCGGTGAACTGCGTGAACGCATCCTGCGGCTGGCTGCCTGGCCCGTGCGCCGTATCGGCATCGTGACCAGCGGCGGCGCCCTGGAGGAACAGGAACTGCATTGCCTGCTGGCCGTGGTGCGCGATCTGCCTGAAGACGTACGCCGTCGGGTGTGCACTTCGCTGGGGCGGCTGCCGGAAAAGCATCTGCGTGAACTGGAACAGGCCGGTGTGCGCCGTTACCATCATAACCTGGAGACCTCGCGTGCCTACTACCCCCGTATCTGTACCACCCAGCTCTGGGACCAGCGGCGGGATACGGTGCTGCGTGCGCAGGCAGCGGGCCTTTCGGTCTGTGCCGGTGGCTTGTTCGGCCTGGGCGAGAGCTGGGAGGACAGGGTGGACTTTGCCTTCAGCCTGCGGGAGCTGGGCGTGCGCCATGTGCCCATGAATTTCCTGCATCCCCATCCGCAGACGCCGCTGGCCGGCCAGCCCCTGCTGGAGCCGGAGGAGGCCCTGCGCATCATCGCCCTGTTCCGGCATATCCTGCCCGAAGCCAGCCTGCGCATCTGCGGCGGGCGGCCCGAGACCTTGCGGGAGAGCCAGAGCGATATGTTCCGGGCCGGGGCCGATGCCCTGATGACCGGTGATTACCTGACCACGCAGGGCATGGGTGTGGAAGACGACATCCGTATGATCGAAGCCGCGGGACTGGAGGTGGCACGTCCATGAGCGCTGGAAAGATGACAGCGGGCATCCTCGGCGGCAGGGGGCCCGTACAGGGATTTTTCGTGACCGGCACCGGGACGGACGTGGGCAAGACCGCGTTCACGGCGGCCTTGCTGCGGGCCCTGCGTGGCCGGGGCGTGGCGGCCCAGGCCCTCAAGCCCGTCCAGACCGGCGTGCGGCCGGAGCAGCTGGCGATGTCCGCCCTGGCCGACGGCGTGGCCTATACGCGTGCCGTGGCCGATCTTCCGCCTCTGGTCCCGGCCCCTGCGGCGACCCTGCATTGTTTCTGTTTGCCCGCCTCGCCGCATCTGGCGGCAGGGGAGGAGGGCCGGCGCCTGACGGTGGCCGGCTTGGCCGCGGACGTCCGGGCCCACTGGCAGGAGACGGAGGCCTCCCTGCTGTTGGTGGAAGGGGCGGGCGGCATGGCTGTGCCCATCAATGAGGAAGAAGACACGCTGGACTTCATGGCGGCCCTGGATCTGCCTGTCCTGCTGGTGGGCAGCAATTGCCTGGGCGCGCTCAACCATGTGCTGCTTTCCCTGCAAGCCCTGCGCCTGAAGGGGCTGCGCCCGGCGGCGGTGATCCTGATGGCGCCGGAGGAGCCGGAAGGCCTGAGCGCCGGGGAACGTCATGACCGGGAACGCGTCCTGGCCGACAACCCGGAATTTTTGCGGCGCCGTCTGGCGGCCTGGGGCGAGGATGCGCCGGTGGTCGTCCTGCCCCGCGTGGCCCGGCTGGACGCGGCGGGATGGCAGGAGCTGGCCGATGCCTGCGCCGTGCTGCTGCCCGCGCTGGCCCGGCATGTACCGTCCGTGACAGGTCAGGCTGCAGCTGCGGGCACGGAAGAGCCCCTGCCGCTGCGGGACAGACGCATCCTCTGGCATCCGTACACGTCCGTGGTGGATCCGCTGCCGGTCTTCGCGGTCTCGCGCAGCCACCATAACCGCATCGTGCTGGACGACGGCCGGGAGCTGGTGGACGGCATGTCCTCGTGGTGGACGGCCATCCACGGTTACAATCATCCGCGTCTGGTGGCCGCGGCCCAGCGTCAGGCCGGGAGGATGCCGCATGTGATGTTCGGCGGCCTGACCCATGCACCCGCCGTGGAACTGGGCGAACGCCTGCTGGCCATGCTGCCGCAGGGCCTTGCGCGCGTCTTTCTGGCGGATTCCGGTTCCGTTTCGGTGGAGGTGGCGCTGAAGATGGCCCTGCAATACCAGCAGGGCATCGGCCAGAAACAGCGCACCTGCTTCCTCACGCCCCGGGGCGGCTATCACGGCGATACCACCGGCGCCATGTCGGTCTGCGATCCCGTGACCGGCATGCACTGCCTGTTCACGCATATGCTGCCGCGCCAGATCTTCATGGAACGGCCTTCCTGCCGTTTCGACCAGCCCTTCGACCCGGCCAGCCTGGACGATGCCCGTCGCATCTTCGCGGAGCAGGGCGACCGCATCGCGGCGGTCATCCTTGAGCCGCTGGTGCAGGGCGCGGGCGGCATGTGGTTCTATCATCCCGACTATTTGCGCGGCATGGCACGTCTGTGCCGTGAGCACGGGGCCCTGCTGGTCTTCGACGAGATCGCCACGGGCTTTGGCCGTACCGGGACGCTGTTCGCCGCGGAGCGGGCCGGTGTCTGCCCGGACATCCTGTGCTGCGGCAAGGCCCTGACAGGCGGCGTCATGACGCTGGCCGCCACGGCCTGCACGGAAGAAGTGGCCCAGGGCATCTGCCGGGACGGCATGGTCTTCATGCACGGGCCCACCTTCATGGGCAATGCCCTGGCCTGTGCCGTGGCCTGCGCCAGTCTGGACATCCTGGCGGAGGGCCGCTGGCGCGAACAGGTGCCCATGCTGGAAACGGCCCTGACAGCGGGCCTTGCTCCCTGCCGGGAGCTGCCGCAGGTGGCGGACGTGCGTGTGCTGGGCAGCATCGGTGTGGTGGAGACCACCCGGCCGGTGAACATGGCCGCCATGCAGGACTTTTTCGTGCGGCGGGGCGTCTGGATCCGGCCCTTCAACCGGCTGGTCTATGTGATGCCGCCTTATGTGAGCCCCCGCGAGGATGTGGAGCGCCTTTGCGCGGCCATGCACGATGTCCTGACCCTGCCCGGCATGCTGGAGTAGGGCAGGATTGCCGGGAAGGGATGTTTTGGGGAGGGAGGCCCTGGCAACCAAAGAGGACCCTCCCTCTAAGCCTTCATCCTTCCACCAAGGGCTTTATTCAGGAGGCCGGAAAAGCGGAGCTGCGTTATAGCCCCGCCTGTCTGCTGCTCTCCGTCGCAGGGCAGGAAAGGGCGCCCCTCCGACCACATCCTGACCATAGCGAAGGCCCCGTCTGCCGTTGGCAGGCGGGGCCTTCACGAGTAAAGCGCGCTGGGGAGGGGAAGGGGAGTTTGAGGGGAGGGGGGACCCCTCCCCTCAACGACATTTCTTCGCTACTTCTCCCCGCCCTCCTCTTGCGGCGCGGCTCCCGCACCGGCCAGCAGGCCTATCTGGCCACGGAAGATGACTTTGGTGGCCGTCTCGTCGGCCAGTTCGGCCACATCCATGAATTTTTCCAGCAGCTCCAGCAGGTAATAGCGGTCGTTCTCGCAGCCGTCCTTGAAATCTGTTTCCAGCTCGCCGGAGCGCATGTAGTTCTCAAATTCTTCAAGATCTTTCACTGTCAGCATGGTCGTTCTCCTGTAGCCTCCGGAGACGGCGCAGGCCGCAGGCGCCCAGCATGCGGGCCAGGGCCAGGACCGAGTCGATCTCCTCGCGGCTGATATGGTCATAGTGGATGCCCGCGCTGACGCATACCGTGGACTTCAGCGCACGGCAGTAGTCCCGGGCCAGCGGCAGGGCGGCCTTGTCGTCGTGGTGCCCTGTGCGGCGCAGGACATGCAGGCGCACGCCATCTTTCGTCCCGGAAGAGGCGGTATCGGGCGTGACGCCCGGTCGTGCCTCCTTTCCAGCGGTCAGGGCGGGCGGGGCCTCCGAAACATCCGGGAAGATGGCTTCCGCGGGCTCGGCCAGGATCACGGCGCCGATGTGGGCATCGCCGCCGGTCAGCAGCAATTGCCAGTCCTGCCCGGCGGGCAGCAGGCGCAGTTCCAGAGCCAGTCGGCCGTGCGTGCAACGCAAAAGGAAGGGCTGGGCTTTCTCCATCCGCAAAGCATGCTGCAGATGGCATGCAAAGGCAAGCCGAAGGCAGGCATCCGCTTGACCCAAAGCCCTGTAAAAGGGTAAGTAACAGGCAAACAAAAAAGGAGAAGCCATGGCTCTTGATCCCACCAAGCACCCTGACTGGCAGATCGCCCAGGATGCCGAAAAATCTATGAAAACTGTGGAAACCCTGGCTGCCGAGCTGGGGCTTGAGAAGGACGAGCTGCTGCCTTACGGCCACTATATGGGCAAGATCGAGCAACAGGCGGTGCTGCGCCGTCTGGCTGACAGGCCCAATGGCAAGTATGTGGACGTGACCGCCATCACGCCGACCCCGCTGGGCGAAGGCAAGTCCACCACCACCATCGGTCTGGTGCAGGGCCTCTCCAAGCGTGGTGTCAAGACCACGGCGGCCATCCGCCAGCCTTCGGGCGGCCCCACCATGGGCATGAAGGGCTCCGCCGCGGGCGGCGGCCTGGCCCAGTGCATCCCGCTGACCCCGTATTCCCTGAATTTCACCGGCGACATCCACGCCATCACCTCGGCCCACAACCTGGCCATGGTGGCCCTGACCTCGCGCATGCAGCACGAGCGCAACTATGACGACGAAAAGCTGGAACGCCTGTCCGGCATGCGCCGCCTCAACATCGACCCCACCCGCGTGGGCATGGGCTGGGCCATGGACTTCTGTTGCCAGGCCCTGCGCAACGTCATCATCGGCATCGAAGGCGACGGCCGCCGCAACGACGGTTTCATGATGCGCTCGCGCTTCGACATCACGGCCGCTTCGGAGATCATGTCCATCATGTCCCTGGCCCGTGACCTGCCCGACCTGCGCAAGCGCCTGTCGCGCGTGGTGCTGGCCTTTGACCGCGCCGGCAATCCCGTGACCACCGCCGATCTGGAAGTGGACGGCGCCATGATGGCCTGGCTGCTGGAAGCCAGCAAACCCAACCTGATCCAGACCATCGAAGGCCAGCCCGTGCTGGTGCACGCCGGTCCCTTCGGCAACATCGCCCTGGGCCAGAGCTCCATCATCGCCGACCGCGTGGCCCTCAAGCTCAGCGACATCCATGTGACGGAATCCGGCTTCGGTTCCGAGATCGGTTACGAAAAGTTCTGGAACGTCAAGTGCCACATGAGCGGCCTCAAACCCGATGCCGCCGTCATCGTGGCCACGGTGCGCGCCCTCAAGAACCACGGCGGCGCCCAGCCTCCCATGCCCGGCCGCCCGCTGCCCGAGCCCTACACCCGCGAAGACGTGGGCCTGGTGGAAGCCGGCTGCGTGAACCTGCTGCGCCACATCGGCATCGTGCGCCGTTCCGGCGTGTCGCCCGTGGTCTGCATCAACGCCTTCGCCACCGACAGCAAGAACGAGATCGCCGCCATCCGCCGCATCTGTGAAGAAGCCGGCGCCCGCGTGGCCCTGTCCGAGCATTGGCTCAAGGGCGGCGACGGTGCCCTGGAACTGGCCGATGCCGTTATGGACGCCTGCAACGAGCCCAACAACTTCGCCCCCCTGTACGACTGGTCCATGCCCTTCGAGCAGCGCATCGAGACCATCGCCAAGGAAGTCTACGGCGCCGACGGCGTGGAATTCTCCTCGCTGGCCAAGCAGCGCATCAAGGAGCTGCAGGCCCGTCCCGACGCCGAAGAGCTGGGCATCTGCATGGTCAAGACCCAGTACTCCCTGTCCGACAATCCGGCCCTCAAGGGGGCGCCCACGGGCTGGCGCCTGCATGTGCGCGACTGCCTGTTCTATGGCGGTGCGGGCCTGGTGGTGCCGGTGGCCGGCGACATCAGCCTCATGCCCGGTACGGGTTCGCGTCCTGCCTTCCGCAATGTGGACGTGGATCTGGAATCCGGCCAGGTGACCGGTCTGTTCTAGGCCTGTCCTGACAGTATAACGCTGTGATACATGGAGACCTTCCTGCCCCACTAGGGCCGGGAGGTCTCCTTTTTTTGTCGTGCCCCTTGGAGAGGAGCGTCAGGGAAGGGGAGGGAAGGGATCTCACAGCATGCGGGACAGGATGTGCCGGTGGGGAACGTTGTACCTCTATCGAGAGGTAGATATTGACAGGGGTATCAAAAAATAGTATTTATTCGCAACTGGCTGTCATTGATGGATGGCCTGCAGCGTTCCTGCCTGATTCCAGGGATTTGCGTCATCGTGTGCCTTACTGGGGCAACGTCTATGCAATTATCTGGCGTGGCAGGATTTTTTTATGTCTTCCCCCTGTCTGACGCCGGACGCTCCCTGAGCGTGCCTTGCAAAGCCGAGCCCTGTCCCGAGCCCTTTCGGTACGGGGCTTTTGGCGTTTTCATATTTTTTGACAGATCACACTATTTTTTCTTCGGGGGTCCCTCATGGCCGATATCCGTCTTGCCAAGCCTGCCGCTGGTACCACACAGACCGTCCCCAGCGCTCCTAACGGACGCTTCATCTTCGACTTTCCCGCGGATGCGGCGACGCTGACCCGCAATGGCGACGATCTTGTCCTGACTTTTGAGGATGGCTCTTCCATCCAGTTGCAGGGCTTCTACACCACCTATTCCAAGGAAGAGATGCCTTCCTTCCAGGTGGAAGGTGTGGAGATCAGCGGGCAGGATTTCTTCGCGGCCCTTGGCGAAGACCTGATGCCCGCCGCCGGCCCTGCCGCCAGCAGTGCCTCGCGCAGCGGCCGCTATAACGAGTACGGCGGCAGCGATCTGCTGGACGGCATCGATCATCTGGGACGTCTGGATATCGGTTTCGACGGCGGCACGCAGCTTGCTACGGATACCGTGGAGCCCAGCGCCCCGGAAGTCGATATCGACTACGATGTGACCATCGCTGCCGGCTCTGAAGCGGGTGCGGTCGATCTGACGGTGTATGAAGGCGGCTTGGCGGGCGGTTCTCAGGCGGGTCAGGCCGCTACGCCCACTACGGCCAGCGGCTCCCTGAACATCAACGCCCCCGACGGCGTGGCCTCCATCGTCATCGGCGACGTGGTGGTTTACGAAAACGGCAAGCTGACCGGCAACGTTGTGACCACAGATGAAGGCACCCTGGCCGTGACGGGCTATGACCCTGTCACGGGCAAGCTGGATTTCAGCTATACGCTCGACAGGAACACCACGGAACACGACAAAAGCGATCCGGCTACGGACACGCAGATTTCCCATGACCTGACCGTGACGGTGACGGATACGGACGGCGACAGCGACAGTACGACCATCACGGTGAACGTGGTGGACGACGTACCGAGCATCGGGAGCTTCTCGCATGAAATGTCGGAAGGGGACGCCGTCCCCGTCGTCGGTAACGCGCTCGCGGGTGCGGTAGCCGGCGCGGACGGTGCGAAATTTGCCTGGGATGCGAACCAGCACGGGCATTTTGGTACGATCACCCTGAATGCCGACGGTACCTACAGCTACAGGCTGGACAACGACAACGCGACGGTGAAGGAACTGACGGACGGCGAAACGCTGACGGAAGAGTTCACCTACACCTATACGGACGCGGACGGTGATATCGCCGAAGGCAAGGTGACCATCACCATCAACGGCAAGGATAACGGCATCATCATCGAACCTACCGATCCTGCTGCCGGTTCGGATACGGTGACGGTGTACGAATCCGGCCTGGCGGATGGTTCCCAGGCTGGACAGGATGGTGCGCCCACCACGGCCGGCGGCTCCTTGCTCATCGCGGCCGCCGACGGCGTGGCTTCCATCATGATCGACGGTATTGTGGTGTTCGAGAAGGGCGGGCTCACGGGCAATACCGTGTCCACGGATGAAGGCACGCTGACGGTAACGGGCTTCGATCCGGTCACGGGCGAGCTGAAGTTTACCTACGAACTGAGCGGCAACACCACGGAGCATAGCGGTTCCGGCATGGACGATATCTCCCATGACCTGACCGTGACGGTGACGGATATGGACGGCACCGAGGTCGACAGTACCATCACGGTGAACGTGGTGGACGACGTGCCGATGATCAGTGTGGATACGGAGGCGACCGGCGCTTACGGCGAGACGGTGACGGGTTCCGTGGACATGGCGTTCGGTGCTGACGGCGAGAAGAGCGTGACGGTGAGCCTGAACGACGGGCAGAGCGTGACGGGCGTGAAGGGAGAGGACGGGAACTATACGTTCACCTTCGCGGACGGCAGCAGGCTCGTGCTGGACGGCAAGACGGGCGACTTCAGCTATGACGGTGTCCCCGAGTCCGGCCAGGGCACGGAGTACAAGTTCACGTTCACGGTGGAAGATGCCGACGGCGATACGGACACTGCGACGACGACGGCGACCATCGAAGCCACGGACACGAGCGGTCTTTCCGGCAGCGTGGAGTCTTCGGACACGGACGTGGCGGCCAATACCGACGGAGATGACGGCAACAACGTATCTCATGAAGTGAAAGTCGAAGGCCTCCCCTCCGGTGCGCAACTGACCGAGGGCGTCTACGAAGGCGAGTACGGCAAGATCATCGTGGATGCCGAAGGGAACGCCAAGTACGAACAGACGGAGCTGTTCACGCACACCGGCAGCGGCGCTGATACCCAGTCCGGTGCGGACAGCGTGACGGTGAAGGTGACGCTGGATGACGGCAGCAGCGTGGACATGACGGTGGACGTGTCCATCAAGGACGACGTGCCGACGATCAGTGCGGATGATCCGTCCTCGACGGTGCTTCCCGGAGATTCCGGAGACAACCTTCAGAAAGTGGATGAAAACATCTCCTTCACGAAGGATGAAAACGGGAATGCATTGACGGGCGACGATGTCAAAACATCCTGGTGGAACGGTAATGTTAATATCAGTGCCACAAAGGTCGTCTATGATCCTTCACAGACTGATGCTTGGGGAAATCCGCAGATAATAGCAGAAGATCCTAGCGGTATGAAGCTTAGTTATAGCGACTACAACGGAGGATCGAAGCAGTATTACAATGACAGACCTCCTCAGGAAGATATAGACAAAGGCATTGCTCAGTACGATGGCCATGGTTGGTATCGTAAGGCTCCCGAATCTGACTGGGGATTGACGGTTGATGGCGGTGAGAACAGTGGCGAGATTCAGGCCTCTGGCAATACAAGCGAAGCAGTTGTGATTGATCTTAATGGTGATGCTTACGGCATGACCATTGACTTCGGAGCATTCTTCGCTGGAAAGTCGAATCCGGACGATCCTGCCGCAGGAACAGGGTACGATAACGTATCTGAAAAGGCGCTTATTTCCTTCTATAAGGACGGAAAGCTGGTCTATTCTACCGTGGTAGAGGGGACAAACAGCGGTGAGTTTACGTTCAATACCGGTGATGTCATCCTGGAAGGCTTTGATAGAGTAGTCATTTCGGCTGTGGATAATACAGAAAACAGTGACTTCACCATCCAGGGCATCGACTTTATCACCAAGCGCGATGATCCCATCATCGTCAATGAAGGCAAGGTGACAGCAGAGTCCGGTGCAGACGGCTTTGCCGATGATTATCAGGAGGCCAATGTCAAGTTTGACCTTGGCAGTATGGTAAACGAGGGCTCTTTGAGTGAAGACGGTACCTCCGGCACCATCACTGTTCTGATCGATGGCCAGGAAACCCAGGTAGACGTGAAGCTCACGGAAGGTGGTTCCGGTGAATCCATCCTGACAGGGACGATACAGGGAGGTGATCAGCTTTTCACCGCCACGCTGGACAAGGACGGTAACTGGACCATGGAACAGTATGACCAGTTCCGTGTTCCCGGTGAAGGCGGGCAGGGAAGCTCCAACGAGTTCGATCTCGTCTTCAAGACCGAGGATGCTGACGGCGATACAAGCAGCGTTACAGTACAGGTACCGCTGGAGGTGCAGGTCGCATCTGAGAACGATACCGGTTCGATCATCAGTAATGGAGATGATGTAATCATCATTGACGGCGGTGACGGCGTTGCCGGGACAGTGGCTGCTGGTGACAGCGGCGGCATGACGGAAGGCCAGCAGGTCGAGGCCAACTACAATGTCTGCTTCATTCTGGATACGTCTGGAAGTATGGATGAAAAGGTAGGCGGAAGCGGTTCAGACAGAAATGACTCCCGCCTTGAGGTTGCTGTAAAGAGTATTGAAAACTTTATCGACACCAGCATCCACCAGGGCGATTTCATCGGTACGGTGAATATGGCTGTGGTAACCTTTGAGTCCAAGTACGGTAAGACCATTGATGTAAGCATCAGCCGAGTTTCCGATGGCGATGGAGGCTATACGGAAAGCTATGTGTTTAATGGCACTACTTATAACAGCTACGATAGCTTTAAGTCCAACTTCCATAACACTCTGAATGGACTGAACGCAAATGGCGGTACCAACTATGAATCTGGCTTCCGCAATGCTGCAGACTGGTTCGATGAGCTGGGAGATACATCGAAAGCTGACGGGAACATTACCTACTTCCTTTCTGATGGTGTACCGACGTATCATGGTACGAACAGCTCTGGCGGCGGTAACTATGCGACAGAGGAAGATATAAAGGGGGCATGGCTCGGTTATCAGGACTTGCTTGGTTCTGCTTCTGGGATGCAGGTGAATGCCATCGGCTTCGGCACCGACCTTGATGAGACGGCCATGAAGACGCTGGCCATGCTGGACAACACCGGAACGCTCGTTTCCGGTGTTGCAGGGAATCAGGAAGCGGACGGTTACCTCTATTATGGAAGAGGGGGAACTACTCCATGGCAGCCTGTAGAGGAAGTCTATACCGGTTATGAAGGAACCCCCCAGTATTGGAACACCTATTACACGCAGCTTGCGGATGGCTCCTATCAGAAGCTTCAGTGGGAGTGGCAGGGCTACTCGCTCGAGTTGGGATACTATACTGGTAAGCAATGGCATAAGGTAACGGACAACTTGTATACCGTGGAGGAAGTTCCCGTTATTGCCACAGGAGGCAATGCCACACAGGTGACCAATGGCGAAGGCCTGAGTGCCGCTTTTGAAAACGGCTTCAAGCCAGGCACACTGACCGCTGCTGGTAACGATACCATCCGGGCAGAGCACGCCACTTCGTCCGCCATCATTTACGGTGACGTGATGAATACCGACCGGTTGCGTTATGAACTGCTGCAAATCGCAAATGGTGAAGCCGCTCTTATTGCGGCATTGCCTGGTTACGGGGCCGGCATGGAGCTCTTCCAGTGGCTGGAGAATCATGGTACGGATCCGGCTCTCAAGGACACAGAGTTTGCCGGCTGGACCCATGATGCTACTATCAAGTACATGCTGGAGCATGCCGGGGAATTGGGCTACGAGACCCGCGTGGCTGCGGACGGTACTGCCTACCTTGTGAAGCCCGATGGCACCGTGCTAGACATGAGCGGCAAGGAAGTGGACGTTGCTCTGGACAGCCTTACCGGTCGCGGTGGTGGCGATGACACCATCACCGGCAGCAGTGCCTCCGACATCATCTACGGCCAGGAAGGTGACGACATCATCTATGGCAGTAGCGGCCACGATACCCTTTACGGCGGTACGGGCGATGACCTGCTGGTGGGCGATGACAAGCCTGAAGACCTGAATGATGTCACGGTCGAGAGCATCAAAAAACTGGTCGAAACTGATGCGCTGGATGCCTTCATCGAGTCCGTGGAAGGCAAGGATGCCGACGGCAATGATCAGCTCTTCGGCGGTGTCGGTAACGATGTTCTATTCGGTATGGGCGGTGACGACTATCTGGACGGCGGCACGGGCGAAGACGCCATCTTCGGCGGTGCCGGCAACGACATCATCGTCTACGACAACAATGATTATCTGGTCAGCGGCGGCAGCGGCATCGACTTCATGGTCTCTGACGATAAGAACCTGACGTTGAGCAGCTTGTTGGACAATTCCGTCGACGACAAGCCCCTCGTCAGCGGCATCGAAGTGCTGCTGAAGGGCGAGGATGCCCTGAGCCTGACCAGCCTTGACCAGCTGGCCAAGGATTATGGCATCACGTTGGGTACCAATGCCGAAGGAAAGGAAACATTGACACTGGATATGGACAAGTGGACATACGACAATGTCAACGATGTCTATACGACCAACGATGGCGATTTGACCCTGGAGACCAATCTGACACCGGTGGACGCCAGTGACCCGGCCAGTGAGGCCGTACAGCAACAGGTCTTCACCCTGGAACACGGTAACGGTTAACCATACACACGGCGGGGCGGCCTAAAGGCCGTCCCGCCTTTCAACATCCTTTAGGGCTTCCATGCGCATCCTTTTCGTCAACCACACCTTTCCGGGGGATCTGGGCCCGTTGCTGGCGGCTTTTGCCGCGCAGCCGGAGCATGAGATCCTTTTCGCCTCCTGTCGGGGCAGACGGGATTTCAGTGTGCCCGGGGTGCGGCATGTGGTGCTTTCGCCTTCCCGTTCCCGTCGTCTTGTCGGGGACGGGGCCGGAACGTCTCTGGACAGGGCCGTGGAGATGGGGCGGCAGGCCTTGCAGGCATTCCGTCTGCTGCGGCAGAACGGCTTTGTGCCGGACATGGTGCTGCTTTCTTCCGCCCTGGAACAGGGCCTGTTCCTCAGGGATGCGTTCCCCGAAGCCTTCGTGGCCTGCTTTGCGGAAAGTTTGCCGTCCGACGGGCTGGCCGGGGACGGTAAAGGCCTTGTCCGCCATTTGCTGCAATGCCGCCAGATGCAGCAGAGCGATCTGGTCATCAGGCTGGCGGCAGAAGGGGCAACTCGCGATCTCGAACAGCGAGGCGCCGTGACCTTGCCGTATCCGGTGGATACGGACTATTTTTCCCCCCTTGCCCCAAACGGGGCGACCGGCCTAAACGCCGGGGCTCGGGTGCTGTGTGCTGTCCGGGATGCGGCGGATGTCTGGCAGATGCTGCGTCTGGCGGAAGCCTTGCTGGCCCAGTGTCCGGACTGTCGTCTGGTGCTGCTGTGCGAAAGTGCGGCAGGGCGTGAATCGCTGGCGGAGCTCGGCGCTTCCCTGCCTGCCGGGATCGAGGTCCCGGAGCGCCTTTCCCTGAATGCCTATCGGGATCTGCTCCGCACGGCGGCCGTCATCACGGCCCCGGCGGCAGCGTGCCTTTCCGCACCGGTGCTGCTGGAAGCCATGAGCTGCGGGGTAGTGCCGGTGCTGGCCGGCGATGCGTCGCACTGGCCCCTGCTGCACGACGGCGGGGGTTGCCTTTGGTGCGGGGCGGAGGAGCTTGTCCCCACACTGGCAGGAGCCCTGTCGCAGCCGGGCCGTCTGGCGGAGCTGTCCCTTGCCGCACGACGGACCGTGGAGCGGTATTTTCGGCGGCAGGATGTCATCCCCGGGCATCTGGCCTTGCTGCATCAGGCCCGGGCCGCGTGGCTGCGAAAACGGCAGGGCGGTACGACGTCCTGATGCGGCAATGCGCGTGTCTGGGCGGTCGGAAGGTAGTTGCCATGCCTTTTGGGCATCTCCCGGAAGGGATGCGGCAACAGCGGATACGATCATCTCGACTCGTAACGGATACACAAAAAGACCGGTGCCCTTGCTGCGGGCCACCGGTCTTTTTTATGCCTTTGGGCGGGCAGGACTGCCATCATGTGGATAACGGCCCCGCATGGGACAGGGGTGAGGAGGGGATACCTACCTGCCGGGCATTCGTGACAGCGGATTGGGAAAAAAGCCTGGGAGCTGGTTCGACGGGAGGCTGCCACTACCCGCTCCGCTGCCTGAATAAAATGCGCTGGGGAGGAGCTCACAAGATCAGCTTCGACCAATGCCGTGGCCCCTCCCCTGTATTTCAAAAAGCTGCATCTACATCCCGGGCTTCATGCCCGCGGGCCAGAACGAGGAATTCCGGCGTCCTTCGCCGTCCAGGGCCCAGCCGATCCCCCAGCCGGCCAGCGAGAAGGCAAAGCCCACGAAGAAGGGCGGCAGCGCGGAAAGGGAAGGCCAGGGCATGGGCAGGATGGCGAACTGCGGGTGTGTCATGAGGTACCAGAGCATGCAGCTCACAAAGCCCGCGGTACAGCTGCACCAGGCGGCCAGGCTGCTGCGCTTGCCAAAGCGCACCAGGGCCACATAGGCCACTAGCACCGTGGAGCCCACGATGCTCCAGCTGGTGGTGCAGAGCATGGCGATGATCTGCCCCTTGATCTGGGCACAGCCGCCGCTGAGCAGCACGCAGAAGACGATGCCCGCGAACCACATGCCACGCGAGGTCTTGCGGCCCGGCAGGTCTTCGGCGATGGCCGCCACGGCGATGTGGAAGATGGCCGTGGCCGTGGACAGGGAGGCCGAGACGATGGCCAGCACGAAGAGCTGCAGGCCGATGTCGGGCAGCAGCATCTTGACCAGGGCGGGCATGACGTCATCGGGCGAGGCCACTTCGGGCATGAACAGGCGGGCCAGGCTGGCCACATAGTAGGCGCCGCCCACCAGCACGGTCAGTACCAGCATGGCCAGCGGCGTGATGCGGTTGACCTGCCGGGCGGAGTTGAGGGCAAAATGGCGCTGGATCATCTGGGGCTGGGCCCAGACCGCCACAGACGTGACGATGACCAGCGAGATGATGAACCAGCCCTGTCCGCCGTCAGCCAGCGAGACGAAACCGGTATTGGCCGTCGCGGTGGGGGCCAGTTCCGCCAGCCGGGCCATGCCTTCCAGCGGGCCTCCCACCTTGTCGAACACGGCCACGGTGAGCATGCAGATGCCCACCAGCATGACGAAGCCCTGCATGGCCTCGGTATAGAGCACGCCGCGCAGGCCGCCCATATAGATGGCCGCCGCCACCAGCAGGGCTACGATCCAGACCAGCAGCCAGACGGGCACAGGCATGATCTGGGCCAGCAGCAGGGCCGCGCCCTTGATGACGGCCGAGGCATAGACGCCCAGGAACACGGCAAAGATCAGGGCCAGACAGCGGCCCAGCAGGGGACTGCGGTGGCCGTTGGCCAGCAGCTGCACCGGAGTGCGGGCCTGCAGGTTGCGCTGGCACAGGCGGGTGGGCCAGGCCAGATAGCGATAGACGATCCAGGTCCCCAGCCAGACGTTACCGGCGGCCACCAGCAGCATCTGCATGCCGTAGGCATAGGCCAGCCCGCCAAAGCCCACCAGGGCCACGGCGGAGATATAGGTAGCCACATAGGCAAAGGCCTGGATGCCGAAACCCACGCGGCCCGAAACCATGACATCGTGCCCGCTGCCCTTGCGGGACAGCCAGATGAACAGGGCGATGTAGCCGCCCCAGATGAGGACATCGGCCAGCATCTAGCGCCCCCTTCCCTGACGGATCAGGCTGAAGAGGGAAAGCACCAGCGCGGCCAGCAGCGAAAGCGCCGCCAGCAGCACCGGGGCATCCGCCAGCCCCAGAACGGAAAACAGTTCCATACGCAACTCCGGTTACGGTCTGACGGGAACGGCAGGGAGCCGCCTCCCGAATATAAACAGCGTAGACAGAAGTGCTGTCCCGAGGCAAGTCCATTTTCCCTTTTTTAGCGGAAAGGAGAGACTCTCCGGCCCCGGGCCGGAAAGCGGAGAGGGAAGCCAACCCTCCGGGATACATAAAAAAAGGGCCCCAAAGGGCCCTCGTGTACGGAAGGTCGGGCACGATCAGTGCTTCCAGGGCGTGATGGCGCACTTGATGCAGTCGTCCTGCCGCTGTTCGAAGATGCGGTAACCTTCCAGGATCTTGTTCAGGGGCAGGCTGTGGGTGATGAGCGGATTGGTATCGATGCGGCCGCGTTCGATGAGGCGGATCAGCTCCGCGCTGTGGGTGGCGTCCACACCGCCGGTGCGGAAGGTCAGGTTCTTGCCGTACATCAGGTGCAGGGGCAGGCTCTGCGCTTCCTCATACATGGCCACCACGGCCACGGTGGCATTGGGACGGGCCACTTTCCAGGCTGTCTGGAAAGTATCGTGTCCGCCCGCGCATTCGATGACCGCATCGGCCCCCAGTCCTCCGGTGGCGTCGAGGATGCGTGCTTCCACGTCGTCCGCGGCGGCGTCGATGGCCAGGTCGGCATAGCCGCGTTCCTGTGCCAGTTGCAGACGGCTGGGCAGGATGTCCACGGCGATGACCTGCGCGGGGCCGAACAGGCGCGCGCACTGCATGGCGCACAGGCCCACAGGCCCGGCCCCCAGTACGGCCACGCTGTCGCCAGGACGGATGGCGGCCAGCTCCGCACCGAAGTAGCCGCTGGCCAGCACGTCGCCCACCAGCAGCACGTCCTGATAGGACAGGGAATCAGGGATGGGATCGAGCCCGTTGTCCGCAAAGGGCACGCGCACGTATTCCGTCTGGCAGCCGTCGATGCGGCAACCCAGCTCCCAGCCGCCGTGGCGGCAGTTGTTGACGTAGCCCTGACGGCAGAACCAGCAGGTGCCGCAAAATGTCTCCACATTGGCGGCTACACGCTGGCCGGGGCGCACTTTGCGTACCTCGCTGCCCGTTGCCACCACTTCGCCCACGAATTCGTGCCCCAGCACCGTGCCGGGCAGGGCACGCGGCACCGCGCCGTTGCGGATATGCAGGTCACTGGCACAGATGCTGGAAAGTTCCACTTTGACGATGGCATCACGCGGATCCCGTATCTGCGGCAGGGGACGTTCTTCCAGCCGCAAGTCGTTGGTACCGTGATAGACCAGTGCATGCATGGTTTCAGCCATAAGCCCTCCTTGTGCGGACATGCAGCCGTCATATCCGTCCACTATGGCGGGCTTTGGGCGGTGTGTAAAGCGTTCCCGCTTGGCCTTGCTGGCTGACTAGTCGTAGCGCGGCCGTTCCGCAGCATCAGGGCTTGCGGATGGACACGGGCAGATCGTCTTCCGTGGAGCAGAAACGTTCCCGGTAAAAGTCGCGACGGTCTTCCAGCAGACGGGGGACAAGATTCGGTATATCGACGGGCCAGAAGCAGGCCGGACATGGTTGTGTGGCTGCGGGCACAGCCCGGCTGCGGGAACTGTGGCAAGATGGGACTGTCCCGCCACTGAGGGAAAGATGTGGAATATGAAGGCGGGTGAGCGACGAGCCATCCCGCCCGCAGGCGGGGAAACATGCAGGAGGACAGGATGGACAGTATCATGCAGGCGGAGGCAATGCTCCGGCCTTGTCCCCAAACGGGAAGATGGAAGGGCCGCGCGGCACTGGCGGGGGCATCGCTGGCCTTTGTGCTGGGCGCGGCCCATTTTTTCCGCAGCGGACAGCACGGCCTTTCTTTCGTTTGTCTGGTCTGGGCCGGGCTGCTCTGGCGGCCGGCGGCCTGGCTGCGACGCAGTGCTGCGGTCTTCCTGCTGGGACTGGCCGCGGAGTGGGGCATGACCACGCTGGCCCTGGCCCGCTGGCGTCTGCAACTAGGACAGGACTGGATGAGGATGGTCTGCATACTGGGCGCGGTGGCCGTACTGACCCTGCTGGCAGCCGCCGCCCTGCGCAGTCGCGCCTGCCGCCAGGACGAAGATCCCGGCCCCCGTGCCCAGACACTGGCCTGTCTGCTGGTCTCGGGCCTGCTGTTGCTACTGGACGGACTGCGGCCTAATTTGTTGCTGCTGCACCGGCTCGTGCCCGGCTGGGGCGCGGTTCAGGCCCTGCTGGCCGGTCTGTGGGCGGGCCTCGTCTACGGCTGGCTTGCGGACAGGCGGCGGGCCCCGCTATGGCGGCGGCGCATCTGGTTGCTTTTCTCTTGCGTGTTTTTCGGGCAGCTGCTGGCGGGGCTTTTCCTGCACAGCCTGTTCCTTTTGCAGGGCGTGCCGCACCTGCCCGTGCCGGGGCTCATCCTTTCCGGCCCCTTGTACCGGGGCGGAGGGTCGCTCTTCATGCCCGGGCTGTTCGCGTTCTCGCTGTTGCTGGTGGGCAGTGCCTGGTGCAGCCATCTGTGCTATCTGGGGGGCTGGGATGCCCGGGCTGCGGATACCGGGCCCCGCAGCGGCCGTGGCGTGCCCGCGTTATGGCGCAAGGTCCGCTGGGCCATGCTGGTTGCCAGCCTGTTCCTGCCTCTGGGCTTGCGCCTTGCCGGCCTACCGTGGCCCTGGGCCCTGGTCCTTGCCCTGGCGCTGGGCCTGGCCCTGTTGCCCTGTGCCCTCTGGCTGAGCCGACGGCTGGGCATCCCCGTGTACTGTTGCGGCATCTGCCCGCTGGGGCTGACGGCCAACCTGCTGGCGCGCCTGTCTCCGTGGCGTCTGCGCCGGAACGGGCGTTGCACGGGATGCGGGGCCTGCGCGCGGGCCTGCCGCTACGGTGCCCTGCGGCTGGACGGGACCGGCAAGGTCGCCGGCCCGGACTGGCGCTGCACCCTGTGCCGGGACTGCATGTCCGTCTGCCGTCAGGAAGCTCTGGAGATCCGGTGCTGCGGACAGGCAGGGGCATGGGGGGGAGCAGGCATTGATCTGTTCGCTGAGCGTCCTGCATACGCTCTTCCTTTTCATGGGACGTGTTTGATGCCCTGAGGGTCTCGCGAATCCCGGACGGTCCCCGCGCATAAAAAAGGAGGACGACCGTGATGGCCGTCCTCCCGCGTTTCGTCAGCAGGTGTTTTTTAGGGCAATACCAGGCGGAAATCGGGACGGAAACTGTCCAGCAGGGAGAGCAGCTCCTTCACCGGTTCGGCGTTCTGGAGCAGACCTTGCTGCACGGCCTGTTCAGGCGTCAGGCGGCCTTCGAACAGGGCCATCATCTGCAGGCGGGTACAGGTCAGCAGGGGCGCGCGACGATCGCGGTCCGCCCTGTGCGCCGTGAGCACGCTGTTGGCCAGGTGCAGTTCCCACCCTTCCTGCGTGTCTGTCAGACGGATGAGCAGATCCAGCGTCTTGCCCTGGGCCCGGACACCATCCAGACGCACACCCAGATAGTCGAAGTACAGGGCCGCGGGCATGGCCCGGGCCTGCGTATTGACCGGGCTGGCGGCATTGGCGGGCACGGCGGGCGCCAGGCCCCGCAGATCGCGGGCGCCGCTCAGATAAAAGTTGCGCCAGGGGGCGCTCTCGGCCTGATAGCCCAGCTGTTCCAGGGCATCGGCGGCCAGCTCGCGGGCGGCCTTGTTGTCCGGCTCGGCAAAGATCACATGGTCGAGCACCTGGGCCACCCAGCGATACCGGCCGGCCTCAAAATCCTTGCGGGCCCGCTTCAGGACAGCGTCGGCACCGCCCATGTATTCCACATACTTGCGGGCAGACTCCACCGGGGCCAGCATGTGCAGGTGCGCGGGATTGCCGTCGAACCAGCCCAGATAATAGTTGTACACGGCCTTGGCATTATGGTTGAGGCTGCCGTAATAGCCGCGCAGGCTGAAGACCCGTTGTAGTTCGGGAGGCAGGCGCAGGGTCTCGGCTATCTCCAGCATGGTCTGGCCCTTGTTGGCCAGGTGCAGGGTCTGGTCGTTGATGTAGCGGTACAGGTCCCGCATCAGGCCCAGCTCGGTGCGCACCCGTTCCGCCCCCCAGACAGGCCAGTGATGCATGCTGTACAGGACTTCCGCCTCGCCGCCCCAGCGTTGCAGGCTCTCGTCCAGGGCCCGGCTCCAGCACAGGGGATCGCGCGCCTTGGCCCCGCGCAGGGTGTAGAGGTTGTGCATGGTGTGCGTGCAGTTCTCGGCGGCGGTCAGGGCCCTGAGCTCGGGGATGTACCAGTGCATCTCCGCCGGGGCTTCGGTATTGGGCGCCATCTGGAAGGTGAAGGTCAGGCCGTCCAGTCGCAGGGTCTCGCCATCTTTCTCGATGAGGCGGGTGGGCTCCAGCAGGCCCGACGTCCCCCGGGAGGTGCCCAGCCCCAGCCCGGCGCCCACATGCCCGCGCGGCGAAGGCGGCAGCAGGGAGCCGTACATGTACTGGGCCCGGCGGCTCATGGCATTGCCGGCCAGCACGTTCTCGGCCACGGCCGCTTCCATGAAGCCCTTGGGCGCGATGATCTGCACCTTGCCCGCGGCCACGTCCTTTTCATCCACCACGCCGTGCACGCCGCCGTAATGGTCCACATGGCTGTGGGAATAGATGACGGCCACCACCGGCTTGTGCGGCCGGTGGGCGTAATAGAGCTTGAGGGCCGCCGCGGCGTTCTCGGCGGAGATGAGGGGATCGACCACGATGATGCCGCTGTCGCCCTCGATGATGGTCATGTTGGAAAGGTCGGCATTGCGGATCTGGTAGAGGCGGTCCACGACCTTGTAGAGGCCGTCGCGCAGCACCAGCTGGCTTTGCCGCCACAGGGAAGGATTGACCGTGTCCGGCGCAGGGGTGGGCATGATGAGCGATGGCGGAAAGTCGCGGCTCATGGCCGGGGCCAGGAAATCATAGGGGACCAGGTTCCAGGTCTCGCGGCCGGCGGCATCGAGGATGCGGCCCCTGTCCGGCAGGGGAGCCAGAAAGCCGCGCTGGGCGTCCTGAAAATCCTGGCGGTCGGCAAAGTCCACTTCTTTGCTCATGGCGGCATGAGCGGCACGGGTATGCTCCGTGGCAGGTTTGCTCATGTCCGCGGCATCGGTGGCCGGGGCCGCCCAGGCAAGGCCGGGACCGCAGGACAACAGGGCGGCGCACAGGGCCGAGGTCAGCAAGCTACGCATATGTTCCCTCCATAAGGGCTATGCTCGGGAAGAGGCGCTGCACAGGAAGGCAGGCCTTGGGAAACTTCCGGCACGGGGCAGATCGCCGCTACCGGATATTTTGCCAGTATCGCGCCCGGTCCGGGCGAATGCAAGCGGATTCCGGGCCGGAGCATGCGGCCGGGACAGGCCGCATGGAAATGAAAAAAGGCCGGAGGTGTTCCGGCCTTGGCACGATCGATGGAGAAGCGGGCTGCCCGCCGCAGGATCACATGCTGTGTTCGAAGTAACGGGCCACTTCCGCAGGGTCGGGACGGCCGTCGGGGCCGTACTGGCTGAGGATGAGCATCAGCTTGAGACGGGCCTTGGCTGCGCTCAGTTCCCCGGCCATGATGACGCCCATCTTGTGCTGTTGCAGCATGCCGCCTTCGTAGCCGTATTCGTCCAGCACGCGGCCGCCCGTGCGGGTGGCGTTGACCACGATGATCCCTTTTTCCAGGGCGCGCGCGATGCCGGGGATGACATAGGGCGGCACGTTGCCGCGGCCGAAACTTTCCACAACGATGCCGTCCACGCCGCGCGAGACGGCAAAGTCCAGATAGGCGGCGTCGGAGCCGGTGACCAGCTTGATGAGGTCGACTTTCTTGCACAGGCTGTGGGGCAAAAAGGTCTGGCGGCCCAGCTGGGCCCTGCGGAAGATGACCCTGTCGCCGTCCACCACGCCCAGGGGGCCCCACCAGGGGGACTGGAAGGTGGCCACGTTGGCGGCGTGGGTCTTGGTGACTTCGCGGGCGGCATGGATCTGCTCGTTCATGACCACGAGGCTGCCCATATTGCGGGCCGAGCGGGAGGCCGCCACGCGCACGGCCGCCAGGATGTTGCGCGGCCCGTCGGGGCTGAGCTCGTCACCGGAGCGCATGGCTGCCGTGAAACAGACAGGCTTGTGGCCTTCCAGGGAAAGGTCGAGGAAATAGGCGCTTTCTTCCAGACTGTCCGTACCGTGGGTGATGACGACGCCGCTGACGTCGTCCATGGCCAGATACTGCCGGACCATGGCCGCCAGGCGGAACATGTGGTCAGGGGTGATGGCAGGGCTCGGCAGGTTGTCGAACTCGCGTACTTCCAGATCGCAGACGCTGCCCAGGCCGGGGATGGCCCGGACGAGGTCCGCACCGCTGACAGCGGGCACGGCCGCGCCGGTCACGCTGTCATGCTGCATGGCGATGGTGCCGCCGGTAGTGATGATGACGACTTTTGACATGGGTGGTTCCGTATGTCTTGCAGAAAAAAGGAAAAAACAGCCGGCGTGCCGCCCCGGACGGCGGCAACGGGAGACTTGTACCCGACTTGCGGACTTTGCTCAAGGATATGGCGGGGAAAGGTATTTTTACTCGATGGCGGCCTTGGGGGCGTTTCCAACCTTTACGCTGCATCTGTCCCATGCTATTGAACTCATTTGCCTTTTTTAGCCGTCGATCCCGCATCTTTCAGTCTTTCTTTCGGGTAACATCATGAACATGCATGAAAAGATCCTGGATAACCTGCAGGAGCTGGTCTACATCGCCGATATGGAGACCTACGAGCTGCTCTACTACAACAAGGCACTGGCAGAAGAGTTCCACATCCCCCAGAGGTTGCAGGGCAAATGTTACGAGATCCTGCAGGGGCGGCGGGACCCCTGTCCTTTTTGCACCAACAGCAAGCTTTCCGAAGACGGCTGCTATGTCTGGAAATTCTACAACCAGCTCGTCGGGCGTCACTTTTTGCTGAGCGACAGCATCTGCGAGTTCAACGGCCGACAGGTCAGGACGGAGATCGCCTCGGACATCACGGAACACATGCTTCTGCAGGAACAGCTGGACAAGAACCTTTCCCTGCAGAACTTCATCAACCATTGCGCCCGCAAGCTGTATCGGCAGGATGCGGACCTGCCTTTCCTGATCGACGACGTGCTGGCTGCCATCGGTGAATATTTGCAGGCGGACAGAGCCTATATCTTTGAGTTTTCCGGTGATGTCGTCCGCAATACCTTTGAATGGTGCCGTGAGGGCGTCGCGCCGCAAAAGGAGTTCCTGGCCAATGTCCCTGTGGGCGTCATCGCCCGCTGGATGCCCAACTTCCACGCCCATCAGCCCATCCTGATCACGGATCTGGAAAGCCTGCGCATGGCCAGCCCTGAAGAGTATGCCGTGCTCAAGCGTCAGGACATCCATTCCCTGCTGGTGTTCCCGCTCTGGAACGGCAAGAGCCTGCGTGGGTTCGTGGGGGTGGACAATCTGGACCCCGATCGCATCGACTCCTCCCGGGTGCTGCTGTCGTCCATGAAATTTTTCCTCAGCTCCTCCCTGTGGCGGCGGGATTCGTTGAGCGAGCTCCATTTCCTCAGCTATCACGACCAGCTGACCGGCGTGTTCAACCGCAACGCCTTCCAGCGCGACGTGCAGAAGCGGGATGCCGACATCGGCGTCATCTTCCTGGACATCAACGGTCTCAAGGACATCAACGACGGCGACGGTTACAGCGGAGGGGACGCTGTCCTGGCGGCGGTGAGCCGTTCCGTCCATGAGCTCCTGCCGGATACGGCCGTGTACCGCATGGGCGGTGACGAATTCGTCCTGCTGTGGCAGGGCGGTGACGAGCGGGAATTCCGCAGGGATGTGGAGCGGGTGCGTTCGCTGTTTGCCGGGACGCTGGGCTTTACCGCTTCTGTGGGCTGTGCCTGGGTACGACGTGAGGATGACATCGGTGAGGGGCTCATCGCCGCCGATGCCCGGATGTTTGCCGCCAAACGGGATTTTTACCGTTCCTCGCCCCAAAGCGGCCGCTATCGCAGCGGACTGGACGACGTGCTCGACCTGGCCCGGCCCGGACGTCTGGACGAGCTGCTGGCTTCGGACAGCTTCACCCTGTATTGCCAGCCCCAGTTCCGGGTGGCGGATGGGGCGGTGGTCGGCGGCGAGATCCTGCTGCGCCTGATAAGTGACGGCAAGGTCATCCCGCCCGCGCAGTTCATCCCTCTGCTGGAATCCCTGTATACCATGCCGCAGGTGGACCTGTATGTGTTCGGCAAGGTCTGCGCCTGCCTGAGCCGCTGGCGGGAGGAAGGGCGGCAGCTGGTCCCCATGGCCGTGAATTTTTCCCGCACGACGCTGGCCTTCCCCGAAGTGGCCGACAGGCTGGAGGAGATCAGGAAGGAATTCGACATCCCGGCCGAACTGTTGCAGGTGGAGGTCACGGAAACGGCCAGTACGGAGGATTACCGCACGTTCCAGCAAGCCGTGGACAGCATCCGGGACAAGGGCTTCCGGGTGGCCATCGACGACTTTGGCGTGGCCTATGCCAATCTCATGCCCCTGGCGCGTCTGGGCTTCGATGAGCTCAAGCTGGACAAGAGCCTGATGGACGACCTGTGCGGCAGCGACAAGCGGCAGCGTCTGCTGCGCCTGGTCATCGAGGCCGCGGGCGACATGGGCATCCGCACCGTTGCCGAGGGGGTGGAGACCGAGGAACAGCTGGATGTCCTGCGCAAACTGGGCTGCCCCAGGGCACAGGGCTATCTGCTCAGCCGGCCGCTGCCAGTGGAGAAATTCGCCGCATTGCTGGCTTAACAGGGAACGTAAAAAGCCGCCTCAAGGGGCGGCTTTTTTATGGGCCCCAGCCCGTCACAGCGGGGGCGTACCATGGAAAACCACCTGTGATACGCGTGGTTTTGCTGTGTTCCCGGTGATGATCGCGGCCGTATGCGTGAGCATGCGGCGTTCCGTGGCGGCCTGACGGTGGCTCTCCTTACAGCCCCAGATGTCGATAGATAGCCTTCATGTCCACGCTCTGGCGCACCACCTCGGCCAGGCGGTCCAGCGAGGCTTCCAGATCGCAGCGCACCAGCTGGCGGCCCTGCGGCTCCAGGCCCACGTCCTGCCGCACATGGTCCAGCCAGGCGCGGCGGAAGGCGTCGTCATCGAACAGGCCGTGCAGATAGGTGGCCCAGAGGCGGCCGCTCACATAGCCGCAGACACGCTCTTCCGGGGAGCCTTGGCCTTCGCGCACGAAGAGGGGCAGGGCCGAAGGGCCGTGGCTGGTATGGCCGTGATGGATCTCGTAGCCGCCGGTCATGACCGGCAGCGGTGTGGCCGCCCGGCGTACGCTGACCAGCGTCTTGTCCGCCGCAAAGGTGGATTCCAGATCCATGAGCCCGAGGCCGGGCACGGAAGGCGCGGCGGATTCCAGCCCCAGCGGGTCGAGGATGGCGCGTCCCAGCATCTGGAGCCCGCCGCAGATGCCCAGCAGCCAGCCGTCCCGGGCGGCATGGCGGCAGATGAGGTCGGCCAGGCCTTCGGCCCGCAGGGCGGCCAGGTCGGCGGCCACGCTCTTGGTGCCGGGCAGGATGACCACGTGGGGCTGCCCCCAGTCTTCGGCCCGACGCACGGCCCGCAGGCGTACGTCCGGTTCGGCGGCCAGGGGCGTCATGTCGGTAAAATTGGACACATGCCGGGGCATGACCACGGCGATGTCGAGGATGCCGGGCGGGGGCGGCGTGGTGTCCGCCGCCTGTGACCAGGGGAAGCCCGCCATGTCCTCATCCGGGATGTTGATGTCGCGCAGCCAGGGGATGACGCCCAGCACCGGGATGCCGGTGGCCTGCCGCACATAGGCGTGGGCCGGTTCCAGAAAGGAGGCGTCGCCCCGGAACTTGTTGACGAGCCAGCCCGCCAGCAGGGAACGCTCCTGCTGTTCCAGGGTCATCCAGGTACCCAGCAGCGAGGCATAGACCCCGCCGCGGTCGATGTCGCCCACCAGCAGCACAGAGGCCTGTGCATGGGCGGCCATGCGCATGTTGACGATGTCGTGCTGCTTGAGGTTCACCTCGCCGGGGCTGCCCGCTCCCTCCAGGACCATGATTTCGTGCCGGTCGGCCAGCGTGTCATAGGCATCGCGCACGGTCTGCCAAAGCCCGGTCTTGTAGCGGAAATACTCGCGGGCCTGCATGTGCCCCACCGGTTTTCCCAGGACGATGATCTGTGACCCGGTCTCCGAATGCGGTTTGAGCAGCACGGGGTTCATGAGGGCCTCGGGATCGATGCGGGCCGCCTGGGCCTGGACGATCTGGGCGCGCCCCATCTCTTCGCCCATGGCGGTCACCCCGGAATTGAGGGACATGTTCTGGGCCTTGAACGGAGCCACATCGTAGCCGTCCTGCCTCAGGATGCGGCAAAAGGCGGCGGCCAGGATGCTCTTGCCCGCATCGGAGGACGTGCCCTGCAGCATGAGGGCGGGACGCCGTGAGCGCGGGCGCGGCGGCACGGACGCGGCCGGATGCAGGATGCCACGCAGGGCGTCGGCCAGCCGCTGGTGGTCTTCTTCCAGCCGCACGGCGGCCCGGAACCAGCTGCCGTCCTCCATGCCGCGATAATTGGAGCAGTCGCGCACCGCGATGCCGTATTCCCGCAGCAGGCGGGCATACAGATCCGCCGGGGCCTGTCGGCAGCGGAACAGCACATAGTTGGCCAGCGAGGGAAAGACCGTGATGCCGGGCACGTCGCGCAGGCAGGCGCACAAATGCTCGCGACGGCGGCGGTTCTCGTCCCGTGTCCGCTCGGCAAAGTCCGAGGTGTCCGCCAGCACGGCCTGTGCGGCGGCCAGGGCAAAGGCATTGACGTTCCAGGCGGACAGCTGCCGGCGCCATCGCCCTGCCCGTTCCGCCCGCGTGACCAGATAGCCCAGCCGCACGCCGGGCACGGCATGGAATTTTGTCAGGGAACGCAGCAGTACGGCATTGTCCGGCAGCTGCGGGATGAGGGAAGAGACGTCGTCAGGGCCCGCATAAGCGGCAAAGGCTTCGTCGATGACCCAGAGCAGGTCGGGGCGGGCCTCCAGCAGGCGGCGGCAGGCGGCAGGCGGCAGGAAGGAGCCGGAAGGGTTGCCCGGATTGGCCAGCCAGACGGCCGCCCGGGACGGGACGTCCGCCAGCAGGGAAAGCAGCCGCCGGAGCATGTCTTCGTCACTGTCTCCGTCACGGCGCACGCCGCAGTCCAGATGGCGTACCTCCAGACCGGCCAGACCGCAGGCCAGGGCGTATTCGCTGAAGGCCGGTTCGATCACGGCGGCGCAGGGGATGTCTTCCTCTTTGAGGGCGCGGGCCAGCAGATGGATGAGCTCATTGCTGCCGTTGCCGAACACGAAACAGTCCGCGGGCAGGCCGTAGAGACGGGCGGCGGCTTCCATGGCCTCTTCCGCATGGGGGGAAGGATAGGCCGAGACCTGGTCCAAGGCGCGACAAAGGGCCAGACGCAGGAATTCCGGCGCGCCTTCGGGACGGACGTTGACGCTGAAATCCAGCAGACTGTCAGGCGTGCGCCCGGCCAGTGCGGCCATGCGCAGCCGGTCGCCGCCGTGTGCTTCAGGCTTCATGGGGATCCTCCTCGAAGGTCGGTGACGGCCTGTCCCCGCCGAGTGGGGCGAGGGCGGACAAGATGCGGGCCGCGCAGTGTTCGGGGCTGGTGCGGCTGGTATCCACACGCAGCTCACCGGGCAGGGGGGTATGGATGTCCCGCGCCTGGCGGGCGGCATGGGGCCAGTCCGGTGCGCGGTCGGTACGGCTTTTTTCCCGGCGCTCCAGTTCGTCCAGTTCGCAGCAGACCTGTACGGGCAGGATGGGGACGCCCCGCAGGCGCTGCCACAGATCGGCGATCCAGTCCGGGCGCTCGCCCAGCACATGGTCCACGATGACCCACGCCCCGGCGTGCGCGGCTTCGGCCGTGGCCGCATGCAGGATGGCGGTCAGGGGCAGGCCCGTGGCGGCCAGGCCCTGCAGCAGGGCCCCTGGACGGCCGGGGCAAGCCCGCAGCAGATCGTCCATGGAGAGGATGATGCTGTGGCGACCGAGATCGGCCAGCAGTTTTTCCTGCAGGGCGCGGGCCAGCGTGCTTTTGCCCGCGCTGGAGGGGCCGTTGAGCAGGATGACCTGCCCGGCAGGCGTGTGGGGTGCCGGAGCGGCAGATGGCGTCTCCGCATCCACACCAGCATCTGCGGCCGCATCGGCCAGGCCGCCCCAGTAAAGATGTACATAGCCCGCCCGCACATTGCCGTGACGCACGCCTTCGGGGCGGGTGCCCGTGCGATCCGTGACGTCATAGAGGGGCGCGTAAGGCCGGTGCAGTTCGATGTGCGACCAGTGGAACTCGTGGCCCCGGCAGGTCTCCAGAGGCAGATTCAGGGGCGCACCGTCCGTGAAGCGGACATCGCGGTAACCCAGCGAGCGCAGGCCCTGTCCCATGCGGGCCGTGGCCTCCAGCACACCGCACATGGGCCAGACGCGGCGTTCCCCGTCCAGACCGTGATTTTCGACGGCGGCCTCCAGCCCGGAACACAGATACATGTAGCCGCCGCATTCGGCGTAGATCTCGCCGCCCGCGGCGGCAAAATCCCTGATGGCGCTACGCATGGCCGTATTGGCGGACAGTTGGGCGGCAAAGGCTTCCGGGTAGCCGCCGCCCAGATACAGGGCGTCCGGCTGCGGCGGCAGGGCCGTATCCCGCAGGGGGGAGAAGGGGACAATCTCCCAGCCGCGGGCGTGCAGGGCGTCCTCGTTGGCGCGGTAATAAAAGCAAAAGGCCTCGTCCCGGGCCACAGCCAGGCGCCGCTGCCGTTGCCCGGGGGCGGGCAGGGGGGACTGTTCTGACGGCCGGGGCTGACGCGTCAGGGCCAGCAGGCGGTCCAGATCCACATGGTTTTCCGTCAGTTCCGCCAGGCGGTCCGTCCAGGCTGTATCGCAATCGCTTTCAGCAGCGGGCAGCAGGCCCAGCTGCCGTTCGGGGATGCGGCAGGCCTCGTGGCGGGGCAGGGCGCCCAGCAGGGGCGGCAGCCCGGCCTTTTCCAGCGCCTGACGCAGGATATCCGCATGGCGCGGGCTCCCGGCATTGTTGGCGATGACGCCCGCCAGCCGGACGCCATGACGTGCCGCCTGTTGCCGGAACCCCTCCACCAGCGCCGTCAGGGAGGCGGCCATGCCCCGCACGTTGACCACCAGCAGCACGGGCAGGCACAGCACACGGGCGCAATCCAGGGTGCTGCCGGAAAGATCGTCCGGAGAGCGGCCGTCCAGCAGGCCCATGACCCCCTCGCAGATAGCGGCGTCGGCCCCCTGCACGGCGGCCCGCCACTGGGCGCGCACACCGGCCTCGCCCATCATCCAGGTATCCAGATTGCAGGCCGGGCGACCGGTGGCCAGGGCATGGAAGGTGGGGTCGATGTAGTCCGGCCCGCATTTGCAGCCCTGTACGGCAAGGCCCCGGCGGACAAGGGCGCGCATCAGGGCCACGGCTACGGCGGTCTTGCCCTCGCCGGAGCGGGGGGCGGCCAGACAAAAGGCGTGGAAGTCCCGCATCAGCGACCGTCCGCGGCGGACGCGGGCGCGCCCTTGTCCAGATATTTTTCCGCATAGCCGCGGGCCTCGAACAGCGCGCCCTGATCCGTGACCGTGCGTGCGCTGCCGATGAGCACCAGCGTGGACATATCCACGTCATCGGCGGGCAGGTCGGCCAGACGGCCGATCCAGCGCGTCTCTTCCGGGCGACCGGCATGGCGCACGAAGGCGCAAAGGATGTCGGCGCCGCGTGCTTCACGGAAGATGTCCAGGGCCTCGGTCAGCAGCTGGCGGCGCTTGCGTCCGGCAGGATTGTAAAGGGTCACGGGCAGGGCCGACTGCGCCACGGCCCGCAGGTTGCGGCGCACTTCGTCAGCAGGCACCAGCAGGTCGGAAAGGCTGACCAGCGAAAAACCGTTCTGCAGGGGGGCCCCTAGCGCGGCGGCGGCCGTGCTGGCGGCCGTGATGCCGGGCAGCACCCGGATGGGCAGGGCGCGGAAGGCCTGTTCGCGGGCGCGCAGCTCGAACAGCAGTCCGGCCATGGCCAGGATGCCCGGGTCGCCGGAGCAGACCATGCAGACCGTGGCCCCGGCAGCGGCAGCGGCCAGGGCGTCGCGGCAGCGCTCCACCTCGCCCTTCATGCCGGTCTCGATAAGGCGCTTGCCGTGGATGCGGTCGCGGATGAAGTCCACATATTTGCTGTACCCGGCCACGGTGTCGCAGCGGCGCAGGGCCGCGTCCACTTCGGGCGTGAGCTGGGCGGGATCGCCGGAGCCCAGGCCCACCACCAGCACTTGGCCGCTTCGGGGCGAGGGGGCCAGGGACGCCGTGGCATCTGCCGGGGAGACCGCAGCCGGTTCGCTGTCTTCCTTTTCCGCCGGGCCGGTGATGGCTAGTCCGCCGGTGATGCGGGCCACACGCCGGGTCAGACGATCACCGGCATGATCCGGGCCGTCCAGCAGGCAGACGGCATGGCGGCCGCTCTCGGCGCAGCAGATGACGGCAGCACCCCCGGTGGCGGCAGGCAGCAGGGGCAGGGCCTGACGGGGCGTGCCCAGGATGATGTGGGCCTCGAAGCGGGGCAGGGCATCGGCCAGAGCAGCGGCCATGTCGGCCACAGGCTGCTGGTCATCGGCCGGGCAGGAGGCGAAGATCACGGGAGCGGGGGCGTCGCCCTGGGCCAGTGCGGCGGCCAGCGTGCGGGCCTGGGCCAATCCTGCCGGGCTGGCGGCGTACAGGGCGCAGGTGCCGTGGAAGGCTTCGTCGGGAAGGCTGTTGCGGTAGCCGTGGGAAAAATCGCCGTCGTACAGGCGCGAGACCGCCGCGGAAGCAGCCAGGGCACGGCCCACCAGAATCAGGGACTGCCGCCGGAAGCCCGCTTCTTCCACCTTGCGGGCCAGATCGGCCACCGTGCTGCGCACGACCTGCTCGTCAGGCCAGGAGGCGCGGTAGACGGCCGCGGCAGGCGTATCCGGCGCAAGACCGCCCGCATCCTGCAATTCCTGCATCAAGTCAGCCACTTTGCCTGTGCTGAGGAAAAAGGCCAGCGTGGCCCCTGTGCGGGCAAACGTGGCGGCCTGTTCGCCCGCGGGCATGGGCGTGCGGCCGGGCGTACGGGTCAGGACCACGCTCTGGGCCGTTTCCGGGCCGGTCAATTCACAGCCCAGGGCGGCAGCCGCGGCGAACACGCTGCTCACGCCAGGGGTGATGCGTACGGTGATGCCCCGTTGGGCCAGCCCCCGGATCTGCTCGTCGATGGCGCCGTAAAGGGCGGGATCGCCGGTGTGCAGGCGTACCACGCGTTTGCCCGCCAGCGCGGCCTCGCTCATGACGGCCACCTGTTCCGCCAGATCCATGGAGGCGCTGTCCCGGCAAAGGCAGTCCGGGCGGCAATGGCGCAGCAGGGCAGGGGCCACCAGCGATCCCGCATAGACCACCAGATCGGCTTGCTGCAGGGCCCGCAGGCCGCGCATGGTGATAAGGTCTTCCGCGCCGGGACCGGCGCCGACGATTTCCACAAAGGGCATGTTCATGGGCAAACTCATAGGGAGAGGTAAAAGGCTCCGGCCGCAGGGCGGTCAGGGCCTGTCGATGAAATAGCGCAGGCCGATGTCCGGGGCCTGTCCGTCAGGAGACGTGTCTTCCGCGCTGCCGGCCGTGCTGTCGTCCGGGGACGGCAGGGGGGCCGTTGCCGTGCCGGGTGCGTGCCGCAGGCTTTCCCTGAACAGGAAGGTGCCGTCAAAATCGAAGACCAGCAGGTGCAGGGAGGCTACAGCGGGAGCACGGCGGGAAAAATGTTCCAGGGCCGCCCGGGCCAGACCATGCAGCACGGGCAGGCGTCCGGCTTCGGGGATGGAGAGCAGGGCCTCGCGCACGGACGCGCTGTGGCGCAGGGCCTCGTGCAGGGTGGTCTCTCCGGGCAGACAGGCCTGTACCTGACGCCGCAGCAGGGCCATGTCCTGTTCCACCTGATGGGCGTGGGTATTGGCGAAGCCCGCGGCATATTTGCAGAGCTTGCCCGCCATGCAGGCCACGACCACTTCCTGCATCCGGTGGCTGGCGGCGATGCCCAGACTGTCGGCGATGAAGTCCCCGATGCAGACGAAGGCGCTTTCCGGCCACTGGGGCAGCTGGCGACGGGCTCCCGCCTGGGTGCGGCCGCCGGTACAGAAGACCATCCCGCGGCCGCCGCTGCGCTGCCGGGCCCGTACGCACAGACGCACGGTCTCCACATAGGCGGCGTGGCTGTAAGGCCGCACCAGTCCGGTGCTGCCCAGGATGGAGATGCCGCCTTCCACGCCCAGCCGGGGATTGAGGGTGTGGCGGGCCAGCTCCGCGCCGTTCTCCACGCCCAGTTCCAGCAGCCAGCAGCCTTCAGCCATGCCCGCACGGGCAAGGTTTGCGGCCAGCAGACGACGGGGACCGCCGGTGACGGCCCATTTGCCGGGCGGGCAGTCCAAGCCCTGCCGTGTGCAGCGGCCGATACCTTCCACGGCACGCAGGATGAGCACGGCCGTGCCTATGTCGAGGCGATGGTCCTCCGGCCGGGCATCTTCGGGCGCACAGGCGGAAAGGCGGGCAAAGAGCACCGCACCATGCGTGCAGTCGGGATCGTCGCCGCCGTCCTTGACCATCTCGGCCATGCGGCCCGGAGCGGGCGGCCGCAAAGGCAGGAGGCGTTCCTTGCCGTCGCCGAACAGTACAGGCACCACGGCCGGTGGCGTGCCCGTCTGCAGGGACTGCCAGCAGGCCACGGCCAGTGCGGCCGCGCAGGCGCCGGTGGAATAGCCCCAGCGCAGGGACGTGTGGTCTTTGCGGCCCATGGCGGTCTAGGCACTCTCCATGACGGCGTGCAGGGTGGTGACGGCAAGGGCGCTGCCGCCGCGGCGGCCTTCCAGCACGATCTGGGGGACAGGGCAGCGGCCCAGGAGTTCTTTGGATTCCACCACGTTGACGAATCCCACGGGCATGCCCACCACCAGGGCCGGGCGGACGCCTTCTTCAAGGATATAGCGGGCGATGCGGGCCAGGGCCAGCGGTGCGTTGCCGATGAGCACGATGCCGCCATCCAGCAGGGGGCGGGCTTTTTCGGCGCTGCACAGGGCGCGGGTATGGCCTTCGGCGCGGGCCCGTTCCACCACATCGGGGTCCGTGATGTAGCAATGCAGGTCTTCAGGCCCATAGCCCGGATGGAGCATGCGCAGTTTGGGCAGGGACAGGCCGGAGCGCAGCATCTGGGAATCACAGAAGATGGGGGCCTTGCGGCGCAGGGCGGCCAGCCCGGCGGACACCGGATCGTGGCGGAAAACAAGGGTATCCGCGATGTGCATGTCCGCCGTGGTGTGGATAAGGCGGCGTGCCACGCGCCAGTGCGGGGCGGACAGGGTGCGATGCAGGTCGCATTCGGCCTCGATGCGGCGGAAGCTTTCCTGCTCGATCTCTGCGGGGCTCATGTTCCAGCGAATCGTTTCCATGGGATATCCTGCTGAACAGCAGTCAGAAAGGTCGGGAAAAACGCGACAAGAATGCAGAAAATCGGCGTGCTGTGCAAGAGGGGAAGTGGCGGGCCTGGGAGGCACCGCCAGCTGTACAGGATCCGCTTGGGAAGAAGTGCCTTGCCCGATGGGGACAGGCAGGCACGCTGGCGTCAGCCTTTGACAGGCGGACGGGAAGATATGCGGCAGCGTGCCGTGAGCCTATGGAAGAGGAGGGGATGCGCTGGCGGCGATGCCCCGGATTTGTGCGCCGGCCGGCCAGCATGGTTCGGGATGTCGGCGGGGTACGCATGTGCGTGATAAATGGCCGTGACGCCGCAGCGGGTACGGCGTCACGGAAAAAGCGGGACTGTCCGGGACAGGCCTACAGCGAGGCCCCAAAGCGGAACGCCTGATCCAGAACAGGCTGCCCGGCCACGGCTCCGGCTTCGAACACGCCGCCGGCCAGGACCTGTCCGCGGTCTTTCCAGCCGAGGAAGCCCAGGAGCGCGTGGTAGTAATCCAGCACCGGCTTCCAGTTGTCTGCGCTGTTGCCTTCGGCCGCCATGATGAGCGCACACTCTTTTTGGGGATTGGCATAGCCGGGGAAGCATTCGGCCACGGCAAAAAGACGGTCAAAAGCCGTCTTCAGCTGGCCGGAAAAACCCCAGTAATACATGGGCGATGCCAGCACAATGATGTCGGCTTCCCGGTAGGCGGGGTAGATGAGCCCCATATCATCCTTTTGCACGCAGGGACTTGCGGGGTCCTTGCCGCCCTTCACACAGCCCAGGCAGCCGTGGATGTCCAGCTTGTGCAGGTCGAACCGGATCACCTGATGGCCCGCGCTCCGGGCACCAGCGCTGAAAGCATCGCACAGCATGGCGGTATTGCCCTTGCTGCGGGGACTTCCGTTGAGGATGAGGATCTTCTTGCTCATGGTGTTTCCTCCTGTGCCGCATAGGCGGCACTGTGGTTGTGCTGGATGGTGGCATGGCTCCGCGCGTCTCCTGCCGGGTCAGGCCGGAGCATGCTTTGGCCGTTTGCCGTGGCTGGACCCGCTGCCCGGGCTTGCGGGCGTGGAGGACTGGTCATGCCTTTTGTTTTCTTCCGGCGGACGGATGATGGCTGTCGTGTCCGCATGGATATTTTTGTAATAATCACTAAGAAAATGTCAATACCTTTGCGCCACCTGGTGCCCAGGAACAGGCAACAGGAAAAGCGGCAACAGGACTAAGATGTACGGACAGCGGAAGAGCGGGAAGAACAGGCAGGCCTGCGGCTTACGGGAGGCGCGGCGGCAGCATGCGGACGGCGTGGGCCGCGATGGCTTTGAGCTCGGACTGGAAGAGCCCGTCCCGGGCCTGCAGGGACAGGCCTTCGAGCAGGGTGTTCAGCGCACCGGCCAGGGCCGGGACATCGGTATCCGGGGGGATCTGTTTGTCGTGGATGGCCCGGCGGAGCCTTTCGGCAAACATCTGCTTGGTGGCCAGCCGGAGCTGGCGGACGGTCTCGATGATCTCTTTCTCGTCCGCCGCGATGTTGACGGCCGCCAGGACCACCATGCAGCCGCAGGGCGTTTCCGGGGAAAGCAGGATCTGTGCGGCTTCCTGGAAAAAATCCTCGACCGCCGCATAGATGTCGGGGGCGGTCAGAAAGCGTTGGGCCGGGGCCTCCCAGTAGGTCTGCTCGTAATGGCGCAGGGCTTCCAGAAAGAGCGCGGCCTTGTTGCCGAACGTGGCGTAGAGGCTGGGGGGATTGATCTTCATGGCCTTGCACAGGGATGCTACAGAGGCCGGGGCGTAGCCCTGCTGCCAAAAGACCTCCAGCGCACGGTGCAGGGCCAGGCCCCGGTCGAAGGCACGCGGGCGGCCTTTGCCGCGCGCTGCGGCATCAGAGGTACGGTTCGTCGGCATGGGCATTCCTTTGCTTGGTCGTCTGGGATGATGTGTAGGCCAGGGGGCAAAAAAATTCAAATGCTCTTTCCGGACAAAGCAAGCGGCGGGGAAAGATTTTTATAATTTACACTAAACAAATAAGCCGCAAAATTATTCACGACGGATGGATGCCCCTGCGGCCCCACGGCACACACCACCTTACGGCAGCAGACTTTCCCGCATTTCGGGCTGCTGCTGGCGGCAGCGCTGGAGGTTGGCGCGCACCGCCTGCTCCGAACGGTTGGCATAGCAATAGACGCAGAAGTGCGGGCAGCTGTCATAGGCACCGATATCCTTGCTGGGGATGCAGCCGCAGGCCGTGCGCTGGCCCGTATCCTTGGGGGCGTTGGCGGCTGTCTCCATGCCGGGCAGCAGGGAGAGCTGCCGGCGGGGCGCCAGCTCCGCCTGTACCAGTGCATCCTGCGGGCAAAGGCGGCGGATGAGGGCGTCGTCGATACATTTGTTTTTATGGATGCCCAGGGCGCTCAGGTCGATGCCTTCGGCGCAGGTGGCCAGCTCCAGCCGGTGCGGCCAGCCGGCGTTCAGGGACGCGATGCCCCGGGCCAGCTCCCGCATCTCGTCCACCGTGGGGGCACGGTAGGCCGGATCGAGCCTGTGCAGGGCAGTGGCGGTCTTGCGGTACATGTCCACGAAGCTGAAGACGAGCTTTTCCGTATAGGGGGAAAGCTCCCGCCCCAGCCGGTCGAGGCGTTCCAGCAGGACATCCGTGCCCAGGCGGCCACCCACGATGAGGGGATCGCAACGCCAGATGACCCGCTGCGGGCCGATGGTGTCCGCCAGCCGCTTGAACGTCTCCAGACGGCGGCACAGGGAGGGCAGGCCGGGCTCCAGCCCCTCGGCCTCGTAGGCATTGAGGGTGTACTGGAAGTAGAATTGCCGCCCTGTGGCCGCGATCTCCGCCAGATGCGGCAGGAAGGGCGCGGGATGCTTGCTCCAGAAGACGAAGACACGCGTGCGGGCAAAGGAGATGAGGCTCTCCTGCCGGCTGTTGAAGGGATTGCGCCGACGGCAAAAGCCCGCCCGCAGCCGGGCCATGAACCACTCCCCGTGGAAGGCGGGGATGTCCGTGGCGCGGCTGGCGGAGATGACGAGGGGAGAATGGGAGGAGATGGATGGCGGCATGATAATGTTCAGCGCAGATATAGGGGGTCACGATAGATGAGAATGGGGAATATAGCGGGGGGAGCCTGACGAATGGTTGACTTTTCCTTGACTGACGCGGGTCTGGCGCTTGACAGAGCCGAAAAATGGCGCGTCAGAAAGGTTTGAGAATGGCGTGGGGCTTTTTGGATAGGCCGTCACGCAAGATGAGAATGAAAAAAAGCCACGGAGTGCCGATTATGACACATCCGTGGCCTTTTTTTTGGGGGAGCCGCAGGGAACTGCCCCACTGCGGCGCAGCGAACTCTACCCACTGCGGCGCAGCGAACTCTACCCACTGCGGCGCAGGGACTTACACCCTGGGACGGAGGGGGCCATCTTCACTGGGGCGGGTATTGTGATGCTCGTCAAAAAGAGAAGGGCTTCTGCCGAGTTCCCCTTCCAGGCGCGCGATCTTTTCTCGCAGCAGACCATTTTCTCGCAGCACGTCTGCCTTCTCCCGTAAAAGGACCTCCTTTTCCTGATAGAGCCTGCGGTTCTCTGCCGCTAGCTCCCTACGCTCGCCTCTCTCTAACTCCAGCTCACGCTCAAGCTGATCGATGCGTGGGGCTATATGGCTGGGTTGTGGCCTGCTGGCCTCATCGGGGGGCACCCCCTCGGCCTCTATGATCGTCATGGGGCCGCGCCCAAAGAAGATCCAATCAGCGGAGACGCCATATTGGAGCGCGATTTTTTCGACCCATCCCGTAGGGATTTGCTGCCTCTTTTTGGCCGCCGCCACGGACGGTGCCTTGATGCCCAAGATTTTAGCTAATGCGGCGTCCTTATCCGTGTGGGTGACCTGGCATATCCGTGCGAATTTTTCCTCAAATGATTTCGAACATTCCATCGCTGAACTCCGAAGCAAACGTCGAAATGCCCACATGCCTAAAAAACTATATTTTTCGTATAGATAGCTAAAATGTTATTTTTTTGAACTCTGAAATAACTTTTTGCTTGTATTTTTTAGCTAAAATTTATAGAAAGGCGTTGTAGGCGGTTGACAAATGACGGGACAAGTAAGCCATCCCGAAAGCCATAGCAGGCCGCCTATTTTTTATCAACGCCAAGAAAATACGCGCAAATGGAGGGGAGTGATGAGCAAGCTGGCACCCTACGGGCGGAAGCGGGCCGACTCCAAAAGAGAAATACAACGCATTCTCGATAATAAGGGGGTCAATTTCGTGGATGTTGCCGAGGCCGCTGGTGTCACCCGGCAAACGGTCTCCGCAACAATGAATGGTTATCGGCATAGTCCGAGAGTTCTGGATGCCCTTCGTTCTTTTGGTGTGCCTGAACGGCTGTTGTTCGATCCTCGGCGGACCGCAAGCGTAGCCTAGAGGGGGATGTATGGCGCTCAAGGAAGCATATAGCGCGCTTGAATTAGCTAAATTCTTGTCTCTGACAGATAGGGCCGTATTGTTTCGTGCCAGCCGTGAAAACTGGCAATTTCGCAAGCGTGCCGGTCGTGGCGGTGGCAAGGAGTGGCTTGTTGCTTCCATGCCGGAAGAAACGCGGCTGGCCATACGCACGGCAGAGGAAAAGCACGCCGCCGCTGTATGCTCCGAATGTCGTCCCGTCCTTCCTATGACCACGACCACGGCCATCATGGACGACAGCCGCCGTTACAAGGCTCTGGCCAAGGCGGACCTCGTCCGCCAGTACCTCGCCTGGCAGCGCAAGTTCGGTGCCACCAGAGCACAAAAGGATGCCTTCGTCACCGCCTACAAGGCGGGGGCATGGCCCAAGCTCCTTGAGGAAGTCGGGCCGGTGTCATGGCAGACGCTGGAACGGTGGAAGCTGGAGCAAGAACGTGCAGGCAGTGTGCTGGCTCTGGCGGACAAGCGCGGCGTCGCCCACCGTGGGCGCACCGCGCTGACCGAGCGCCACCAGATGGTCATTCTCGGCCATATCCTCAACCCCAACGCGCCCAACGTCAGCCAGTGCGTCCGGGAAGTGCAGAAAAAGTTCATGGCCGAGGGGCTGTATATCCCCTCCGAGCCGACGATCCGCCGTTTCGTGACCCGGTACACGTCGGAGTGCTTCGACGAGTGGACGCTGTTCCGGGAAGGGAAAAAGGCATGGAACGACAAGTGCGCCATCTCTCTGCTGCGCGACTGGAGCCTTGTCGGGGTGGGGGATGTCGTCATCGCCGACGGCCATACGCTCAATTTCGAGACGCTGAACCCTGAAACGGGGAAGGCCAAACGCATGACCCTCGTGTTGTTCTACGACGGTGCCAGCAATCATCCGCTGGGCTGGGAGATCATGCCCACGGAAAACACGGCCAGCATTTCCGCCGCGTTCCGTCGGACCTGCATCATGCTGGGGAAGTTCCCCCGCGTCGTCTATCTGGACAACGGACGGGCCTTCCGCGCCAAGTTTTTCAAGGGCTGTCCTGACTTTGAACAGGCGGGTTTCCTTGGCCTGTACCGCGACCTCGGTTGCGAGGTCATCCATGCGTGGCCGTATCACGGCCAGTCCAAGCCCATTGAACGCTTTTTCGGCACCATGCACGAACTGGAAGTGTGGATGCCTTCGTACACGGGCAACGATATTGCCCACAAGCCCGCACGCATGAAGCGCGGGGAGGAGCTGCACCGCCGCCTGTATGACAAGCTCGGCGGCCGTCCCCTGACGCTGGAAGAGACCCATGCGCAGGTCGCCCGCTGGTTCGCCGAGTACGAGAACAGGCCGCAGCTCCGTACCCACCTGCATGGCAAGACGCCCGCGCAGGTCTTTCAGGACGGACGCGGTGAGGGACTTTCCCCCCAGGACGAGCAGCGTCTGACCCTGCTCATGATGCAGAAAGAGGTCCGCACCATCACGAAGGACGGTTTCCGGCTCAATGGCCGCCTGTTCTGGCATGAACGGCTGGCGTCCCGGCGTCACCCGGTACTCGTGCGGTATGACGAGCATTTCAGCCCGGATTCCGTCCTTGTCTACACGCTGGACGGGGATTTCATCTGCCGGGCACTGGACCGGGAACGCCACGGCATCGCGTATGGCCTGCACCCGGCCGCCGCCATCCTCGGCACCCCGGAACAGGAAGCTGAGCTGCGCGCCGCTCTGGAACTCAAGAAGCGGCAGGAAAAGAGCAGCGCGGCGACCATGCGCAGCCTGTTGCAGGACGTCGTTCTGCCGGAAACGCGGGCACGTATGACTGCCCTCATGGCGGAGACGCCGCGTGTGGCCACACCGCGTGTCATCCCCCTGCCGAAGGCCCCGGTGGTCACGCCGGAAGCGGAAGCAGCTCTTGCGGCTGCCAAAGAAGCCGCCCGCAAGGCGATGGACGCCGCTCCGGGCTACACGCCATCCGACCTCAAGCGATGGAAGGACTCGCAGGAACGCTACGCCTACCTGTTCTCGACCCGATATGAGCGGGGCGTGGAGCTGGTGCCAGCCGATGCCGCATGGATGGAAGGCTATGAAGCCACCCCTGAATATGAACGCTACCTGAAGCGGCGCTACGACGCGCTGCGTGACATGTACACACGCCAGCGCGGGCAGGCCGTTCAGTCAGCCTAGAGGAGAAAACAATGCGCGAAGTTATCATCGAGACCGACGCCATGATCCGCTTTGACAGCGCGGTGGACGAGGTGGCCGGTGCGGACAGGATGCTGTCCGGGTTTGTCCTTGCCTACGGGCAGGCCGGACGCGGCAAGAGCGTTGCGGCCGACCGCTATCACTACCAGCGGGGCGGGGCCTACGTCCGCGTCTGGCAGGGCTGGAGCCAGACCGCTTTTCTGCAGCGCCTGTTGTTTGAGGTGCGCGGCAAGAATATGGACATGCCCCGGCATACGGGCAACCGCTGCAAGGAGCTTGTGGTGCAGCTTCTGGAGGCCGAACCCAAGCCCATCTTTATCGACGAGGCCGACCGCCTGCGCATCGACCGTATCGAAGACCTGCGGGACATCCACGAGATGACGGGTGCGCCCGTTGTCCTCATCGGGGAGGAAGGGATTTTCGGCCTGCTCCATGAACGCCGCCGTATCTGGTCGCGCATCGCCTATGAGGTGGAGTTCGGCCCGGTCAGCCCTGCGGAAATCGCCTTGTACGCCCAGCAGGCCGCAGGTCTGGACCTTCCGTTGAGCCTGTCCACGGAGATCGCCCAGAAGACGGAAGGCGACTTCCGGCTGGTACGCAACATGTGCCTCTTGCTGGAGCGTTCCGCCAAGGCCTCCGGGAGCTTTGCCGTGGACCAGAAGATGCTGGACACGGCCTTTTCCGCCCGCTCGTGGCGGCGCAAGTAGGAGGAGATATGGAAGCACGGCAGACAGTCACAAAAGACATGGTCCGTAATGCCATGATGGCCCTTGGAGAAGGCGGCAAGGAAGTTTCGCACAGCCTTGTTTATGAGACTCTCGGACTGAAAGAAGTCGCGGAACAGGATGTGGTCCGTAAGCACATAAACAATATGTGCCGCCACGGGGAAGTCAGAAGGGTGGAACGCGGCCTTTTTGTTTACGACTTCGCGCGTCGACCGCGTGAATCAAAATGCGCGGAAATTCTTTGGCGTTTCGTTCGCAAGGCAAAGCCCGGATGGTCCATATCGGAATGCGCCCTGATGACGCGCGTGTCCTACACGCGGGCGCTTCGTTACTGCAACTGGCTGGCCGAGGAGGGATTCATTGCCCCGGCGGGAAAAGATGAGCGGAATGCCGTCATCTGGAGAAGCACTACCAAAGCAGACATGCACCCGGAAACACCGTACCCCCCGGTGAGGGAAACAGACCCGTTTGCACGAGAACGCGCGGCGGCGGCCACCATCGCACGGCTCATGCTCTGTGCGGACCCTTACGCCAAAAAAACGGCGCACGGCATCCTGGAGGCCTGCAATGTCCTGCAGGCACGGTTCAGCCGCCCGATGAATGAAAACAATCAGATAACGGAGGAATAGTCATGCTGGAAGAGGAACTCACGTCCATTGGCGTTGTGCTTGAAGGTGCCGCTGAGAGCATCCAGGACAAGGAACTGAAGGCGCTGGTGTCGCGTTGCTGCGGGAATCTTTCCGCCGCAGCCGAACAGGCGCGGGCGCTGGAAAATGGCATCCCCACGGCGGAAATGGATTTTTCCGCAGAGAGAATGGAAATCATTCTTCCCCAAGCTGCCCTGCGGTTTGTCGCGCAAAACATCAGGCTGTCCGGGCTGCTCGCCGTCGGTATGGCGGAGGGGGAACAGTAATGGCTCGCATCAAGCCTAACCCCTACATCATAGCTGACCGCGCGCAGTGCGAAGGGGCGCTGGCGGAAATGGCCGCACTGGACCGCAAGCTCTCCACCATCGAAAACGACATGCAGGAAGCCGTCGATGCGGCCAAGTCCAAGGCCAGTCAGCTTGCCGGGCCGTTGCAGGCCCGGCGCAAGGAACTCTCGGACGCCGTGGCGGTCTTTGCCAAGCTGAACCGGCAGGACCTGTTCGCGAAAAACAAAAGTCTGGACATGGGCTTCGGGGTTATCGGCTTCCGGGCCTCCACGAAGATCGTCCAGCTGCGTGGTGTGACGGCTGAAATGACGCTGGAGCGCCTGCACCAGTATCATCTGACCGATGGTATCCGCGTCAAGGAGGAAATCAACAAGGATGCGGCGATGGGCTGGCCGGATGAACGTCTGGAGCTGGTCGGCCTGAAGCGTCAGCAGAGCGACACGTTCTTCATTGAAATCAGCAAGGAGGACGTGCCCGACAACGGGTAGGGAGGCAAATGGCGTACAAGCTGACCAAGAAAGAACTGGAGACGCTGGGGATGCGGTTCGCGGAGGTCCTTCTTTGTCGGTCCTCCGCGATCCCGGAAGATTTGCCGGAACTGGCATCACGCACGGACTGGAAGAATGCGGGAAAGCATGAGCGCAGGCGGATCAGCGCCGACATTGCCCGCGAGGCCCGCTCCATTCTGCTGCGAAGCGGCTACCCACGAGAGACGGTAGAGGCCGTGACCCGTAACCTCATCAAATAGAAAGGAGCAACGTATGACGAAGTATGAATTTCTCAAAGCCGTGACGGACTCCCTGCGTGCGGCCCATCCCGACAGGGACGTGACCGCCGTCATGGTGGAGGCCACGCTGGCGGCGATGGGCGATGTGGCTGCCGCAGAGTTGCTGGGCGGCGGTGAAGTCCCGTTGACGGGGCTGGGAAAGCTGAAGGTGCGCACGACGGCGGCGCGCCAGGGGAGAAATCCGCGTACCGGTGAGCCGGTGTTCATCCCGGCCGGACGGCGGACCGTGTTTGTTCCCGGATCGGCGCTGAAAGAGGCCTTGAAGTAATGCGAAACGCCCCCGTGAGGGGGCGTCGCCGGGGTGTGGTGGCCCCGGCCTGAAGAGCAGCCGCTAAAATACGGTGTCAAAAATGACACAATTTAGGAGAAAAAATATGGATATTCGCGCGAAGAATAACGAGGAACTGTTGAAGCGGATCGGGGAGGTCCTTACCGACGACAGCAAGTTTTTCATGGTTGGCATGCAATGGCTTGACGACTCCAATGGTGTGCGTGTTCTGACATTTTGCGGTGGGATTGGTGCAATGGAAGAGCATATTCATGACTTTGCTCCGTCATTTGTGGCCCACATGATCAGGGCACTGAATCAACGCGCAAAAGACCCCGCCCCTTCGACGCATTAGGAGGCGGTCACCTCCTTGTCGATACCGAAAGCGAAACGGCCCACGCGGGGCCGTCGCCGGGGCGTGGCGGTTCCGGCCTGACGAGCAGCCATGAGATGATGGAATGACGGAAGTGAAGCCCAAACTCCCGCAAGTAGTGCGGGGTGGTGTGGTGTATGTCGGCGAGGGTATCAAATTTGAGCGGGTGCGCCGGATTACAGGGTACCTGGTCGGAACTTTGGATCGCTTCAACAATGCCAAACGAGCGGAAGAAGCCGATCGGGTAAAGCACGGGTGAGGCAGGATATGGAGACATTCTACACGATACCGGCATTTCCGGGCTATGGCATCAACCGTCGCGGCGAGGTCAAAAGCCCCACGGGCGTGATACTGACCGTAACCGAGCGTGGTCAGGTACGGGTAAAAAAAGATGGCAAGGTTCGCTTGGAGTATATTGGCGACCTGTTGGCCGACGCCGGTCAGGCCGACGCCATGTTAGCCCGTGAAAAATATGAAGCGGAGCTTCTGGAGTTGCGCAAGGCCGTAGCCAAAGCCGAGTGTGATCTGGGGGAAAAGGCCGAGCGTCTGCGGTTGGCCCGCAAGCTGAATGCCCTGTTGCTGGCCAAGGTCCGCCGGGGGTAAGCCGTGGTACAGGATAAACGGAAATTTTCGGGGTCCGTCAGCGTTCGCGCCGGGGAAACGCGCGTTAAGATGGAGCTGTCTCCGGCTCCGCTACACGGCGGGCCGGAAGGCTGCTATCGGGTACGCCTTGCCCGGCGCTGGCTGGATACGGATGACGGCAGACCACGTTTTTTTGACCAGGACGGTCTGGCCCGCCTTGCGGCGCAATACGCCTTCTGTAACCTGGAGCCCCCGGCCCCGGCCCCAGATATTCCCTATCCCTCGCGTGTTACCGTCCGCCGGGAGGTAGACGGCTGGCCCCACTATTACGGGACCTGGACCAGAACGCCGCCCGTGCTGGGATATGAAGGCGTCTGGCTTGTGGGCGTAAGCCTGGACGGAAAAGTGCAGTTTGTTCCCGTGGATGATGTCACCATAGCCAAGGAGCAACGTCGTGGCCGTGGATAAGCACACAATGCGCCTGGGCCTGTACCGCAAGGTCGAGATCGCCCGCAAACAGCTCCCTAACATGGACGAGGAGGCCTTCCGCGCTCTGCTGCGGTCCGAGTTCGGGGTGGAAAGCCGCAAGGACATGACCATCCACCAGCTGTCCCGGCTGGTGCAGCTTTTTGCCGAAAGCCACGGGGTGACCTATACCGCGCCCGCCAGGAGCCATAACCGCCGCGTGACGGCACATGGCAGGCCGGACTGGATCGAGATCACGGATTCCATGCCCTTTGCCGCCGAGAAACGGCAAATCCTGGCTATCTGGCGCAAGCTGGGCTATTCCATGACCAGTCTGAACACTCGCTGTAAGCGGGCCTTTGGTGTGGAGCTGTTCGTCTGGATGCAGAACGGGGAACAGATTTCCACCCTGTTGTCTGACCTGCAGCGCAGGGAAAGAGCTTTCGAGAAAAGGCAAAAAGCCGAAGGCGGGGGCGGTGAATAGCGATGTTGGCAGCCTCCGGGCGAGGATTCTTGCGTCGTATGTGTCCGTCCACGCCTTTTGCCGTGCGCACCCTGAGTTGAAGCGGGCCACGGTGTATATGGTGCTGGCCGGAACGTATCCGGGCAGAATCGACACGCAGGTGGCAAAAATCCGGGCGGCCTTGTCCGGAGCTGCCCCCGAAAGAAATACGGCTGCCCCCATGCCAAGAGTGACGGGCGAAGACCTGACGGCGGCCTTACAGGAAATACGCTGCGCCCACTGCCGCCGCCTGGACCGGAGAGAGTGCGCAGCGTGCCGCGCCCAGACGGAACGCGAAGGGAAGGAACTTTTTTCCAGGCTGTTTTAGGGGGTTGATATGTCCAGAACACGCATACAGGAAATCGTGATGCTGACCCGTGAGGGCTGGCGTCCGTATGATGCCGAACCTGACCGCAGCGTTTACGAAAGGCTGGGCTGCCCCCATTTTCTGCGCGGACGACGCAAACCATTCTGGTTTGTGCGCGACGACGTTTTTTGCTGCCTCGGCTGTGCGGATCACTGCACCCTGAAACGTCCCGCCGGATTTCCGCTGCCCCTGCCTATCCGTTATCCTGGTGTGCCCCCAGTCAGGCCGTACACACTGACCCCTCAGGAGATGGTCGAGAGGCATGACCTGCTGAACGTCCGGCAGGCCGCCTACTGCCTGAATGTTTCCGAGCGGACCATCTACGACTATATTGCGGAAGGCAAACTTGTCCGGCTCAAGGAGAATCCCGTGCGCGTCAGATCCAAGGAAGTAAAAGAGCTGCGCGGGGACTTTGACGAGTAAAAAAGTTCGCACTGTTCGCGTCCTTTCCGGGCGCATGGCGGCCCGTCATGGCATGTTGGTCATGGCGGGCCGTTTTCGCGCCGGTCCGCCGCTCTCCTTTTGACCCGCCGGGGCCTATTCCCGGCGGGGCCATCAACCCGGCGCGGATGGAGTGACGTGACAATGAAATTTCTTTGTAATCCCCGGTATCTTCTGGCCCTGTTCATCCTGTGCGGTATCGTCCTGCTGTCGGCCCTGCTGTTCTTTTCTCCCGCCCAGGGGCCGGTGGTGGCCTACAAGCTGGCCCTGGTCGTGGTGGCGGCCATCGCGGGCATGGTCTTTGACTTTCTGGCGTTTCCCTATGCGCTGCCGTCTTCCTATCTGGACAAGGACTGGCGGGAAGACCCGGAAGCCACGGGGGATGACGGTCAGCCGGACTTTCCCATTGCCACCGGCTACTTTCGTCCGTTCTGTGCGGCCATGCTCCGCCGGGCCGTCATTATCGCGGCTTTTGTCATCGCCGTGGCGCTGGGGCTGTAAACATGTGGGGCCGTGAGACGCTGGCCGCCGCCATGCGAACGGTCAGAAAGGTCGCCATGTGTTTCCTGCGGACCATCCATGCCGAGACCCTCCGTGGGATGCAGTACGTTCGCGCCGGGTTTTGGTTCGCCATTGGCGTCATGCTCGCCGTTATTCTCGGTATTATTGGGGCAGGAACCTGTAACGCAGCCGCTGACGTGACGATCCCCCGCACGGCGCAGCAGTACCGGGCAACACTTGTCCGGGCGGCCCACGCCACCTGGGGCCTGGACGCACCGGTGGCCGTCTTTGCGGCGCAGGTCCACACCGAAAGCTGGTGGCGCAACGATACCGTATCGCATGCGGGGGCGCAGGGGCTGGCGCAGTTCATGCCCGCCACGGCCCGCTGGCTGCCCTCCGTGGCACCGGAAACAGGCAAGCCCGCGCCGTTCAATCCCGGCTGGAGCCTGCGGGCGCTCTGTGTCTATGACAAATGGCTGTGGGACCGTGTGGCCGGTCATTCCGACTTTGAACGCATGGCCTTTACCCTGTCTGCCTATAACGGGGGGCTGGGCTGGGTGAACCGCGACCGTAAAAAGGCGCGTGCCCTGGGCCTGGATGACCGGGTGTGGTTTGACTCCGTGGAAAACGTGAACGCCGGACGCGGCCGGGCCGCCTTTGCCGAAAACCGCCAGTATCCACGCCGCATCCTGAAGGAGCGGCAGCGGGCGTATATCAAGGCCGGCTGGGGTCGGGGCATTGAAGAGGAGGCACGGACATGATGCTCCGGCTGCTCGGCATAGGGACCGTGTTCGCGCTGGTGGCTGTTTCCTACGCGCTCTTGCTTACCAAGGGCGCGCTGGACACGGAAAGGCTGCATCATGCCGCCACGGCCACTGAACGGGATCACTGGAAAGCGGCGGCTGAGGCATACCGGGCGGACGCCGAGGCCCAGGCAGAAAATGCCCGGCGCTGCCTGGCGCGGGAGGCGCAGGCGCAGCGGGACGCGGCGGAGCGTGACGCCATCGTGCGGCAGGCCAGGCCCCGTGCCAGGACTACCGCCGAAGAGGCCAGGGTAGTGGACGATGAAACACGCCGCCGTGCTGTTGCTCGTCTCAATCGTCCTCTGTAGCGGCTGTGGCCGTCAGGCATCTGTCCCGCCCATTCTCAACTTGCCTGACTGCCCGGCCCCATCCGTACCCATCCTGCCGGAGCTGGACGCTGCGGAACCGCTGGACAGCCTTGAAAATATAGCTCGCCTGCTGGCGCGGGACGACGCTCTCAGAGCCTATATTGGAGGCCTGGACGCCGCCCTGCGCTGTTATCAGGCGCGAGGAAATCATGGGAAATGAACTGAACGCTGCCCTCACGGCCGCATTGCCGCTGATAGAATCGCTGTTCGCGCTGGGGGTTCCCGGCATCCTCCTGTTCCTTGCCTCCATTCCCGCGATGGCCGTGGCACTGGTGTTCATCCTGGATTACCGGCACGGCAAGCGCATCGAGCGGGTGCTGGCGGCGTACCGGAAGGACACCCAGGAGGCCCTGCGCAGCATCAGTGAAAAGCATGAGGCCATCCTGCAGGAAGTAAGCGAAAAGCACGAAGAAACGGCGGAATTTTACCGGAAGAACGTCACGCTGGTAAAAAATTACGAGCGCATGAACGACACGCTCCAGACGTTGGTCGTGAACAACACACGGGCAATGGAGCACCTATCCACCATCATAGAAGCGAGGAACAGATGAGCCGACTGGAAGAAATGGGCCAGCGGGAGGAACTGCGGACCCGGCGTAAAATCATCGCTGCGGAAATCACCAGCCATTGTGATTCCATCCGGCACGCTCTGCCTCTGGTTGGGGACCCGGAAGACATCGACGGTGAATACGTCATGGCCTTGGGCATCAAGATCAACGAGCGCGTGCAGGAGCTGCGGGGCGTGATTCGCAAGATCGAGGTCCTGGAACGCAACCTTGGCCTCTAGGGGCACGCTATGGGCAGGGAATACCCGACGGATGTCCTGTGGCGGGCGCAGGAACTCTACTGCGTTGACCGCCTGAGTTATGCCGCCGTGGCCGAGGCCACGGGCGTCTCGGCGACTACGCTCAAAAGCTGGGGACAAAAATACTCCTGGGCGCGTCGCCGGGAAGAGATAGCGCAGGCGGAAAGCGAGATCCGCGTTAACATCATCAAGGGACGACAGAAGGCCCTTGAACAGCTCCTGGCCACGACTGATGCCAAGGAAGCCGCCTCGATGGCCTTTGCCGTGTCCAGTCTGGAATCGCTTGCCTTGAAGCGGCAGGAGCTGGCCACCGCCGGAAAGATTCCCCACGCCGCCAGCCTGGCCCGGCGCAAGATCGTCACACGGGCGGATGCCGTTGCCGCCTTGCGCGAGGCCGTGGAGCGCAAGCTGGGCACGGCCCTTGCCGATCCCGAAAAAATCAGCACGGCCACTGTCCAGGATATAAAACGCTGCCTTGACCTGGTGGCGGAACTGGAAACCAGCCTGCCCAAGGAATCCGAAGCGGAAGAGAGCAGAAAACGCGGCTTGTCCGGCAATATGGCCCAGGACATCTACCAGGCGCTGGGCATCACGGGGGAATAGATGAGCGTGGCCAATATCCTCTTGCCCTACCAGCGCCGCTGGGTGGCGGACACGGCCCGCGTGCGCGTCTGGGAAAAGAGCCGTCGTATCGGGGCCTCGTACTGCGAGGCGTTCCAGTCCGTCATGGAAGCGGCCAAAAGCCGGGAAGCCGGGGGGCAGGATACCTTTTACCTTTCCTACAACAAGGAAATGACCCAGACCTTCATCCGTGACTGCGCCTTCTGGGCCAAGACGCTCAATGTGCTGGCGGAAAAGTCCGAGGAACTCGTCCTGCGTGACGAGGACAGGGATATAACCGTCTACCGCATCCGCTTTGCCTCCGGCTTCAATGTGTGGGGCCTGCCTTCCGAAGCCCGCTCCCTTCGTTCCAAACAGGGGCGCGTCATCATCGACGAGGCTGCCTTTGTGGACGATTTGCCGGAGCTTATGAAGGCGGCCTTTGCCCTGCTTATGTGGGGCGGCAGTGTCTCCATCCTGTCCACGCACAACGGGGAAGAAAATCCCTTCAACGAGCTGCTCAAGGAAATCCGCTCCGGGGAGCGCAAGTACAGCCTGCATCGTACCACCCTGGACGACGCCATTGCCGACGGCTTGTTCAAGACCATCTGCAAGCGTGCCAATCCCCCCCGTGTCTGGTCACGGGAGGCCGAGGAGGCATGGCGGGCCGGTATCATCGCGGACTACGGCGACGGGGCCGACGAGGAATTGTTCTGCATCCCCAACCGCTCCAGCGGTGCCTACCTGACCGCGACCATGATCGAAGCCTGCATGGGGGACGCGCCGGTGCTGACCTGGACGCCACCAGCCGACGACTTTGTGGACTGGCCGCTGCCCGTGGCCGAGACATACACCAGGGGCTGGATCGCGGAGCATCTTGCGCCGCTGCTGGCCAGCCTGCCGGTTGACCAGGCGCATTTCTGCGGCGTGGACTTCGGACGCAGCGGCGACCTTTCCGTTTTCTGGCCCGCCACGGAAGAGCGGGATTTGCGCCTGGTGCCGCCTTTCGTCCTTGAGCTGCGCAACTGCCCGCACCGTACCCAGCAGCAAATCCTGTTCGCCATCCTGGACGCCCTGCCACGCTTTGCCGGGGTCTCCCTGGACGCACGGGGCAACGGCAGCGCCCTGGCGGAAGCCGCACGGCAGCAGTACGGGCCGGAACAGGTCCGGGAGGTCATGATCTCCGAAGCCTGGTACAGGGAGACCATGCCGCTCCTGAAGGCCGGGATAGAAGATAGGACATTACTCCTGCCCAGGGACGCGGGCATCCTTTCGGATTTCCGCAGCCTGCGCGTGGTCAAGGGCGTGGCTCGCGTGCCGGAGCAGCGCAGCAAAGACAAGACCGGCTGCCGGCATGGCGACAGCGCGGTGGCCTGCGCCATGATGCTGGATGCCCGCAAGGAGCTGGGCGCGGCGGAGTCGTGGGATTATGCGGGAGTGACATTACCGGGAATGGACTTCCGGGGGTGGTGAATTGCCTGCACAGCCCGCGCCATTTCCGGGCAAGACCTCCGTTTTTCTGTCACCATGACGGGAAAATGGAGGTCTTTTGCTATGGCGGACGGGCTTTTTTTGCCGGACGGCACATTTCTTTCTTTCAACGCTGCGGAGCTGACCACACAGCTGGCCACACGCCAGAACGCGGGCGTCACCCTGGGCGAGCTGGAAGGGTGGCTGAATACCTTGCCGGACCCCGATCCGGTGCTACGCAAGCGGGGCGAAGACGCCACCGTGCTGGATGACCTGTCGGCGGACGACCAGGTGACCACGGCCATGCTATCCCGAAAAAACCGCGTGCTCAACTGCCCGGACTTCACGCTTCGGGCGGGAGCGCCGGACGGCGGCACGGCCACCCCGGAAGCCGAGGCGCTGTACCGCCGTTTTGTACAGGACCTGGAGCGGACCAACCTGCGCACCGTCATTTCCGGCATCCTGGACGCTCCCTTCTTCGGTTTCATCCCGCTGGAACTGATCTGGAGGCCCGGTGACAACTGGTGGCACCTTGTGGACATTGTGCCCCGGCCTCCCCGCTGGTTCCGCTTTGATAACGAAAACCGCCCGACCTTTGTGGGGGTCTACGGTGGTATCGCCGCACAGCCGGTGCCGCTGCCAGCGGGGAAGTTCGTCTTTGTCCAGCACCATGCCACCTACGACAATCCCTACGGTCTGCGCCTGCTGTCCCGTTGCCTCTGGCCCGTGGCCTTCAAGCGCGGCGGACTGCGTTTTTATGCCAAGTTTGTGGAGCGGCACGGTTTGCCGTGGGTGGTCGGAGAGGCCCCGGCCAAGGCCGAACGACTGGAAAAGCAGGACATGGCGCGGGACCTTGCCCGCATGGTGCAGGACGCCGTGGCCGTCATCCCGCACGGGGCCAATGTGAAGCTGGAGAGCGCCGGACAGACGCAGGGGGCGCTGCATGAGGACTTTCTGGCCAGGCAGGACAGAGCCATCAGCAAGATTCTCATGGGACAGACCCTGACGGTAGAGATGGAAGGGGCCAACAGCCTGGCTGCTGCGGAGACCCACCGTTCCGTGGCGGAAGACCTGGCCGATGCCGACAAGGCGATGGTCGTGGACGCCTGGAACGAGATCGCATGGCTGTATGCCCAGGTCAACGCCGGGCCTGGCGTGCTGGCCCCGCTGGCCGCTTATGACGAGCCCGAAGACCTGAATACGCGGGCCGATCTGGACAAGAAGCTGGTCGAGATCGGCGTGCGTTTTACGGCGGAGCATTTCAAGGAAAATTACGGCCTCAAGGAAAGCGAGTTCACCGTAGACGCCCCGCAACCGGGAGGCATTGCAAACTTCGCGGCCCCGTCCGGGCGCAAGCCGCTGGCAGAAAAGGCGCAGGCCACCCTCGATACGGCCATTGCCAAAATGCTGCCGGGGGCGCTCAAGGCCAGTGCCGAATTTGTCACGAGAGTTGAGAATGCCGTCCGCAAGGCCGCCAGCTATGACGATCTGCAGGATGCCCTGGTGGAATTGCTGGCTCCGTCCATGACACCGGACGCGCTGGAGAGTTTTCTGGCCCGCGCCATGACGGCTGCGGCGGGATACGGCGCTACGGCCGTGGCCGCCGAAGAGGCGGAGGACGGCAATGCCTAAGAAAAAGCCTTTTGACCTGCCAGCCCCGGAGGTTATCGCCGAGGGGGTACCCCCTGATGCGGCCGTCGAGTTCTGGAAATGGCGGGCCAAGCTCACGGATGCCGAGGCGCAGGCGCTGGGAGAAAGCGCCAGGCACCGGGCTTTCTATGTTACCGGTCTGGCGCATCATGACCTTGTCCAGCTGGTGAGCGATGGCCTAGAAGACGCCCTGAAAAACGGGGAGACTCTGGCGGATTTCAAGGCCAGGATCATGACCGCCATCCAGACGCAGGGCTGGCACGATTACCGGATCGAAAACATCTTCCGTACCAATCTGCAAACGGCCTATGCCGCCGGGCGTTACAAAAAAATGCAGGCGGTAAAGGCATCCCGCCCTTATTGGCAGTACCTGGCCGTCATGGACCGGCGGGTACGCCCCTCGCATGCCATCCTGGACGGAAAGGTTTATCCGGCGGACCACGAGTTCTGGGCGACGCATTACCCGCCCAACGGTTTCCGCTGCCGCTGTGGCGTGCGTACCTTGTCACAGCGCCAGGTCGATACGCTGGGCCTTCCGGTGGAAAAGGAAATGCCCCAGGCAGGGGTCTGGACTGATCCCAAGACCGGGATGGAATACTTTGTCCATTTTCCCGGCCCGGACAAGGGTTTTCGGAACAATCCCGGCAAGGACTGGGCTGAATCCGGGCTGAACCTGAAAAAACACGGCCTTGAGGGCACGGCCCCGCCGGTACCGAAAAAAGAACCGGTGACACAGAAAAAACTGGAGGCGGACATTGCTTCCATCGATGAACTCATCAAGGCGGGCAATGACCCGCAAGCCGTTTCCGGTCTGGAAGAGAAAAAGGCAGAGCTGCAGGCCCTGCTCGAAAAAAAGAAAAAGCAGGCTGCCCAGAAGAAGCTGAAAAACCAGCTGAAAAAACTGGAGCAGCAGATCGGTGATTTCCCCGTAAAGACCTACAGCGGGATATGGCAGACGGATGTCACCACGACGGACTGGAAGGCAAAGTCCGGCAGCATACTGGCAAAGTCCGCCTATTTTAAGGACAAACTTGCCCTTGGAAACCTGACGCCGGAGGATGTCGCAAAGTTCAAAGGATTGCTGCAGGACCTGGAAGAGTTCGATGCGCAAGGGCAAAAGCTATATGCTTTGCAAGAGAAGCAAAAAAATATTCAACAGTCCTTGTCCAAGCTCAAAAACGGTGGTAAGGAAAATCCTAATCCCTATTCCGAAGAGCGGAAGGCTGCCGCTGTTTGGGCGCAAACGGCGGAGGAAGCCGACAGCGTTTTACGAGAGCGATGCGGTGAGGTATGGCGCAAGGCGACCAAGGCCCAGAAAGACGCCATTTATTCGTATACGCGCGGCTCTGGCGGGTTCAATCGTCCTCTTCGCGGCCATGACCGGTTCTGGGGGAACTTCAAGGGCGTGGGAAAGGTCGACCTGAACAACGAGGGGCGCGGAGCCGCCATCAAGCACATGACCGACCTTATCGACAAGTCGACCTATGACCGGGATATATGGCTGCAGCGCGGCATCGAGACGGCGGAAGGTGCGGCCAGCTTTCTTGGCGTTCCAATAGAGGCATTGGAAAAATGGTCGCCAAAGAAATTGGAAGCAGAGCTGAAAAAGACTCCTAAAACCGAGCATGCCTTCACATCATGCGGAAGTGCCAAGGGGCAGGGGTTCGGCGGCTATATTTTTCGCATCTATTGTCCCAAGGGGACAAAAATGATGTATGCCGAGCCGTTCAGCCATTACGGATATGGACATAAACGGAAATGGGACGGAAAAAAGCCGCAGACAGACTTTGGCTATGAGGATGAAACCATCATCCAGCGCGGGACCACGTTTAGAATTACGAAAGTGGAGAAGGATATACACGGACAGCTGACTTTCGAGATGGAAGTCGTCGAGCAGATATAGGGTGGGAAGGCTATGAGCAACAAGCGACCCAGATGGGAAGACGAAATATGGACGGTGCAGCACCCCAATGCCGTGGCCTGCGCAACCTGCAAGTTCAGGGCAACCGTTACCAGTGACGGGACACAGTTGGATCGGGCAAGTACGGACACCTGCGAGATGTATGAAGACCCGGAGCGCAAGCCCAACGATGTTCTTTGGGATGGCGCGGAATGCGAGTTTTACGAAAAGGTGGACGACAGGCCCCAGGCCCTGATTCTTGGCCTGGCTGTCGGCGACGCCCTCGGCGTGCCTGTGGAGTTCAAAAAGCGCGGCACCTTTCATGTGACCGGAATGCAAGGATACGGTACGCACAACCAGCCGCCCGGCACATGGTCCGATGACACCTCCCTGACGTTGGCACTGGCAGATAACTTGTTGCCCGACGCCTGCGAATTGTCCGATGTCGCCTGGGGATTCGTCGACTGGTATGATAATGCCGCTTATACCCCGCACGGCAAGGTTTTTGACGTAGGCAATGCCACGGCGCAGGCCATCAAGCGGCTGAAGAGCGGTATTGCCCCAGAGAAGGCCGGGGGGACGGGTGAAAAGGACAACGGCAATGGTTCCCTCATGCGGATTGCGCCGCTGGCCTTTTATATGTTCGGCATCAGAAACGCGGAGGAACGCTTCCGTATCGTCCGGGATGTATCATCTATCACGCACGCCCACGAATGGTCCGTGGCCGCCTGCTATATCTATGTTGAAATGCTGAACAAGCTGCGCATGGGACGGAAGCCGAAGGCGGCCTACACCGAGTTGCGGGAAGACTTCTCACGCGGCGTGCCTTTCATCAGCAAGGCAACGCTGGCCAAGTTCGACCGGATACTTGGGGACGACATCAGTACCTTGCCGGAAGAGGCGATCCATAGCAGCGGTTTTGTCATCGATACCCTGGAGGCCGCCTTCTGGTGCCTCCTGACGACGGACAGTTACCGGGAGGCCGTTCTGCGTGCCGTCAACCTCGGTGAGGATACGGACACCACGGGTGCCGTCGTAGGGGCCTTGGCCGGACTGGTCTATGGCTTGGACGGCATCCCGCAGGAATGGCTTGACCAGCTCGCGAGCCGGGAGGAAGTCCGGCGTATCGCCATCAAGATGCCCCGCTGGGATATGTTCCGAAAGGCAAGCCTCTAAAATCCTCGCATAGTACGCGCCCTTTCCGGGCGAAGCCCCTGTTTCCCTGTCATAGTGACGGAGAAACAGGGGCTTTTTTTATGGACAAATGGATCGAGATAGCCCGCACGGGCACCTTCACGGACAGCGCCGGGCGGCAGCAGACGTTTACGGAAAAGGACCTGGACGCCATCGCCAGCGCCTACGATCCGCAAAAACGGGATGCTCCGCTGGTATTCGGCCACCCGCAGACGGATGCGGCCCCGGCGTTCGGCTGGGCGCAACGCCTGAAACGTGAGGGCGGCAGGCTGCTGGCGCAATTTGCCCAGGTGCCGGAACAGGTACGCGCTCTCGTGGGTGCCGGCCATTACCGGCATGTGAGCATGAGCCTCATGCCGGACCGTGTGACGCTGCGTCATGTGGCCCTGCTGGGCGCAGCGCAGCCCGCCATCGACGGCCTGCGGGCAGTGGAATTTTCCGACGGCGACGACGTCATAACCGTGGACTTCGCGGCCACACCCCAAGGAGACACCATGACAACGGAAGAATTGCAGCGGCAGGTAGGCCAGCTGCAGGCCCAGATCGAGGCCCTGAAAACTGAAAATGCCTCGCTCAAAAAAAAGGCCGAGACCAGCCAGCAAGAAAAGGAACAGGCCGAGACCTCCAAAACCGAAGCTGAAAAAAAGGCCGAAAAGGCCAGCGCCGACTTTGCCGCATACCGTGAACAGGTGGAGGGGGAACGCCGGGAAGCCCGCGTGTCCAATCTGGTGAAGGACGGCAAGGTGAAGCCCGCCGACAAGGAAAAGGTGTTGACCTTCGCTGCGGCCCTGGCCAGCCAGGGGGGCAGTGTGGACTTTGCCGCCCCCGACGGCAAGAGCGAGACCATCAGCCTGGAAGAACGCTACCTGCGGGAGCTGGAAGCACGGCCCAGGGACCAGCGTTTTGCGGAATTTTCGACGCCTCCGGGCCATGCGGGTAATGACCAGCCCGAATGGACCCCCGACGACATGGTCAGCAAAATGTAGGAGGAGCCATGAACGAGGGCTTTCTCGGCAAATACACGTTTGGCGGCGAACGCGCCGCCACGGATGACCACCCTGCGGTCATTCATTACCTGCCCCTTGCCGCCTCCGTAGCCGAAAAGCTGGACGTCGGCCTGCTGCTGAAAGCGGTCGACGTTTACGGCGCGACCGCCGTGGTCGGCGCGGAGAACACCGGCGTCACCGCCGCCAGCGTGACGCCGGAGACCCTGGCCGCCAAGGTGAACAATGTTCCCGGTGCCTACACCTTCAGCTACGACAGCCAGTGGAAGCTGGGCGACAACCCGGCCACCATCACGGAATACGGCGTGTCCCTGACCGGTGAACCGGCCAGCGGAGATACCGTGACCGTTACTCTGGCCGTGGCGGATGTGACCTATGAACCGGCCCTGGCCGTGGACGCTTCCGAGCCGTGCGCCGTCGTAGACCTGCCGTGCGACACCACCGGGGAGAGCGGAGAAAAAAGCGTGGCCGCCGTTGTCCACGGAACGGTCAAAACGCGGGTGCTGAAGACCGGCGACGGCGTACCCCCCACGGGCGGGCAGATCGCTGCCCTGGCGCGCCACGGCGTCTTTGCCGTCTAACCGTCTAACAACAAGGAATCACTATGCTTGCGCAACTCAAAGGGCTGTTCACACCGCAGGCTATCGCCGCGTCCATGAAACTGCTCACGCCGCTGGAAACCACCATCATGGATACCCTGTTCAAAGACAGGCCCACGCATCCGCTGCCTCTGATCGGCGTCTCCGAGCTGGTATCCGTGGTGCAGACCGTGCCTGTGGTTCGCCGTGACGGTACGCCTGTTGCCCTCAAGGGCGAAACGGCCAGCATGGAATTTATCGCCCCTCTGCCGGTCAAGGTAAAAATCCCGGTGACCGCGTCGGAGCTGAACGACCTGCGGGTCATCTTCGGCGATCAGGCCGCCGTGACGGCATGGCGTACCCGCAAGATCGACCAGATACGCCGCACGGTACGCGATACCACGGAAGCCATGTGCGCGGTGGTCGCCTCCACAGGCAAGCTGACCTGGCCCGTGGAACTGGAGGGCGGGCACCAGGAGACCTACGAGGTCGATTATGGCCAGCTGCTTACCTATGAACCCGCCGCGAAGCTGACGGCGGACTCTAAGCTGCCCGACGTCTACAAGCTCCTTCGCGACATGGAGCTGGAGGTGAAAAAGGGGGGCCTGGGCGGCAACGTGGAATTTTGGGCCGGGTCCGACGTGGTGGCCGTCCTGCTGGGCATTGTGGAACAGTATGTGTCCACGGTCGAAACCAAGCCCTACCGTGTGTCCCTGGAGCAGGGGCGTGTTGTGGTGGGTGGCTACACCATCCGTTTCATGGACGAGACCTATCCCAACCCGCAAGACGAAACGGAATGGCTGCCCAAGCTCAACCCCAAGGTACTGCTGGCCGTGGCCACCAACCAGCCGGGCAAGGTCTGGTACTGCGCCATTGACTCCATTTCGGCCAACAATGCGGCCACGCCGCTGCATATCGTGCCGGTGGCCCGTCAGGACGACAGCGGCATCATGCTTATCGGCCAGGCCAAGCCCCTTCCGGCGCGCCCGTCGCGTGCGTCCTGCAAGGCCGTGGTCGTGGATTAAAGGGCGGGACGCCTGTCCGTCCTGAGAGGGCTTTTTCCTCTTGGGGCGGGCAGTGCCCGGAGAAAATAAATCAGACTAGTCTAAAACTAGTCCAAAACGCGAAAAAAAGGGGTCTCCATGCTGCTGTGCCGTCGTAGTCATATCGTGGACCTGTTGCACGCCGCCTATGTGGAGGCATGCGAGCAGCAGAACCCCGGCCTCGTGGACAGGACCATCGAAGCCGTGTCCGGAGAGATCGGGGACGCGCTTTCGTACCGGTATCCGCAGCCCTGGCCGTATGTGCCGGAGCTGGTGCGATACATCGCCGCCGTCATCAGCGCCTACCGTGTGGTGGAGGCCATCACGTCCCTGGTGGATACGGAAGCCGGCAGCGACAATGAATGGCTGCCCCTCCAAAAACAGTGGAAATATTGCACGGACCTCCTGGAAGACATCGCTTCCGGCAAGCAAAAGCTGCCGCTGGAAGAGGCCAATCCCGACAGGGAAGAGGCCAGCGTGGCCGTAATCGCCCCCGTTCGCTTTTTTGACCTGCGGGGCCTGTAGGAAGGCGCTATGGCGGCAAAAAGCGGAGCGGCACTGAACTGGAAAGGTCTGGACAAGGCGCTGGGAAAGGCCACCCATTCTCTGGCCCATACCCAGGCGCTTATGGAGTCTATCGGCGAGGGGCTGGTATCCGGCACACGGCAGCGATTCCGCGACGAGGAAACCCCGGACGGGCAAAAATGGCCTCAATCCGGACGTGCCGCTGCTTCCGGCGGGCAGACGCTTACGGATACCGCCAGACTGCGGGATTCCATCGATTACGCGGCGACCCCCGACAAGGTCATGGTGGGCAGCAACCTGCCGTATGCCCGTATCCACCAGCTTGGTGGGGTCATCGTACCCAAGAAAGCCAAGAAGCTGGTGTTCAAGGGGCACGACGGCACGACCAGGGCCGTCGACAAGGTGACTATCCCGGCCCGTCCGTATCTTGGGGTTTCCGAGAGTGACCTGGATGACGTGCGGGCCGCTATGGCTGACTTTCTGGCCGGGATCTTCAAGGTATAGGGGGCGGCATGCAGACATTTGCCACAGGGGTCATAACGCAGGCCGCGCTGGATGCCGGGCTGCTGGAAGGCCGGGTCATCGACATGGTCAAGAAAGACAACCTGACCCTTCAGCGCCCGCGCATCGAGCTGCAGTTTCTGCCGGAAAAATACACGCGCACGGGCCGTGTGCTGGGTGTGCGCCGCACGGCATTGCAACAGGAGCGCACCCGCGAGCTGTACGAGGTGGTGCAAACGGTCAATGCCAATGTCCTGGCCGATGACCGCCCCTGGCTGGAAGCGTTCAGCCTTGCCTTTGCGGCGGCCCTGCCGCGCGGTGGCAATGACAGCCGGGGGAACTGGGTCAGGGTCCGGGCACAGCAGGCAACGTTTGGACGCTCTCCGGACAAGCGCGTCGGGGATCAGGTCATCGAGGTATTTACGCGGGTGAATCGCCTGTTCGTGATCTCCTTTACCTGGAGGATAACCGGCACGGAGGCGGAGGCCCTGATCCCGACGTTCACCATCAAACCGAAACTCGGATAGGAGTCATCTATGGCGACGAAAAAGCAGAACGACGAACAGGCCCGCGAGCAGGCCACCCCCGCTGCGCCGGTCGAAGAAAACCAGGCGGCGGGTACGGAGAACAGCGGCCAGGAGGGAACGCATGGCGAGGCGAACGCGTCGGAAGTACGGGAAGCGGCCCCTGTTCCGCAAGAAAATGTGGCGGCAGCGCCCCAGAAAGCGGCAGTCACGGCCTCGCGGGAACCTGCCGACGGGGACAGCCTGGTGGACCTGGCCGTGCTGGCCGACCGGCACCGTGTGCCTTCATGGCAGCAGGCGGCGCTTCTGCGCTTCATGGACTGGACGGACGACAGGCTGGTGAGCGACGCGGCATACCGTGCGGCGCTGGAAAATCTGAAACACCGTCGTATCGGCGGCGGACGGAGGTAATGTATGGGCGACGTACTGACCTATCTTATCGACGGCACGTCCGGGCTTGCGCCGGGCGGTGTGGACGGCAAGGCCATTGTGGCGGGCGTATGCTCCAAGGGGACCGTGGGCAAGGCGTACCTCATCGGCAAGCGCACGAACCTTGAGGACATGCTGGGCACGGGGCCGCTGGTGGATCATGTACGGGATA